>Ga0210391_10003390_pt1 | contig 13524 bp, 9 predicted proteins | sample IncBWC12OmetaG_FD_160573 | JGI IMG/M metagenome (GOLD analysis project Ga0210391, IMG submission 160573) | Forest soil microbial communities from Barre Woods Harvard Forest LTER site, Petersham, Massachusetts, United States - Inc-BW-C-12-O ... | reverse complement strand
GGTAGGCGCGGACAGTTTCAATTGTTCCGGCGTGGGCCTTCGTGCGGATCAACGCCGCGACCAGGTCGTAGAGCTTAGGGCTGGTGCACACTTCGTAGTAAGGGTGCGAGGATGCAGCCCCGATTTTCCCGTCAGGAAGAAGCTCGCGCGCCAGACTCTTGCGCAGAACGAGCAATTCCACCGACTCTCCCATGGGAACTTCGCCATAGTGCAGCAAGACGTTCTCTTTGCCCCAGGGCATTTCCAATTTCGTTTCCACGGAGTCGAGCGAAATCTCTTCCGATAGCTTCTGAAAGCCTTCTTCGTTCAGCTCGATGCCGTTCAAGTTATAGCGCACGAGGAATTCATCCAACTCCTCGGCCGAGGCGCCTTCCATTGCGGTCAGGAATTGGTAAACGCAAAAGTGAGACTTCTGCCCGAAAAGCATTCGCTTTGCGAGTTTCGCGCAACCGGAAAGGCGGTCGGAAAGATTCAGCGCCTTGGAGATCATGATCTTCGAGTCACCGTCGGTCCAATACGTCGGCGCGGACCCTTGAAACGCCACACCCAGGCCAAGTTCGAGCGCGGGAAGATCGCTTGCGGCGGCGCGGTCATTGTAAGAGTTGCAGACCGAAAGGATCTGGCGAGACAATATGCAGGCTTTCGCAACGGACCGCGCGTACGTGCGCGTCGATTCCGTTTCAAAGATCGCCAGAATTACCGCATCGCCTTCGATGAACACTTTTTTCGCGCCGAAGCGATCAAGCAGCTTTTTCACCGGTTCGTGCAGGTTCAAGCTGAAATGCGAAGCAGGGCTCAGGCCGCGCGACAGCAGGTCCTGCGTCATCTTGGTCGAGCCGCGCACGTCCGCTTTAATAATCACGTGCGAGACGACTTGATCCTCTTGGGTCTTGGCTTCTTCCTGCAGCACGCATTCGTAGAGCTTGTTATTCAGCCGGGAAAGTTCGCGCGCTTGCTCCGTGGTCACCAAATGAACGCGTTCCATGCACGTGGTCAAATGTTCCGCATCGCGCAAATCCCTGCGCAACCGCAGAAAGTCAGTCGCAAAACGCAGCACGAGCCCCTGCATTTCCTCCCGCGAGTACTTGCGAATCTTTCGTGAAAGCTCTTCGATAGGTTTCAACGAAAGCTGTTTGGCGGGAACGTGCTTGAGCACCTGCTCAACTTGCTTCATCTCCTCTTTCGAGACGAGCGCCTTACGTAGCTGCTGCAAGTGCACCGGAGGGCAATAGTCCTTGGCGATCGGCCGAATCTCGTAACTCGCCAGCACGTGATAGAGCACGTCATGCTGCTCCAAACGATCGACAAGTTGCGCTAGGAGCCGGCCCTTTTCTGTCGTTTCGGTATCGCCGGCGGAAGCATCGAAGAGGCGCTTGGCGTTCCCCGGATCATTCAAGTAATCCCCAAGCCGCCCTTTGTAATCCTTGTTAAAGAAGTCGAGCTTCTGCTTCGCGGCGTCGATCTCAGGCCCAAACTCCTCGAGTTTCACTTCCTGGTGCTTCAGACGCATCTCGATGTCGCTCAGCGAAGCTTTCAAATCGGAGGGATCGGCGGAAGTCAAAAATTTGTTAAAGAAGCTTTCCCCGCGATCCATCTTCTTTCGGACATTTTCTCGCTGCTCTTCCAGGCTTGCGATTTCAGCCCGCATCGCAGCCGCTTGCTCGAGCAATGCGTTGTGCGCCTGATTCGCTTCAGTGAACGCCGGGTCCTGGCCAATCGTGAGTCCCGCCTCGCAAATAAACTCCTGGAAGAGCGCATCCATGGCCTCAAAGCGGTCGGGGTCGCGAGCATAATTCCCCAGCAAGACGTAGTGCTCCAAAAAGAAAACGTCGTCTTTTCCACCGTCGAGAAAGATAAGCCGGTTTTTCAGCAGCTCATAAAGAGGTGCAAAATCTTCGCCAAAAAGAGCCTTGCGCGTTTTGGCAATGACGTTGTCCTCGACGTCCGCAAGCATCTGCGCCACTTGCTGCCCAACACCGCGAATCACTTTTCGCCGCGCCGATTGCAGCTCCGAGAGGCGCGCCTTAATCACATGCGCTTGCTGGCTGCGCTCGAAATATTCGCCGCGTTGTCGGACCCATTCCTTCCCTTCCAAAATCAGGTTCGCGAATTGATTGGTCAATTCCTGCGTGATGAATTTCAGAAGGCCGAGCCGGAAAACCAGGTCGATCTCGATGTTCTTATAATATTTGGCTTGGGTCAGCGCGCTTTGTAGAAGTTCCGTCAGCAGTTTGCGAAACGCCGTATTGTCGAGGCTCTTGGTATTGCGCAGCTCAATGCCGGAAAAATACGTGGCACTGGTGCTCTGGCGAATCAGGTCAAACAAATAGTCGCGCGCCGCCTGGACGAACTTAGGGCTAAGGAACACATCGTGGTGGATATTGTCCACCCCGCTCGACAACGACCCCATGGGGATCGTGACGTTATAGCTCTTAAGCTCAATCCGAGCTGCTTCTGTCACGCCTAGTGTGAGAGTCTCTTCCGCCATGCACACTCCGCCCGAAGGGGCTTCTACAAAGCTAGCAGCGCGTACCAGTCACTGCAACAGAACTGCCCGCGTCGGTAACGAGATAGTAAGGACCGTACTGCAATCGCAGAGAAACACAGGGGTTAGAGGACGGAGGACAGGTGCGCGGTTGGGAACAGAGTTGCCTAACAGATTTAACGAGCGTGGGAGGTGAGGGATGGAGCTAGCTGACTGAAATCCGTCGTAAATCTCCGCCCTGGTGCTCAAGCCGAATGCGAACCTGCGGCCACGGCGACTGCAGCGGAAAACGCTCCGACCATTCCAGAATTACGACGGCAGGTTTAGCAAACACGTCTTCCAATCCCAGCGTCTCAAAATCGTGGAAGCTTTCGATCCGATACAAATCCGCATGGTAAACCTTGGCTTCTTTTCCGTAGACGTGAACAAGCGTAAACGTAGGACTCGTAACTTCGTCTTCGCTCGCAGCTCCTAACCCAGCGACGATCCCTTTTGTCAGCGTTGTCTTCCCGCTGCCCAGATCGCCCGTCAACAAAACAAGAACCGGCGCCGTCAGCCGTTTCGCAAATTCCCGACCCCACGCCGTCGTTTCCTCGGATGACCGCGTAACAATCTCCTCAGCCACTGAACTGAATCTCCTTCAGCAGCCACTCGCGCGCATCCGGAATTGTCTCTGCGACCTGATGCGCCAGAACGCCCGAGGGATCTTCCTCGCGCGAGAGCATATCTCCGGCCATTCCGTGCAGGAAAACTCCCAGCGCCAGGACGCGCAGCCAGTCCTCCGTGCCGAATTGCGCCGTTAGCGCCGCAAGCACTCCCGTCAGCACGTCTCCCGTGCCGCCCTTCGCCAAGCTCGGTCCACCAGTCGTATTAACAAAAACGCGCCCATCCGGCGCAGCAAGTATCGTGTGGTAGCCCTTCAAAATAACGTGGGCCTTCCATTTTTTGGACGCGTCGGCCGCCGCCTTCAGGCGATCCTTTTGCACCTCGGAGTTTTTCACGCCCAGAAGCCGAGCCATTTCTCCGGGATGCGGCGTGACTGCCAGAAATTGCGTTTTTCGCTGCCCCAGCTTAGCCGCCTCACCGTCAAAACAGTTCAATCCATCCGCGTCCAGAATGATAGGGAGCGTCGCCTCGCGCACCAGCTGTTGCACCACCATGCGCGTTTCCACATGCGTCCCGATCCCGGGCCCAATCGCCACCGCCGCTTTATCCTCAAGCAGCTTCGTCATTCGTCCCGACGAAGCGTTCGCCGCCGCGATCCCGCCTGTCTTTGTCGAGAGCAGCGGCTCTGTCATGTATTCCGGATATGCTCCCGCTAGCACCGGCTGGATCTCATCCGGAGTGGCAACCGTCGTCAATCCCGCGCCTGCACGCAAACACGCATATCCCGCAAGCACGGCCGCTCCAGATTTTCCGCGCGAGCCGGCCACAATCACGGCATGCCCAAAAGTTCCCTTGTGCGAATCCGCAGCCCGTACCAACGGCATTCCTGCAAACTCATCCGGGCCTGCCCAGCGAACTGTGCCCTTCCCAGTTGCTTCAACCAGTTTCCACGGCGAACCAATACTCACCACCTGCAACGTCCCACACGCTTCTGCCCCCGGGCCCGTCAGTTGCCCGATCTTCGGCGCGGTAAACGTCGTCGTCCAGTGAGCTGCCAGCACCGGCCCTTCAGGCGCCTCTCCATCGGACGGCAGCCCCGAAGGCGTATCCACCGCCAGAATAAGTGCGGGCCATCCACCCGTCGCCTTGTGCGATTTCTCGTTAACGTCCGCAATGGCTTTCGCGATTGCGCCGCTCGCCGCTCCTTTCAGGCCTGTTCCGAGCATGGCGTCTACAATCACGTGCGACTCACGCACTAAACGCCAAGCCCGCTCCCAATCCGGCTCTCCCTCCACAAACTCAATTTCTCCGCTGGCTTCCAGCCATCTCTTAAGATTTTTCTCGGCGTCCCCACGAACGTCTTCCTTTTTCCCGAACAGAGCTACGCTCGTTGCCAGTTTCTGGTCCTTCAAATGGCGCGCAATGACAAATCCATCCCCTCCGTTGTTTCCCTTGCCGCACAGTACAGTCACGCGCGTCTTATCTTTTTCACCGCGGCTCGCAATTCGCGACAAGACGGCATTCGCGGCGGCGTGCCCGGCGTTTTCCATTAATTGTGAACTGGGAATTGCAAATAGCTCGGTCGTGAGGCGGTCAACTTCGCGCATCTCGGCTACAGTAAGGGCTTTCATAGAAATGAATTCACGCGAGAATCACGGGGACGCCTTCGCCAGCAACCATGTCAGAGCATCCATCCGCCGCTAACATTTACAACTTGGCCTGTGACATATTCGGCTTCGTCGGACACGAAGAACGCGACGGCAGCGGCCACATCTTCCACCGTCGGCGGACGGCCAATCGGAAATCGCGCATCGCGAATCCGCCGGGCCTCGCTCAACGTTAATTCTTTTTCATCGATACTAGAGGGATTCACCACGTTTACAGTGATGCCGTTCTTCGCTTCTTCGAGCGCCAGCGAACGTGACAGAGCCACTACCGCGGCTTTTGCCGCTGCATACGCAGAAATCTTCGCTTGGCCAAAAGCTCGCTCCGCTCCTACAGCACCAAGGTTTACGATTCGGCCCCAGCGTCCTTTCCGCATGTGTGGCAAAGTGGCCCGGCTGACGTAAAGAACGGTCGACAAATTCGAAGTAAAGATGCCTTCCCAATCCGCCAGCGAGGATTCCGCGAGAGTCCCCCAACGAAACCCACCCACATTGTTGACAAGAATATCGATCCGGCCATACCGGTCAGCAACGGTTTGAACGAGTTGTTCCGCCTTCGCCGCGTCCGTGACGTCTGTTTCCACTGCCACGCAATCGGCTCCGCTCGCCTGAAGCTGCCGAAGCGCCTGCTGCGCCGCCGTCTTGTTCGAGCGATAGGAAATCGCAATGCGCGCACCCTCTTGCGCCAGACGGACGGCAATTCCCCGCCCGATTCCCCGGCTTCCTCCAGTAATCAGCGCCACGCGATTAACCAGCGACATTCTTCTCCTCGGCCACAACTATAGAAAGCTTTTCAGTATAGCCCACTCGCGATAGGCTCACTACCGCAGCCCCTGCGAGCGTTGTCTAAATGTATTCCACGCTCTCAGCGCTTATCGAAGCCGCGCGACAATCACGGTCATATCGTCCGCCTGTTCGGGGGTGCCCGCCCACTCCTCCGCGGCCATCATCAGCGATTGCCCTACCACCCCGGGCGTGGAGCTTTGTACGCGAATCGCCGCTTCCTGCAGTCGACGGATACCGAATTCCTCGCCGTACACATTTTCCGGCTCGACCAATCCGTCGCTGTATTGCACCAGCAGCGCGTTGGGAGGAACTTTCACGGAACCCTCTTCATACACGTAATCTTCCACGACTCCGAGAACCATTCCCCCCTTGTCCAGGTGCTTGGACGTACCGTTGGAGATCAAAAACCCCGGTAAATGTCCCGCATTTGTATAGCGCAGCGTACGGGTCGAGCTGTCGTACACGGCAATAAAAAAAGTCGCGAACCGGTCGTCGGCGGTATTTCGCACCATGTGCATGTTCAAGCGCGCGACCAGTTCCGCCGTGCTCATTTGTTCGCTGCCTGCGGCCAGAAGCTGGCTGCGCAGCGCCGCTTGCAAACTGGCCATTAAGAGCGCCGCCGATATTCCCTTCCCCGAAATATCCGCCAGCGCGATAGCCAGATGCGTGGGGCTCAGCTGAATGAAATCATAGTAATCGCCGCTCACCGTACGCGCAGCTTTGCAAATCGCTTCGAGCTCGACTCCTCCCACCGACGGCATCTTCTGCGGGAAAAGCTGGTTCTGCACTTCGCTTGCGATCGAAAGTTCATTTTCAAGCCGTTGGCGTTTTTTGGATTCTTCCAACAAACCACTCATCGAGCCCGTCATGTCATTGAATGACTCGCCGAGGTCTCCAAGCTGGTCTCTACGCTCGATTCGTACACGATGTGTCCAATCCTGGTTCTTCACGTATTTTGTCGCTTGATAGAGGTCGCTAACCGCCTTGGTGATGCGCCGTGTCATCACGATTCCCGTAACCAGCGCCGCGATTTCGATCAAAAGAAAACCAACGCTGATAACAATGAATCCGATGGCGTAAGAACCACTCATTTCTCCGAGCGAAGAAAAGATTCGCCCATTCAAACGAGACGGCCGCGCATTAAAGGTGACCAGCACAGGCCGCCGCGGATCAAACGTCCCGCCAGCCCCAACGTAGACCGCATCCAGACGCGAAAACCCGGTAATGGACGGGTCAATCCAATGCGATGCCGGGTGAAGTATCCTGTTTCGAGCGGGAATTCGTTTGGTCGTCTCGTATGCGACTTCGCCTGAGGTGTAGAGAATTCCCTGCCGCGTGCCACCCTCAAATCGCCGCGTAAGGTTCAGCTGAATCGCTCCCAGATCCGGAGCAATCGTGGCCAGGAATTCCGGAGTAACAGGAACCCGCAGAGTCGCCACGCGGACACCATGCGGCTCTGTCATCTCTCGAAGGCTCATCAGGTACAGCGTGTCGTTTTCTTCAACGAGTCCAGCGAACGAAATCTTTCCCGCCCCCGCCACTTTTCGCAATAGGGACGGATCATTGGCAAACTCGATGCTCAATCCCGGAAGCTCCTGATCGTGAACCATATGGGATTGAGCGGCAAGCACACGCTCCGAGTCCTCTTCCGAAATTCCCTTCTCCAAGGTTCCATGCGCGGCGGCGATATGATCGGTGATGTCGGCCATCATGGCGATACGCTGGTGGATGTCGTCGTAGAGGAGGTAGGCGCCGAGCTGCGAGTACAAAATCTGGCCGGCAAGGACCACAAGCGTCACAATCAGAAGAATTGGCACGACAGCGATGAAAAGATACGCGACGATCAGCCGGTTACGCAGGCTCCAAAGAAGCCGCGTCCGCCACCAGCCCGCCAGGCGAAACAATGCGTAAACCGTTGAAATGATAGCGAAAAATTTGAGGAAGCTGGCAAGTCCGCCGCTGAGATCGAGAAGGGCGCAAGTCGCCCCGCCAAGGATGAGCCCAATCGCGAAAAGGTCAATTCGCGAGAGATGGCGCCACACGTTTCGCAGGTTCGCAGGCAGAGCAGTCATCGGGCGTCGATAGAAATACTACTTTACCTGAAGAACCGCTTCGAGTGGGGGCAACCACTTTCCTCAGCCCACCGAATTGCGCACTTTGCTGTGTTTCACGCTGTACGTGAAATAAATCACCATGCCGATGACGAGCCACACGACCAACCGAATCCACGTGACAGCTTTGAGCCCCGCCATCAAGCCGAGCGACACAATCATGCCCAGAATGGGCACCAGCGGAACCAGCGGCGTTCTAAACGGCCTCACAAGTTCCGGCCGCTTAACGCGCAGGATCCACACGCCCGCGCACACAATGACGAAAGCCAGCAGCGTGCCGATGCTCACGAGCTGGCCAAGGTCGCCAATCGGCACCAGCGCGCCCACAAATGCCACGCAAATCCCAACAATAGCCGTCGACTTCCAAGGCGTACGGAAACGCGGATGAATGTCGCCGGCCCACTTCCACAGTAAACCGTCGTTCGCCATCGAGTAAAACACTCGCGATTGCCCGAGCATCATTACCAGCATTACCGTGCTCAACCCCGCCAGCGCTCCGGCGTTGACCACGTAGCTTCCCCACCGCACACCGGTCTCGCGCATCGCCAGTGAAACGGGAGCGCCAACGTTCAGCCGCGAATAATGCACAGTGGCCGTCAGCAAGCCCGAAACAAGCAGGTACAAAATCGTACAAACAATGAGCGATCCAAGGATGCCGATTGGCATGTCACGCTGCGGATTTTTTGCCTCTTGCGCTGCGGTCGACACCGCATCGAATCCGATGTACGCGAAGAAAACCACCCCCGCGCCGCGTAATATGCCCGACCAGCCAAACGCCCCAAAGGCCCCAGCATTGGGCGGAATGAAGACTTTCCAGTTGGCATGCGCAATTCCTGGATTCTTCAGAACAAACGCGCCGGCCACCGCAATAAACACGAAAACTGCCACTAGCTTCACGAAAACGACGCCGGTGTTGAAGTTCGCGGACTCCTTGATTCCGATGATGAGAAGCACGGTAACCGCGAGCATCGCGAGGAAGGCAATCAGGTTAAATTTGGCCGTCACCATGGGCAGGTTCGCCACCTGCTCCATGTTCATCGATAGCGTATTGAGCGGCGTCCAGTGCCCTTGGTAGAGCACCCACTTCGCTCCCGGCACATCGCAAATTTGCGGCGGCAAGCTGATGCCGTAGTCTTGGAGGAAAGCGACAAGCGTGCTGCTCCAGCCGCTGGCCACCGTTGCAGCGCCAAACGCGTACTCCAAAATCAAATCCCATCCGATGATCCAGGCGACGATTTCGCCGAGCGTGGCATAGCCGTACGTATATGCAGAACCGGCGATGGGAATCATCGATGCAAATTCGGCGTAACAGAGCCCGGCGAAGACGCAGCCGATTCCCGCGAGAACGTACGACAGCATGATGGAGGGTCCGGCGTAAAGCGAAGCCGCGGAACCGGTCATAACGAAGATGCCGGCGCCGATAATGGCTCCGATGCCTAACGTAACCAGGTTCACGGGCCCGAGCGCCCGCTTGAGACTGTGCTCTCCGGTGTCCCCCGCTTCCTTCATCAGCGTGGTCATCGACTTCGTCGCGAACAAGGGGTTGCCCATGCAACTCCTCCTTTAGGCGGTTTGCGCCCGATTCTCGTCTACCACCGCTTTGCGGCCAAATTGGACTTGCACATTGTAGGGCGCAGCATGCTGCGCCACTACAACTAAATTCCACTTTTTAGACAGAGGATTTCTTCAGCCACATCGAGCGCAGCCAATATACGGGAATCCCGGCGGCCACAATGCCGATGCCCCAGCCAGCGGTCTGGGGCTGGTAAAGGACGAGCACGAGTACAATCCCCAGAGCGGCAATGACGTACAACGCAGGCAATATCGGATAGCCGAATGCTTTGTATGGCCGATCAGCATCGGGGCGCTTTCTGCGCAGGACGAATATCCCGGCGATCGTGAGCGCGTAGAAAATTAAAACAGACGCAACGACGTAGTTCAGCAAGTCATTGTAGAGATTGCCGTATCCGCCGCTCGGTGTGCGCGTTCGCAGCAATATCAAAATCACCACCCAGATTCCTTGGAGGACAAGCGCCACTCCCGGCACGCCCTTGGAGTTCAATTTGCCTGTGGCGCGGAAAAACAGCCCGTCCTTGGCCATCGCATAGCTCACCCGAGAACCCGCAAGGATTAATCCGTTGTTGCAGCCAAACGTCGAGATGATGATGGCTATGGCCATGATGATCGCGCCGCTTTGGCCAAAGACGGCGTCCAGCGCTGCCGTAGCAACGCGGTCGTCACGAGCATTCTGGATTTGCGAAAAGTTCAACACGAGAAGGTACGCCAGATTTGCGAGGCAGTAGAGCGTTATGACAATGATCGTGCCGAACGCCATCGAAAGCGCCACATCGCGCTTCGGATTTTTGACTTCCGCTGCGGTGAAACCGATGTTGTTCCAGGCGTCCGCGGAAAAAAGTGAACCGACTTGTGCGACTCCGAACGCGACAAGCAGGCCGAAAAACCCGCTCGACGCCGTAACCGTCGGAATCCAGCCGCGCAAGAAATTCGCGCCCGGCTCAATGGGTTCCGCACCGCGGATGGTCCAAAAATGCGAAAAGTTGTCCGCAATGGCCGCGTGGTTGCGGCCGATAAAAATGCCTATGAGAATAAGTCCGATCAGCGACAAGGTCTTCGCGGAGGTAAAAATATTTTGAATCAGCTTTCCGAGGCGTACGCCGAGAGTGTTCAAAAACGTCAGTAAAACGATCATCAGCACGCCGACAAGCTGCTGCAGGCTCAGGCTGATTGCGTATCTCGAACCAAGATTGATCGGATGAATGATCCAAGCTTCGGGCGAGATGGCAGGAAAGACCACGCCCAGAAACCTCGCGAATCCGACAGCCACTGCGGCGATCGTTCCCGTCTGGATGACTAGAAAGAGCGTCCAGCCGTAAAGAAATCCCCACAGCGGAGAAAACGCCTCTCGCAGGTAAATATACTGTCCGCCTGCGTGCGGAAACATCGCCGCCAATTCCCCGTAAGCAAGGGCTGCGGAAACGGTCAGTAACCCGGTCAGCACCCACGTCAGGATCAGATTGCCGGGGGAGCCGGTTTGCCGCGAAATTGCCGCGGAGACAATGAAGATGCCGGAGCCGATCATCGACCCGACCACGATCATCGTGCCGTCGAACAGTCCGATGGCGCGCACAAAGCCGGGTTCGTTCTTCACTGTGCTTTGTGGCAGGGGATGCGTGGTGTCAGCCATTCACAAGGTTCCTCAGAATGCCGCCGCATGCTTCGCGGCAGCAAGTGTCTCGATGTATTGTCGCGCACGCTGCGCCGGTTCGGGCGCGCCTAGAATCCCGCTGATCACAGCCACGGAGTCCGCCCCCGCTTCTATGACGGAAGCCGCCAGCTCTAAACTTATTCCACCGATGGCCACGATCGGTTTGCTGGTAAGCCGGCGAACCTTGCGCAGCAACTCCAAATCGACGACTGGATCCGGATTGGCTTTGCTTGAGGTGCTGAAAATCGGTCCAAGGGCGATATAGTCCGGGGAGCTCACCGCCGCGCGCTCGAACTGCTCCAAATTGTGAGTGGATACTCCCACTAACTTGTCGCGCCCAACGACCTGACGCGTCTGTTCGACATCCAGATCGTCCTGACCAACGTGCACGCCACTCGCGCCTGCCAAGAAGGCAACATCGGGGCGGTCATTCACAAAAAACGAAACTCCCTCTGGGAGAAGGACTTCGGCAAGTTTGCGCGACGACTCGAGATATTGCCGCGCCGGAGCGGACTTGTTCCGGTACTGGAGCAAGCGGACTCCAGCTTCGGTGAGGCTTAGGGCACAATCTATTTCCGAAGAAGTAATCAATGCTGCGTCTAGTATCACATACAGCCTGGGGAGGACAAGGCGCATAGAAACTTATTTTCCGTTTGTGCCGAGCAATCTTTCGATGAAGTGGGTGTCAAAGCGGCCAGCGGCAAAGTCCGCGTCGGCCAGAATCCGCCGGTGCAGAGGAATAGAAGTCTTAATTCCTTCAATGACGAACATTTCGAGCGCGCGTTTCATCCGGCCGATGGCTTCGGCTCGGTCGCGGCCCTTCACGATCAATTTCGCGATCATGGAATCGTAGTACGGTGGAATCACAGCGTCGGCGTAAGCCGCCGAATCCACGCGAACGCCGGTTCCGCCGGGAGCTTGGAAAGTGGTGATGCGTCCCGCCGACGGCACAAACGTCTCTGGATCTTCGGCATTGATCCGGCATTCGATGGCGTGGCCGGAGAAATTCATTTCGCCGACGGCGTCGTCTAATCCCTCGCCTGCGGCAATGCGAATCTGCGCCTTGATCAGGTCTACGCCCGTCACGAGTTCGGTTACCGGGTGCTCGACCTGAATGCGCGCGTTCATTTCGATAAAATAAATCGAGCCATCTTCATCCATCAGGAATTCGACGGTGCCGGCGTTCGTGTAGCCTACCTTTTCGAGCGCACGCACGACCTTTGCGCCCAGATCTTTTCTGCGCTTGGGGTCCATTACCGGCGACGGGGATTCTTCCACCAGTTTCTGGTGACGGCGCTGGATGCTGCACTCGCGCTCGCCCAAATGAATGACCTTGCCGTGCTGGTCTCCCAGTATTTGAAATTCGATGTGCCGCGGATGCTCGATGAATTTCTCGGCATAGACGTCCGGCGTGCCAAAAGCCTGCTGCGCCTCGCTGCGCGCCGTCTCGTAGGCGTTCAAAAGTTCTTCCTGCTTGTGCACGACACGCATACCACGCCCGCCGCCGCCCGCGGAAGCTTTGATGATGAGCGGAAAACCAATTTTCTTGGCTTCTTTGGCGAGTTGCTCTTCGCCTTCGATTACGCCGTCGCTGCCAGGCACCGTAGCGACGCCCAGCGCCTTCATCTCGCGTCGCGCGCGATCTTTTTCGCCCATCATCTCGATCACTTCAGGGGTGGGACCGATAAAGGTGATTTCCGAGGCTTCGCAGACCTTCGCAAAGTTGGCGTTTTCCGAGAGAAAGCCGTATCCCGGGTGGATGGCATCCACGTTAGTGATTTCCGCGGCGCTGATGACCTGAGGAATGTTGAGGTAACTTTCGCTGCTCCGCGGCGGGCCAATGCAAACCGCCTCATCCGCAAAGCGCACATGCAGCGAATTCCGGTCGGCTTCTGAGTACACCGCAACCGTGGAAATCCCCAGTTCTTTGCAGGCACAGATGACCCGCAGCGCGATTTCCCCGCGATTGGCTACTAGGATTTTCTGGAACATGGCTTCGGGCGCCGGCTACCTCTTCCGGCTAGGACGGATGCCGTAGAGCGGCTGGCCGTACTCGACAGGCTGCCCGTTCTCGACAAAAATGCGAATCAATTCGCCGCTTTCGTCCGACTCAATTTCATTCATCAACTTCATGGCTTCGACAATGCAAAGGGTTTGCCCGGATTCGACATGCGCGCCAATCTTCACAAAGGCCTCGGCGCCTGGGCTTGGTGCCTCGTAATACGTCCCGACGATCGGAGACTTGACCAAGTGTAGCTCCTCCGTCGCTCGTGGTTCAGAAGCGGCAGGCGCACTCGGGGAAGCCGCCGCTGACCTCTCCGGAACCGCCCCGGGAATAATAATCTCGGGCACTCCCATCGACCGCGAGTACATCGGCACGCCCGCGGACGGCTTCTTCAATCTTATCTTCAGATCTCCGCGCGAATACTCAAACTCCTCGAGGTTGTGCTCGCTCATGAAACGGAGGAGTTGCTCGATTTGCTGGACTTCTGGACTCGCGATGGAAGAACTTTCTGCTGGTTTCGAGGGCTGTTTTCGTTTCATGCCTGTGTCAGAGCTCGATGAGATCCCGCGGTATGCGGGTCAGTACTTCGGTATTCCCTGCGTGAACGGCGACGTCATCTTCAATGCGAATTCCCCCGACGC
>Ga0210391_10003389_pt1 | contig 13524 bp, 13 predicted proteins | sample IncBWC12OmetaG_FD_160573 | JGI IMG/M metagenome (GOLD analysis project Ga0210391, IMG submission 160573) | Forest soil microbial communities from Barre Woods Harvard Forest LTER site, Petersham, Massachusetts, United States - Inc-BW-C-12-O ... | reverse complement strand
TGCTGGCATTAGCAAGTAACGCCATTCACGTTGCCAGATCCGTTGAGGGCAAATCCAACCCCTCGCGCGTACTGGCATAAAAGAGAACTAGAGTTCGAATCTCGATTTCTCCGCCATATAGCCTGAAGTGCAGAGAAATCCGCCTGGATTGATCTGGAATTCGCGAGAAATGGGCGCATTTCTCCGATTCTTGCTTTGAAACTGGGCTGGAGAAAAGTCATGGTTGATCGTCCCAGGCGATTTTGTGGCTGTTTTCTCCGAAAGCGTGTAAGCAGTCCCTTTCCGCAAAATGCGACAGACGAATGCAATGCGATCAGAAATCGATGATGTGGCGAAAGCTGGCTTGACTTATGTCCGTGAAAAGGGGCCACATTGACTGACTTGTATTCCTAATTCACCGTTTGTATGAGCGAGCCCGAACTACTGTCAAGGTCAGCGCCACCACCGTGGGAGGTTGATGCAGCGCCGGTTGGCAATGACGTGGGATTATCCAAACAAAACGGGAATGAGCCGGTCGTCACCGAGATGGTGCGATTCGTCCCCCTAATCTCGCATTGACAAACGCTGACTCGCAGATCTGCACGAGTCCATTGCCGTCAGTGCCAAGCCGCTAGCCACCGATGTAAATTCATTTCCGCCCCGAATTCGCTTCTCTCCAAATCGTGCTTTGAAGATTTTCCTTACGGCTGGAACAAATGAAGAACCACCCGTCAGAAAGACCATATCCACATCCTTCGGATGCACACCAGACGAGCTGAGGAGAGAATCGACGCATTGTGCGATCTGTTCGATCTCCTCGGAAATCCAGTCCTCGAAGGATGTTCTTTCCACTACTGCCTCCAGATCCACAAACCCGTCTGAGAACCGGAACGTGGTCACAGGGCCATTCGACAAATCGCATTTCACTTTTTGCACGGCGCGATGGAGCTGGAATCCGAGATCTTCTTTTATGAAATGAATGAGGGCTCCGATTTTCTCTGGTTCAAGCGATTGTGCGTGAACACCCTTTAGCATGTCTAGCACGTCTTTCGCTCTCAATAGGGACAGATGATGCCAGCGCTCTAGCTTGATATAGACCCAGTTTGGAACCGTTAGGATCTTGTCGAGTGAACGCAATTGCGATCCGGCTCCCAAGGCTGGAGAAACGAGGTGCCTGACGATCTTTGCATCGAAGGCGTCTCCTGCTAGGCCGAGTCCCGCGTTACCCACGATGTCGCCAGAAACCCTACCTCTTCGACGAATGGTAGAGCCAACGTGAACCAAAGAGAAATCGCTCGTACCACCGCCGAAGTCCCCTATAAGAATGAGTTCGTCATGATCAAGCGTGGATTCATAGTAATGAGCCGCTGCTACCGGCTCCATCTCGAACTCTATGGACTCATAGCCAGCTAACTCAAAGGCCGCTCTAAGCCGGCCCTCCGCATAGCTGTCATCTTCCTCGGTATCTGCTCCCGCGAAATGAACCGGCCTTCCGACCACTGCTGATTTGATGGGAAGCCCAAACTGACATTCCGCCTTTTCGCGCAAGTCTCTGAGAATCCTGGCAATCAAATTTTCAAGCGTGTACCGTCGACCAAAAACTTCCGTGCCGTGAAGAGTGCGACTGGTCAGGAACGACTTGAGCGATTGAATCAGGCGACCCTTCACGTCCGCGGAAAGATAGTGCTCGATGCCTTCTGCACCGGTCCAGGATTGCAGCCGATTCACGCTGCCCTCCTTGACTCGCTGAAGATAGAGCAGTGACCTATAGGAATCTGTCAGACTCCCCAAGTACGGAAAGCTGGCGAGTTGAACCTGGCCCGAGGAATCGGCAAGAGCGATTGAACTGTTCGTTGTCCCAAAGTCTATGCCAATGGCGCCTTCGCTCGTTTCGGGCGCTCGTGAAGACATCCGGAAGCTCTCCAAGTTGGAAATCCAGGATTAAAATCTATGCGTTCGGGATGAAGTCATCGTATCACTCGCGATTTCAGAAGAAGGTTGATTAGGCTCTGATACCTCCTATACGGTTGTCTTGGAGTTGCTCCTTGGACATCCATCTCGTCGACGGAACCTACGAACTGTTCCGGCACTACTACGCGCTGCCGTCTGCCCGAGATTCGGATGGACGGGAGGTCGGTGCGGTGCGAGGCGTTCTCGCTTCCGTTTTGGGCATGGTGCAAGGGGGTGCCACGCATATCTCGGTTGCGACCGATCATGTTATCGAATCTTTTCGTAACGGACTGTGGCGCGGTTACAAGACCAGCGCAGGCATTGAGCCCGATCTGTTGGCACAATTCCCGTTACTCGAAGAAGTATTGTCAGCGGCCGGTATTGTCGTTTGGCCAATGGTGGAATTCGAGGCGGACGACGCACTCGCTGCGGCAGCGATGGCAGCGGCTCGGGATGCGCGCGTCGGACAGGTGATCGTCTGCACACCGGACAAGGACCTCGCACAATGCGTGAGTGGTACCCGCGTTGTGCAGCTGAATCGCCGGACCCGCGTAACCATAGACGAGGAGGGAGTAATCAAGAAGTTCGGCGTCTCGCCCGCATCAATCCCGGACTACCTTGCGCTGGTGGGCGATGCGGCAGATGGTTATCCAGGCTTGAAAGGTTGGGGTGCGAAGTCATCGGCTGCGGTTCTCTCGAAGTTCGCCCATCTTGAATCCATACCCACGGACTACCGGGAGTGGCGCGTGAACCTCGCCACTGCTAGCGCTCTCGCAGACACCCTGTTCCGGGAGCGGGAAAGCGCGATTCTCTTTCGTAAGCTCGCCACGCTCCGGACCGACATCGCACTCTTCGCCGATGTGGACGAGTTGCGTTGGAAGGGCCCGACACCCGCTTTTGCCCCGCTCGCGGCTCGACTAGACGTCGCAGTTACCGATGCTCGCCGACCGGTTCTACGATCCGCTGAGCGACGAAAAGGTGTTTGACTCAGAAAGTGGTCAGCTACTCGGAAATGTCCCCTATGAACGACTGTTTTAGCGGAGAATCACTTCGAGAACTATGGACTGGGCGCTAAGCATGCAGTCGCTCGGTAGTCGATTCGGCATCCCCGCAGTCTCCGCTGCGCCACTTTCAACCACGGAATCGCCTAGAATTCGCCTTCAGATTCAAATGGACGAATGAGATTTTTGCCTAGCACCGGGAGCCTCGATCCGCAGCGCTGGTTGCCACCATGCTGTGTCGAACCAAATCTTCCGGCTTCAGGCGTTCTGGATCAAGAGCCGATGGAGTGGTATGGGCTTCGTCGGAGTGGTTACCCTCGAACCGGTTTTTCTTGTCCAACGCGATAATAACTCCAGCGAAACTACAGAAGGCGATCTAGCCCACTGCAACCTAATCCCTCATTGGAACCTAGGGCTTTTCAGTTTGACCACGACATCGCTTTTCACACAGGTTTCGCAGCTCTGGTGGTGGGCGCGAGTTCGTGGTTCTGAGCGGATGCATGCATAAGGCGAAAGACTCGCCTCCAGGAGATAGGATAAGATTCATCGAATTCGGAGCTTCTATTGCCAATGGTACAGTTTTTGATCATCATTACGCTCTTAATCGCGTTAATTGCAGTGTTAGGTGGCTGGCGCCGAGATCGAGGGCTTCTCTCCGAATCTCGCAAGGGTTTTCAGGATCCGGACACTAAACGAACAGCTGCTCTCGAAAAAGCCAATAAAGATCTAGAAACTTCCCAGGCCGATCTGCAAAGGCGATGGCAGTATCTTGCAGAGGCTCAGAGGCTGAGTCATTCAGGGACTTTCGGATGGAACGTACGCACCGCTGAACTCGTTTGGTCTGAAGAAACCTACAAAGTTCTAGGTTTTGCGCGACAAATGAATCCTACCCTTGATCTGGTATTCGACAGAGTTCACCCTGAGGACCGGGACCGCTTGCAACAGATTAAGGATCGCGCGACTCAGAACGGCATGGATTTAGATGTCGAACATCGAATTCTCTTACCTGACGGCGTCACTAAGTTCGTTCACGTGGTCGCGCATGCCGGAAGAGATAACTCTGGCGACCTCGAATACATCGGCGTTGTGGCCGACGTCACCGAACGCAAACGCGCCGATGAAGAACGCGAGGTGCTGTCTCACAGACTCCAGGAAAGCAAGGCAAGGCTTGAGGAAGCTCAACGTGTCGCCCAGATCGGGCACTACGAGTGGAACCTTGTCGCGAATCGCGTGACTTGGTCCGCCGAACTTTATCGCATCTACGGACTGCCTCCACAGGAAGGCTCCATTGACATGGCGATGGTTCGCGAGATGATGCACCCCGATGATCGGGACCGTGTTTTCGGGGCAGTTGAGGACGTCGTTCGTAGCGGAGTGAACGCTGCAGCGGAACATCGTGTCGTTCGCCCCACTGGCGAAGTGCGTACTGTTCGGGCCATCGGGACTGTGAAAAGAGACGCATCGGGCCGAGCATACGAAATATTTGGTACGGTCCAGGACATTACCGACAGTAAGCGAGCAGAGGAAGAACGCCAGGCGCTGTCTCGTGATTTGCAGGAAAGCAAAGCATGGCTTGAAGAAGCTCAACACGTCGCCCATGTCGGCTACTGGGTCTGGGATCTCCAGACGAATCGGCTCATTTGGTCCGATGAAACCTATCGCATCTTTGGGCTGACAGCACAGGAAGGCCCCATCGACTTGGACAAAGTACGCGAAATGATCCACCCTGACGATCGAGACATGGTATTTCGAACCGCAGAACAAGCCGCCAGTTCGGGGATACGCGCTGACTGTGAACACCGGCTTTTTCGTCCAACCGGGGAAATGCGAATCGTACACAGCCTGGGGGATTTGAAAAAAGGCTCGTCGGGGCAACCCTACCAAATGTTTGGTACGACCCAGGACATCACGGAGCGTAAGAGGGCAGAGAAAGCATTGCAGCAAAGCCAGTTCTACCTAACCGAAGGCCAGCGTCTCGCTCATATGGGCAGCTGGGCATTCAACGATTCAGGCCATTATTGGTCTGAAGAGTTGTACAAGATTTACGGCCTGGATCCACAGAACGGAGCGCCCACGGTTGAGCAATATCTAGCCTTGGTACATCCACAAGACCGCGCCATCATCTCTGAAACCATTAGACGCATGCAGGAAGAGCACAGCGGTTTCGATCAAATCGAGCGGATTATCCGACCCGACGGGCAGTTGCGCTATATTCGCGCCGTGGCCGTCCCCGTATTTGAAAAAGGAGTTTTCAAAGGATTCGTCGGCACCACGATTGACATTACCGAGCAGGAGTTATTGACACAGGAGTTGCGGCGGGAAAAAGCATACCTCGCGGAGGCGCAAAGCCTAACCCACGTTGGCAGTTGGGCGACCAATTTTCATACGAGGCAAATGTTTCATTTGTCGGACGAAGTATATCGCTTACATGGTTTTGAACCCAGCCAAGGTCCCTCTGCGCTCGAAGGCTTTTGGAACACCATTCACCCTGAAGATGAACCGGTTGTGAGGATGACTCTTGAGAATGCAATCCGGACGAGAACGGACTACGACATCCCCGAGTTCCGGGTTCGTCATGCCGACGGAAGCATACGATTTCTGCGCACCATAGGACATCACGATCCATCTGCAGAAATGGGTGATTACGTGGGCATCACTATGGATATAACGGACCGTAAGCGCGCCGAGGAGGAGAGTGAAAGACTGCGCCAGTTAGAGGCTGATCTTGCGCACATCAACCGTGTGAACATGATGGGGGAACTGTCCGCCGCGCTGGCACACGAAATTAAACAGCCTATCGCCGCTGCGGTGGCCAATGCCGGCGCTTGTCTGGGATTTCTCGACGGGGAACGTCCCGATATTCTTGAAGCCCGGGAAGCTGCCTCCGGAACCATTGGATGTGCAAGGCGTGCGGCAGAAATCATCGACCATGTCCGCTCGCTCTTTAAAAAGAGTTCCCCGGAGCGTAAGTCAGTTGACGCAAACGAGCTTATTCGTGAAATCGCTCTTCTATTGCAGCACGACATGCGGCGCAATGCTGTGACTGTCCGCCTCGAACTTGCTGAAAATCTTCCGGCAGTCGTCGGAGACCGAGTGCAATTGGAACAGGTATTGATGAACCTCATGCTGAATGCCATCGAGGCCATGCGCAACGGCAATGGAGATCTGACGATAAATTCGGAATCGACTGATGACGGTCACTTGTTGATTTCCGTGAGCGACACCGGTGTGGGCATTCCCGCTGACAAAGTTGATCATATCTTCGATACGTTCTTTACGACCAAACCGCAGGGTACCGGCATGGGTCTGGCGATCAGCCGTTCGATTGTGGAATCCCACGGTGGCCGCCTGTGGGTCACTTCTAATACTGGACATGGCTCAACTTTCCGATTCACATTGCCACACAAGGTGGACGCAGGCACATGACTACTCCATCTTCCCCAACCGTTTTCATTATCGATGACGACGAGGACATGCGCCTATCGATGCAGCGCCTTCTGAAGACGGTTGGTTTGCGCGCAGAATTGTTTGCCACGGCGCAGGATTTTCTCCACAGGAATATTACCGATGGTCCATGTTGCCTGGTATTGGATGTGCGCCTTCCTGGAATGGGCGGCCTCGAGGTCCAGCATAAGCTGAGTGAAGCGGGGATCAATATCCCAATCATTTTCATCTCTGCTCACGGGGATATTCCCATGACTGTAAAGGCCATGAAGTGTGGTGCCTTTGAGTTTCTGACGAAACCATTCCGACATCAGGAACTCCTCGACGCGATTCAGCAGGCGTTGCAACGCGACCAACTATTGCGACGCCACCGGAATGAGATGGCCGAATTAAATGTCAGGTATAAAGGCCTGACTGCGCGCGAGCGAAAAGTGATGGAGCTGGTAGTGTCCGGTATGCAGACAAAGCAGATTGCCTCGGTACTCGGGACGAGCGAAATTACGGCTGCTGTTCATCGCGGACGCGTAATGCACAAGATGCGGGCAGGTTCTCCGGCTGAATTAGGTAGCATGGCGGAAAGACTGAAATCTGCACCGAACAAATAGGCTCGAACCTTCGGATCGTTTTCTGCCAGAAACCTCTCCCACTCTTATCTGTAGTATCCGAAGATATAAGGGGCCGATATGAAATCATAATTGCACTTTTTTGGGGCCGCTATAGATTCGTACCAGATATGAGCAGCGCAAGGAGGGCGAACGTGGTCGCCGTAGTCGATGACGATGACTTAGTCCGTGACGCATTGCGACGCTTGCTCAAAGCTTCCGGGTTGGGAGCAGTTGCGTTTGATTCAGCGGAAGAGTTTCTGAATTCCGGCCAGCTTCGGGAGATTGCGTGCCTGATCGCGGACGTTCGTATGCCGGGCATGTCCGGTCTTGAACTACAAGCGAGGCTCAAAGCTGAGCGATGCCCGATTCCAATCATTTTCATCACGGCCCATGGCGACGCCAAGATGCGGATTCAAGCTATGCGTAAAGGGGCAGTGGAATTTTTGACTAAGCCTTTTGACAACGCAGTCTTATTAGAGATTGTCCATGCCGCGGTCGAAAAGTAGCTGGTGAAGGTTTTGGGAGTCGAACTGATGAGAGTGGTTGATCAAGACCGTCGAGCCCGCCGATTCGAGCAAATCATTGGCGACAGTCCGGCTTTGAAAATCGTCTTGGAACAAGCGGAGCGTGTTGCAGCCGGCGATACCACGGTGCTAATTCAAGGAGAAACGGGAACAGGTAAAGAACTCATCGCTCACACAATCCACAATGCTAGTCCTCGCAGTGGCCAGCCCTTGGTCAAGCTGAACTGTGCTGCCATTCCTCTTGACTTGCTCGAAAGTGAGCTCTTTGGCCACGAACGGGGGGCATTCACTGGTGCCATTGCCCAAAAAATGGGCCGGTTCGAATTGGCCGACAAAGGGACATTATTCCTCGATGAGGTCGGGGATATCCCGCTCGCACTGCAGCCGAAACTTCTACGTGTTTTACAGGAGCAAGAATTTGAACGGTTAGGAAGTGGTCGCACGCATCGTGTTGACGTGCGACTTGTGGCGGCAACTCACCGCGACCTTGAACAAATGGTGAGACGTGACCAATTTCGGAGCGATTTGTATTACCGCTTGAACGTTTTTCCCATTACGCTGCCGCCACTGCGGGAGCGACCCGAGGACATCGGTCTTTTGGTGGAACATTACGTTGAAATATTTTCCCATCGAATGGGAAGGCGCATCGAAAAAATCCCAGACGAATTCATTAGCGCTTTCAAGTCCTATTCCTGGCCGGGAAATATTCGAGAGTTGCAGAACATGATCGAACGAGCAGTAGTACTTTCCAACGAAGGCGTGCTACCCAATCTCTTACGTCCGCCGCGTGCCGCCTCGATTATCGGCTTTCCGGCGAGAACATCGCTCAACGATTCGGAGCGAACCCTGATCTTAACCGCATTGGAGACATCGGGATGGGTGGTCGGAGGACCGTACGGGGCAGCGTCTAGATTGGGTTTGAAGCGCACTACGTTAATTGCCCGCATGAAAAAGCACGGGATCTTGCGACCTCCCGAGCAGAGTATTCACGATCAAGCCCTAAACAACAAACAGTCCAGCGACCAACTCTGGTAGACATTTGCGGAGAGCCTTCCGCCACCTGGTACCAGGCAGCTGAGTTGAGCCACGCCACGACAGGTAAGCATTCGGCACTTGTGCAATTTTCCTCTGCATCAGCGTCTCTCCCTTTGTTTTCATTTACTCGATTGTATTGGCCTAGGTTGATCAATCCCGTTCTGCCGGGCGAGCGATAAAAAGCAAGTGCACTGCCACATGCAAAAGCACTTGGCCTCGTTTACTTCGTTGCATAAAACCCCTCGCGCATTCGACAGATCTCTTGAGTGTCAGGATCCCGCCACTGTTCACGTTTGGTCACGGTTCGACCTGAGATCCGGATCGCCAGCGCAGGCCCAGCGTGATTTTCAGCCTTAATTGAATGGCAGAAGAATTGCGAAAGTAAGCGTGAAGCGCAGAACGGTGAGAGAGGTTAACGTTTGAAAAGTCACGAAAGCACTCCAAACAGCCGCCTCGCAATTGCGGTAGATCGCAGTGGCATGGAGGTGATCGTCCGATTGAGTGGGCGCATCGATGTCGATTCGTCGCCCGATATTCGAGATCGCCTTCTGGCAATCTTGTCCGCAAAACAATTGGTTCATGCCGTCACCGTAGATTTGGGTGACGTAAATCACATTGAAGCATCAGGAATCGCGACGCTAGTTGAGGCTCTTAAAATCGCCGGGCCTCGCCGGATTCGAATCCATTTGCAGGGACTGCATGGTTCCGTGCTCCGGCTGTTCGAGGTTACGGGGCTGCTTCCACTATTCGAGACGATACACAGCGGCAAGGGGGTAGTGTGATGGCAAATGTTCTTGAAAGTGTCGGCGAAAAAACAATCGAACATCTCGACTACGTCGGAAGTCTGAACATTCAGTGGTGGGCCACACTGCGAGCGATGTTGCGTTCGCTTCCTTTTGTAGGGAATCGCTACCGCTGGCGGGCTGCCGTGAGGCAGATGCTGGAAATCGGCGTCGATGCAATGCCGATGGTTTCCTTGATGTCCATATGCACGGGATTCATTTTCGCCATGCAGGGGGCATCAGAGCTTCGGCGCTTTGGAGCGCTGCGCTACGTAGTTGACTTGGTAGCAGTCGGCTTCACGCGTGAACTCGGCCCATTGATGACGGCGATTGCGGTAAGTGGACGATCCGGCTCCGCTTTCGCGGCCGAGATTGGGACTATGAAAGTGACCGAGGAGATCGATTCCCTCCGCGTCATGGCGCTCGAGCCAATAGAGTTTGTGCTCGCACCCAAGTATCTGGCCGCTTTGATTGCGGTTCCTTGCCTCAGCGTTGTCGCGAATGTATGCGGCATTTTGGCCGGGGCCCTGTTCATGTTCTTCAGCATTCGCCTGACGCCCGCGCTGTACCTCCACTATGTCTTCGAGGCTATTGATTTGCGCGATGTAGTTATGGGGCTCATCAAGAGCATTGTCTTCGGAACCATTATTGCCCAGGTTGGATGCCTGGAAGGCTTTCGTGTTCACGGAGGCCCCGACTCGGTCGGCCGCTCCACCACGAGTGCTGTTGTGAAGTCGACGTTCTTAGTCATCGTTGCGGATGCGATTTTCACCGCGATCTTTTACTTCATGGGGAAACACTGATGCCAATCATTTCCGTCCGCGATCTTGTGGTGGAGTACGACGGTCACAGAGTGCTGAATGGATTGAATCTCGACATTGAGCACGGGGAAACGATGGTCTTGTTGGGTGGTAGTGGCTCCGGCAAGAGCACATTGCTGCGCCAGATCATCGGACTGGAGCGCCCCAAATCAGGCAGCATCCACGTGAACGGAACGGATATTACCTGTTGCTCAAAGTCGGAGTTGAAAAAGATGCATCGCTCAATCGGAGTGGCGTTCCAAAGCGCAGCGTTGTTCAACTCGTTGAGCGTCGAAGATAACGTCGCGTTGCCGCTGCGCGAGCATACGCGGCTTGCACCTTCCATCATAGAACTGGTGGTTTGGATTAAGTTGGCCGCGGTTGGCCTTGCGGATCATGGGACTTTACTTCCCCAGGAGCTTTCTGGCGGCATGAAGAAGCGCGCAGCGGTCGCGCGGGCGATCGCGCTCGGCCCCGAAATCCTTGTACTCGATGAGCCATCAGCGGGACTTGATCCGATTGTTGCTGCAGAACTCGACGAACTGATTCTGCTGCTCAAGCAAACCTTAGGGATGACGGTCATTGTGGTCACCCACGAACTTCCAAGCGCGTTCCGTATTGCCGACCGGATCGCGATGCTCTATCAGGGTTCGTTCAGCTCGGTCGGCACAAAGGACGAAATCAAAGCTAGTCAGAATCCGCGTGTGCGGCAGTTTCTGGATCGGATCCCCGAAGACATAGCGAAATCGTCCGCCGTAGCCACGCATTTCGAAAAATATGTGGAGTCCGCGGAGGCATATCAATGACCACAGAAGCAAGAGTCGGAGCCTTTGTCCTCGGATGCGCCGCAATCCTGGCGTTCGCGATTGTCCATCTGGTCAACGCGCAGCTGAGTGGCCACACCTCCCCGTACCGCACCTATCTTCGCTATGCGGGCGGGATAGAACCGGGTGCGCAGGTCCTCTTCGGGGGAATCAACGTGGGGAAAATCACGGCGGTCCGGCCTTGGACATCAGATCCGACCAAGATTGAAATTCTGCTGGACGTGAAGGAAAACACTCCTCTGAACGAAAAATCTGTAGCCAAGTTAGGGCTTGTCAGCGTGATGAGTGGCGCGGCACTGTCAATTTCAACAGGCAGCAATGACGCACGCCGGCTTCCACCGGGGTCGATCATCACTTCGCAGGAGGGTGCGAGTCTGGACGAGATTACCGACAAAATGGCGACTGTGGCAGACAACGCCAACGGCCTGATCACTGAAGTTCGGGGAGAACTGGGAGGAATCAGTGGAGATGCGCGATCGCTGCTCGCGAATCTGAATACGGTGACCGGCAAAGCCAACCAGCAAAAGATTCAGGCCGTACTGGATAACGTTAACGCAATGATTGAGACTGACCGCCCAAAGATCGATCGTCTGGCCGATGAATTGAATACGCTCAGCCAGCATGCGGATGAAACCATTCAAAACGTGAACGGCACAGTGACCGATCTGCGGGAACCGATCCGCAACGACCTCACTAACCTACAAAGCACATTGTTACAAGCGAAACAGCTACTCGCGAATATGCAGGCGTTGGTGCGGGCCAATGATTACAAGATTGATGACACGATCGAGCATTTGCGGACGGCGACAGAAAACCTGGACGAGTTGACAGACTCGGTGAAACAGCGTCCTTGGAGTCTTATTCGAATCAAAGAGCCGGAAGACCGCAAGGTGCCGAAATAAATGAGGTGAACCGGGAATTAAGTTTCCTCGCCTCTTACCACTTTTATCGGAGATGAACATGAAAAGAAATCTGGCTAGGGCCGTCGTCGCACTCCTGGCTCTCGCTGTCTTGGCCGGCTGCGCAGGCAAGATGGGACGGGCGAACTACTACACTCTCAACCTGCCTGCTCCGCCTGATCCGCCAGCCGCAGAAAACGCAAACACGACGGTGGCGATCCGAGAATTCCGCGCGCCCGCCTACCTGAAGCGGGGAGCCATCGTTTATAAACCATCTCCGGGACAAATCGGCTTCTATGCCTACCATCGATGGGCCATCGACCCGTGTGAGTTTGTTACCGAATCGATCATCGCTCGCCTTGACGCTACAGGTAACTTTTCCCACGTGAAGCATTACGACGGCCAGCCCGACGCTGACTACATAATCAGCGGACGATTGGAAAAGCTCGAAGAAATCGACTACGAGGGCGGCGTCAAGGTCGAGGTCGCAGTCTCTGCCCAGATGACCAAACGTGGCACCGGCACAATTGTTTGGAGTAAAGCGGTTTCTGAGGTCGGAGAGGTAAACCAACACGATGTTCCGACGGTGGTTTCAGAAATGAGCCACACGATGGAACGAGCGATCGAGAAACTGCTGACGCCGGTGCCGGGAACTCTGACCGCTGTGTCAAAGGCGTCGGATAACAGAAATTAGACACCCGAAGCGCGAGTTTAGGGGTCGTCGCTTCGTTCTGACTCTAGACACTCATAGAAGGAGAGACACAATGGCAACGATGGAAGCAATCACCGAGAGAGACAGGATTAAAACAATCACCACTCACTATATCGATGGAGCCTTCGTTGAATCCCACGGCCGCGAAGTCATGGATATTATCAACCCAACCAACGGCCAGGTGATCGCCAGAGTCACACTGGCGGACGAGGAGGGTGCGCGACGCGCCATTGCCGCCGCCAAGAGAGCGTTCGCAAGTTTCGGGCGGACGCGCAAAGAAGAGCGCATGGAGATCCTACGCAGGCTGCACAAGGCGGTCTCGGCGCGCATCGATGATCTCACGAAGACGATGGTCGAGGAGTATGGCGGTGTGGTGCGGTTCGCAGGGCCCATCGTGGAGGCGGGCGCCAACGTGTTCCTCGCGGCTGAGAGGGCGCTTCACGATCTGCCGCTGACGCGGAGTTGGGGCAAGACAACGGTCACCATGGAGCCGGTCGGGGTTGCCGGCCTGATTTCTCCGTGGAACGCAGACGCGTTTTTCCTTTCCATGAAACTTGCCTCGGCGATAGCTGCGGGTTGCACGGTGGACCATAGCAGATCGGAAGCTCGCCGAAGAGATGTCCAGCTACTGGGTTAACTTCGCGCGATCAGGCGATCCCAATGGCCCCGGCCTTCCCTCGTGGAGTGCATTCACCGACGCCGAGAGTAAGGTTCAATACCTCGCCGATCCGTTTTCGATGCCGTATACACGACCGTGCGAGGCACACCATTTGCTGCTCGGGCGACCGCCGTCAGCAAGGGAACACCGTGAACGGGAAAGTACGCGTCACTCGACCGAATGCGGCACGCGGAGTACACTCGGAATGCCGCGTCCGCGTCTGTCGATTCCCCATTCCGGCCAATCTCGGCCATCCTGGAGTCACAGTGACTTCAAAAACGTAAGCAGCTGATTTTTCTCCGCTGGGGTCA
>Ga0210391_10003386_pt1 | contig 13530 bp, 14 predicted proteins | sample IncBWC12OmetaG_FD_160573 | JGI IMG/M metagenome (GOLD analysis project Ga0210391, IMG submission 160573) | Forest soil microbial communities from Barre Woods Harvard Forest LTER site, Petersham, Massachusetts, United States - Inc-BW-C-12-O ... | reverse complement strand
TACTTGCTCTTGTCGTCCACCAGGGTTACCCATCCCGGATTGTCCTTGTCTATGACGAACCCTTTGGTATACTGGACGTCGTAAGGGATGAGGCGGTAGGGGTTGTATTTATCGGCGGCGTTGAGGATGTAGTAGTGCCCACCGACATAGACGTAGGCCATGACCTTGTTGAACTGTTCGTACTGGTTGGAAAAAATATTGACGCGCCCGTGGTCCCGGGTGCTGACGAGGAGGGGATGCGCATCCAGGCGGGCGTCCCGCAGCAGGTTTACCAGCAATAGGTTAATGTCGGCGACGCTGCCCACTTTTTTGTCCCAGGCGGTTTTGATGCCTTGTTGGGAAAAGAGTCCTTCCTCTTCGTTGCAGTCGATGTGCCTGCGGACATATTCATATATGGCGGCCATGCGCGCGGTGGAATCGCTTAGGTTGGCCAGAAGGGCATCCAGGTCCGCGGTGTGCGGGACGTTCTTGTGGAGCTGGCCCCCGAAGTCTTCGTCATCCAGGAACTCCTGGTTGATGCTGGCCCACGTGGTATTGAAGGTATGCGGCGCTTCGCCGGGGAACTGGTACCCCGTGAACTGGAAGGTGATGCGTTGCAGGTAGTCGTTGGGCGCGGACATGTAGGGCTCGTCCCTCAGCCCCGGAATATTTTTCATCGTATATGTCCTGGCCCACGTTGCCGCATATTCGTCGTCATGCCTGTCTATGGGGAGGGTAATGTGACTGTTCGCGGTGAACTGGAAGTAACTGGGTATGGACAGGTAGAACTGGGTGTACCTGACCGGGATGGGGTATTGGAAATCCCAGGGCTCTATATCCCCGAAATCGGTGGACACCTTCGTGTATTCGTATTCGATGACACTCCCCTTTTTGACGTCGGGCAGGGTGAAGGACAACTGGGACCAGTTTTTGCTCACCTGCTTGGTGTAAATATTGGCGTGCTCCAGTTTACTTTTGACGATGTTGCCCGACGCGTCCAGGTTATACGTTTCCGCGCTGACGTTGTCGATGCGGTCGACGCGGTTGTGGGAGTAAAAGGGGACTTTAACGTCCGCCCATTCCACGCCCTTGTCCTTGAGGATTTTGATCCGGAAGCGGTATTTGGTTTCCAGCCAAATTTCCCCGCTGACGTTGAAAGTAGTTTCTCCCGTGTTGATCAGGATCTCGGCGTCGGCCTCGGGGTCGAAGTCGCAGCTGGTCATGTCCAGGTCCGCTTTGTCAATTTTTCCGTAAGAGGGAATGTCTTTCTGGCCCCGGGCGAAGCCCGAGAGGAGCAAGGCGATAAGGAGGGCGAACGGCTTGAGCATACTCAGAGGTTGATGCAGCCAAAATAACGTTTTTTTCCGCCCGATACATAAAAAAACTCTGCCTGTCTCTCAATGAGTTATATGCGCTCCAGGCTGGAGAAGAAGAAGTCGCTTTCGATGCGTGCATTTTCGTCGGAGTCGCTCCCATGGATGGCATTCCTGCCGATGCTCTCGGCGAAGCGCTTGCGTATGGTCCCTTCTTCGGCCTGGGCCGGGTTGGTGGCGCCAATGAGTTTGCGGAATTGATCCACGGCACCCGCTTTCTCCAAAATAGCGGCATAGATCGGCCCACTACTCATGAATTCCACCAGCTCCCCGTAAAAGGGCCTTGCCTTATGTACGGCATAAAATTCACCGGCTTTCTCCGCGCTAAGGCGCGTGAGCTTCAGGGCGACGACCTGGAAACCCGCTTTTAGGATTTGGTCCAGGATGGCGCCTGCGTATCCGCGCTCCACGGCGTCCGGCTTTATCATAGTGAACGTTCTGTTGCTCATATAGTGCTGGCGACGTGCCTTCGGCGCGTCTGGTTTTGGGCCGCGAAAATAACATTTTTTGGGATTCTGCGGCTTAAATTAGATATTCGCTCCCATTTTTATGGCGTGAGACCCATTACAGAACTATACGGAGCCTTGTCCGAGCCGAAGAAGATCGTGATCACGATGCACCAGAAACCCGATGCGGACGCCCTGGGGTCTTCGCTGGGGTTGTACCATTTTCTGGTCAGCCTGGGCCATGACGTAACGGTCGTTTCGCCCACCAACTGGCCGAGGTTCCTGAATTGGATGCCGGGCGCCGCTGCGGTTTTGGATTTTGAAAGCATGACGGATCGCTCCCTGGCTGTTTTGACGGCCTGCGATTGGCTGTTTTGCCTGGATTTCAACGTGATGATCCGGACCAAGCGCATGGCGCCCGTGATCGAGGGGCTTTCGTGCGTGAAGGTACTGATCGACCACCACGAGGAGCCCGCGGTCGAACAATTCACCTACGGCATAAGCGATCCCTCCAAGAGCTCCACTTCCGAAATGGTCTATGACTTCATCGTCCGCTCGGGTAACGGGGACCTGATCGACGAACCCATGGCCGAATGCCTGTACGCGGGGGTCATGACGGATACCGGCTCCTTCCGCTTTCCCGGCACTACGGCAGCCGTCCACCGGATGGTGGCCGATTTGAAGGATAGGGGACTCCAGCACTCGCGCGTTCACGAACTGGTATACGATCACTTCCTGGAAAACCGCCTCCGCTTCATCGGGCACATCCTGCTGAACCGCATGGAGGTCTTCTATGAGTACAACGCAGCCCTGATCTCCATCCCCAAGAGCGACCTCCTCCGCTTCGAGATTCAAACGGGGGATACCGAGGGCCTCGTGAACTTTCCCCTTTCGATCCAGGGCATCCGCCTGGCGGGTCTCGTCATCGACCGCGACGAGGAACGTAAGTGGTCTTTCCGGAGCAAGGGAGATTTCGATACCAACGTTTTTGCCCGAAAATACTTTAACGGAGGCGGCCACGTGAACGCATCGGGGGGCAGGAGCAGCGAGCCCCTGGCCCAGACGGTGGCGGTGTTCAAGATGGCCCTCCAGGAAAACAGTGTAGTACTAAATGAACAAGTATAAATAACCATCCATGCAAAAAGTTGTTTTGTTTTTTGTCGCGCTTTTAGTGATCGCAGGCAGTTTTGGTTGTAAAGATGCCGGGTACGTCAAGTACAAGGGCGGCCTTTGGTACAAGATCATCCGCAGTTCCTCCGACACGGGTCACTTCGCCACTAAAGGCCAGGTGCTGAAATTCGACCTGACCTTCCTCTATAACGACTCCATCCTCCGGACCACGCGGGGACAGGTTCCCCAATACGCCCCCCTGGATTCGGGCCGCGTTCCCGAGCCCTACTATACGATCTTCATGAAGGTGAAGGCCGGGGACAGCGTGATCATCCGCCAGTTGACCGATTCGCTGTTCAAGATGCGCCCCATGCCCCCCTTTATGAAGAAGGGTAATTACATCGTAACCCACTTCGCCGTGCTGGGGCTCTACCCCGACATGACCGCGGCCCAGGCCGACCAGGATAAAGCGATGCTTGCCATGCGCACGCGCGATTCGATCGATGCGATCGCCCAGAAGTCCATAGATGAAAAAACCATCCAGGACTACCTGACGGCCCACAACATCAAGGCCGTGAAGGCGCCCAAGGGGACCTTCGTGGAAATCCTCGAACCGGGAAGCGGGACAGCGGTCGATTCGACCAAGACGGTCGGCGTGTTCTATACGGGTCGCGCCCTCGCCGATGGAAAGGAATTCGATTCCAACACGGACAGCACCGCGCAACGTAAAGACACCTTGTTTGACGTCATGGCCCGCGGACCCATGCAGGGCGGCATGATCGAAGGCTTCACCGACGGCGTGTCTATGCTGCGCCAGGGCGCGGTCGCCCGCCTCTACATTCCCTCCTCCATGGGGTACGGGAAGTACGGCAGCCCTCCCCGGATCCAGCCCAACGCCAACCTCATCTTCGACATCCGCGTCGCCAGCGTGGATACGATCAAGCGCGCGCAGCCCGGTATGGCTCGCGGGGGTGGTGCCCAGCAAAAGCTGAGCCCGGCGATGCTGGCGCGCCTCAAGGCGATGCAGCAGGCGCAGGCGCAGAAGAACCCGCCTCCGGCGCAACAGCCTCCCGTGCAGCACTAATGCGCGATGCCCGGCGGGCGATGACTTGGTGGGCGATGCCCTGGTGGGCGATGCCCCGGCAGCGATGCCTAAATTATTGTTAAGGACCCAACCGGGTCCTTTTTTTTGGCCAGCGCCACCCCCCCCCACGTCGTTTTTCAGATAAACCCTCTGAATGAAACGATGCCTTTGGGGCTGTATTATGCTTTTATGGGCCCTTTCCGTTCCTGCGCAAATGCCTTTCCGTTCCATAACGGTGCTGGACAAGCGCCCCGACACGGGTTGGATTTATACGAAGATGCGCCGCGAATTTCCGCCGGAGCATTATACCTATCCCGTTGCCGATTTGTTCAAAGGTTCCATGGGCGGCCAGGCCTTTCTGTTGGTTCGCCTTTTTGAATTTGGCGTACCCAATGGCAGCATTCACCACAAGCATCTGTCTATTTCAGCCGACGCCTATGTGCAAACGGGCAGTGACCGTTATACGTACCTGTTGACCTATCAAAAAACGTATCCCTTCGGAGATCTCTCCCACCTGCCTTCGCTTATGCGCCGGGCGGTGGGGGATTTCCTCGTGGCCGCGGGACGCGCGTATGCGGGGCGCTCTGCATCCGGTTCGGCGCTCAGCCTGGCGGAGGTCGACGGCCGGTCCCCGTTTGCCATCCTCAACGCCGATACCCTCGTGAGCGGCACGTATGCTACGTTCGCGGACTTCAGGGACAACCGCGTCCATCCCGGTCCTGTGGTGCTGACCTGCCAGGACGCGGCCGCGTCCTATCGCCTCGACAGCCCCCGTTCCACGTTGCCCTGGGCGCTCTCCGATGGCGCCAATTTGTACATCCATTGGCAGGGGATCTATTATACCCGTCTCAATAAGCTGCCCTCGGGCTTTTCGTTTCGTGTGCCCTTGTCGAAGGGGCAAGTCCATTTTCTGAATTATACCGGTGCGGCTTTGGCAGCGGGGGGTGCGGGCGGTTCCCTGGATTTAAGCGGTTTCGGTGGCGGCGGAAAGGGAAGCGTGGCTTCGGCGCTGGTGGTCGTGGGCGTGGTCGTGGGGGTGGCGATCGTTGCCGGCATCACGGTGGCCATCATCCGGCAGCACAATAAGTTGAAAATGCAAATGCTGACGGAGGGATACCGCATGGGTTACCTGGACCTTGACCGGGAAGAGGTCTTCTACGATTGGCAGCCTTATGCCTCCAAATAAATTTCCAGGAGGCGGATCGCCTCCATGGCTTCCTTTACGTCGTGTACGCGGAGGATGTGCGCGCCTTTGGTCAGCGCCAGCGTATGGAGGACCGTCGTGCCGTTCAGGGCCTCCCCGGGGGTGACTTCCAGCGTGCGGTAAATCAGCGACTTTCTCGACAGCCCCACCACGACAGGCCTTTGCAGGATTTGCAGTGCATCCAGGTTTTTCAGCAATGCGTAGTTGTGCTTTTTATTTTTCCCGAAACCAAAGCCCGGATCGACCAGCACGTCCTTGATTCCGGCGTTTCGGGCTTTTTCCGCGGCTTCCGCCAGGTATTGGATTACCTCCCGCGTGACGTCGCCGTATGTCGGATGCGCCTGCATGGTTAGCGGCGTGCCCTGCATGTGCATCGCAATATAAGGGACCTTCAGCGCCGCCACCGTGGACAGCATGTTTTCATCCATCCGCCCCGCGCTGATATCGTTCACCAGGACCGCGCCAGCTTCGACCGCCATTTTCGCGATGTGCGCATGATAAGTATCTATAGAAAGGGCCGCTTCGGGCCACGCTTTTTTTATCCCTTCTATCACCGGGAGCACGCGGTCGGCTTCGTTGCTGACTTCGGGGGCACCGGGCCTCGTGCTTTGGCCGCCGATATCCAGGAAGGTTGCGCCCGCTTCGAGCATCGTCCCCGCCATGTCTATGGCTGCGGGCAGGTCCACGCGGCTGCCTTTGTAAAAAGAATCGTCCGTCACGTTCAAAATGCCCATCACTTTGGGCGTATCCAGCACGATCAATTTGCCACCGCAGTTCAGTGAATATCCGTTATTTTTGAAAAAAGGCATACCTGCAAAGCTATGGATACGGTGGATCAATACAACGAAACAGTGCGCACCGCCCGGGATATTTTTCTTGCAAAAACCACCGACTATGGGACGGCCTGGACCGTCCTGCGCCCCGTGTCCATCGTGGATCAAATTTTTATCAAGGCCATGCGCATCCGGACGCTCCAGGAAACGGGGGTAAGCCTCGTCGGGGACGATATCCCCGGGGAATTCCTGGGGATCATCAATTATGCGGTCATTGGATTGATACAACTTGTTCGCGGATCTGAGCCTGCCGAACTGCCTTCTTCGCTTGCGGTTGGCCTTTATGATTCGCAGGTGGCCATCGCCCGCGACGTGATGCTTTCCAAGAATCACGACTACGGAGAAGCCTGGCGCAACATGAGCCAGGAAGGCCTCACGGACCTGATCCTAATGAAACTCCTGCGCATCCGCCAGATCCTGGCCAACAAAGGGGTCACGCTCATCAGCGAAGGCGTCGACGCGGGGTACGTGGACATTCTCAATTATGCCATATTTGCCTTAATATTGACCCAATCATGAAAAAAGCAGTTTGGATCGCCCGCCTCCTGGTAGGAGTCCTGTTTATCTTTTCCGGATTGATCAAGGCCAACGACCCCCTGGGCCTGGCCTATAAGATGCAGGAATTCTTCGACGCCTGGAACTGGCACGGCTGGACCGGGTACACCCTGGGCCTGTCGGTTGCCATGATCAACTTCGAAATCCTGGCGGGAGTGGCCCTGCTGCTGGGGTGGCAAATGCGCCTCGTCAGTTGGTTCCTTCTTTTGCTGATGCTTTTCTTCCTTTTCCTCACCTCCTACGTCTTATTCAGCGGGAAGATCACTGCCTGTGGTTGCTTCGGAGACTGCATTCCCCTGACCCCCATCCAGACCTTTACCAAGGATGTGATCCTGTTGGTGCTCATTTTGTTCATTCTTGGGTTCCGACGTTTTGTGCAGCCCCTGTTTTCGCGCTGGACCTGCATGTTGTTACTGGTTCTTACCATCCTATGCAGCCTGTGGCTCCAGGGATACGTCCTGAAGCACCTGCCCTTCCTCGACTGCCTCCCCTTCAAACCCGGGAATAACCTCGTCCAGCAAATGCAGATGCCCGCGGACGCCGTCCCCGACAGCGTCGTCATGGTCTTTGAATATGACAAGGGGGGCGTGCGCTATACCTTCACTGCCTCCGAAATTCCCGCCGATCCCGCTAAAGCCGGCTATACCTTCGTGGACCGCATCGACAAAATCGTCCGCCACGGATACCATAACGAGCCCCCCATCAAGGACTTCGTGCTGCGCGCCCCCAACGGAGGGGACAGTACACTTCCGGTTTTGGAGCAACCCGGCCCCTACTATATTTTATTCCGAAAAGATTTCGACGAACACACCACGGGCCCCTGGGTCAACCAGGTCGTGCGGATCGCGGGCCTGGCCGCGCAGGCCCACGTCCCTTTCATCGTGGTGACGGGGCAGCACGACCGCGCCGACGAACTATTCAACAGCATCCTGCACCTGGGATTGCCCATCTATACCTGCGACGTAACCGCCATCAAGACGGCAGCCCGTACGAATCCATGCATATTCGCTATGAATGGGCCTACCGTGGTTCATAAATGGGGCTTTGCGGACTTCTATAAGGTGACCGTGCCGTGACATTTCGGGGCCGCTCCGCGGCTTGCATTTCTCGCATGCGTTTTGTATATTGATAGGAAACGCATGCTATATGAAGAAGGTGCAGGATATATTCGCGCGCAAGGGCCGAAACACCGTCCACATCCACCCGGACGCCACCGTACTGGACGCCCTGAGATTGATGGCCGACCGGAACATCGGATCTGTTGTCGTACTCCATCATGACCAATACCTGGGCCTGATGACCGAACGTGACTATTCACGCAAAGTGATCCTGCTGGGCAAATCCTCAGGCGACACCCGCGTCCGCGACATCATGACCACCGACCTGCCCCGTATATCCTCCGAACACACCCTCGAAGACTGCATGCAGCTCATGAGCAACAAGAACATCCGCTACCTGCCGGTGTTCGATCAGGGGCGCTACGCGGGAATCATTTCTATTAACGACGTGGTTCGTGAGACGATTTCCTCCCAGCAGGAAACGATCGAGCACCTGCAGAATTTTATTCATTCCTCTTAGGGCGCCGGGGGACGGACGGCCATTTAGTTTTAATCCGGAGGCCATCCCGATTTCAGGGTAAAAAGGGTTCTATTGTTTAAAAAAAGGAAGAAAAATTTGGAATTCCAGGTACCGTTGTTGTACCTTTGAAGTATTACCCCCCTAGGATGAAATATACCTATGGCTGACCCCTCAATTGCAGAGGGGTTTTTTATTTAACCTATGTTATGTCTGTGAGCCTGGAGAAGCAACGTGTGTCTGTGTATGTGGACGGCTTCAATTTCTATTACGGTCTAAAGTCAAAAAATTGGAAGCAATACTATTGGTTGGATGTTGTACGATTTTTTGAAACCTTTATAAGGCCTCATCAAGAGTTGGTTGAGGTAACTTATTTTTCTGCTCAGCCCCATGATAAGGGTAAAGTTGACCGGCAAAGCCTATTCTTTTCTGCTAATAAACTTAACCCAAAATTCAGCCTTGAATTAGGGAGATACATGGCCAAAACCAAGAGATGCCACAGCTGCGGGGTTTCACATAAGACATATGAAGAAAAGGAAACGGATGTAAAGATTGCTACAAAGATGATTTCGGATGTGGTTCATGATATTTGTGATATTTCCATCCTGGTTTCTGGTGACAGCGACCTTGTGCCCCCTATAGATTTTATTAAACGTTATAAGTCTGGCCACAAAATCTTTGTCTATTTCCCGCCTGGCAGGTTTTCATCAAATTTGAAATCCATTGCGAATAATTCCGCGGCGCGGCTCACGGTGCGGAAAAAGTATACCGATACGTCCGATGGATCTTATCCGTCGTCGCCCCCGTGGCCTCATGGAGCGCCAGCATCTTCTGATTGAAATCCCCCACCCAGGCTAGCTCCACGCCTTTGATGGTTTTGCGGGGCAGGACCTCCTCCTGGAGACAGCGCACGAGCGCGGACTCGATGCCGTGGTTTTGGTATTTCTTCTTGCAGCCCATGACGATGATGCGCAGGCGGTCGATGGTGGTGACGCGGCGGTAGTAGACGAATTTCAACTTACCCCATAGGCCCATTTTACCGTGCACGTGGCGGAGGATCTGGTTGGCATCGGGGAGACACAAGACGAAGGCGACGGGCTCGTTTTGGTAATACGCGAACCAGATGATCTTTTCGTCCATGATGGGTTTCATTTGACGGAAGGTTTCGCGGACGGTGCCCAGGTTCATGGGGGTGAAATTGTCGAAGTTGCTCCAGGCGTCGTTGTAGATTTCCAGGAAGTCTTCGAAATAACGCTCGCGCTCGGCAACGGAGAAGTGCCGGAAGGTATACCCCGGCTTCCGCATGACCCACCCCGAGATTTTGGTGAAGCGCTCGGAAAGGGGAACGGTGGCGTCCAGGAAGTTGGTGAGCTGGTCGTAGGACTTGAACCAGCCATAGTTTTCAAAGAGGCGCACGTAATAGGGGGGGTTGTAGTTCATGCCCAGGCTGGGGGGCTTGAATCCCTCCACGAGCAGGCCCCAGAATTTGTCGTTTTCTCCGAAGTTGACGGGGCCGTCCATGGCGGTCATGCCCCTTTCGCGCAGCCACTCGCGCGCGGTGTCGAAAAGGAGGTTGGCGGCCGCCTGGTCGTCGATGCATTCAAAGAAGCCGATGCCGCCCGCGCCCGAATGACGCGCTTTTTCCTGATTAATAAAAGCTGCGATCCGACCGATGACGGTGTCGCCATCGAGTAAAATCCAGCGCGTGCAGACGCCGTGGTTGAAAAAGGGGTTCAAGACAGGGTCGAAGACGGCGCGGATGTCGTTATCTAGCGGCGGGATAAAATTCGAATCTTTTTTGTACATCCGATGAGGGAGACGGATAAAGGCCTCGGCGCTGCGGGAAGAATTCACGGAAACGATCTGCATACGGTGGGGTCTACCTGATCACGACGGTTTTGACGACAAATTCACCCATTTTTTCATTGATCCGGCCTGCAATGAGGTCCTTCTGGTAGGAAAGCTCCTGCTTGAGGGGCGCGATAGCGGTGGTGATGAATAAGGTCCCCTGTACCAGCTCGATTTTCTCGGTGTACCTGGAGACGGTCTTTCCCATGATTTCTTCCCATACGGAGTGGATTTGGAATACCCGGATGTCTGATTTCAGGCGGCTCTTGTCCAGGAATTGACGTATGGCTTGTTGCATGGAAAATTCACCCATGGGCTAAAGATACGACATAGGGACAGCCCTCACAAGGAAATAATCTGATGGTCCACGCCCAGGGTATCGAGCGCGCTGTCCAGGCGTTCCCGGTGTGTGTCGGTGATGAAGAGTTGGGCATCGTCGTAGTCGCAAACCTGCCTCAGTAGTTGGTTCATGCGGGGCGCATCCAGCTTTTCGAAAACGTCATCGAGGAGGAGGAGGGGGGAAAAGCCTTTATGCTCACGGAGGATGTCGAACTCGGCCAGTTTGAGGGCGAAGAGCAGGCTCTTGCGTTGACCCTGGGAAGCGAATTGTTTGAAGGGTTCACCCCGCATGCGGAAATCGACGTCGTCCTTGTGGATCCCCGTGTTGGAGCGGCCCGTGGCCAGGTCCCTGGACCGGCATTGGTGCAGCGCATCGGCCATGGACGTGCTCAGGAGCTGGCTTTCGTATTCCAGTTGCAAATCCTCGTCGGCAGCGGCGATTTCGCGGTAATGCCGGTGGACCTGGGGAAGAAAGGTCTCCAGGAAGCGCTTGCGTTCTTCGAAAATGAACTGGGCGGGGGGCCCCAGCTGGGTGTCCAGGATATCCAGGAGGGAGGTGTCGATGCGCCGCGTTTCCAGGTATTGCTTCAAGAGACTTCCCCGTTGCATCAGGAGCTTGTTGTGCACGATGAGTTGCTGGAGGTACGGCACGCTGATCTGGGAAAGGAGGGTATCGAGAAAGCGACGCCTCGATTCGCTGCCACCGATGAGTAACTCCACGTCGTCCGGGGCGATCATCACGCAGGGGAAGAGGCCGATGTGGTGCGAGAATTTCTCGTATTCCACGTCGTTACAGAAGATTTCCTTTTTGTTCTGGCCCCGGTAAATGCACGTGATCTTGAAGGATTCGCCGGCCTTGTCGAAGATGCCCTCCACGCGGAAACCCTGTTGTCCGAGTTGTGCACTGGCCTGGTCGCTGGCGGTAAAATAGCTTTTGGTAAAGCAGAGGTAGTGGATCGCGTCCAACAGGTTGGTCTTGCCGACCCCGTTGGCGCCCGCGATACCTACTACGCGTTCTTCGAAATTGAAGTGATCGATGTAATAGTTCTTGTACTGCGTTAATTTCAACTGTTGCAGTTGCACCGTGCAATATAGCTGGATTCTGCCAAATAGTCAGCGGGGGGTTTGGTTTTTTGTTTATTGCTGTCAAAGCCTTATTTTTGCCCGCAAAATTTTAAGTCCAGTGGCGACGAAATTCACAAAGGAAACCTACCTGTACTGGTACGAATTGATGCTGCTTTTGCGGCGTTTCGAGGAAAAGGCGGGGCAGATGTACGGGATGCAAAAAATCAGGGGTTTCTGCCACCTTTACATCGGGCAGGAAGCGGTGGCCGCGGGATGTATGACCGCCACCAAGCCCGAGGACAGTTTCATCACCGCCTACCGGGACCATGGCCTGGCCATCGCCAAGGGCGTTTCAGCCAAGAGTTGTATGGCCGAGCTGTTTGCCAAGTATACGGGTTGTTCCAAGGGAAAGGGTGGGAGCATGCACTTTTTCGGAAAGGATGTTAACTTTTTCGGGGGCCACGGCATCGTGGGCGCCCAGATCGGCACCGGCGCGGGCCTGGCCTTCGCCGAGCAATACAAGGGGACGGACAACGTTTCCCTGACCTTCTTCGGGGACGGGGCAGCCCGCCAGGGGATGCTCCACGAGGTCTTCAACATGGCTATGTTGTGGAAGCTCCCCGTGGTCTTCATTTGCGAAAACAACAACTATGCGATGGGCACCTCGGTGGCCCGCACCTCCAAGGTGACCGACATTTATAAGATCGCTGACGCCTACGACATGCCCGCCGACAGCGTGGACGGGATGTCTCCGGAGGCCGTGCACGAAGCCATTGCCCGTGCGGTGAAGCGCGCGCGGGGCAAGGAAGGACCCACCCTCGTCGAGGTGAAGACCTACCGCTACCGCGGCCACTCGATGAGCGACCCCGCCAAGTACCGCACCAAGGAAGAGGTCGAGGAATACCGTGAAAAGGATCCCATCGACCACGTTGCCGGTGTTTTGAAGTCCAATAAATGGGCCACCGACGCCGACCTGGCCGCCATCGAAGAGCGCGTCCACCAGGAAGTAGAAGAAGCCGTGAAGTTCGCCGAGGAATCCCCCCTGCCTCCCGACGACGAAATGTATAAGGACATATATATTGAAGAGGGTTACCCATTTATTGTAGATTAAAAAAATTGACATGAGCGAATCGCAAGATTTTGATGCGGAATTGGCCCTTGAGCGCGCCAAAAATTTCTGGACTAAATACAACAAGCCGATCAGCTACATCAGCACGGGGGTGATCGTGCTGGCCCTGGGCTGGTTCAGCTACAAATACTTCGTCCTGGAACCCAACCGGCTCAAGGCGGAAGACGTCATCGCCGTTCCGCAGGACTATTTCGCCATGGACTCCCTGGATAAAGCCCTGAACGGGGACGCCCGCAACCCTGGTTTCCTGCGCATCGAATCCAAATACGGTGGCACCGACGCCGCCAACCTGGCTCACTACTACGCGGGCGCCATTTACCTGCGCAAGCAGGACTTCCCCAACGCCATCAAGCAACTGAAGGACTTCTCCACTTCCGCTTCGCAGGTCCAGTCCAGCGCTTACCGCATGCTGGGCGATGCGTACATGGACAGCGGCAAAAAGAACGAGGGCGCCGATTATTATAAGAAAGCAGGCACTCTCAATGAGAAGGATTCCTACACATCCTCCGAAGACCTTTTCCGCGCCGCGTTAGCCTATGAAACCATAGGAAAGACGACCGACGCCATAGAGATGTATAAAGAAATAAAGGAGAAATATCCCAAAACAGAAAAAGGGCAGCTAGTAGACAAATACCTCGCACGCCTGGGCGTCGTGCAATAATCACGCCTGGACGGTACGTCGTGCAATAATTTTGTTGGACGCCAGAGGCCGGTGAGGTACGGAATATAATTAATTTGTTGGACGCCTGCGGAGGCCGGTGGGGTACTTGCGAATGCGCTTCCCGCAGCGCGGGGCGCATTCGCAAGTACCCCACCGAGCCTCCAAGAAGGAAGCAAGCAAAATAAAAACCTATGGCTGAAGTAACGAACAGCAATTTATATGAGGATGCAGGCATTCTGGACACCCAGGATGCCTGTGTTGTGATCGTCCGGACCGAATGGAACGCCCGCTTCGTGGACGAACTGGAGGCGGGGTGCCGCAAAGCCCTG
>Ga0210391_10003385_pt1 | contig 13531 bp, 11 predicted proteins | sample IncBWC12OmetaG_FD_160573 | JGI IMG/M metagenome (GOLD analysis project Ga0210391, IMG submission 160573) | Forest soil microbial communities from Barre Woods Harvard Forest LTER site, Petersham, Massachusetts, United States - Inc-BW-C-12-O ... | reverse complement strand
AGACGACTCCAAAGCAATTGTTCCGATTGAGAGCGATCACAACGCTCGCACAGGCGACATCTGGATCGCCGATCTTAATCGGGACACGCTGACCCGGTTCACACTCAATGGATCCGGGTCGGGCATGTGGTCACCGGACGGGCGCAGAGTGCTCTGGGCAGCCAATGACGGAAAAAGGTACCTGAGGCCGGCCGATGGCAGCGGGAAGGACGAGATGGTTTATCAGGATCCGAAGTGCGGAAGCTGCGTGGCAACCGACTGGTCTTCGGACGGTAAGCTCATAACCTTTGCTGAACCCGGTGAAAAAAATGTATGGGAAATCTGGCTCGCTCCAACGGGGGGAGATCGCCGCCCATTCCCCTACGTTCAAGGTTCAACCTACAATGTCTGGGGTCAGTTCTCGCCAGACGGCCGGTGGATGGCGTATGTAGGCGAACAATTTCCGCACGCACAGATTTGGGTCCAATCCGTCCCCAGCGGGAGAGGCCGCCGGCAAATCTCCATCAATGGAGGAGACTGGCCTATCTGGCGCCGCGACGGCAAGGAGTTGTTCTATCGTCAAGGAACTCACATCATGGCGGCGCCGATCCAACTGACGGAGACGTCCGTGGAAAGCGGCGCCCCTCAGGCCCTGTTTGAGGTGCCCACGAACACGCGCTTCCAGGTCTCCCGAGACGGCCAGCGCTTCCTGATCCCTCTACCCGCGGACAATTCGGACGGGCTCACCATCGACACGGATTGGCGTGCGGGGCTCGCAGGGCGTAAGTGAAAGCACTGGGATGACACAAAATGACCAGCAAGAGGATAGAAGGCGGCGGCGAGCTGTCGGCCGTCAGGCGACCGGCAGGGTGCAAATCGAGAGCTGACCATGCGACGCGGCTGCGAACACCAATGGGGAAATGCTCCCTTGCTGGCTTCTTTTGGCTTGTTCGATGGGTCTGGAATATCAAACGTTCACCGGCAATGCCCGTCTCGCTGGGTGCTTAGGTTGCTGATCGAATGTCGAGCGCGGCTCACAAGTAAACGATGCACCTGCTTTTTGGCAATGCCCGCGAAGTCGCATTTTCGGTAAGTTCCCCAGCCGGAGGAAATGGCAGGAGCAATTTACCGCTAATCCCGTTTTTCAGCCACTTCGATATACCAGGTTGGATCGTCAGTCGGGAACATGAGGTCCGAGTTGTCGACCGTGCTGTAGGCAACCCTAAAGAGGGTCCGATAGAAATCTTAATGAGCGAATTGGCCTGTTCGCAGCACTTGAGAACGATCACGCCTGAATCGAGTGCCATCCGGTAATTAGCGTGAGAGGGGAAGAAGACGACGGGAACGAGTTGATCAAAAATCGCCCATCATTGGAAACATCGTATTGGAAGCTAACGAATGAGCTTCCGATGATGCATGTTTCAAAGAGGGGATGAGGTGGGCCGGGGCGACCGCTGAACGGATCGAAGGAGGCGGTTGCAATTTTACGGTCTGATGTCACAAAGAAGAGCTGCTTCCCGTCGGCGCTCCATCGCGGCTGGGCCGCCGGCACATTGGAGATCTGAATGCGCGGACCGGGCCGTGGGAACGGCTTGATCTCAATCCCTAGAAGGGGAGGGGGGCCAGCATAGACAATCCATCGACCGTCCGGGGAGAACTGCGGCTCGGCGCCCAGAGCGAGCGCGAGCGGTTCTTCCTGGCCGGGCGAACAGACGCAGATCATAGGACCTGTCTGGTGTATCTGCATGAACGCCAAGTCTCCATTCACAGATTCGTGGGGGATCACACTTCCGAGCGGCAGGATCCTGCCGGGCGGGTCCGAGCCATCGGCCTTCGTTTTCCAAGAAGAAGAGATGTGGCCGTCGAGGCGGTCGTAGATGACGCTTAAGCCGTCGCGGGACCATGATGGATGCCAATCGTTAGGCCCTTCCGTGAGCCGAGAGGTCACGCCTCTGTCCAAATCGTAAATCCCGATAGAGAGGCGTCCATCATTGAACTCATCCGAACAAAAGGCGAGCAATTTGCCATCAGGAGAAATGGCAGGATCTTGACATCCGCGCAGGGGAAGTTTACCCAATGAATTTCCCGCGCCGTCGAACCAATGGAGTTCGGAATAGAAGTCTCTGGTCGAGTGAAAGACCAGCAGTCCCGTCTGCGAAACTGAGAAGCCGGAGTGAAACCAAGCCTGCTCCCAGATCTTGAGTTCATGCTGAGCGATAGTCAAAGGAACATCGATCAAGCGTCGGTTACGGTTGTCATAACGCTGCGCAATCAGTGAACCTTTTTGCCTGTACAAAACGTAACCGAGCGCGCACGCGACGTTGCCTTCGATTTCCGCAGAAACCAGCGTAACCTCGCCGGAGATGAGCGAGGTAGCATAGAGACCGTTCTGCAACGTGTCCTGTGGGCCAACCCGATTTACAAAGAAAAGAAAATCGTCGCTGCCCGTCACGAATGCCGGCCAACAGTGCAATTGACTACTGTGCTCGGGTGGCCGCGGCGTGACCGCCGCAGGCGTGCCACCGGAAGCAGAGACCCTATACAACGGCCCAGTGACTGAAGGCGCGAATACGATGACATCTGAGGTATGCCAAGCGGCACCGTGAAACGCTTTCGATTCGCAGATAGTACGGATCTCTCCACCTACCAGATCGATTGTGTTCAACTTGCCGAAACTAAAGAAGCCGAGGTGTGTGCTATCTGGAGACCAGAACGGGGTCCTTGCCCCGTCCGTTCCCTCCAGTTGTGTCATACGACTCGAGGCAAGATCTCGAATCCAGATTGATTCCTTGCTATCAGTGTTCGTCGCAACGAACGCGAGGCGCCGTCCGTCCGGCGATATCGCAAAATGATTTGGCAGGAACGATTTATTCGATGGCGGGAGCAATGAAGAGCGCAGAACATGCGCAGATTGCACTTGCCGTTTCTCCTGAAGTACCCCCACGTCGGTAACTGGCGCGATGAAACGGTAGCCTCGTCCCGCAATGGTTTCCACAAAACGAGGACTGTCTGATGTGTCTCCTAGGGACCGGCGTATGCGTGCGATTGCCTTGTTAATGGCCCGGTCGAATTCAACGAAGGTCTCTCCCTTCCACACTTGGAGTCGCAGATGGTCACGGGAGACGATTTCCCCCAGCGACTCCAGCAAAATTGTCAGCACCTGGAAGGATTGCCTTGGCAACCGCACGCGCAACCCGTGTTTACGCAATTCGCCCGTTTGAAGGTCTGCTTCGAAAACCCCGAACTTCAAACACCGGTTTTCACCTGTCATCGGGACACTTTGTCTTGGTGATATCAAACGGGAACATCTTCCGTCAACGTTTTGCTTCTCAAGAACTTGGGAGGGAACACGGAATCCACTTGTAATCAACGTCGGGAAACGCGAGGTTGCGCCTACACTCCGGTCGTGTCAAGCATTGGAGGTCAACTTGAAACAGAAACTCGGCGTCGCCATTGCCGTATTCCTTCTCGTGGCGGGATTGAAAGGCCAACAGCCATCGTATACAGGTTTTCCTAGCGATAGGGCTCAAATGCAATCAGCACAGACAGCCGGCCACTCCCAGCGTACAGATGATCCAGCGACGACTGACGCCAGCGTAGCAAAGCCCATCTTTGTACCGCCTGACGGTAACCGCTCGGCGGAGCCGACCGGCGATATCAGAATCAAAGTATCGGGGGCTGACACTGGCGGTGCGGTTGCCGTTCTCGAAGTGCGGACGGACCCTGATTTCGGCACACCGGTTCATGTCCATCATGTTGAGAACGAGTGGTTTTACGCGATCGAAGGCGAGTACGAGATCAAAGTTGGCGATGATATCTTTCACCTCAAACCGGGCGGCAGCGTCTACGCCCCCAAGTTAATCCCCCACGCTATCAATGATGTCAGCGAGAAGGGCGGCAAAATGATGGTTGTGGCTCAACCCGCTGGCCACATCGAAGCGTTCTCCGTCGATTTGTTCAAGGTAATCTCATCCGGCACATACGACGAAGCTGCCATCAAGGCGCTGTTTCTAAAGCACAATATGGATGTCGTAGGACCACCATTACCCAAGACGCATCGACCAATGACCATACCTTGAGCCGGCTCGATGAATCCCAGGTAAAAATGCTGAATTCACTCGAAGTCACGCAATGTGACGCGACGAAAAGCGTCGCGCCCGGAAGATAGAATATCGCCAATTGGGACATTGGATGAACGCCTGGGACGCTGAATCGGTAGTGTGCGAAGCCGTTTCTGATGCTTATTCGGGCGCGCACGGAACAGACGCCAAGCCCTGGCGAGCGGATTTACGATCAAACCTCAAGGCATCCTCCGTAGTGCCTGCGAAGTCGCATTTTCGGTAAGTTCCTCCGGTTGGGGAGCACAGTCGAGCAAGTTACCGAGAATCCCGTTTTTCGGGCAGAACGTCGTGAGGGCAGCAGGAATTCATTTTGGTGTTCACCAGCCATTTACGCCCGAACTGCCCCATACGAGTGACCCCGTACGAGCAGATCGAGTCTGAATCACAAGCCGCTCCGCAGATCGTTTATCTTGCGAAGGCAAAGCGGATAATAGCCAGTCCCAAGGCGAACGTAAATCCGTATCCGAAACTCTCGATCTTAACCGCTCGCTTACCGGTCCGACGAAGCGTGATGCCGACCTGGGACATGTAGAACTCAGTAATCACGGAACTGATCACAAGGCTGATGCCGTGAAATTGTGACGGTTGGAAAAATGGGTGCGGAAAGAGAAGCAGGCTTACGATCCCGAAAGCGCTGCCCAGCAGTAAATAACCGAAGGCAGCCAGGAGCGGGTGATAGGTCTTGTTTCTTGAAACGCATTTCGAATGAATCGCACCATGAGAGCAACTACCTCTTCCGCGACAACCTGAAAAAATACCTCGAAAAGTAGGTCAGCAACCGCTGAGAGCAGCAATGAAAAGAAATCTTCCATATCCCGGGTATGTTAGTGATTTGTCCCTAGACCAACGGTAGCACCCCACGCTCAATCCATAGTTGCTGTCCACGAAACTCCAGACCCTGGCGATGCCGGCAAGGGGCGGGCATGGCCCAACGCCCCTTGTCGGCAATGGTGAATCAGCTCCAGTAGTCGTCCGCGTTGAAATCGCCGCGCACAAATGCGACGGTGTCCAGACTCGCAAGGGAGAGCTTCCTGGTCGTAATCGCGATCACGGCAGGGCGCATCCCGGGCCGAGTTGCTGATATCTGAGCGGTCTACATGTGAGCTTGACGTTTCAATGTCGTGGTGTAAAACCCAGGACCAAAGTCGGTACAGGCTTTGCCGAGGCTCACGCGGATCGGACTGGATACGATAGCCGCCGCAAACATGTCCACAGTGCCGTGATAAACGATGATGCCCTGTTTTACCCACGGCGGTGGTGGAAAGATGATCTGAGGCGAGGCCATTCGGGGGAATACTTTACAAACCGCTGACATACACGTGACAACTCTGGACTGAATCTATCGTCATACTTTAAGCAAGGAGTACGCGCTGCCCAAGTCTCGAAAGATAGGACTTTTGTTCATATAGTTTGCAAGTGTTACTAAGAACGTCAGAACCGATACCGAATCGGGCCCGTAAGGCTGATGAAAGAAGCAAGAAACTCTGGCAATAGTACGAGAGGTAAGAGCGTCAGTACGAGAGGCGAGAGCGTCTTCCCATACAGTCCATCAACCACGGCCCTCAGGGGTCACCAATGCCGGAACAAAACGACCTTCCATTGCGCCACAGCAATAAATACAGCGTGGATTCAGCCTGTATGCACTGTGGCGGAATCATTCGTCACGAATCCTGGTGTGCCACACAGAGTGCGAACGTTGATTACGCATTTCAAGCCGTCTTAGACGCCAGTCAGTTAAGTCCTGGAGATGAACTCATCTTGCATGCTTTGGGTGTCGCATGGACAGCAGAAACAGTTCAGGCGAAACTGCGTAGCTTTACATGAAGGTCTCTCAGCAGCTTCACACAAGTAGACGGGAGATTAAAGCTCGGTGCGAGGGTGGATTAACGTTCTGTGGCTAGTAGCTTGCCGCGATCGGCTCGATCTGACCGGCCGGGAACTTGCGATGAGGTCGAAGGCAGCATCTTCGATCTCCCGCTGCCCATCGGGCGGGAGCATAGGCTCCATCCACGCGGGATCGGTAATCATGGGCGCCACGCGCCGCATTTTGCTCGCACTCAATATCGGTAACTTCCCCGGGCCGCGAGCTTCTTGTTAGCCTCGTCGATAGCTCGGTAAAGGTATCTTGCGGACAACTCCGATCCGTTAAATCCCACGTCGTTGTGCGACATTTCCGGGAAGCAGGTAGCGCAGTAGATGATCAGATTGCTGCCATAATGTTGTCGTGAAACATAGCCGTACCGAGACCGGCATCCGGGAGTACTTCTGGTCCCTCGTGGATAAAAACGGCCCCTTGCCCGATCCAGCGACCGGCGTCAGATCCAAATGCTGGCTTTGGCTTGGCTCGGTCACAGATCAAGGTTTTGGGCGCTTCAGGGCTGGCAACAAAACCTATATGGCGACGCGCTTCGCCTGGCAGGAGATGGGCAAGCCCGACCCGGGCATCCTCACCGTATCGACACGTTGCGGAAACAGACTCTGCGTCCGGCACCTACGCAGTAGAACTCGCGCCGCCATTATGGTTTCGGTGTCTCGCGCCAAGGGCTGGCCTTCGGGCGAGCAAAGCCATCTCGCTCGCACCACCACCAAGACAGTCCTCCAACTTCGCAAACTCTACGCAAAGGGAGACCTCACCCAAGCGATGCTGGCCGAGCGGTTCGGCTTGTCGATATCAAATGTGAAAGGCATCCTGCGCCGTCGCTCCTGGAAACACATTTAGCTCCTATGTCCGATCTCAAGGTCTAGGGCTTTCGAAGCCACATCAGGAGCGGCCCCTGTTACGTACGCAGCGGAGGCATCTCGCGGGCGATGATAGGTACGGCCCGTTCAAGTCGGGTTTCGGTAATTTCCGCAGCCGGGGTCAGGCGGGAACAAGCTACCTATAATCTCGTTTTGCAGGAAATTCGATTCAAAGGCTGGAAATCCATTTCCGGCTCAGGTGATGCGACTTCTGGAAGTTTAACGGGGCGGTCTTAGTTGAGCGTATTTTTGTAAATCCTACCGTCCTTCATAATCACCAAGAAGTTCTTTGCAGGATCTTCTATTAGCTTGATATTCGCCACTGGATCGCCGTCGACCAGTAGAAGGTCGGCTAGGGCGCCTTCTTCGACAACGCCAAGCTTCCCCGGATAAGGGTTGCGTCGCCCCGACATCGCCAACAGCTCTGCGTTATCAGCAGTCGCCATCGTCAAGACCTCCGATGGCGTGTACCAGCGCACCATCTTTGCCAGCTGAGCACCCTGCCGTGTTGCGAGCTTTGCATCGAATAGCGTGTCCGTTCCCCATGCTGTTTTGATCTTGTACTTTTTAGCAAGCTTGTATGCCATATCGGTTCCGGCTGACATTTCCAGTTGTTTCTGGCGGTTTGGTGAACCCGGTGGCTGAGGGTTCGCATCCTCATCGTCAAGGAAAGGCTGCAAACTCCACCAGATTCCTTTATCCGCCATCAGCTTTGCGGAAGCTTCATCCGCAAGCTGGCCGTGGTCGATGCACTTAACTCCTCCTGCAATTGCCGTCTTTATCGCCTTGGGAGTGTAGGCATGCACCGTTACGTACGTGCCCCAGTTCTCTGCCGCCTCTACGGCTGCGCGAAACTCCGCTTCGGTGTATTGCGCCACGTCGAGAGGATCGTACGGAGAGGCCACGCCGCCGCCGGCCATCAGCTTGATCTGCGTCGCTCCCTTCATCAGCTGTTCGCGGGCACGCAGCCTTACCTCGTCGGGGCCGTCCGCAATTGCCGCCACTCCCATTTGTTCGGAGTGGCTTAGTGGTCCGCCAATCACCCGCGGAATCTCGTACGGCATGCGGAAGTCGCCATGTCCACTGGTCTGCGAGATGAACGCGCCTGAAGGATAGATCCGGGGTCCCGGGGTTATTCCCTGGTCGATGGCCATCTTCAGTCCGAACGACGGTCCGCCAAGATCGCGGACGGTGGTAAATCCGCGAAGCAGCATGTCATTCGCTGCTTTGCCCGCTACAAGGTTTAGATAGCCAATGTCCGCTGTCATCGCCACGGACATCGGAATCGACTGCATAAGGATATGCGTATGTGCGTCGATCAGCCCTGGCATCAGGGTGCGGCCGCCGCCCTCGATGATCTTCGTGGTCGCGCTTCGGTCTGTCGGAATTGGAGACGTTGAGATTCGCTCAATCACGTTGGCCCGGACAAGCACATTCGTAGGCAATGTGAGCTGCCCCGTCTTGTCCAGCACACGAACATTCTGAAATAACGTCACCTCCGTCGGACCCGTTGCAGCTGGAGCCTGAGCATGGGTGTAAACCGTAAGGATGCCGAAGAGGAAAAGAACGAAGAGCCGATAAAATCTTAAGTGCATGGCGAACCTCCAGACGATGCAGCGGGAATTGCATTCGGCCCTTTTTACTCGAGACCTTGGAAAACCAGCACGGCGCACGAATTTGGCAAGACCTTCTGGCAAGTTGATCGAAGGATACCAGCGCAGTGGGGTTACTTGTATTAGGCTGATTCGTGCCCCCACAATGCTTAGAGCACCGCAAATAAGGACGCTCACAACTCTACTGCCCGCGAAGTCGCATTTTCGGTAACTTCGTCCGATCGGGGGCCGGCCAGCCGCGCAAATTACCGAGAACCGCTTTCTAGGAAGTTCATGCGACAGGCTTTTTGCGACCGGATTACTTCCTGCTTGCCGGCAATTCTCCCGGAACAAAAGCCAATGGCTCCTCGATGAGCGTATTGGCCTGTAGCCAATAGTGATGTTCCGCGGCGGCAGGTGATCGCTCTGGATGGCAGAAACTCAGGCTATTCGAGGAGAAGGCGCGTAAAATTGAGCACAATCGGGGTCTGAAGATGACCAGGGAGCCGGCGCATGCCCGATCACGGCGAGCACGTTGCAGCGTTGTTCGAGGCCGCAATGTCCCTCGATCCGGGGCACCGGTCTGCCTTTCTCGACCGTGCCTGCGGGGATGAGCGTTCGCTTAGGCAAGAGGTCGAAGAGCTGCTAAACGCGGACGAGGTTGCCGGCAGCTTTCTCAGGCATCCGGTGTTCGACCTGCCAACTGCGGACGACAGCCATGCTTCGCAAAGGACGATCGGGCCATATCACTTGCTGGAGTCGATTGGCCACGGTGGAATGGGTGAAGTGTGGCTGGCGGAGCAGCGACAGCCGGTGCGCAGACGAGTCGCCCTCAAGCTGATCAAAGTGGGCATGGACACGAAGGAGGTAGTGGCGCGCTTCGAGTCCGAGCGCCAGGCTCTGGCATTGATGGACCATCCCGCCATCGCCAGGGTCTTCGAGGCCGGGTCGACAGCGGAGGGCCGGCCCTACTTCGTGATGGAGTATGTTGCCGGCATCCCCATTACGGCCTATTGCGACAAGCACAAGCTGACCGTGCGCCAGCGCATGGAGTTGTTCATCCAGGTCTGCGAAGGCGTACAGCACGCGCACCAGAAGGCAATCATCCATCGCGACCTGAAGCCCTCGAACATTCTGGTGTGTGAGGTAGACGGCAAGCCGATGCCACGGATCATCGACTTCGGTGTCTCCAAGGCGATTTCGCAGACGCTGACCAGCGCCACTGTCTACACGCAGATCGGGACCCTGATTGGAACCCTTGGCTACATGAGTCCGGAGCAGGCGGATTCCGGCGGCGAGAATATCGACACGCGGACCGATGTTTACTCGCTCGGTGCGGTGTTGTTTGAGCTGCTGGCGGGGACTCTGCCGCTGGACCTCGACAAGCTGCCCTATGACCAGGTGCTGCGGCGGCTCCGCGAGGAGGATGTGCCTCGCCCCAGCACCAGACTGAGCGCTCTGGGCGACAAGGCAACCATGACAGCGACGAATCGCGCCGCGGATCTCTCATCGCTCTCTCGCCTGTTGCACGGTGACCCCGATGCAATCGCTCTGAAGGCGCTGGAGAAGGACCGCGCACGACGTTATGCGTCGGCGTCGGCCCTGGCGGCAGATATTGGGCGATATCTACGCAACGAGTCCGTGACTGCGCATCCGCCCGGCCTGGTGTACGGCGCCCGCAAATACATTCGCCGGCACCGTCTCGGCGTGGCCACGGTGGCGGGGGGTGTGCTGCTGCTTGCCGCCTTTGCGGTTTATCAATCGATCCAACCCGCGCGTCCCCCCAGGGTGTCAAGTTCCACGCAGCTCACTTTTGACGGCCTCACGAAAGAACCTCCTATTCTTACGGATGGCTCGAGGCTTTACTTCAAAGTTTCCAACCCAGATAGTCCGTATGAGGTAGCTGTCACGGGAGGAGAACCCGCTCGGTTGGCGATGCCCAACATGAATCCATTTCACTTTTGGAACCTGGTGGCGATCTCGATGGATGGCTCGGAGCTTTTGCTCCAGACCACCCAGGCGTATCTATGGCGCGGACCCCTTTGGGTTATCCCCACGGTCCCCGGACCGGGACGCCGGATAAACGATGTGATCTCTACCGACGCTGCCTGGTTCGCGGATGGGAAGAGGTTTGTGTATGCCAGCGGTCGTGCGCTCTACGTGGCGAAGAGTGACGGCACTGACTCCAGCCAGTTTGCGAAAGTGAACGGCACGCCCTCCTGGATGCGATGGTCACCCGACGGACGCTTGTTGCGGTTTACCGTTACCGATCCACTGAAGCCGAACACGACGTCGCTTTGGGAAGTGCGAGCCGATGGATCCGGTCTCCACCGGTTGCTTGCAGGTTGGAATAATTCGCCGGCCGAGTGTTGTGGTTCGTGGACGCGCGACGGGAGGTACTTTGTTTTTCAATCCACGCGCAATTTCAGGTCCGACATCTGGGCCATCCGGGAAAAGCCCGGACTGCTGCAGAAACTGGATCCAACCCCGCTGCAATTAACCAGCGGCCCACTGAGTTTTAAGGGTCCGCAGCCGAGCTACGACAGCCGCAAGCTTTTTGCGATTGGGGTGCAGCGACGTGGGGAACTACTGCGATACGACACGAAATCAAAACAGTTCATGCCTTATCTATCCGGCATTTCGGCAGATACCGTGGATTTTTCAAAAGACGGTCAGTGGGTCACATACGTCACCGTCCCCGACGGCGCGTTGTGGCGAAGCAAAACCGATGGAACTGAGAAGCTTCAGCTCACATTCCCGACTACGATGACCGCCTACTTACCGCGCTGGGCGCCGGACGGCAAGCGGATCGCCTTCCAGGGTCTCTCCCCTGGCGAGTCCTGGTCGATGTATATCGTTTCTGCGGATGGAGGAGACCTGCATAAGATCAGACCCTGGCCTGGGGATCCTGGTTGGTCGCCAGATGGCAGCTCCATGGTTTTCAGTACAGCGCCTCTGGTGTTTGACGCTGGGGCTTCGACCAGGAGCACAATTCAGATCATGGATTTGAGATCCCGCCAGGTTTCCACTTTGCCGGATTCGGAAGGATTCTTCGCTCCTCGCTGGTCTCCGGATGGGCGCTATATTGCGGCCCTGGACGCGGATTCAAACAGGTTGCAGCTTTTCGATCTTTCCAGCAGGAAGTGGCGTGAGTTGGGCGGGGTTGAAGCCGCTTACCCGAACTGGTCTCGCGACTCAAGATATATATACTTTCGCTCGCGAGATCGCCCGCCGTGGTTCTCTCGTTTTCGCATTTCGGACGCCAGCCTCGAGCGAATAGCAAGCCTGCAGGAAGTCCGGCGGACCGGGGTGTTTGGGTGGACGTGGGTTGGACTGACTCCAGACGACAACCCTTTGATCTTGCGCGATACTGGTACCGAGGAAATCTACGCCCTCGATGTCGATCTCCCCTGAGTGTCGCTAATCGCGGCGGATTCACCTGACCGATTCAACGCTCATGGCAAGCCGGCTCGTAGACACCCTCCGACTTATGGGCTGTTATGCCGAGACAGTCGAGCGGGAGGTATTTGATGCGGAGCGCCGCATCCTCGGTCCACTTCCGATGCCCTGGGAAGAGCGCGGTCGCGTAAGTATCTCCTTGCAAAGGGACGTTACAGAAAGCAGATTCACTGCCACCTGCTGGCCAACCCGATTTGGCGCTGCCTGAAAAGTCGGGTTTTCGGTAAGTTCCTCACCCAGGCGATCGAGGCATCGGCAAGTTACCGATAATCCCTTTTGCGGGAAGTGCATTATGCAGACGGGACTCTCCAGGCTTTGTGGATCCTATCGAGTCTGCTGGAAGTTCAGGCCCCTATCAAGCAACTCCGTCCGCTTATTCGTATCGCAATGCCGCTAGCGGATCGATCCGCATGGCGCGTGCGGCCGGAGGATAACAGGCCAGAACCGCGACGCAGGTCATCATACCTACTGCGAACAGCATGGTCAGCGGGTCATACGGGCCGAGACCGTATAGCTGGCTCCGCATAAGACTCGCTGTAGCCATCGCGGCGGGTATGCCGAGCACCAGACCGGCTAGCACCATCAGCAATGCTTCGCGCAAAATCAACGCTGCGATTTGGATTCGCCCCGAACCGAGCGCCATGCGGATACCAATTTCATTCGTCTTGCGACCGACGGTGTAGGCCATTACGCCGTATAGGCCAACCGAAGCCAACAGCACCGCAAGTATTCCAAACAAGCCAGCCAAAAATGCGATCAGCCGTTCCTGCACCAGGGAGTCGTCCACCTGGTCATTCAACGTCTTCATGCCGCTCGGCGATAGGCGGCCGTCGACCTGCGCAACTGCACGAAGCACATCGGGTGCCTCTGCCGGAGCGTCTCGCACTGTTCGCACTTCAAAGGTCACGCCGCCGGGTACAACAGTCTGCTCCGTAGGGACATATAGCATGGGTTTAACTGAGCCGCGCAAATCCTCGCTTTTGGCATCGGCCACGACGCCAACGATGGAATACCAACTCTTGTCTCCAGCGAATGCCGGTATGCTGAGGCGTCTCCCTATCGGATTTGTACCGCCGAAGATGTCGTGCGCCATACGCTTGTTGATAATTGCCACCTTGGGTGCGCTGGCACCATCCTCGCCTGTAAAATCGCGGCCGAGCAGGACCGGGGTCTCAAGAGCTTCGAAGTAGTGAGGGCCCAGAGAATTCAGGCCGACGATCGGAGGAGCGCTGCCAGAAGCCGGTTGATAGCCCTCGATCGTTGGTATGGTCTCGCCAACGCCGCCCGAGAGTGGCGCATCGGTTGAAAAGCTCGTTCTGCGTACTCCGGGAAGTGCGTCTATCTGACCAATTAATCTGCGGTATACCGCATTTGTCTGCGCAACCGTGTACCCAAGCAGCCGCGCATTGACATCGAACAGCAGAACATCATCCGTACAAAACCCGGGATAGAACTTTTTCAGGTTCTGCAGGCTGCGCACCAGCAACCCCGAACCCACCATCAACACCAGCGACGCCGCCACCTGTAAGGCGATGAGTGTTTTTGTGGTGTGAGATCGGCTCGCACCCTTGCTGCCGGCGCCGTGCACGTTCGGCACGAGTCCTGACGGCATGTCCGTCCGCGCGAGCCGCCAGGCGGGCA
>Ga0210391_10003383_pt1 | contig 13531 bp, 11 predicted proteins | sample IncBWC12OmetaG_FD_160573 | JGI IMG/M metagenome (GOLD analysis project Ga0210391, IMG submission 160573) | Forest soil microbial communities from Barre Woods Harvard Forest LTER site, Petersham, Massachusetts, United States - Inc-BW-C-12-O ... | reverse complement strand
GACAAGACGGTTTATGTGGGATGGAACAGCATGTGCGTTAGCGCATATCTAGAAGCGGCGAAGGTGCTTGGGCTGGAGAATGCGCGAAAGTTTGCGCTGCGGTCCTTGGATCGGGTTCTGGCCGAGGCCTGGAAGCCAATGGTAAAAGGCGCGGACGAGGGCGCGCGCGCTGGGCGACTGTTGCATGTGGTCGCTTATTCCGATCCTAATGCAGAACACCGGGAAGTTTCCGGCTTGCTCGACGACTACGCAGCGACCGCGCTGGCTTGCCTCGACGCGTATGAGGCGACGGCCGATCTCAGCTACTTTAAGTTCGCGCGGGCAATCACTGACGCGATGATCGCCAGGTTTTTCGATGCGGTTTCCGGAGGATTCTTCGACGCTGAGCCGGCCGCAGATGGAAAGAGTTTGGGTGTGTTATCGACTCGGCGCAAGCCGTTGCAGGATTCTCCCACGCCGGCGGGAAATCCGATGGCGGCGATTGCGCTGGTGCGACTGCACCATTACACGGGGGATGCCGCGTATCGAGACCAGGCAGAGCAAACGCTGGAGGCCTTTGCCGGAGTGGCCGAACAATACGGAATATTTGCCGCGACCTACGGAATCGCGGTGATTCATTTGTTGGAGAGTCCGGTGCAAGTGATCGTGATTGCCGGGGAAAGCTCCGCGGATTCGGCAAGCGACCTTGCAGCCGTGGCCACCGTCGGCTTCGCCTTCAACAAAACTACTCTGCGGCTCGCCGCGAACCAGGCTGTCGCTGAAAATCTTCCTCCCGCTTTGGCGGAGACCATCCCAAAGCTGCCGCAGTTGAGCTCGGGCAAATCGTTTGCGGTGTTATGTTCCGGTTCGGCGTGCCAGCCGCCGGTCAGCGATGCTGAGGAATTGCAGCGTGCCTTGCGATCCACACTCGAGAAGTCTTCCTAATCATCTGTCGTGCCGAGCGGAGCGAGGGATCTTGGTTCTTCTTGCCGTCGGCGAAGACCAAGATCCTCGCTTCGCTCGAAATGACACGAGAAAAAACAAGGCTGACGTTTATGTATGAAAGCCCGTCAGCCCGAAGATAGCGAGCCCAAGGGTTCGGCCCGTTACTACAGATTACTTTGGTGACCTTGCGGCCACCACCGGTATCTCAGTTAAATACTGCTTAACTATTTACCGCAGCATTACTTCATCATGCTCATCGGCGGACGCTTCATCGGCCCTCCGTCGGGAGTGGGCTGGGGGACGGATGCTGATGCATACATACCCGCAAGTCCTAACATCAGGACGGCAATCCTGATTAGTTTCTTCATGGGGGTTTCTCCTGCCGCGTCTTGGATTCCCAAAATGGGCTCCGTGACGCGGTGAGGAATTATAAGGCACGAGTCAAGTCCTTTTGCAAGTATGACCTACACAGAATCACCATACCAGCCCTTTTCTGCCTCGGTTAGCCGTTCCTAGGCTCTCCGGCCCTCTCTTGTAAATACAGTAAAATCTGTAGGTTACCAAAGCACCAGGATTGGCTACCGGTAGGAACGTGGAAAGAGCATATCTCCAAATAAATATTTCGTGAAAATGCGGAATTCCGCGGTCGGACGGGAATGTGGGAAGCTGGAAGTTTAACCGAGGGGTTTTGAGCCCGCTTTGGCCGACAGCGCAGAGAGTCCAGAGCCATTTAGTGGGACCGCTGCAGAGGCAAGTCCATGACTCTCTTCCGCGATGATTGGCGAGACCGGGGTTCGGGATAGAGCACGATCGACCATTCCTTCAAACATGGGGATCAAAGAGTCGGGCGGCAGTGGATGATGAATGTCAGTCAGCCCCTGCTCCCATCGCTGGGGGCGCAGCAGCGCCGACCCGGCCTCGCGGGCAGGACTCTTAGCAACCGTATAGAACAACCATGTGAGTAAGGTGCCGTTGTAGGCAGCCATATTGATGAAGCTCATCGCTACATCTCCAAAATGATAGCCATTCCACGAAGCAACCAGAAGCAATTCCACCACGGCGAACATGCCAAAACCGAGTGCGATGCCGAAACTGTGCTGCCTGCGGCTTACCCCCAGATAGCGTGCAAAGAACAGCAGGAACAGCACCATCCCAACCTGGATAATTCGGACACACCGCTGAGCAGTCAGTACAGCCTGTGCCCACGGCGCGAAGTCAGAGGAGTTATTCGACACCGACACCACGCCAGCCACCAAAAGCATCACCAGGCCTGCCCATTTGAAAAGCACGGTCCCCAGGTCCCGCAATGTGTGAAAAGGCCGAAATATATCGAGAAAGGCTTCGTGAATCACCATGAAACCCAGCGCCACGCTGATCGCGGTGCTGAACGAGGAAATCTGAAAATAAACCGAGTCGCTGTACCGGTAGGTCCACAAGCTCACGGCGAAGGTCAGAATTTGCGTCACGATGTAAGCGAAAAAATACTTGAACGCCCGGTGCTGGCCACGCCTAAGCATCAAGATGGCGATCCCGGCTTCAAGCACAGGATGCGCGAACCAGAGTGCGTAAAACAGAATTTTGACCTTTTCGCTCATCAGAAAAACTTCCCTAACTCCGAAATAGCGCTGCCAGCCTCAGCGCCCAACGTCGCGAAATGCATTAGAAAGAGTGGTTCAGCGTTATTAGAGAAGTTAAATGTTTTGACACGCGGGTTCAATGCACTCAGGTAACCGAAAGTAACGTTACCTTTGGGCCATAGCGGAGGCTCCGCTTTCAACGTGGAAGGAACTCTAAAGGGCGAGACGGCTTAAAGCCGGAAGCCACCTTGCTGGCAAGCCATGCATTTCTTTAAGATCGAGCTCTTTGGGCTAAATCGAAATTGACAGCCGGATACACGCCTAGCGCGGACTCACCAGACGGGACACCATCGCACTCTCTAGGCGTCGGGAACCGAGTGGATGTAGGCGCGCATCATGCGCACTTCGTCATCCTTCTCGTTCAAATCGTGCAGCAGAATGTCGCGTAACGAAACCATCCCAACCAGCTCTCCTTCGTAGCAGACGGGCAGATGACGGAAGCCGTTTTGCCGCATCAGGGTCATACAATTTTCCAGTTCCTCATTCGTACTGATGGAAACCGGATCGCCGGTCATGACTTCCGCGAGACAGGTGGTGCAGGGGTCCCGGCCTTCGGCCACTACGCGCTTCATCAGATCGCGTTCGGAAAAAATTCCCACCAGTTTGCCGTTGTGCAGGACGGGAACTGCGCCAATATTGTGCTCCACCATGCTGCGCACGGTCGCCAGCACGGTCTGGCTCATCTCCGCCTGCCAAGTCTCCTGATTCTTTATCAGATCGCAGATACGCATTTGGTCCTCCCGAAGCTATGGTTCCTTCGCACTCCAAAAGCTGTACCGGAGCGCGAGTATAGGCTCAAACGAGATGCATGGGAAGAATAAAGGGTTGGGGAAGAAGAGAAATTCCGGCTCGATGTGACCATTTCGGGATAGCTCACTCCCGACGGAGTCGGGTTCTTTTTCGTCCGGTTTTTAACTTCCCGACGCATTCTCTTGCCCGAGGAATACAAAATAGGAGGAATTGCTCAGGGAAGGCAAACTTCCGTGGGGCCGAGCCGTGAGAATAATTTTGTATTCGCAGGTATTTCCCAGGTTCATTTCCGCGAATGCGTCCGTGGTTTGTTTCCCTGGAAGAATCTGCGTCTCCGCACAGGGTTCAATCACTGCCAGTTGTGCCAGAAACTCGTACAGATCGCTGTAGCGGCCTTGTCCCGGAACCACGAAAGAGACCTCCGCATGATGCGAAGAAAAGTGCCAAGCCAGCGAAGCCGCCAGATTTACCGCATGTTCGTAGGCCTGCGCCGAAATCAACCCAACCGCCGGATTGTCAAAGACGATGCACAGCTTGCGCTCGTCCTCGCGGCTGAACTCGCGCACTTTTAATGAGCCGGACTTGGCGGTTGCCTTCCAGTCAACATGGCGCGCCGAATCCTCGGGCATATACTCGCGGATACGATACAGATCGAAGCCGCGTCCCCGCACGAAGCTCTCCCACTCTCCACGCACCAGCGGCAGGATTTCAAACAGCTCATCGGCCGGCTCAACCGACGGATACGCCAGGATTTCGCGCTGCAGCGCGATGTGACGGCTCTTGGTAAGAAAGGCAAATGGAAACCGGGTGGCCACGCCGAAACTCGACTCGCAATAACGTCCGCGCCGCTCAAAACGCAGTTCCAACTCCGCCTGTAACTGTGCTCCCGGCGGCAAGTACGGGAAATAAACCATCCCGTCGAAAATTCCTGTGCCGGGCGGAGCCACGTTCACTCGGATCACACGCCAATCGCGCATTCTTAACCACTGATTTTCAGCAGAGCGATGCAGCGGAAAAGCAAAAGTTGTCGGCTCCCAACGCCATTGCTTGCCGGTTTTTTTCTTCCTGCGCGCCGCCACCACGCGAATCGAGAAGGAAGGCAGCAATCGCCGCGGGTTACGCAGCACGATCCGTCCCACGACTGATTGTCCGGCGAATACATGCTCAGGCAGGCGCACCTCCAGTTCCAGACCACGCAGCACAAGCGCCGAGACCGCACCCGAGACCAGGATTGCAGCCAGCATGGCGGCTACTACAATGTAGAGCAGATTGTTTGCCGTGTTAAGAGCCGCGATCCCGATCACCAGTGTGACCAATACATAGACGACGCCGACCTTGGTAACCTCGTAGTCCAAAGTCTCGCGCAGGCGCTCGAAAGCCACTCGGCGGGCCAGATAGGGAACGGTGACGAGGCCCACAAACGCTGCCAGCAAGAGCGAGAGGGACGCGAGTACCACGGAAACCCACAGATTCCCCGCTTCGCGCGAGGCGGTTGAAAACAACGCTGCCGCGAACGCCAGACCCAACCCGACCAGTGCCAGCAAGAATTTTAGCCACACCTCCGCGGATGCCGAGTGCAGCCACTCATACCAAACGCTGCGCGCAACACCAGTCCCAGCCGGAATCGCTTTTACGGAATTGGAGGAAACTGAGTTCACCTGTTCGGAGCCTAGCATCGCGTGGAAGAACGAGCAATCCAGATCAGCTTGCAGGAAAAGCCTTCGTAACCGGAGTCCGAGTTCAGATCTTGGGCTTGGGAAACGGATGCTTTCCCAAGGACTGCATCTGACGTCAGTCGATAGTCAAAGCAATTAATTCTGCGGTGGGCGTTTTCGTTTCCGTCTGCTTTGTGTTAACCTTCGCCTCGCCGTCGATCCGGCCCTGGTATATCAACACTTCGATCGCTCCCTTTTATCGACGGATTTGCTATCGACGCGATTTCTATCGACGATTTCTTAATCGCCGATCCAAGGAGATTCTATGACTCTCACCAAGCGCGCTATCGCAGAATTTTTTGGGACCTTTTGGCTGGTGTTCGGAGGATGCGGCGCCGCAGTGCTCGCTGCGGGCTTTCCCACGGTCGGCATCGGATTCGCCGGAGTGGCCCTGGCTTTCGGGCTGACAGTTCTTACTATGGCCTTTGCCATCGGACATGTTTCCGGCTGCCACTTGAATCCCGCTGTAAGTATTGGTTTGGTCGCAGGCAGGCGTTTCGCCGCTTCCGATCTGATTCCCTATGTGATCGCCCAGGTTGCGGGCGCAATCGCCGGAGCAGGCGTGCTGTTCGTAATCGCCAGCGGAAATCCCAGCTTCGATGTACATGTCGGTTTTGCCTCGAACGGATACGGCCCGCATTCACCCGGGGGTTATTCCCTTCTTGCCGGCTTCGTTGCGGAAGTCGTATTGACGGCGTTTTTCCTGATCGTGATTATGGGCTCGACCGACGCACGCGCGCCCAAGGGTTTCGCTCCTATCGGTATCGGCTTATGCCTGACGCTAATTCACCTCGTCTCAATCCCGCTAACCAACACGTCGGTAAACCCAGCCCGCAGCACCGGTCCGGCACTCTTCGCTGGCGGATGGGCGCTTCAACAGTTGTGGATGTTCTGGGTCGCCCCGATCATTGGTGGTGCATTAGGTGGAGTGATCTATCGCTCCCTATTCTCCGAAGCGGTTGAACCTACGGTGAGAAGCGCGATGCGGATCGACCGCCCAGCATCGGAGCGGAGAGCGTAGCTACTAAAGGGTCAAATCCAACAGATACGGCGGAAGAGTAAGTCTGCTACTTGTCCAAGAAAGTCGAGGAACCTTGTCACAGTTTGCAAACTGGGCCGGTAAGATTCTTCCTATTTTCGAGGCTTGGCCTGACTCTTGCTCTGCTTTAGACCGAGTATTTCCAATTGCTGATAACTTGCGACATAGACCTTGCCGTTAGCCACTACTGGAACCAGGTTTGCATCGCCATGGTAGTTCGGCCAAGGCCCGGCGTGAGCCTTAAAGAGCACTGTCAGCTTATTCCCGCCAGACTCAGGGTTGAAAGCGTAGAGTCCAATATCGGCCCCCGGCGATACTGGCCGCGAGATCGCCCAGATGATCGGGCTGGCGGTGCCATTCGAAGATACGCTTGTGAAGAACCCGCCGAACTGCCCGCTGGAGACTGTCCCACCGCCAATGGCCGTCAACTTCGGACTGGGCGAAGTTTGCAGTTTCCACACTTCCACCTTGTGGCCACCGCTACTCACCACGCGTGCCAAGCCGTCTGTCGGATCCACAAAATACGACTGGCCGCACCAGCATTTTCCGATGGAATATGTGGCTAAGACGTTATTCTTGACGGTCGAATACCCACCCAGCTTGTCCTCATTCATGAAGTACATTTGTCCATTCTTGCCCGCTGCTACCGCCAGGTGCGGAAGTGACCCAGGTTGGTCGGGCAGGACTAATACACCGCCCGAACCGAAATCGATATCTCCCTGATCGAGGCTCGCCTGGTTCGAGGGAGTAAAAAGATCTACGATATTGGTGAGGTTCGGCGATACCTTGACCACACTCTCCTGAATATTGGTGACACCATCGTAAGTCGTTCCTGAAGGATCGGAATTGCCCGTGACGAACAACACGTTGCCGGAGTCATCTGCCGCCGGTGCATAGCCAGACATCCAAATTGATGATAGGAAAAAGCTATTCGGCGATGTGGGCTGAATGTCGATAACTTCGTTGGCCGAGAGTGGCGTCAAGGTTGCCGCATTCCAACCGAGCAACCATCCGCGGGAAAGGTTTGCGGAAACATCACAGAAGCTGCCGAATCCGGCGTAGACATTGCCATTCGCCAGGAGCAGGCCCGGACGTTGCCGCTGGTACTTGCCATTAAACACAAAAGTGGTTCCGTCGGTAAGCGTGTGCGATGCAGTCACGATCTGTGGCGTCACCTTGTCGGTAAGGCTTCCCAGGTCGAGTGCATGCACGCGGTAAGTCGGGCCGGTATTGTCTTGCGTGTAAGCAGTCACGTACAGCGTGCTGCTGGAGGGATCAATTACCGGGGTTGAATTGATGCCGACGTTGGGGCCGTTGTTGTTGCAGCCGAGCGGCATCTGCACGGGTTTCCCCAAACTCTGCGTCAACAGAACGGTGCTTGTATTGGCATCGATGGCGTAGACCGTGTCGTTTTCCGTGACGACATAGACGACATCGTGTGTTCCTGGAAATTTCCCCGCCGTGATGTTTACGCCTGGGACTACCAACGGTTGCGTATCCACCTGATCGTCAAGTTGCACCTTGAACAGAAGCCCGAATGAAGAACTACCGACGTTCGCCGGTGTGAGCACGGTTTCGGTCGAATTCCAGCCGGTGCGGTAATTGTCATTGTGATAAGTGGTGACCGTGGTTTGTGCGGCAGCTGTCAAAACGCCAGCGAAAAGAAGTATGGAGAGTAAGCTTGCAAATCTTGCGAACGGACTGAAGTGAAATTTGTGACGAAGCAGCATGACCGGTTCTCCCATTAAAGTGGCAAGGTGGATACTAGGCAGCTTGTGATGCCGAAGTCAATTGAGAGGAACTCTCAGAGGCCAAAGACTCTGCGCAAATCCTTGCGGGGCGCGGCATTGCACGAAGGTCTATATTGCACGTTTTTGAGGAGAGCAAAACGAGGTTTTTTCTGAACACTGCCGACTGACTCTCAGTACTCTGCCAGTTCTTTCATTGCGCGGAAAAGATCGTTGGCCTGCGGCAGGATGGCGTCTTCCAAAATCGGCTGGTAAGCGACAAACGTGTCGGCGGCTGCGACGCGGCGGACGGGCGCATCCAGATGGTCGAAGAGTTGATCCGCGATGCGCGCCGCGATTTCCGCACCATAGCCCCAGCTCAACGTGTCTTCATAGGCTACAAGCGCGCGATTGGTCTTCCCTACCGAAGCCGCGATCGTCTCCCAGTCAAACGGATTCAGGCATCGCAAATCGATCAGCTCAACTTTTACGCCGTGTTCCCGCTCGAGTTTCTGTGCAGCCTGCAGCGCCCGCGGCACAACCGCGCCGTAAGTAATCACCGTCAGATCCGTCCCCGGATGCACGATCTTCGCCTTGCCAAACGGAATCATGTATTCGGGGCCCGGATAAGGCGCGCGGCCGTAGGTCTCGCGATAAAGGCGCTTGTGCTCCAGAAAAAGTACGGGATCATCGCATCGAATCGCGGTACGCAAGAGCCCTGCCGCATCGAGCGCATTCGAGGGAAACACCACACGCAACCCTGGAATATGCGTGAACACGCTCTCGCCGCACTGCGAATGATAAATCGCGCCGCCGGTCAGATATCCGCCAATCGCCGCCCGAATGACGACGGGGCAGGAAAACGCATTGTTCGAGCGCCAGCGGATGACCGACATTTCATCGCGAATCTGCATCATCGCCGGCCAGATGTAGTCGAAGAACTGTATCTCCACGACCGGTTTCAGACCACGCGTGGCCATACCCGTTGCACGGCCCACGATAGCGGCCTCGGCCAACGGAGAATTGAACACACGTTCGGCGCCGAACTCGCACTGCAACCCAAAAGTCAGCTTGAAGACGCCGCCCTTCCCTTTCACCAGCTTGCGCTTTAGGTATTCTTCGCGGCTGCAGTCGGCCACGTCTTCACCGAAAATCACCATGCGCTCGTCGCGTTTCATCTCGTCCCGCAACGTAGTGTTAATCAGATCAGCCATGGTTTTCGCCGCCGGCTTTTTGCCGTCAGCAGAGTCTGGCCCCACAATCGCCTGCGTGGCGAACGACTCAGAAGTCGGATCGAGATCGGGCGAATAGACATATTTCAGAATGCTCTCGGGCGCGGGCGGCAAGGCGGCGAGGGCCAGGTCCACAGCGATCTGCAGTTCTTCCTCAACCCGCTTCTCGAGTTCGTTAATGCCCTTCTCATCGAGAATGCCTTCGCGCAGCAGAAACATCTGCGTACGCGACACGGGATCGCGGGCCGCATCGCGCTCTCGTTCGGCGTCCGGCCGATAAAGGCGCTCATCATCCGACAGCGAGTGCGAATACGGACGAATCACGTGTGCATGCACGAAAGCCGGCCCGTGGCCATCACGGCAATATTGTGCGGCGCGATGAAACGCACCATAGCTCGCTACCGGATCAGTGCCATCGACTTCCTCAAAATGAAAATTAGGGAATCCCGAGACCAGCCGGGAGATGCTGCCTCCCGCTGTCTGCACTTCCACCGGCACCGAGATGGCGTATCCGTTATCCTGTACACAGAAGATGACCGGCAGCTTGTTCAGCGCCGAGGCATTCATCGCCTCCCAAAATTCTCCCTCGCTGGTGGTGCCGTCGCCCAAAGAGACATAGGTCACTTCGTCGCCGTGAAAAGTTACATCCTTGAACTGACGATAATCGGGTACTCCACTTTTGCCCGGGACTTCCGCTGCTTTGCGATGCAGCGCAAAATACCTTCCGCCTTCGGCACATCCCACCGCCTGCAGAATCTGCGATCCCGTCGGCGACGACTGGGTCACGATATTCAACTTCTTGTAACCCCAGTGCGAGGGCATTTGGCGTCCGCCCGAACTCGGATCATCAGCCGCTCCCACCGCCTGTAAAAACATCTCGAGCGGCTTCGCGCCCAGGGCAAGGCACAGCGTGCGATCGCGATAGTAAGGGTAGAACCAGTCGTAGGCTGGCTTCAGCGCCATACCGGCGGCCACACCAATCGCCTCATGCCCGGCGCCTGACATCTGGAAGAAGATCTTTTGCTGACGTTTCAGCAGGATTTCCCGGTCGTCAATTCGACGGGAGGTATACATGAGACGGTAGGCTTCGATCAGTTGCTCACGCGTCAGCCCCTCGTAGCTGCGAGCTTTCTTTCCGTTCGCCAGCGAGAGCTTGGGGTCAGTTCTGGTGGTCGCCATCCGGTTCCCTGATCGAGAGTAAATGAATGCGCTAGTTCGCTGCCCGATTACGCAGCGCGGTCAAGTAAGGTGCGGCGCACCATCGGGCAGGTTGCATTGTAAATCGGAACCGGGTATTGGGAAACATGGAAGTTCATACCGGTGGTAATCACCGCCGGCCCCATATTTTGCTTAAACATCGCTCCAGGTCCGCGAGCAAGTCCTCGGTATCTTCCAGCCCGATGTTCAGCCGTACAATCCGGTGCCCATAGTTCGGACGTCCCTTCGATCCGTGAAAGTCGTAAGCCACGGCCAGACTGGTTACCCCACCCCAGCTGTAGCCGATCTCGAATAACTCCAGGCCATCGACGAACGCGAGGACTTCGGCTTTGGTGGCTTCCGGCCCGAAGACAATAGAAAAAACACCCGTCGAGCCGGTGAAGTCGCGGTGCCAGAATTCATGCCCGGGCGAGCCTTCGAGCGCCGGATGCAGCACGCGTTCAATCTCCCGGCGCGCAGCCAGCCAGCGAGCTAGACGTAGCGCGGAAGCTTCAATGTGCTTCAACCGCACCGCCATGGTCCGCATGCCGCGGAGGGCCAGACTGCAATCATCGGGCGATGCCGCGCAGCCCAGAAGTTGATGGGTTGCTCCCAGTTGCTCGTACAGAGTTTTCTCTTTCACTGTGACCGAGCCCAGCAGCAGGTCGCTGTGTCCGCCAACATATTTCGTCAGGGCCTGTATGGTGATGTCGACGCCGCGCGCGAATGCGTCGAAAAATATTCCCCCGGACCAGGTGTTATCCAGCGACACGAGCACTCCTCGCGCGTGCGCGGCTTCCGCAATGGAAGGCACATCCTGCACTTCCATGGTGATTGAGCCAGGACTTTCGCACCAGACGAGGCGCGTATTCTCGCGCAGCAGGCCTTTGATATCACTGCCGATTTCCGGCGGGTAGAAGCTGGCTTCCACTCCAAACCGCCGCAGTACATTGCGTGAGAACTTTCGATTGGGGGTATAAACGCTCTCGGGAACCAAAATGTGATCGCCGCTTTTAAGAAATGCAAGGTCGATCAGCGTGATCGCGCCCTGCCCTCCGGGCATGATGATGGTCCGATAACCTTTTTCGAGTTCACAGATTTTGCCTGCCAGTTCCAGCGTGGTAGGCGTGCCGTAAAGGCCATAGGAATAACCAACCTCATGCTGATCCCAACTGTCTTCGACCGAAGCAGCGTCGGGAAACAGCGTAGTCGAGCCGCGGTAAACCGGACTCGCCAGCGATCGATATCCCTCCGGAACCTGCACATCGGAGTGAATTAAACGCGTCTTCCAGCTCTTGCTCATTGCGGAATTATACGGACGCAGCGGCGCCACGTGAGCAAAAACAGTTCGAGGATGGCATCCGGGAGTTGAAACGAACCCAATGGTAATCGTTTGTTTGCGAGTTCCGCTTGAACCGCATCATCGGTGATGTCCACAGACTCTTCTATTCATTTATCCTGAAAGAGCATGATTCAAGTTCGCCGCGCTTTCGACCCAAATTCGATCAAACTCGTGATTTTCGACCTCGATGGCACGCTGATCGACTCGCGTCTCGATCTGGTCCACTCCGTCAATGCCGCTCTGCGCCACATCGGACGGCCCGAGTTGCCGGATGATGTCATCGCCAGCTACGTGGGAGATGGCGCGCCAATCCTGATTCAGCGGGCGCTGGGCGGCGAGGTCGTCGACGACGCGTTGGTGCGCCAGGGTCTGCAGTTTTTTCTTTCGTACTATCGCGAACACAAACTCGACCACACCACGGTCTATGGGGGCGTGTTTGAGGCTCTCCAATCCATACAGAACTCGCCCCGTCAAAGTTCAAACGGTAATCATCGTTCGAACTCGAATGATGTCACGAGGCAAATGGTGGTGCTCACGAACAAGCCCGTTGTCCCCTCTCGCGCCATCGTCGAAGCCCTCGGCATGGGTCCGTTCTTCAGCCAAATTTACGGCGGTAACAGTTTTGCGACCAAGAAGCCCGATCCCGAAGGAGCACGAAAGTTGCTCGAAGAATCCGGCGTGCGTCCGGAGGAGGCGGTGATCGTCGGCGATTCTCACGTCGATGTGGAAACCGGTCGAAATGCCGGCCTATGGACCGTAGGCGTGACCTACGGTTTCGCACCGCACACTCTATACGGGGATCCGCCGGACGTGCTCGTGGATACTCCCGGCGAACTGGTGGAGGTTTTCACTTGCTCTTAGAAGGCGGGAAAGCGCTGCGCAGCACGTTCTTCTTTGTGCCCCGCTCTCATGTAAACTCTTCCGACCATGAACGATGCACCAAGTAGCTTCACTGCTTCTGAGCTGCGCAAGCTGCGCAGCATGAAAAATCCTTACGGCATCCAAAAGTTTCTCGACGATGCTCCCTACCACCTTGCGGATACGGCTTGGTCACCGCGCCGAGTGCTGGCCGAGCAAACGGCACACTGCCTCGAGGGCGCGATCTTTGCTGCGGCCGCGCTACGGGTCAATGGATATCCGCCGCTGTTGCTTGATTTTGAAGCGGAGCACGACACCGACCATGTTCTCGCCATCTTTCGCGAGCACGGCTGCTGGGGCGCCATCGCCAAATCAAATTTCACGGGATGCCGCTGGCGCGAACCGATTTACCGGACGCTGCGCGAACTTGCCTTGAGTTACTTCAATATCTATTTCAACTTGCGCCGCGAACGAACGCTGCGGCGCTATTCCGTTCCCGTGAACTTAAAACGCTTCGATCGCCAGAACTGGATGACCACCAATCAGCCCGTGTGGTTCATTGTGTACCACTTGTTCGAGATTAAGCACTATCCTCTGATCACGCCGGCCATGGCCAACCGACTACATCGCGCGGATGATCGGCTGTTTCAAGCGGAGTGTCTTGGAAAAGCTCTGAAGAAGAAAGACTAATAAGGATTGTGCAGTACAAATTTCATCCGACGGGACGACCTGCATGCAGATCGTCCCGCCGTGCAGTTTCATCTACTGATTCAATCAACTGGTTTTACTGAACCGGGAGCACGATCTGACCGAACGTTCCAGCCAGATTATTGTCAGGACCGGCGGTGAAGAAGAGTTGGTTCAAAGCGCCGTCGTTGGCCGTGCCGCCGCCGAACTCTATGCCCCACAGCTGGTTGATTTGGATCGGTTTTCCGTTGGTGTCCGCTATCGTCCCCACAACCTGGCCGGTGATGCTGTTAAAAGCGTTGATCGTGCCGGTGTTGGTGTTGTTTGAGACCAGCAAGGTGTTGCTCAGCGGTCCGAAAGTCTTCGGCGCGATGGCAAACCCCCAGGGCTGGTTGAGCGGCGCTCCCTCGGCCACGCGCTTCA
>Ga0210391_10003381_pt1 | contig 13534 bp, 9 predicted proteins | sample IncBWC12OmetaG_FD_160573 | JGI IMG/M metagenome (GOLD analysis project Ga0210391, IMG submission 160573) | Forest soil microbial communities from Barre Woods Harvard Forest LTER site, Petersham, Massachusetts, United States - Inc-BW-C-12-O ... | reverse complement strand
CCAACCCTTGCTCCTCTGCGCCTGTCCGGTCAAGATGGCAACTCAGCCAGACAGCCATAATTCCATTTGCTTTGGCGGCAACTGCTCGGGCGCGTACTTGTGGAGGAACGATCGGGTGAACTCGTTAGCCAATCGTGAATCGTCGTCTGCTCTCATAATCACACCCGCTTCGAAACACAACGAGGCATCAGAAATCGGCTTTACCACTACGCCTTGTGCATTAGTACCAACCGGCGGTTTGGCGAGGATGGCCACGCCAACGTGCTCGGATACTAAGTGGACCGCCTGTTGGGTCGTCATTACATCGTGGGCGCGCTTCGGAGCGATTCCCTCGCGTCGTGCTGTCTCCAGGATAGCGTCATGAACGACGGGGTGAACTCGTTGCGCGAACAGAATCCATTCATCTCTTGCCAGATCTTGGAGCGCGATGTATTCCTTTTGGGCAGCCGCGTGGGTCTGTGGGAGAACCGCATGGAGGCGAGTCTCAGCAAATGTCACCGCCGTGATCTGAGAATTCTCCGGCGGCGCCGTCACCAGAGCCAGATTCAGTTCGCCTGTCATGACACTCCGGACCAACTCGCTTGAGAATTCGCTGATGAGTTGAATACGGAGCTTAGGGTACAGGGGCAGACGGATCGCAAGAATAGCTGAAACCCAGGCTTGATCCGCGTCGGGCGAGTGCCCAATAGTCAAAAGGGTTCCGTTCCCCTCGCGAGCGGCATGCCCTTGCTGAACAGCGCGGTCTATGTGCAAGAGCGCCGAACGAGCCTCTTCGACGAAATTACGCCCTACTTCCGTGAGTCCCACATTCTTTTTATTGTTGCGAGTGAATAAATGAAATCTATGTTGTTTTTCGATCTCAGCGATTTGTTTGCTGAGTGCAGATTGGGTAATGTGCAATCTGTGGGCGGCCGTCGTGAAGTTCAACTCTTCCGCCAAGATGATGACTGCGTGGAGGTGACGCACTTCGACCCTGGGGAACACTGCTCAAAACCCCTTTCGTCAAACGGTAGAAAGCGGTAAACGCCCTACATCTATTAAAGGAACCTCCGCGAAGGAGAAAGCAGCAAGAAAAACAAATTAGGATGAACAACGGAAGGAAATTACAAAGCGCTCGAAATATTCCGCTGCCTTTGCCCCTCAAACTGTTCCTGAGTTAGTGTAGGGCAAACTCGATAAAAGACGGTCCAGTTGCCCCTCTGCACTACGAACCTACGTTCGCAGGCTTCTGCTGCGATTCTGTTATGGTCGGTGCTAGGCGAGGCTTTCATGCAAAGAATAATCAGGCGCCATGTTCATTCTCGAACCGCACAACCAGAACTCGAAGCATTTCCCCTAATTTCGTCTATTCGTGTGTCAAGGCGTCGAATCTTTCGGATTATTCTGGTTTTTGGGCTACTCGTAGCGGCATCAAGTTCCGCCCTAGCGGCGGATGATACTGCGGACACGATGCTACAGCGAGCTCTCTATTTCTCCGATTTGTACAACTGGCGGGCCGCGCGCCCGTACTTCACGAAATCTCAACAAAGGTTTGAAGCGGCGGGTGACAAGAGAAATGCGCTATATGCGCGGCTGGGAGCAATCAGAGCGGGCGCAGACCGGGCCCCGCTCGCAAAACTTTCATACATGCTGGATCAGGAACTCGCCGCGAATCCCCTCTTGCAATCTGACAAAACACTTCGGATGTTCTGTCTTATTGTTAAAGGCGATTTCGACGGGGAAAGCGATACCCTCGCCATGCGTCGCGATTGGATGGAGGTAGCGTTACTTGCACAAGCCCTCGGTAATACAAAGTGGCAATACCGCGCGCAGGGGCAACTGGGTTTTGCGGATTTTTATGGCGGGGATCTTCCGGGTGCCCAGCGCAATGTAGCCCAAGCATTGATCGGTGCGACAAAAACCGGCGATATCGGAGGCGAGATCTTCTATTTATCCGCTACGGCAAGTGGACTGGTAGTGCAAAGCATGAGCGACGAGGCGACGCAGTATGCGAATCGGGCTATCGCAATCGCGGACGCAAATCCAGATGCAGGTTATCCGATAATCGCGCACCAAGTACGACTGTCGGCCATGGTTCAACTTGGCAAAGTCGCTGAAGCGCAAGAAGAGTTGAAGAAGTTACTAAGCAGACCTGAAGCTCAGGCCAGTGACGACCAACTAGCGGAACTAAACTCAACAGCCGCGCAAATAGCCCGGTCCCAGGGAGATATGCCAGGCGCCATCGCATATCTTAACGAGGCTCTCCGCCATTTAGAGATCGTCGGAGACACGCACGCAATTCCGGATTTCCAGAGTCAACTGTCGGACCTGTATCGACTGACCGGCAATCTATCGCAAGCGGAAGTGCTTGCTCGCCGCGCGGTCGAGTCTGCACAGGCGCTCGGGTATCTTCCGCTGATCCCGAAGATGCTGAATGTCTTGGCCCAGATTCAAGTGAGCCGGAAGGAATACACCGAAGCTGATCAGACCTATGACCGCGCCGCTACGATTCAAGATGTAATGATCGGCAATGCCAACAGTACGCTCGGAAAAACGGCTCTCATTAAGGGTGTGGGCGACTTGTATGAGAAACATTTCAGCTTGATCGCTGAGCGCGGCGGTGATCCGGCAAAAGCTTTCAGTGTGGTCGAGCAAGCGCGCGGACGAGTAATGACAGATCTTCTGATGTCCGGAAACCAAACCTCGCCGGAATCTCTGGCCACGGAAAAGAATGTCGCACGCCTGCGCCTGCAACTCATCGACGCACATTCAGAAAAAGACATTGAAAAGCTACGAGACGAGATTTTTCTGGCCGAGCAATTTAGATCCATCTCTCCAGAGGTGAGTATCCTAAAGGCACGAGAGCACCAGGTCATTACCGCTCAGCAACTGCAGGACAGTCTTTCGAATTCGGAGGCTCTCCTCGAATACGTAGTAGATGACCCAGATTCGTACTGTTTGGTGGTCACTCGCGCCGGTATGCGCATCGTCAAACTGTCGGGAAAGCAAGAACTTTCTTCACTCGTAATTACATACCTTAACAAACTGAAAGCGAAGGAACGAGCCGATGATGAAGCACGGCATTTGTACGATGTCCTGCTCGGCGGACTCCCTGGACTACAAAACGCAAAGCAGCTGATCGTCGTTCGTGATGGGCAACTCCACTTAGTTCCGTTCGATGCCCTGGTTGAGCCGTCGGGACGGTATGTTGTTGAGGCGCGAACCGTCGTTTACGCTCCGTCCGCAACGAGTTTCTTTCTGTTGCGCACCGCAGCGAGGCGCAAGTCATCGGCAGAGGGACTTCTCGCTGTAGGAGGCGTTCCTTACCAACAAAGCGGGACAGGTCTCGGGGACCTTCCCAGTTCAAGGGACGAGGCACTCGACGCTACTGCCACACTACCAAACCCATCGAATACCTTGCTCCTGGGCAAAGAGGCTACTGAAAGGGCGTTCAAGAAGTCGGTCAATCATCGAATCATTCATCTCGCAGTGCATGCCATCGCAAATGAGACAAGCCCGGATCGAGCCGCTCTTATTCTCCTCAACGATCCAAAGCACGGCGAGGACGGGTCCCTGTACCCTTCGGAAATCGTTCAGCTTCCCTTGGACGCCGACCTGGTTGTCCTGTCAGCGTGCGATACCGCCGTTGGACCGGTTGAGGGTGAAGAAGGGATTTCGACGCTTGCTCGTGCTTTCCTCCTGGCCGGAGCTCGTACCGTTGTATCTACTCTTTGGACCATTGACGACGACAGCACTCTGTATTTGATGAAGGTTTTCTATGCAGAACTGGCTCGCAAGAAGTCATCCCCAGAAGCGTTGAGAGTCGCCAAAATGAGCATGTTGAGAAAGTTCGGCGCAGGCAAGGCTGTTCCGTATTACTGGGCGGGGTTTACTCTAGAAGGACTCGCTCCACCGTCGAATCTGCAGTAATTAAGGAAAAACAGTGACAGAACAGACACAACGCCTAGCGGTCATTTCACGGGTGGAGACCGCAGTGCTCAAACACCATTTCAATATAGGAAATGTCGATTACGCGGAATGGTCCAGAGAAGTCGATCGGCAATCTACCAGCTTGGCAGCCGCGGAAGATAGCGAATTCGAGGAAGGTATCCGCGCTCTCCTCGCGAAACTGAAATCCAGTCATACAACTTTTTATGCTGCCGATGTGAATTCGACCCGGCCGCAGCATGTCATTGGCGCCACTCTACGCTCAGTGAATGATTCTGGCAGTCTGCAATGGATGTTTCTCGATGTGTTTGAAGATAGTCCTGCAGCACGCGCCGGAGTCGCCGCCGGCCAACTGTTAGTAAGCGTGGACGGCACACCAGCCGTTCCTCCGGGATTCCCTGTATTTCGCTTTGGCGAAGATCATCAAGTGATTACGAAATTGCCGGGCCAGCAAGAAACGAAGAACCTGGTAATAAGCATTCCTCAAAGAAAAGCACGCAAAGGACGACCTCCGTTGATTGAGCCAAGAAGCGTGAGCCACCGCATGCTCACGCAGCGGTTTGGACTCTTGAGGGTGCCTTTTTTCCCCGGATCTTTTGGAATCCGCTTCTCGAAGCTCTTGAAAGCAGCGGTGGACGACCTGAAGGCCAAGGGTTGCGACCGCCTCATCATTGACCTGAGGGGTTGCCTGGGCGGTAGTTTAGGGTTCGCCAATCTCGTCAGCTATCTTTGCGCCGACCGAATTCCCATCGGGTACGATGTCACAAGACAACGACTACGGCAAGGATACACCGTCACCGAACTGCCTCGCGTTCCGATGCCGCGGACCAAAGCCGGCGTTCTTTATTGTCTGGCTCGTTTTGCCGTTCAGGATAAGTCTTTGATGCTGCTGACGCAGGGTCTGGGCAGACAGCCGTTCCACGGACAGGTTGTGGTGCTGGTCAATGAATTCACGAACAGCGCGGGAGAAATGGTCGCTCAGTTCGCAAAAGACACAAAACTCGCCACTCTCGTCGGCGAAAAAACGATGGGCAATGTCCTCGGGTCCACGACATTCGACGTTGGAAACGGTTACACCCTCTACATGCCGATATTTGGTTGGTACAGCCCGAACGGAAACTACACGGAGGGATCAGGCGTGCAGCCTGATATTCTCGTGGGTATTGATCCGGAAGCCCTTGCTCGCGGAAGTGACGCACAACTCAACGCGGCACTTCATGTCCTTCAATAACAACAGCTCATCGTCGGTGGAATTCTAGTTCGTAAGGTTCGTAATCACAATCGGTACGCGGTGCCAGGACTCGCCGGCATGGCGGTAGGACAACAAATACTTTCCCGCCGATATGTTAGACAGGTCCAGCTCAACGTCGAGGCGAACGGCGCCGTCGTTGATAGTAACGTTCCCCTGAGCTGTCTTTAGTACCTCGCTTTCAACGGTGCGCTGAACTCGGACATAGTACAGTCCATCAGAGCTTCCAAGCGGCAGCGTTACTCGACACCCCAGAAGTCGAGCTGGCACTCGGATGATCTTGCTGTCATTCGCGCTTTTTCCGCCGCGGGTCGTGGATCGTGCGAGATTGAGCGTCACCTCGAATGGTTTCCTGTCCGCTCCCGCGCTAGTTACATCCTGCCGACCACTGCGGCTACCTGTTACCACGGTAGGGTTCGTCGCAGGCACACCCGCAACCGGCGTGAGCATTTCCCGTCCCTTGCCCAATTGCCGCCAGAGAAGTCCTGCACTGGCGAGAGCAATGCACGCTGCAGCAGCATACACAATGAATCGCCGCCGCCTCGCCCTGGAAGCGACCTTAAGTCGGTTGAACTCCCCAAAACATTCGCTACAGGAGCCGAGATGATCGATCCACGGATCAATTTCAGAAATAGGAATCTGATGGCGGGCTAGGCGTTGCAGGAACTCTGAATCAGGACATCTGACTCGATTCGGATTGGGGAATCCTTCTGCCAACTCTCGATTGAGGAGTTTCAAGAACGGCCCGTCTTCGTTTCTCAGTCGTTTCTTGTTCGTAAAACTAGTCAAGGTTCCACCGTTTCATCATGGATGTCGCCGACCATCCACTGGTTCCCGTCAACACGACAAGGTTCTTCAGCTAAGCCGCAGTACCACCGCGACGACGGAAGTATTCTCGCAATCGCGCGAGCCTGCGCCGATAGCGGAATTCAACTTGGAATTCAGTGAGACCGAGGCGTCGCGCAATTTCCTTGATCGAATACCCATACTTGATGTAGTTCCACACCCGCCGCGTCCACGGATCCATGAGCTTCAGAATCTGCTGGACCTGTAGCTCGTGTTCCAGCCGTTGGACGGGTTTCCAATCTTGAATTCGGCCCAGGCTTTCAAGCTCTTCGACCGACTCGGGCAGCAGAACGTTCTTGCGATAATGCCGTTCTTTGTGTAGCTCACGGTGAAAACGGTGGCGAAATGCACCGATCAAATACGCTTCCAAATCCGTAACGTGGTGCAAGTGTCCTAGCCGACGCATCGTCCTTAAGACTGAACGAAGAAGCTCTTCCCAGACCTCGGTTGCCAGGAACTCGTAGTCGGGAACACCCGCTAAACGCGCGTACGAAAGCGCGTTGGGCCATACGCTCCGCGCAGCACCCAAGAGACGCTCATGACTCTTGGAGCGACTCCCAGATTCGTCGTCTGCGCCAGCAATTACCCACTCGGGGCCAAAGTTCGGGCTCTGCAAAATATCCCAGGGATTTCACTCGAAAGGACGAAGTGAACTGTGCAAGGTTCTCATCTGCGTAGCCAGGAATCAAGGGGGCTCCCCAAAAAAAGATTTTGATGCCTTTGTTGCTCGAACTGTTCCTAACATAGCGGAGGGACTCTTTTCGCGTTACTGTTAGATGCCTCAAAATTTAGCCATTATCGCGCATGGTTTTGTGGCCCCTCGGCCTTGATGTGGTTCAGGCGCGGACGCGCCAGCCCGTCGGGTGGGATAAAGAAGCCTCCTGCGTCAGCAGGACACCTTTGAAGGGTGGGCCTCGGGCTGGACGCAACTTGACGACGGGAAAAACGAACCTTGATGCTGGCGATCAAGAAACAACAGTCCAAATGAAAAGGGCGCTCGGGTAAGTTGCCGAGCGCCTGAGTAATCTCGCAGTAGGCTATGCTGCGGTCTTCGATGTACCTTTCTTTGCAGCTTTGTTTTGCTTGGCCGCTAGCTTGGCACATTTCGCCGCGAACTCCTTCTCCACTGCTTTGCGCAGTTTGTCCACGTCCACGCGATGCCGCTTTGCGGTTGCGGTCAGTACGTCCGGGTCGCTGGTTGGCGCCCGATCTGTGTATTCCAGTAAAACGACTTCGATCAGCAGTTTTGAAAGTGCACCCTCGTCCGGCTGGCGTAACATCCGAGCGATGGCCTGCTGCACCTGCGGGTGCGTAACTTCGCTGGCCGTGCCTTCAACCAACTTGTGCCGCCGCGCCAGCAGTTCCTTTAGCAACGGATCGAGTTTGTGCAAAAGCGTACTCGCAACCAGCGCAAGGTCGGCTTTCTCAAGCGGTGCGCCGACCCGCTTGAGCACTTCGGCCAATGCACGGTGCCGCATGGTGGTTTCGAGCTTCTGGCGTTCCAATTCTTTCCGGCGCTGTGCGCGTTCCTTCGCTGTTTGCTCGGGGTTAGGAGCGCGGCGGTCGGCGAAGTGTACCGGGCAGTTCGGCTCGGCGCAGACTTTTACAGTCCGGCCACGCTCGGTGCCGTCTACCACAAGGGCCTCGGTCATGTTCTTGCATGGTTTCTGGTAGGGCGAAAGCGGCTTCTTGGATTTCGCAGACTTGGCCGTCAGATTCAAGGCAACGTATTGGTTTCGTCCCAGCACAGCGTTGTTTCCGGGAGTCCTCCATTCGTTGGTAATCTGCACCAACTGCGGTTTCTCGGCGATCTGACGCTCAACGTTCTTCGTCAGCTTGTTGTTATAGCAATCCTTATCGGTGCAGGAATCCTGCAAGGCCGCATCGAAAAGTAAGGTGTTAAAGCCGGTGCGCTTCGGGCAATTCGTGCAGCTTCCCGCTTCCGGCACAAGCGTCTCGTCGTTCTTGTCGAACGAGACGGAATCGAGCGAGAGCAGAATGTTCTGCTCGATCCACGCCGCCAAGTCACGGACAGGGCGCAGAATGCGTGTTTCCTTTCCGCCGTTCCAAGCGGTGTGAAAGGCCGCCTCAAACGCCCGTTGTTGTTCCGCGTGCGGTAGCTTGGCGATTTCGAGCGCATGGCCGACACCGATTTCGTCGGCCAGAAATGCCTCTCCGATGGAGGGGACTAATTCAGTCAACCGCAATCGAGTAGCGACGTGCCCCGGAGTACGACCTATTTTGGCTCCGATACGCACAACATCGTAGTGCGCTCCGTCGGTGTCGATCATTTGTTTGTAGGCAAACGCTTCCTCTAGGGGATGCACGTCTTCTCTCTGCCCGTTCTCAACTACCTGACACTCCAAGACTTCAATGTCCGATAGCTCCACGATCCGCGCCGGAACTTCTTCCAACGCCGCGAGCTTGGCGGCGCGCAGCCGCCGCGCTCCAGTGATGACCTCAAACTTATCATCTTCGATCGTGCGGACAAGCAAGGGCTGTAACACTCCCTGCGCTTGCAAACTCGCTGCGAGTTCCGCAAGGCTGTGTTCATCAAAACGTCGACGTGGGTTGGTGGTGGATTCCTGCAAGTGTGCCACAAGCAAGTTGCGATATTCGCTGCTGCTCTGAACTGTGGTTTCCATAAAATGCGTCTCCTTATTTGATTTGTCTGAGTGATAGTGGAAGTCATGCGGACAGACACACTTCGCCTGTCCGCGCCGATTAGCGTTTTGCGTGGTTTAAGCGGCTGGCTCTGCGGCCTCGGCGAAGTCTGCGGGTGCGGGCGAGTAACCTGCGTCTTGGGTTTCGGGTGGCGCGTCGGGTGCGGACTGCGGTTCCTGCACTACTGTCGGGGCAGGTTCTTCCATCCTGATTGCCCCCAGAATCACGGCTGAGGTTTGCTGCACGACCTCAAGACTTTCCATCAACAACTCGGCGTTGCCGTGGTAAAGCTGAATGTAACTCGCGCTAGACTTCGGATTGAGGCCGATGGCTTTCGAGACGACAAAGGCCACGGCTTCAGCTTCGGTCTCGCGTACAACCTTTGTAGTAGCCGTCCGCCGGTCGGATTTGTGAATCCGCTCATGTGCGACCTCATGTACAAGGACGGAAAATTCCTCGGCCTTTGTCTGTCCGGGCCGCAGTGCGATCCTGCCGCCGTAAGACATGCCGAATGCGGGGGCAATGCTCTCGTTGTATTCAAGCGCGATGCCCTGTGCCTCCACGAAGTCTCGCAAGCGATCCAAGTAGACTCCCGCTTCGCCGGTGACCTCGCCGATTGAGGGCAGCGATGCGCCTTCCGTTTGCGACTCGTCCCAAACAAAAACGCGGCGAAAGCCCAGTAACGTGGATGTATTCGCTTCTTCCTCCGTCTCGGTGTCCGTGTTTTCTTTCTTGCGGCGCTTGCCGATCATCGGGGCAAGGATGGCAATGCCTTTTTCACCGCGTTTCACGCGGCGGCCAAGCTCGTTCCACGTCCGTATGCCCGCAACATGCGTGGCCTGGGGCCGTTGTCTCGCTATAAGGAGGACATTGCCGAAGGAATACGTGTGGAAATTCGCCATCGCATTCAAGTAAGTGGTGAGCGTTTCGCTGTGTCCCGCCTCTAACTGCTCGATGAGATACTTCACGTTTTCGCGGATGAGTTGCTGTGCGGTGGCTGGCTTCCGGTTCGTACTGCCGGAAGCCGCATGGACGGCGGCTGAGCCGTCGCTGTTGTTGTTGCTGTGATATTCCATTGTTTTTTCCTTTGTCTGCCCGGTGGGGCGTTTTTTTCTTTCAATCCAGAGCGAAGCGAAGGAAAAAACGGACCACCGGGAGACAAAGAGGAACGACAGAGGGCGAGGGGGAAGGACCGAGAGGCGGGCAGGGCAAGTGCCAAACAGCCTTATCGTTTGGCGCGCAGCCGTGCTGTCCCGAAGGGCCGTCCCGGAGCGAAGCGGAGCGGTCACCCCCGTCCGTGGGAGTGGAGAAGAGAGGCGCGGCCAAGTGCCACCGAGCGACTGAGCGGTTGTTTGGGTGTTTTGGTCTGCCTGGTCAGATCGCTGAGAGAATCAGGGGCCTCCCAGCATTGAAGGCGGGGACACATCTCGGTCTTCAGGCGCATTGAGGCGATGGAACGAGCTAAAACCCAGATGACAGATGACAGTGCGGCGGCCACGGTAGCAGGATACTCAGATAGTCCGATACTCCCGTACCATCGCGAATGGGATCCGTCAATGCAATGAGAGTGCTTCTGGCAGGGACCGACTGGACTGGCACGGTCTACGCTTATGGTTTGCACCGCAGCGAATAGAGTTCTTGAGCGGCCTGTGGTTTTCTGGCGTATCGGCACCCTCTTGCGTTCCTCGTCTTTCGGTGCAGAGATCAACAGATGTTTCAGAGGCTCCCACAGTCAGAAACTCTGGACAGCGGTAAGCTCGGCGTCGGAGTACGGATCAGACCAAACCAGGAGAATTCACCCCTTGATCCGGTGTCTCAACCGGCGAAGTCCCGAAATAGCCATCCCGTCTCGTCGCAACCCACTGCGTTCTCTATATTCTGTATTCCTGGTATCCGCCGGTAAAGGTCAGCACTCGACCAACGATAAATATTAGGATCAACCCAATGTGCCCATTCTCCCTGAAACACGTCCTCTCCGATTGCGGCGAATCCGAGGAATCCTAGAATGTCATTTATGGTCGCTACCCGCTGGCGGATCGTAATATCCTCGGCATAAAGGTCTTCGTAAAACAGATGCATTGCCTCAACATTGTGCTGTAGAAATAAAAGTAATCGGCGCTGAATGGCTTCTTGATCTCGCTTGAGTTCGGCAATGACGACGTCTGGCGTAACGTTCCTGAGTTGAACGTTTTCAAGACGAGCATAAAGCTCTTCGCGCGTGCCGACCCAAAACCTTAGTTGCCTGCTGATAAGGCTTGAAATGGAACGGCGAAGTAGATTCCGCCGTCGCAAGAAAATCACTTTCTTGGCGCCCAGAACAACTTCATCATTGAGCTTAGGATTCTCTGCAAAGGGCCATCCAGTAGATTCCCATACGTGCTTAATCCCTACCCACCGGTACCAAATCAACTCAAGTACCGGCCCGACTGACTGCCCTGCCATCGCCATCGCGTGGAATTGACCGTCGAAGCGACGAGGGTGAAATGGCTCAATGAGACACCTAATATCAGGATGGCAGTTCAGAAGCGCCGCAAGGGTCGTACTTCCAGTCCGAGTGAGCCCATCAATAACAAAACCTCGCTTTTCAGTATGCCCCATGCCGGCGTTGTTTCCCGCCCCAATTGTTTTTCAGGAACTTCCTTTCGGGTAACCAGCGGAAATTGCAATTAAGCTAGCCCTTTGGTAACCGTCCAACCCAAGTACCTTGCGAGCAACCCCCGGAATCAAACCGGCAACCAGCGAGCCGCTCAGACCAAGGCCCAAGAGTGTCATCCAGACCCGGTGTGCAGCTGCCCCAGCCCGCAGTAACAATTGGCGGTGACCATAGGCACCATGCCGGGCACAAGCAGCGCTCAGATTGCCAGCGATCCAAACGAGGAGAGGTGCGTCGGCAAATTCACTCTGCACAAGCAATTCAGTCGTTTGTGCATGTGACAACGAGGGAGTCAGCCGAATGATAGCGTGCCTGGAAGGCGAGTATTCGTAAATGCCAACCTCAAGTCCAGCCACTTCTCGAACCAGTAAAAGATAGATCAACGATAAATCGAATCGGTGCTCCTCAGGCCACTCCCTAACATCGGCTGCGTGTGCATAGTAAAGAGATGTACTAACGTGATCTAGCGGGATGGGACGATCGCCATAAGCTCGGATAGATTTACGGTTTGCCAGAACATATCCTACCGGTAACCCTCCTTTGATGGGTCGCGACAATCTCGCGCCAACATTGCAGTGGCTGGGTTGAGCAATCGGTTCGAATTCAATATCGCGTGCGTGTAGCTGAAACTCTTCTTCCAAGAGTCGGCTTTCGCTGACTAGGAGCGTTGTCAGGTCTTGTGTGGTTAAACCTCTCAGTTGTTTAGCGGCTTTCCACGACCGATAACTGCCGGTCGCTTTATTTCGGCGCTTCAAGAATGAAAATAGATTCTTCTGTCCACAATTCTTGCGCGACAACTCGGCGACAGCCGTGCATTGTTCTCCGGGACTATTCAGATTCAGATGCCGTTCAATCAAATCGTCCGGCCATCTTGTAACCGTCTTGGACCAGATATTCATACCATATGCAACCATGTGTAGCTGGCTGAGTGCCGCCCCAGCATCCAAGCTTACCAGCCGATACCCGAACGAAGCGTACTTATGTGCTACGCGGTGAAAAGCTCCGGTCAAAATCACAAGAGCATCCGGCAGGTCGCGTCTGTCCGGCCCGAGGACACGAGACATAAGCTCATTTGAGTTCACTCTGCGATGGAGTAGTGCCATTTGATGGTTCTGAGCTTGATAGAAGTACACGCCGGGATCTAAGCCGTCGACGTTCCGCGCAACGACAAACGGTTCCACTGACCCGAGATTACCTGCTGTGGCCGCCCATCGTTGTACCTGAGTGCCGTTCATGCTGCGGATTCCTGCTGTTAACGCCAATATCATCCCGAGATCATGTATGGTGAATCTATTGCAACTACGTTTGGCAAGCAGCGCGTCGAGCATTCCGACATTGAGCGAGATCGTGGCAGTACCTAGCGGGATGTGACGGCAATTGGAAAGCGTCTTGTTCTCCGGGACCTCGCTGACTGGCGGTTGCGTAATTTTCCCTCTAACGCCTGCATCGAGCACCGTTCGGGACTCAAGTCCAACGTACTCCTCGAACACTAGCGCCGTATCTGTTTCGTGATCAACGGTAGACTTGCCCTCTCCACAGTGCTTGGGAGTGTTCGTTGCTTGACAGGTCGAGCACATGGGCAAACGCGGATATTTCAGAATTTCTGAACGCCAATCTGGAAGATTGAAGCGTCGCAACTCCCGCGCGCCTATGGCTAATGCTGGAAGGGCTAAGATCTTGACCAATTCCATTGCGACATGGCATGCCCACGATGCACTCAGACTCGTATCAGCCGCATCCTTTATCGATGACCCGACCGAAGCCGAATACACATTATGGAAGCAGCTATAACAGGTGTCGTTTCCCGGTTTAAATATGGGTCCTACGTCGGCAATGCCGCCTTCCAGATCGAGAGTGGCACGTAACCAGGAAATTAGTCGCACAGACTTCCAAGTCTCCAAGTCCATAAACCATTCAGGATTCTCTTTTGCAAGCACTACCAGCAGCGTACCCTGCGGAACACTTTCCAGCCGGAGATTCTGGTGACTCGTCATTGTGACGGATCCGATACCACTGCTGCTGACTAGCAACCGAACATAATCCGCAGGCACGATGCTCTCGGCCGATGGGTTCAGGCATGGAGGAATATCCAGTCGTGGAGGGAAGTACGTGGATTGTGGATAATAACGGTATTGGAGTCAGCAAATACGGCTTGGACACCGTAGGTTATGAGTACGGCGTCGTAAACCTTATTC
>Ga0210391_10003380_pt1 | contig 13538 bp, 8 predicted proteins | sample IncBWC12OmetaG_FD_160573 | JGI IMG/M metagenome (GOLD analysis project Ga0210391, IMG submission 160573) | Forest soil microbial communities from Barre Woods Harvard Forest LTER site, Petersham, Massachusetts, United States - Inc-BW-C-12-O ... | reverse complement strand
ACCGACGCCGTTTTCTCCGCCCCGATCGCGGCGGCGCGGCGCGGGGGAACCGTATTCGTCGGCGGCCTCCTCGCCCGCGACGGCGTCGTGCGCGTGATGGCCTTGGCCGACGGGCGCACGCTCTGGAGCACCGACGTGCTTCACGGCGTCGTGTGGACTCCGAACGCGGAGCTCACGATTGAACCGGCCGGTGAGCTGACGGCCGTCCTTTTTCGTTCGGGGATCGGTACATCGGGTGCGGGCAAGATCGTCCTTCTCGGCCCGGACGGCGACCTCCGCGGGACTCCTCTCGATCTGCACGCCGCCGCTTGCACGACGAGCGAGGGTCTCGCCTGGGTCGAACCATCGCCCGAAGGCGCGCGCATTTTCGCGCGAGGCTGGTCCGAGACGGCGCCGCGTCCGCTGTGGAAGCTCGCGGCGGATCAGACCCCCGCGCTTGCCTGCGGGGAGCGCACGGCCTTCGTCCTGGCGGACTCGGACGAGAACCTCGCGGTCACGACCTTCGTACCCGGCGACGCCGCCGCGCACCCGGCCGTCGTGGTGATGCACGACGCAGACTTCTCCGACGACGAGCGCGACCACCGCGCGTTCACCGCGGGGGACACGCTGGTGCTCGTACGCGTGGGTGACGAGGGCGCGGTGATGCTGCGCGAAGTGACGGCGATCGGGACGCTCGGACCGTGGCGCCGAGTCAAGCGTGCCCTCGGCGACGACGACGACATCGTCGCGGCGGACGGCAACGGGACGACCGCGCTCGTCGTCTACGCGCGCGACGCGGAAGACGCATGTCCATCCGAAGGGTCCATGGCGCAGCACGTGCGCGCGCGCCGAATCGACCGGAGCACCGCCGCGGAAGTCGTGTTCGACGTCGCACCTCCAGACTGCGCGCGGTCCGTGGGCCCCTTCTGGGTGGCGCCCGACGGCCCCGCGGGAAACGGAGTCATCGCGTGGCCCGAACGACGGCGTCATTCCGAGGCGAACGCGCCGCCGATTAGCGGCCTCGCCTACCGCGTGGTCGGCGAAACGGGCGTGCTGTCGTCGGGCCGCATCGACGTGGATGCGGACGCTCTCGCGACCGCCGACTGCGATCGCGAACACTGCGTAGTCGCAGCCCTCGTGCGTGGCGGAGACCCCACCGACGCGATGCAGCCCATGGCCATCACGCTGCTCGCGTATCCCTGAGGGTATGCGCGCGGAGCGTCAGAACTCGCCCATGACGGCCAATCCGCCCACGGAAGGGCCGAGGATCGGCGCAATGGTGGCACGCCCCGAGCTCGGGCTCGTGCCGGCCTTGTCCGCGAGGACCCAGTACACGACCGTTCCCACGAGGCCCGCGACGGCGACCCCCACGGCCACGTTGGCGCCGGTTGCGTCGGCGTTCACGTTGTCGTTGTCGCTGGCCAAAACGGAGCACGCGTTGATCAGCGCGGCCTCCGATCCGGCAGGGGCAGGGCACGTGCGGCCTTGGGCGCGGATGTTCCCGGCGGTCGCATTCGCGTTGCTCAGCGCGTCCTGTTTGAATGCGCCGAGCGCGATCGCGACGCCGGCGCTGACGATCGTGATCGCGCCGCCCACGTACACCGGAACCATGTTGGCCGGAAAGAAGCTCTTTCCGGGCGCGGGCGGCGCCGGCGTCTCGGCCCGAGGCGGCGGCTGGACCTCGCTCTTGGTGCTTTCGGGAGCCGGCGGCGGTCCTGGTGGCGCGGCGGGCACCGGCGGCGGCGCAGGAGCCGGTGCGGGCGGCGGTGGAGTCGGCGGAGGCGTCGGCGCCACGGCCGCAGCCGGAGGCGTAGCGACAGGGGCAGCGGCCTTGCTACCCCGCGCCACCCGCTCTTCCCCCGCGAGCACGGTCACGCTCTCGACGTCGATCGTCCCATCCGCGCCTTTGGTCCGCACCGTGTGCGCCCCCGGCTCGACATAGATCGCCTCGGCAAGGGGGGCCACGCCCGCGCGCTCGCCGTCGAGCGTCACTTCCGCGCCGCTCGCCGCGATCACCTGAATGCGTCCGAGCTTCGCTCGCGACTGCGCAAGTCCGTCGGCCGCGTCCGCGCGCTGCTTGTCGGTCACTTCTTTGGAGTCGGCGGGAAACTGCTCGAAGTACTTCTCCGCCTCGAGCGGATGTCCGGCTTTCAAGCAGCTCCACGCCAGGTTCAACAGCACGGCCGGGTGCCTCTTCAGTGCGTACGCCTGGAGAAAGGACGCGCGCGCCTGCTCGAAGTCCCCCTTGTCGAAAAACTCCACGCCTTCCTTGAAGCGCGCTCGCGCCATCGCGGTGGTGGCGTCTTCCGCAGTCTGCGCCCAACCAGGCGCGGTTGAGAACGCTGGCGCGCAGGCCAGCAACAGGCTCAGGGCGAGAAAACGGTGCCTCATGGTTCGCGTGGAAGTCTCGCACAAGCCGCCGTGCGGCGGCGTTCCACTCGATCACCGACCCCCTCAGAACGGCACGTCGCGGACGATCGTGGGGCCCGCCTTCGGGTGCGTTGCGGGCTTCGCACTCGAGGGCCGGGCGAGCACCGATGAAGCCTGTACGGGACGCGCGGGGGCGGGAGTCGGCGACGGGTAGACCGGGCCGGCTTGCACCGGATGCGCCTCCTGCGGCGGCGGCTTAGGCGTCGGAAGTGGCTCGGAGGGCGCGGCCGCGGCAGGCTCCGGCGGTGGCGACGGAGCCGCGGCTTGCGTCTCCTTCGGCGGCTCCGGGGCTTGGGCCGCGGGCGGCGGCGCCGCCGTCCCCTGCGGCGCGACATTGGCCCCCGCCTGCGATGCGTTGCTCGACGACGTGGCCCACACGCCGAGCCCAATCAGGACCGCCCCCACCGCGCCGATGGCGATCCACGGCGGCCTTCGCCGGAACCGGCGCGCCTGCATTGAGCTGTCCAGCGACAGCTGGGGAGCGCGCATGGGCGCCAAGGCGAACGCGGGCGGCGGGGCCAAGCGGCTGGGCGGCGGGCGGCTCGAGACGCGCGCCGGCCCGGCGGCGGGCGGATGATTCGAAGCGCGATCACGGCGTCCCGAAAGAAATCCCTCGTCGGTCGTGGTCACGAGCGCCTGGCGAATCCGGTGTCTCGCTTCGCCCGCCTGCAATACGTGCACGTCCGCAGCAGAAAAGTTCGCGCCGCTCGCAAATGGCGCGTCGTCGAGCTCCCACGACGGACGGAACTCCCTGGCGAGCCGCTCGAGGTCGTCAAGCGACAGCTCCGAAGCCGTCGGCGCGGGTATCTGGCCCTCCATCGGCCCCGGTCGATCGCCCGAATAAGTCATGAGTTCTCGATGGTAACACTCGGACTCAACGCCAACAACGCGCCCCCACCGGAGAACCGGCCCCAACCGGATCCGCCCCGCCCTGACCCACTCATAGAGGGCTCGGACGGCCGAAAGGATACAAACAATGGTACCGAGTTGGGCCGGACGCCAGGCACGTTACCGATCCTGGCGGCGCGGGAGCTCGAACGGCAGCGGTGCCTAGGAACCCCCGAACTCCTGCTGGAGTACGTTGTCCCACTGGTCCGCTACTTTTCCCACCGTCTCGAGCAGGTCCTCGAACTCCTCGTAGTCGAGCCCCGAGAGGCGCCGCAGGGCGCGCACGACGATCTCCTCGCGTTCCGCATCGACGGCGAACGCTGCGTCCGAAGTCGTCAGGAACGACAGTTCGAGGAGCCGTCGATACAGGACGTCCGTCTTCTTCTTGGGCACTGGCATCACGGGCGCGACGAACAGGAGCACCCCGTGGTCTTCGAGCACGTTGATCCCGATGCTCGCCGACCCCTTTCGCACGAGCGTGTAACCCGTCGAATCGAGCCCGTTGAGCTCCGCGCCGGCGCGGTGGCCGAATCGCGTGAGGTACGCGTTGATCATCGCGCGTGCGTCCGCGTAGGTTTCGCCCGTGGCGCGGTCCGCGTAAATGGGCTGTAGGTTCACTTGAGGCTCCGACACGTCGAACTCCCGCCGATTGAGAGTAGCCTCCGCCGGCCGGCGGGCCCAAGCCGGATCGTCCTTGCCCGCGTTCTAGGCGTGATGGTCTTGGCCTGCGCCGCGGGCTGCAACAATCCTCCGGTTGGAGGCTCCACTGCCTCGCGCGCCAGCGCGGAACCCGATATAGCGCAGGCCCGGCGAATCGCGGAAGGTCGCGCGCCGCTCCCCGAGCCCGACGCCGCGCGGACGCTGGCCGAAGCCATCGAGGCTTGCGCCGACAACGAAGGATCCGGGGCGCGCGCCGTGGAACTCCGAACGACGGCCGCGCGGATCGCCGAGCGTACCTTTCGCACTGTGGGCGACGAGCGCGACGCCGCGCGGGCGCTCGCCCTCTACAAGGCCGCCGCCGTGGACGTAGCCACGCCGGGCGCGTGCGACGCTGGCCACCGCGCCGCAATTCTCGCGGGCGATGACGCGCACGACGCGTCGATCACGTACACCGAGCTTTATCGCGTCTCCCGCGCTCGCCGCGCGCGCGCGTCACGCACGCCTGCCCCTCGGGGGGACGAAGCCGCGGACGCTGCCTGCGACCGCGATGTCGACGACACGCTGGCGCGCCTCGCCGCGTTTCGCCCTCCCCAGAGTGTCCTCGATGCCGTGGACGAACGGCTCGCGCGTGAAGGGGCATACGCGCTCGACGCCGATGGGGAGGCGCCATGGCCGCCTCTCGCATCCGGAGCCCCGGGGAAGCCGCCTCGCATCGTGCGGGTCGACGTGTGGCCCGCGCCCGATTCCGCACGGATCGTCGTCGAGCTGGATCGCGCCGCGGCCTACCGGGCCGGAGACGAAAAGCTCGCCGGCGCCCTCTGGCCGCGCACGTTCCTCGAGCTCGACGGCGTGGACCCCGGAGGTCCGCCGCGCGATCTCCCGGAAGACGGCGTGGTCACGCGGGTTCGAACCGAAGCATCGAGCACGGGCTCGCGCGTCTCCGTGGACCTCGACGGGCACGCCTTTCGTCGCGTCTTCTACATGCAGGAGCCGTATCGCATCGTCCTCGACGTCGCGCGGCGCCCTCCCGGATCGACGCTGCGCGCGCCGCGCGAGCTCGCCCGCATCGTGATCGATCCGGGCCACGGCGGCAAAGACACGGGGGCGGTGGGGCCAGCGGGGTTGGCCGAGAAGGACGTGACGCTCGACGTGGCCCGGCGCGTGGCGCGGGTGCTCACCGACCAGGGCATCGCCGTCCTTCTCACCCGCGACGACGATCGTTTTATCTCGCTCGAAGAACGCACCGCCCGCGCGAACGCATTTTCTGCGGACCTTTTCGTGTCGATCCACTGCAACGCAAGCGAAGGACACGGCCGCCACGGGGTCGAGACATACGTCCTCGACACGACGCGCGACGAGATCGCCTTGCGCATCGCGGCCCGCGAGAACGCCACCACGCGAGCGGCCAGCGCGGACCTCGCGTCGATGTTGAGCAGCATGCGCCTCGCCGACCAGGCGCAGCGGTCGACCCGTTTTGCGCGCCTCCTCGAACGGTCTGCGTTGTCGGCGCTCCGGATGAAGTACGCTGACGTCGGCGACGGGGGCGTGCACGTCGCCGGGTTTTACGTCCTCGTAGGAGCCAGAATGCCGAGCGCTCTTTTCGAATCGAGCTACATCTCGAACCCCGAGGAAGAGCAGCGCTTGGCCCTCGCCGACTACCGCCAGATCCTGGCCGACGCCATCGCCAACGCCGTTCAGGCGTACCGGGAGGGCCGGTGAAACCGCCCTCCGATCTGGCGCGCCCGATCTTGAAGTGGGCAGGAGGCAAGCGGCAGCTCTTGCCGGCCCTCCGGCAGCGAGTCCCGAAGCAGTACGGGACGTACTTCGAGCCGTTCTTCGGGGGCGGGGCGCTCTTCTTCGCGCTCCGGCCGGACCGTGCCGTCCTGGCCGACGCGAACGCCCGCCTGATTCGCATGTACCGCGGCGTGCGCGACGACGTCGACAAGGTCATTGCGCTTCTCAAGAGCTATCCGCACGACGCATCGTTCTTTTACGAGATGCGCAAAGTCGCCATCGACGCGCAATCCGATGCCGAGGTCGCGGCCTGGTTCATCTATTTGAATCGCTGCGGATACAACGGTCTCTATCGGGTCAACCGGCAAAACCAGTTCAACGTTCCGTTCGGCCGCTACAAGAATCCCACCATTTGCAACGAGACGGTCCTGCGCCGGTCGTCCGAGGCGCTCCGTTCGGCGGACCTTCTGATCGGCGACTTCGAAGACGCCATCCGGCCGGCGAAAGCGGGCGACTTCGTCTATTTCGATCCTCCGTATGTCCCGCTGTCGGCGACGTCGTCGTTCACGTCGTACACTTCTGCCGCATTCGACGACGAACACCAGGCGCGTCTTCGCGACGTGGCCCGGCGCCTGAAAGCAGGCGGGGTATCCGTGCTCCTGTCGAACTCCTCGGCCCCGTCGGTGCGGGCTCTCTACAAGAAGGGGTTCACCGTGAGGAGCGTCGCCGCCAAGCGCGCGGTCAACAGCGACGCGTCGAAGCGCGGGCCCGTCCCGGAGCTTCTCATTTCGTAGGCCCGATGGCGGAGTCTGCGCGCCTCCTGCAGTTGGCTTGCGCCGCGCGGCTTTCGCGTGTCGCGGGCATCTCGTTTCTCGCTGCCGTCACGGCGTGCAACGCGCCGCGCCCCATCGAACCGTCGATGATGCCGTCGCCCGCGCCGCTCGTTTCTGCGGTGGCGTCCGCCGCGCCCGCTCGGGCGCCTGCGGCAAGCGCGGGATCCGCCGATGCCTCAGCGCCCCGAGGCCTGCCCGAAGCCGCGATCGACGCCGCGGTGGCGGACGCGATCGCCGCCCACGAGTTGCCAGGCGCCGTGGTCGTCATCGGACGGCACGACGGCGTTCTCTTCCGCCGGGCGTACGGATTGCGTGAAGCCGAGCCCGAGCAAGTACCGATGACGGTCGACACGGTCTTCGACCTTGCGTCGCTCACGAAGCCGCTCGCCACCGCGACGAGCCTCATGGCGCTCGTCGAGCGCGGGAGCGTTGCGCTCGACGACGCAGTCGCGAAGTACGTGCCCGAGTGCGCGGCCAACGGCAAGAGCGCGATCACGTTGCGCCACCTTCTCTTGCACGTCTCGGGTCTGCCGGCCGATACGCCGGTCTCGGATTTCTCGCTGGGCCGCCCGGAGATCATTCGCCGCATCTGCGACGCCCGCCTTCGCGCGGCGCCGGGCGCGGGCTCGATCTACAGCGATATCGGCTTCGTCTTGCTCGAGGAAGTCATCCGGCGGGTGACCGGACGCGAGCTTCCCGACTTCGCGCACGAAGCGATCTACGCGCCGCTCGGCATGCGCGATACCGGGTTTCTGCCCGACGATGAACACCGGCGACGCGCGGCATGGACGGAGCTCGTCGAAGGGACGTGGCGCGTCGGCGTGGTGCACGATCCGCGGGCGTACCGGCTCGGCGGCGTCGCTGGGCACGCGGGTCTCTTTTCGACCGCGGACGACGTGGCGACCTACGCGCGCGCGATCCTCGGAGGCGGCGCGGTCGACGGCAAGCGAGTCCTTGCGCCCGGTACCGTCGCGGCGATGATCGCGCCGTACGACGTGCCGGGATCGATCCGCGCCCTCGGGTGGTCCGCGCAAAGCCAGTGGCGCGGCGAGGGCCTGTCGCCACGGACCGTTGGACACTTCGGGTACACGGGCACGGCGATCTGGATCGATCCGGACAAGGACCTCTTCACGGTAGTTCTCACGAATCGCGTGCACCCCGACGGCAAGGGGGACTCGAAACCGCTCGTTGCGCGCATCAACACGCTCGCGGCTGCGGCGATCGGCGCTCCGGCCGGGCGCGTCCTGGCATGCGCGAGGACGATGGCCATCGGAGACGCGGGCGCGATCGGCGCCGGCGTGCTCCCGGGGATCGACGTCTTGCGCCTCGAGGGATTCGAGCGCGTGCGCGGAATGCGCCTAGGCCTCATTACGAACGCGAGCGGAATCGCCCGCGACGGGACGCGCACGATCGACGTGCTCGCCGCCGCCCCGGGCGTAGAGCTGTCGGCGATCTTCTCGCCCGAGCACGGTCTCGGCGGTAGCGAGAACGGCAAAGTCGCGGACGATCGCGACGCGCGCACCGGCCTCCCCGTGTACAGCCTTTACGGAGAGCACTACGCACCGAGCCCCGAGGTGCTCGCCAATCTGGACGCGCTGTTGTTCGACGTGCAGGACGTGGGTACCCGCTTCTTCACGTATGGCTCGACGATGCTGCGTGCGCTCGAAGCTGCCGCCGCGCATGGAGTTCGATTCATCGTGCTCGACCGGCCGAATCCCATCGACGGCGTCGACGTGGCGGGTCCGGTGCTGTCGCCCGATGCGCACAACTTCGTGAACTACCACCCGCTGCCCGTCCGGCACGGGATGACGCTCGGCGAGCTCGCCACGATGTTCAACGCGGACGAGCACCTCGGCGCGGCTCTCTCGGTGGTGACGATGCGTGGGTGGCGGCGCGAAGAATACGGCGACGAGACCGGCCTACCGTGGGTGAATCCTTCGCCCAATCTGCACGACGTTGCGGAGGCCCTCCTGTATCCGGCGCTCGGTCTGCTCGAGGCGACGAATCTTTCGGTCGGCCGAGGCACAGATACGCCGTTCGAGCACGTGGGGGCGCCGTGGATCGACGCGGATGCGCTCGCGACCGCTCTGCGCGCCGAGGCACTCGACGGCGTGCAGTTCGACCCCGAAGTCTTCACCCCGGTGGCCGACCGCTATGTGGGCCGTTCGTGCAACGGCGTGCGCCTCACGGTCACCGATCGCGCGCACTTCGATCCCCTGCGGACGGGCCTCGCGCTCGCGCGGGTGCTACGGCGGCTGTATCGCGGAGCGTGGGAGTTCGAGAAAATGGACCGCCTCCTCGGGTGTCCTGCGGCGACGAGGGCGATTGACCAAGGGATGGCCCTTGACGTGATCGTGGCGACCTACCAGACGGATCTGGCCGCCTTCATCGCGAAGCGGGAGAAGTACTTGCTCTATGCCCCGGGGGATTGCGCTGGTTCCGCCTTTTGAGGTGCGCTCGTGGCGCCGGGACATGGCGCTCAACGGGCCGATGTTGCCGGAATCGACCGTGCCGGCACCACGACGTCCTTCGTGCCCCGAATGTCGCGCGACGAAGCGCCCACGAGCACTTTGTAGGTCCCCCCCTCGACCGACCATTGTTTGTCGTGGTCGCTCCAATAGGCGAACGCCCGCGGCTCGAGGGTGACGCTTACGTCTTTTGCCTCGCCTGGCGCGAGCGACACGCGCGCGAAGCCTTTGAGCTCCTTCGGCGGCCGCGGCACGCTCGACTTGGGCGGCGCGACGTACACCTCCACGACCTCGTCTCCGGCGCGCTTTCCCCGATTCGTGACGTGGACCGTGACCTTCGCGTCGCCCGTGGGCTCGGCCTCGGCCCGCACGCCCGAGTACCCGAACGACGTGTAGCTCAATCCGAATCCGAACGGGAACGCAGGCTCGATGTTCTTCGCGTCGAATCCGCGGTACCCGACGAAGACACCCTCCGCATAGGGCGTCTTCTTGTCCGTATCGATATTGTAGTACGGCGCGCTCGGATAATCCGAATAACGCTTCGCGATCGTGAACGGCAGTTTCCCCGATGGGTTGACGTCCCCGAAAAGCACGTCGGCCACGGCGTGGCCGCCTTCCTGCCCCGGGTAGAAGGCCCAGACGATCGCGGGGACATCGCCTACGAACTTTTGCATGTCGACGCCGCTTCCCGCGTTGATGACGACGATCGTGCGCGGATTCGCCGCGCGCGCGAGGCGGATCGTCTCGATCTGCGCCGCCGGGAGCTCGAACGGCCGGTCGCTGTCCTCCGATTCGACGATGCCCCTCTTGCGCGCCCAGGCGGGCGGCCAGTGCCCGCCGAAGGGCGCTTTCACGCTGTTCGTCTCCGCGCCCTGGCCGAATCCTACGCTGACGATCACCACATCGGCGTTCTTCGCGAGCTTCGTCACGTCGGCGCCGCCCTCGAACGCGCCTTCGCGGACTTCTTCGCCAAAGCCGAATTCCGCGACCGACAGGTCGGCGCCGTGCGCGTATTCGAAGACGACCGTGTGCCGTCCGGGCGTGAGCTCCACGGTTACCGCGTCCGTCGCCGTCGGATGATCCTTCCAATTGTCGATGACACTCTTGCCGTCGAGTGTTACGCGGCCGCCTCCTTCGGTGTTCGAAATGAGCCGGTAGCGGCCCGCCTTGGGCACGTCGACTTCGCCGGTCCATCGCACGGAGTAATCGCTCCCGAGGCTCGGCACGAGGGCGGCCGTCTCGCGCCGTACGTCGATGCGATCCACCATCGCGGTGGCGACGGGCGCCCCGCTCGGTTCCTTCCCGGCGAAGACTTCTTGCTTCACCGGGCCGGCGAAACACGGCTTTCCGACGAGCTGAAAGTCGGATGGCTGCTGCACGCCCGGGTGGTACGTCACGTCGATGCCGGAGGCGGCTTGTTTCACGCCCTCGAGCAGACTGACGGCATGGTAGGGCGTGATGAATGCGCTGCCATGGCCGCTCACGACGGCGGGGTCCGCATTCGGACCGATGACGGCGATGCGCTTGATCTTCGTGCGATCGAGCGGCAGCACGTTGCCGGTGTTCTGGAGGAGCACCACCCCGCGGCGTGCGACGTCGAGCGCGACGGCCGCGTTGTCCCCGTTGTCGAGCGGCGCGCCGTTCCCGTGTTGTGGCCGATCGAGGAACCCTGCCGCGATGATCGTCCGCAGAATGCGCCGGACCTTGTCGTCGATGACACCCATGTCGAGCCGCTTCGAAGCGACGAGGGGCGCGAGGTTTCCCTCGTTCATCTGCTTGCCCGAAGGCATCTCCAGATCGCATCCGCCGAGCGCCGCTCCGAGGGCGTCGTGCACCGCGCCCCAATCGGACATTACGAAACCCTGGAAGCCCCATTGGCCTTCGAGCACGTCATGCAGGAGCCACGCATTCTCGGAGCAGTAGGTCCCGTTGAGTAGGTTGTACGCCGTCATCACCGCGTGGACGCCGCCTTCGCGCACGGCGCGCTCGAACGCCGGAAAGTAGATTTCCCGGAGCGTTCGTTCGTCGACTTCCGAGCTGATGTGATTGCGATCCCATTCCTGGTTATTGGCGGCGAAATGTTTGACCGTGGCGAGCACGCCTTCGCTCTGCACGCCGCGGATGTATGCGGCGGCAGTCTTGCCCGCCAAAAACGGGTCTTCGCCCATGTATTCGAAGTTTCGTCCCGCGAGCGGCGATCGCGAGATGTTCACGCCTGGCGCGAGCAGAATGTGCACCCCGCGTGCGCGGCAATCGCGACCGATCGCAGCGCCCATCTTTTGCGTCTCGTCTTCGTCGAAGGCGGCGGCGGCTTCGGTGCCCGAAGGGTACGCCGTGCTCGGGCCCCAATGGCGGCATCCGGCGGGTCCGTCGGACATCTTGATTTCGGGAATGCCGAGCCGTGGCACGGCGCGAATGAAAAGACTCTTGTCGCCCCCCAGGTACGCGAACTTCTCTTCGGCGGTCATGCGCGCGACGAGCGCGTCGGCGCGCGGCTCGGGAGGAAGGTTCGCGAGGGCAGCGAGATCCGCCGCGGCTCCGTCGGTTCCGGCATCCGCCGTGAGCGATGCAGCCTCGTTTGCGGCGGGCGGCGCCTTCGGGGTGGGCGCCGGCGCCGAACAAGCAGCGAGCGCCGTGGAAACGGCGGCAATCGAAAGGCAAGCCTTCGTCGAATTCATGGGGGACCGAGAGATAACCGGCCGGGAGATCGACGCCAAGCCGCCCGCCCCGCCCGAGTCTCGTTCGACGGGCCGCTATGATCGATAGTGCTCCGCGAGGACGACGAGCGGAGCACTCGCGAGCGTGATGGCCTGGATCGCGGCCGCTCCTATCGCGGGCGGCTCTTCCTTCACCCGGAAACGCGCGCCTTCGCTACGCGCGCTGCGGAAGCGGCGGCGCCGACGAAAGCCTTCGCACTTCGTTGGCTTCCCATGAAACCGGCTGGCCGGTGGACTCGATCACGGACATCCAGAGGTCGTCCGTCGGGTCGACCTCTTTGCGGAAGCGCGTGGCCAGCGGGATGGGCACGTGCACGAACCGCCCGTGCCATCGGCCGATGAGCATCTCCGTGTTGCCCGCCATCGCCGCATGCACGGCGTTGCGCGCCATGTCCCAGCAATACACGCTGTCCGTCGCGAGGGCCGGCACGCTGCGAATGTGGTAGCTCGGGTCGATGTATTTGAGCGTGAGCTCGGTGCCTTTGCGCTTGAAGTGATCGACGATGCGATTCTTCAGCACGACGCCGATGTCGCCGAGGCGCGCGTTGCCGCTCGCGTCCGTGCGGCTCGGGGGCGGTCCGTCGAAACAGTGCTCTTGCCCCGCGCCTTCGGCTACGACGATGACCGCGTGGGCGTGCCGTTCGAGCCTCCGCTCGAGATAGTCGAGAAAGCCGCCCTCTCCTTCGAGGCGGAGCGGCACCTCCGGAATGAGCACCGCGTCGACGTCGGTCGACGCGATCGCCGCTTCGCACGCGATGAACCCCGAGTGGCGGCCCATCAGCTTCACGACGCCGACGCCGTTGATCGCCGCCCGCGCTTCGACGTGCGCGCCCTGGATGACGTCCACCGCAGCCGAAAAGGCGGACTCGAAGCCGAAGCTCCGGTCGATGAAGTGAATGTCGTTGTCGATCGTCTTGGGGATCGCGACGATGCTGATGGCCGCGCCACGGGCTTCGATCTCCGCGACGAGCGTCATCGCGCCGCGCAGTGTCCCGTCGCCGCCGACGACAAAGAGGATGCTGATTCCGAGCTGCTCGAGCGTGTTCACCATCTCGCGGGGGTCCTGCCCGCCGCGCGAGGTGCCCAGGGCCGTCCCGCCGTCGTGGTGAATGTCGGCAACCCACGCGGGCGTGAGCTCGACGGGCGGGGGACCTCCCTTCACGAGCCCCCCGTAGCCGTACCGGAAGCCGACGACATGCTTGACGCCGTATCCCTCGCTGAGCTCGAGGACCAACCCCCGGATCACGTTGTTGAGCCCCGGGCACAGACCTCCGCAGGTCACGATTCCCACCCGGAGCCGCGAGCAGTCGAAAAAGATGCGGTTGCGCGGACCCGCGAGCTCGAACGCCGGCGCACGCGACAGATCCGTCCCGTACTCGTCGAACTTCGAAAGGCGATCGTCGAGAGGGATGCGATCCGCCTCGCCGACATAGTGAATGGCCGCGCGCGCCAAGCGGTGGTTCAGCGGCGACGAGTACCGGCAGGGACCTAGGATCTTGATGTCGGCGTCGCCCGGGACGACGCGACCGGTTCGTTCAGGGACCGTCAGGCCGGGAGCCGCCATGTGCGTTCCGACGGTACGAGGCTTCCGTTTCGCGCCGCTTTCGGAATCGTTGCGCGGGCCGGCTTGGGGTATGTTCGCGCCCGCCTCTCCCCGACGCCGATTTTCCATGCCCTCCCCCGCGACACGCTCTTGGTCGGTCCGCTCCTGGCCGGCGGTCTCGCTCGCGATCGCCGCCTTTCTCGCTATCGCGACGACGGAGTGCCATCGTCCGGCGCTGACCGAGACGGAGCGCCACGGCCAAGAGGTCTACGCGCGCCCGTGCGCC
>Ga0210391_10003378_pt1 | contig 13539 bp, 11 predicted proteins | sample IncBWC12OmetaG_FD_160573 | JGI IMG/M metagenome (GOLD analysis project Ga0210391, IMG submission 160573) | Forest soil microbial communities from Barre Woods Harvard Forest LTER site, Petersham, Massachusetts, United States - Inc-BW-C-12-O ... | reverse complement strand
CTGCCCGTGGTGCGCCGGCGCGATGCCGAGCAAGTAGTGATGCCGCAGCGCCGACGCGATTTCATGGTAGATGGGAACGAACTCGTTCTCCGACTGCGGGAAATAGGCGCGGCCGCCTGTGATGGCGGCAAGCGAACGGAGCGCGTTCTCGGCTTTCTCGAAACCGACGTCAGCGGCTGACTCGGGCCGCGCGGGCTTTTTCCCTTTCTTCGAACTGACTCCGCGAAACGCTCCACCGAGGCCGACGGGGAAAATCACGACGTCGCTATCGCGCAGTTTGCGAACCAGCGCGTCCCAGCGAGCGGGAGGCGACGAATCAAGTCCCGTGCTCAGAACCACCAGGGCGCGCTTGCCCGCACTCGGGCCGAGCGAGTCCAGGATGGCCGAAATCGAATCGTAAAGATTGAGATCACCCATACCGATGGTGTACTGCATGGTGTTGAGCGCCGAGAGGAACGCGGATTTGTCGGCCGTGAATTGCAAGATCAGGCGCGGCGACTGATCATAGGTGACCAGAGCGACCTGATCGCCAGCGGCTAAGCCATCAAGCAGCGCGTAAGCGGCTACGAGATGCTGATCGTGAATCAGGTAGACCGCGGGGCTGGTCTCGACCATCACCAGCACCTGCGCGGGCGCTTCGACGGGCGTGAAAACGACAATCGGCTGCGGGCTGCCGTCGTCGAGCACATGGAAATTGCTCTGTGACAGTCCACCCACGAAATCCCCCTGGTTGTCGAGAACGCTCGCGTCTACCTTCACGATTTGGGTTGCGGCTACGAGAGGCGTCGGGGAGTTCACCGCGGGTTGCTGCGCACTCCCCGGCGAAATCACGCAAGCCAGAAGCAGGAGGAAGAATGAAATGAGAAATACGCGAAGAGAAAAACCCCAATCATACGCGTGGGAATTGCAGCGGGGTGCGGTCCGCTCGCATCGTGGGAGGCCTTCAAACCCCGCGATGCGAAGCGGACGCAGCAATGTTCTGTCTGGGCCGCGAGGCCGAGTCAATTACCCGGCGGCGTAGCGGCGGGCGGCGCAGCCGTTGCGGACTTCGGCGCGCTGAGATATCCCTTCGCCGAATCCTTGGTCACGTCGAACACGACGATCTCGTAGGGCGCGCGCGCTCCGTGCACGTAGAACTGGATGGGCTCGCCGACCGTGCGGTCCTTCTTTTCGATGTTCTTGTCGTCGGCAACCACGGCCACGGTGTATTTGTACTTCTTCGTGTCGGTCTTCTTCAGCTGAACTTCGATCGGCCCCACGTGCTCGGGCGATTTCGCCGATTTGTTGAGCGTGAATTCGAAAATATCGCGTTCTCCGAGGCGCTTCAGCTCTTCCACCTCGTCGTGGTTGCGCGCGATCAGCCCGCTCTGCACGCCCAGATCGCCCTTCATGCTGGTCATGGCGGTCTTGGTCGCTTCCAGATCGGCCTTTGTGGAATTCAGATCGGTCTGCGTGCCGTTGATCTGCGTGGCCATCTGTCCGAATTTCGTTGTCGTATCCGCTTGGACGGCGCCGAGCTGTTGGCGAAATTGCTGGTCGCTCTTCTGCTGCTCATTGCGCACGGTTTGGGCCAGTCCGCGGGCACGCGCCAGCTCATCTTCGGTAAGTCCGAGCTTTTGTGACATCACGTCGAGCTGCCCCTTCAGGTCGGCGATGCGCGAATTGGTCTTGTCGAGCTCAGCGGCGGTCGCCTGCGCCTTTTGCGACGCATCTTCCTCGGCCTTGTGCATGTCCTGGCGCTGTGCATAGCCCGCGTAGAGCAGATATGCCACGAGTGCGAACGCCACCACGAAAAGCACTGTCACCCAGCGCGGCAGGGTTGCCGCTTCGACTACCTGTGGGGTCTCGCTCGGTTGATCCAAACTCATCGTGCCTCCTTGACCGCTACGGGCGCGGCCGTTTCGCGAGATTATCGCCGAGCCGGGGAGCGAAGTCTATCCCCGGGCGCGAGCGCTGTTGCCACTGCGGCGCGGCCAGTGCGCTTCCACGCGGGTCGTTAGGCCGCCGCGCGGCGTAAATTCGCCCGTCACGCGGCACCACACCGGACTGACCGACGTGATGATGTCCTTCAGCATCCGGTTTACTGCATTCTCATAGAAAATGCCGAGATTGCGATACGCGAGCAGGTACAGTTTCAGCGATTTCAATTCGAGGCAGTGTTTCTTGGGTTCGTATTCAATGGTGATCGCCCCATAATCCGGTAAGCCCGTCTTGGGGCAGACGGAGCTGTACTCGGGCACGCGGATTGTGATGGTGTAGCCCGGGAATTGGTTGGGCCACGTTTCGATTGCCGGCAGCTTGGCGCGGATTCCGGACGCGGCGTGTTCGTCTGTGTAGCCTGGCATCGTTTGCCTTCGTCTCTATCTTACTTAGGTCGCCGGGTGGCGCATACAGTTTTCCGGCTATTGCGGCGAGAATTCGTTTTGGATATGCTTCGCCCGCCCGCGTCCAGGGATACTCGAAGAATAATGATTTGCCCTCAATGCCGCAGTGCAGAATGTTTCCGCTCGCATCGCGGAGGCGCGGGAGATTTCCTCGCCACCTTCGTCGGGCTGAGGCCCTGGCGTTGCCGGGCCTGCGACAAGCGATTTTACGCCTGGACGGTGGCCATTCCCTTCGCGCGCTATGCGCACTGCCCCCGTTGCGGGAACTTCGATTTGCAGCATATTGCGCGCGAGCGCGTCGATGCCGGCACGCTGATCTTTCTGAAACGCTTTCTTGGCTTTTCCCCGTATCGCTGCGACCCCTGCCGCCAGAAATTCTTCAGCATTCTGCCGCACCGGAAAATCGTTCCGTCCATGATTGGCGAAGACTCACGGAAGATTCCGGTGGCCTGATCGCGCCGCCGACCCGGACACGCGCGACGCGAAAATAGATTTCGACGATGTAATTCCGAGCTGAAAATTGGCAGGAGAGAATCGCGTGCGGAGGAGCTATTCGGTCGTTTTTGCCGGGGCACCCGCTGGACTGCCGAGCGAGACCAGCAACCGGCGAAGTTTCGCGCGGTCCTCCAGACCCATGCCGACCATTTCAAATCCGGCCTGATGCGAGCGCACGAACCGAACGACGGCTTGCATGCTGATCGAACGCAAACCCGCCGGAATTTTCAGCGTGGCCTCGGTTCCGACGGCAAGCTGCACGTCGCCGCTGAGCAATCCGCCTTCCAGGCTCAACACGCTGATCGCCGACGAATATTTTCCGCGCGCCGAGGTGATCACCGCAGGCACGTTCCGCGGCAGCCGGATGCGCCGATAGCGGCGGTGCCGCACCACGTCGCGATCCGGAATGGGGTCCAGAGGCGCCAGCGCCATCACTTTGTCGTCGAGGCCCGATTGCGGCAGAAATGCCGTCATCCACTCCGGGTCAAGTTTCATCAGCGCCTGCGCAGCCGCCGTGCGAATCTCCTCCGCATAGGCCCAGCCGAACGCCTTACGCGTTTCGACGAATCGCCGCATATGCCCGGCCGCGCCCTGCGCCCGCATCCGCCCCAGAGCTTCGATCGCCTTCACGCGCAGATATTCGGATCCCTCCGGCAAGATGTCGCCTTCGGCCAGCCGCAGCAGCTTCGGCGCGGTTTCCTGATCGCCACACATGCCGATCTCGTCCAGAGCCAGCGGCAGCACCATAATGTCGAGCGCTTCGATCGAATTCGCCAGGATCTGCCCGCGCTCCGGCGCACCGGCGATGGAAAGTTGCCGCACCACGGCGTCGTGAAACGATCGCCCTCCGTGTCGCAGGCGCTGCGGCAGCAGTTCATCCACGCCCTCCGGGTCGAGCCTGCTCAGCAATCCCACAATGGTCGCGGCCTTCGCCGGCGCTTCCGACTTCATCACTTCCTTGAGGTATCGCGCGCATGCGCTGCCCACGGCCCGGGCGAGCTGCACCACATTTTCGCGTTCGCTGCGGCGGCCCGAACGCGCCATTCGCACGGCCAGATGTTCACCAGCGCCCTGCGGGATGCGCATCAGCACGCCGACAAGTCCTTCGGGCATCGCCTCGGCCGTCAAAGCCTCTTCGATAAATTCCGTGATGCGATTCTCGACGCCGAGCCGCGGCCGCAAATTCTGCGCCCACGCCGGACGTAGTTCCTCGAGGTCGGCCAGCGAATCGAGCGCCTGCTGCATCGCTTTGTAATACCGCCGCGACGCCGCTTCCTGGCTCAAGCGCACAAAAGCTGCGCTCAGCAACGTCTGCAATTCCGCGTCTTTTTCGGCTGCCAGCTGATGCCCGATCTGCGCCAGGGCATCCTGCAGCCGCTGGCTTGCGCCCTTGCTGTAAAGCTCGGCGAGCTGCCCAAGCCCGATGGCTGCTTTCTTGCGCGCTTCCGCGTCTTTGTTCCGCACGCACGACGCATATTTCAGCAGCACATCTCCGGCGATATCGGCTTCCCCGCGGCCCAGCAATTCCTCCACGTACGACTGCACGTTGCGCGGCGGAATGCACCACGCCTCGGTCGAGGTGAGCACGGCCCGCTTGCCCGATTCCGGCACAGCCGCCCAGAATTGCCGGTCGAGCACGTCCGCGTGCGATTCGACCGAGAGTCCCGCGCTGGCCATTTTATCTTCGCGTGCTTTCAGCAGCTTTCGCAGCGTGCCGAGCTCGTGACCCATCTTGTCCAGCATCTGCCGGACGGCATTCACGCGCACTTCGCCGCGCTGGAACCGGTCGAGTGCAAAACGAATCGCAAGATCCTCGGCGAGCTTCAGCAGTACGCCTTCGTCGACTTTTGCCGACGGAGTCTTCGCCGCGACCGTCGCCAGCGCCTGGCGCAAAGTAACCTGTGCATTCTGCGGTAGCGCCGCGAAATTCAGCTGCCACGCGGCCTGGTCGGGCAAAGGCCCGCCCTTCGTGCCCGCCGCCTGGGTCGCTTCGCCGAACTGTGCGAGCAACCGCAGCAAACTTTGCATTTCTTTTTCGCCAAGTTGCGGCAGCACGTCCGGATCGGCTGAGGGGCTCGCACTGTTTCCGCCCGAGTCGCTCGGGGCGGCGCCCGCATCGGCGCCCGTGCCACTCGCGTTTGCCGGTCCGGCTTCGGCGCCCGAGCCGGCGCCGCCGGAGTAAACGGAGCCATTCCCGGTCCCTGAGCCCCCGTGCGCGCCTTCGGCCGCAGCGATCAGCTGAATCATCTTCTCGGGGCTGCGGAACCAGTCCTGGATCATGTCCGCGTCCGCGCCCAAGGTGCGAGCGGTCAGCTGCGCGGCCACGCGCGCTTCCGAATAAGCCGAGTCTTCCGCCACAAAGCGAATCTCGTTGACGCGAATTCCCGCCTTCTCGCGGTCGTGGAAGTACGCGTGGAGGCGCTCGCTGAGCGGCACCGATTTCGGCCCGCCCGAATCCATGAATGCCTTCACCAGGTTTTCGTAGTCCTCACGGGCCACCTGCGGCAGGAAGGCGATGCTGGCGACGCCGGCGCCGTTCAAAAGGTCAGCGAAACTCTTCTCCGCCTGGGTCGATTCAAGCGGAACTCCGTCCAGCAGGAGCTGCGAACCCGAGGCACCCAACAGCAGCCCGGTAGTACCGGCCGCCTGCACGGCCTGCTCGAGCTCGTTCCAGCTGACCTCGAACTGTGCCGCCGAGCGAAGGTGGTCTAAACCGTAGAGTCGAGAGTACTTAAGGAGAACGTTGAGGCTCCGCACAAAGGCCCGGGCGTTGGGTATGGTGGACTCGGTGGACACTGTTAGTGCACTCTGCAGGGCCATTTCTCTCTCAGCGTACTAGCCAAGTGTACTGGAACGCCCGGCGGGAGGAATGGTACGAACGGTCTAAGGGTGCGGGCGTAATTACTGCACCAAAACTGGACGATCGTACAGTTGGACCGTTTTAGTTTGGTAACTGTACTTCCACGGCGAGGTCTTTCACCACGGGGCGGACTCGGCGGATGATCTCGCTGGCCCAAAGCCTGTCGCTCAGCACTACGAGCGAACCATCCTCGAACGCACAAACACCACAGAAGTAGTAATTCGCGAATCGAGCATGATAGGCGTCGACTCCTCGGCGCGCCAGCTCGGCCTCGAGCGCCGCATCCGGCTCGGCGCCCGGAGCCAGTGGCGCTCCGGCCCGCGCGCCAAAGGTCTCTTTTTCAAAACGCCCTAGGAGCGCTTCCAGCACGGCCGGTTCGGGCGCCGGAATCACCATTGACCGCGGATGGGCCTGCCGGTAGGCAAGACCGTGCGTATCGCAATATTCCCGCACGCGATCCAGATGGCTGAAAAAATCCAGCGCCCACGGTTCCTGCCCGGCGGTCGCCCGCAATACGCGCCCCCAAACCCGCGCTGCCTCCGCGCCCCTCACCGGTTCGCGATTTTCGTCCGCCTCCACCAACTCGAGTCCCACGGCTTTCACATCCGAGCCGAGATCGAGTGCTTCAATATCGAGCTTGTACATCATCCCTCATCGACAAACGCACGCGGGAATTTCTTCTGAAAGTCGGGAGACTGCTTGCGCACTTCAAGCCAATCGAAAAACGCATCGGGTGTTTCCAGCCAGATCCCGAACCAGTGCGCCACTTCTTCCTTCTGCGCGCGGTTGTCCGCTTCCACCTTGTGATTCCGCGAAATCATCTCCGCCCGCCGGCGCCCCAGCCGCGCGACTTCGCGCACGCGCTCCGCAGCATGCTTCTCGCCTTCGGCTGAAAACTTCCGCAGCAGCTCATCCAGCCGCACCAGGCACATCTCCGCCTCGGTGAATGTCGAGAAATGCAGCAGGTCGGCGAACTCTTCTTCGTATTTACCCTCGGTATCGGATTGCGTGGACCACACCACACGCATGCCCGCCTCTTCCAGTACGCTCACCACGTAGTCCGCCGAGGTTTTCCCGTTGGTCGCGCCCAGCTGCGAGATCAACTGGCGCCGAATCTGCTCGATCTCCGCGGGAGTGAAGCGTGGCTTTTCCAGCGCGCGCGCCGCTTCGAGGATGTGCTCCTTCTTCGTTGCGGATTCGCCCGGATCTTTCTTGTGTGTGTGGCTGCCGGTCAAAGGATCCTCAGTGCTGCACGGGCTTCTTGGGTGCGGGATCGGCCAGGGCGGCAGCGGCGGCGTCGTGGGCCAGCAGCTTGCGCAAACGTGCCACATTGCGATTGTGTTCCGCCAGCGTGCGGCTGAAGGCATGGCCGCCCGCATCGTCCGCCACGAAATACATGTAGTCGGTGGTCGTCGGCGTCCGTGCCGCGCGCAGCGAAGCCTCGCCGGGATTCGCAATCGGACCCGGTGGCAGCCCCTTGTGCTCGTAGGTGTTGTAGGGCGAATTCACTTTCAAATCCACGGAGTGGACATTTTTCTCCGGACGTCCCGCCAGCTCCATCGCGTACTGTACCGTGGGATCGCATTGCAGCGGATTGCCGATGCGCAGCCGGTTGTAAAAAACTCCGGCCACCAGCGGCCGCTCGTCGGCTTCCGGCGTTTCGCGCTCTACCAATGACGCCAGCGTCACAGACTGCAGCGGGTCCAGCGCGGGACCCTCGGGCGGCGCCGCGGCGGGCGGCAAAGTCTCCCACACCGCGCGGAAATTCTGCACCATACGCTTCGCCACCTGCTCGCACGTGGCCTTGCGCGAAAATTCGTACGTCGACGGGAACAAAAATCCCTCCAGGCTGTCGGCCTGGGGCGCCAGATCCTGAATCAGCGTCGTATCATGCGCTGCGGTCAGGAAGTCGGCGCGGTTGCAGACGCCCTGCCGCTCGAGCTCGTCCGCTATATCGAACATGTTCCAGCCTTCGGGAATCGTGACCGTGTGAACGAAAATTTGCCCGTGCGCAACCTTCCAAAACACTTCGCGCGAATTCACCGGGTGGTCGAAATAATACTCCCCGGCCTGCAAAGCCCTGCGGTAGTGCCAGTCGCTGAAGAGCGCGAATGCCAGCTTGCTGCGGATCACGTCGTTTCTGCGAAGAATCGCCGCCACGCCCCAGCGCGACGTCCCGCGCGGAATATCGACGAACACTTTTTCGGGCCGGTGTCCCCGATAGGGACGGCTGATCTGCGAATCCACCCAACCCGCCGCGCCACCCAGTGCGGCGATCAGCAAAAGTGCCAGAAATCCCAGCCGCCGCATTCCGTTTATTCCTTCTCCGCGAGATCGCCGCGGGCGCATCCGCCGCGCTTCTCGAGGTAATCGCGCAGCATCACCGCGGCAGCCACGTCGTCAATCGCTTTGCGTTTGCGCTTCACAGCCGACCGCGTCTCGGCCACCGTTCGTTCCGCTTCCCAGCTCGTCAGCCGCTCGTCCACTAATTCCACTCCGATCCCCGTGGCTTTCCCGAGCCGCGCAGCGAATCGCGCCGCTTCTTCCGCCATCTCGCCCGCTTCGCCCGTCATGTGCAACGGCTGGCCGACGATAATATGCGTCACGCCCCGCGCGCGGCAAGTTTCGCGCAGCCTGCCGAGATCGCGCTGCCGGTTCACGCGCACCAGCGTCCCGATCGGCTGCGCCGTCCATCCGCTCCCGTCCGAGATCGCCAGGCCAATCCGTTTCCGGCCGTAGTCCACCGCGAGTATCCTCTCCGTTTTTGCCGCGGGCGCGGATTTTTCCCCGCTACTTGCGCGCCCCGTCGTCGCCATGGCCCGCTCATTATACGTGACGCGAATCTCGGCACGCATACAGCGTGCACCGGAGTTTCCGAGCCGCCCATGCCTTTTGCATATGGATGGCTTAGGGGAGCCGCGTGCAGGCCCGCTGCTTGGTGAAGTAAGGGGGCGATCAAGGAGTGCGCCGATGGGCACTCTTCTGTTCATTTTGTTCGTCGCGTTTTTTCTGTTCGCGCTCGGGAGGTCGTTCGCCGTCTCTCTCTCCGTCCACCATGGCCGCAGGGTCGATTTCAGTATATCGCGCGGCCTTCCATTTCTGCTCGCAGCTGCTGTGCCTACGGCTGCCGCCCACGTTCGCCGCTTTCCCACGCCGCCCAGGAGCCTTGTTCCCGCATGGAATTGTCGAGTCCGGTGTCCTTCAGTACTTGCTCGATTTCCGCGCGCGATTGCCGATGTCCGAGCCGCGCGGGTGCGTCGGCGAGCGCGTATGCGGTGATCGCCGCAATCGCCACATTTTTCTTCAGCTCGCCAAAATCCACTTTGTCGAACGTATCGGACGCAGCGTGATAGTTCAGCATGTAATTCGCCTCGTCCTGATTCGCCACCAGGGCCGGCACGCCCTCCAGCATGAAATCCAAATCATCGGTGTCGCCCGCGGAATCGAATGTGTAGGTCATTGGCCCGATCGCCTTCAGCGGCTCGAGCGCATCGCTCAGCTGCGGCAGAAAATCCTTCCGCCCATCGACATCGAACCCCGTCACGTGCCCCGCTCCGGAATCGAAAATCACCGCGGCAATCATCTTGTCAAGCTCCGCGCGGTGTGCGCGCGCGTAGGCCCGCGAGCCAAGCTCACCCTCTTCCTCCCCCGTGAACAGCACAAACCGGATCGACCGCCGCGGAATATTCCCGGACTGATGAATCACACGGGCCGCATCGATCACCAGCGCCGCATTGCATCCGTTGTCCAGCGCGCCGGTGCCCAAATCCCAGGAATCCAGATGTGCCCCCAGCACCACGAACTCGTCCGGCTTCTCGCGCCCTCGGATTTCACCGACCACGTTCTCCGACTCCACGGGTCCACTCACGCGATTCGGCATCTCGAAATGCACACGGACAGTCTGCCCGACCGCCAGAAACCGCGCGATCCGCTCCGCATCCTCCCGCGCCACAATCGCCTGCGGCAGCATCTCGATGCGCCCGTCCGGCGTCACCGTATGCCGGTACAGCAGCAGGTTCGGCCGCGACGACATCCAGAAAATCGCCGCCGCCCCGGCATCGTGCGCCCGCCGGATCATTCCGGGCTGCACGTTATATTCACGGTCAAGATCGGCCCAGCTGACCAGTGGCACCGAATGAATCAGCACAATCGCACCCTTCACCGCCGCGCCCGCTCTAGCGAAATCGGCTTCCTCACCCTTCTCGAGGTCCACGATATCGGCGGTCACGCCCCCGGTCGGCGTAGGGGGCGACCATCCCGCCGACACCAGCCTCACCGGGAAAGCCGCGGGCCCGAGCACCTCGACCCTCGTCCGCCCCTCGCTCCACCCCGCCGGGACCATGAATTTTTCCCTATGGACCGAATCGATCCCCGCCTTCCGCATCGCCGCAACACCCCAGGACAGCGCCCGCGCCGCCGCCGCGGACCCGGTCACACGTCCCCCAATCGAATCCGTCAGCGTCCGCAGGTTCTGCTCGAGCGGGGAGGTGCCCTCCGCGCTCTGGATCATCAGCGGCGCCAAGTCCGCGCACGACTTTTCCACAGAACAGGTGTCCGCTCCCTGGGGCACTCGACCGAATCCGGCCGGCGGAGCGATGGGATTTCCCTGTGCCAGCGCCGCCAAAGCCACCAGCACCACGCCGGCACCGGCCGCTACCACGGTTTGGCGGCTCCGATGTGCCCAATGGCTAAATGAAATCCCGCTTTTTTTCCAGATTTCGTCCCTCATCGACTCTCCGCCCGCACTTTTCGTCGCGATTATAGCCAGATTCAACCTCAGCGTCACAAATCCGTCACAAACAAGCGATTTCGTCGCGCGAGAATCGGGTAGAAACCTGAAATTCGCGAAAAAAATGCAGGGGCGAGGAATTTTCTACCCACACTACAGGAATCGCTGTAGCCTTGGCCTTCCGCATGTGGTTCAATCGGCGCGTCTTAAAATGAGACGCCGGAATGGCATATCATCTGCCATTCGCTTCTTGTTCGGGACGACTTACACTCGCAGCGCAAGTCCCGCGAACGGTGGCTGATCTTCCCGGCGCGGGGAAGATCCAGTTGTTTTAACCGGCACGGCCCAGCAGCAGTGCATCGCCAAACGCAGTCAAATAAAACACCCGGCCCAGTTCAGCCCTGGGCAAGGGAAGAGGCCAATAGTGAAGAAACTGCGATCGTTTCCAAAGCTGGTCCCTCAGAACAAGAAAGAGGAGACGAACCCACCCAACGTCTTCGTATTTTGTGAGAAATCCACCGGCGCGGCCAGGTTCCACGCCGAGTCGAACTCCGATCCGGACTACATTGTCGAGCGCATGGCCGGCCTGCTCGCAGTCCAGTGCCTGGTCCGCGGCTCTGACCCCAGCGATTTCGCCATCTTGGTACCCGCGGCCTCGACGCTCGGCACCCGTCTGGTGTCCCGCGCCCAGGAGCTGCTCGAGCAGGGGCGTGAGGCAGCCAGTCCGGCCACGCTCAGCCCGCGACAGAAGGAAATTCTACAGTCGGTCATGTGCAATCGAGCCAACAAGGAAATTGCTTCGCAGCTCAACATCACCGTCCGGACCGTGAAGTTTCACATCTCCTCATTGCTCAGCAAATTCGGTGCGGAAAACCGCGCGGAGCTGGCGCGCCGTGCTACAGCGTTCCTGCGTCCGACCCCGGCCGCTGCGCCTGAATCGCATACGCTCGATCAGCGCTCCGATCGGGTTCGGCCGTCCGACTTCGGCCCGATCTCGCTCGGGGGCCGCCTGCACATCTCGGCCAAATCACGCCAAACGCGCTTTGGAGAACGGGTCCTGACAGCATAGGACCCGTTTGCCTCACCCTACGCTCGCAGCGGTCGAGTAGAGAACTGCGCCCTCCGGCGCTCCCTCATCACCCTCAAGGCGCTGCTGGCTGCGACTTCGCGCCGCAGGTGCGGTGGTTTGCTTCTAACGATCCATCTTCATGCCCGTCGGCATGTTCATCTGCATCGACGGCGCCGGCGCGGCCCCCTGCGGCCCCAATAGTTTCTGCGCCGCAGGCGGAAGCTTCTCGGTGTTGCCTAGAAACGTCGCAAGCTCCCAAATCTGAGTTTCGGAAAGCGTCCTGCCCCATGCCGGCATCCCCGTCCAGCGCACGCCATGCTGAATAATGTAGAAATTCTGGCTGTCGCCCATATCCGGAGCGTCCTTGAAAAATTCCGGCACCGGCGGATTGAACGAGCGCGCGAACTGGCTATCGGGCTTCGAGGGCAAGCCGTGGCATCCCGCGCAATGGTCGAGGTAGAGGTGTGCGCCGGAGGCGATGTTCACTTCGGTCGCCTCCAGCGGATTCTTCGCGTCGCCGGCGCGCCGGTCGGTCGACGCGTCCACCGCCGCCATCGCGACCTTGTCCTCGACGATCGAGGGCTTCTGATCTGCCGCGAAATCGACGTAGCCCTGCTTCACGCACCACCAGCCGCCGGCCACCAGCACGATCAGCGTGAAGACAATTCCCAGTAGAAAGCCTCGCATTGTTCGGCGCCTCCCAGCTCAGGGGCCTATTTCCACTTCAGTTTCTTCACATCCACCGTCGGCTTGGGAAATTTCATGTGCATAGACTCCAGCGTCTCGGCGATGATGTGCGACACGGCCAGATTGCGGAACCATTTCTTGTTCGAAGGGATGATGAACCACGGCGCGTACTCCGTGCTGCACTTCGTCAGCGCCGTCTCGTACGCGTCCACGTAATCGTCCCAGAATTTCCGCTCGTCGAAATCGGCCTCGGAAATTTTCCAGCGCCGGTCGGGATCGTCGATGCGCTGCTGGAAGCGTTTTTTCTGCTCGTCCTTGCTGATGTGCAGGAAAAATTTCAGGATCTTCACGTGGTTGTCGTGCAGCAGTCTCTCGAAGTCATTGATCTGATCGTAGCGTTTCGACCACACCCGTTCCGGCACCAGGTTGTGGACGCGCACCACCAGAACATCCTCATACACCGACCGGTTGAAGATCCCGATGTCGCCGAATTCCGGCACCGCCTTGTGCACGCGCCACAGATAATCGTGCGCCAATTCTTCCGGCGATGGTTTCTTGAACGAAGTGACCGTACAGCCCTGCGGATTCACGCCCGACATCACGTGCCGGATCGTGCCGTCCTTTCCCGCCGCGTCGAGTCCCTGCAGCACGATCAACAGGGTACGCTTGTGCTCGGCGTACATCAGGTATTGCAGCTTGTCGATGCGCTCGATGGTTTTCTCGAGGCTCTCCTTCGTCTTGTGGTCTTTATCCCACCCAAGCGTGTCCTCGGGATCCCACTTCGAAAGCTTCACTTTCTTCCCCGGTTTGACGATCAATTCTTCCGTAAAATTAGTAGCCATCAGTCGTGCGCCTCAACCCCACGCTGCCACACCCCGCAACGCGACGCAACCTGTAGCTCGTGTCGGCTCCTGTCGTACCTCCGGCTGCCGCCGTCCTTTCCCCCCGTCGGCAGCGTCGAAGTTACCCACAAACCCGGTGTGGCGTGGCGGTTCAATTTGACGGAGTCGCGCTCGGATGGTAGCTTCACTGCTCCGCACGTCAGGTTCAAGGAGCTCCCATGCTGCGCAAACTCTCAGGCGTTTTGTCCCTCGTGTTGCTCTCGTTGACGCTGGGCGCCGGCTCCACGATTTCCGCGGCCAGCGACGAAGTCCCGTTTCCCGCCAACTTCCGCGACTGGTTCGTGGTGAATTCGATGATCGTCACCAAGGACAGCCCGATTTCCGCGCAGATTGGCGGCCTGCACATCGTCTACGTAAACGCCACGGGGTTGCCCGTGCTGAAGAAGGGCGGCGCGTTCCCGTATCCCGACGGA
>Ga0210391_10003377_pt1 | contig 13541 bp, 17 predicted proteins | sample IncBWC12OmetaG_FD_160573 | JGI IMG/M metagenome (GOLD analysis project Ga0210391, IMG submission 160573) | Forest soil microbial communities from Barre Woods Harvard Forest LTER site, Petersham, Massachusetts, United States - Inc-BW-C-12-O ... | reverse complement strand
GGATCGTTGAGCCCTTCAGCGATCTTCCATCCCGAAAAGCTTCCGAGGGACGAAAACCCACAGTTAGCGAAATCAGCCATTACACTCAAAGCCCCTCATCGGCGTCAATGAGTGATAAGGCGATTTCTCGCCAGTTAAGCGGCAGATGGCTCACTGCACGGAGTTGCGTAACTTCTTAATCGCCTGTATCGAAGCAAATATCCAGAGGGCGTTCATCACCAAGCCGACTGCCAGTGGAGCTACAGGCGCGGTTCCTGCCTTCGTTAAGCCGTACAAGAAACAAACGACAAGGAGTGCAATCCAACCTTGATAGAAGCGGACGGCGCGCATCCGCCTCTTGCGGGTGCTCTCATCAATCGTGTCCGAAGAATTTAGGGTCGTTTCAGCTTCTGCCTTCCTCGCTATTCGTGACCAAACCACCGAGAGTATGACGACGGCAACGATGCACAGGACGCTGATAGCAACGCCAAAGCCACGGGGTGACAGCACGCCTCGGATTAGTGCAAACGTTCCGGCCAATAGAATGCTGACAAAGCAAGCGGAGAAAAGCAGCGTAACCTTCACAATAGAAGCAGATTTCACCATTCACCTACGGTCCAACTGTTGTAATCAGGCAATAGCACAAGCTATCCGCACGACCCTCTTTCCCGATACGGAACGATTGTAGTCTTAGTTACGAAAGTACAATCGCCGCGTATTGTACTTTCGTAATCTTGTTGGCCGCTCCCGATCCTTCCATACTGATTGGTTAGGGTAGGATCCGCCTCACTCCTGGCGCTCCTGCCCTATTTGTGTCTGGGCGAGACGGGTCGCTGCGTCGATGGCGAACGCCCTGACGCAGTACGCTCTGACCTGCGACGCTGTCGGTTGCCACAAGGTCTTGATGAGAGGTACGCTACGACCCGGTCACGCAGAATGAATACTTTACGAGAACTCTTGTAAGCGATTGGAAACAATGAGCTTTATCGACATCTCTAAGTCCAAAGAATTGAATACTTTGCGATAACTGCTTTTGTTTGCTTCATATATTTTGAGGAAAATTTCATGGAAGTGCCAGTCTGTGCCTACGTCAAAACCGGCGGCGGACGCTGTGGTTCGCCGGCCGTTAAGGACCATCCGTACTGCTATTACCACTTACGCTTGCGCCACCACATTCCCATTGCGGAACTTTTCTGCGACATCGGCCCCATCACTACTCCGGGTCAAATGCCGACCATTGCCTCGTGGGACTTTCCCCTGCTTGATGACCGCGCCGCCATCCAAATCGGTTTCATGCAGGTCGTTTACGGTGTGGCCCACGGACATCTGAATCCGAAGCAGGCGCGTCTGGTGTTGGGCGCGCTGAACGGAGCGTCGGTGAACCTGAAGCTGATGGAGCGGGCCGTCGCCCAATTGCGAAAGCAAGAACGAACCGAGGTGAAGAAACCTCCGGCCAGCGTCAAGGAAAGCGCAAAGCCGAATGCGAAGCGGCAGTCGAGATAGATGAGTGGCGCCGCGCGCGCAGTTCCGTGGTTCGCCCTGGAAGCTAACCTGGCAGCCGCAAGGTTGCTATGATGGCCTTCGTGGCGAACCGGGCGCGACGCGGCAAGTTCATCAGCTTCGAAGGTCTCGATGGCTGCGGCAAAAGCACGCAGCTGGAGCGTCTGGCGGCAACGTTGCGCCAGCAGGGAATCGAAGTGGTGACAACGCGCGAGCCGGGGGGAACCGAGATTGGGGAGCGCATTCGCGCCGTGTTGCTGGACTCGCGCACCGCGGGACTGGATTCGGAAGCGGAGATGGCGCTGATGTTCGCCTCGCGCGCGCAGCTGATCGCCGAGGTGATTCAACCCGCGCTGGCCGCCGGGAAGTGGGTGCTTTCGGACCGCTTCACCGATTCGACCGAGGCGTACCAGGGCGGCGGCCGCCAGTTGGGCTCGGAGCCGGTGCTGGAGTTGCATCGGCTGTTGTGCGGCGATGTGTGGCCGGAGCTGACGATCCTGATGGACTCGGATGTGAACTCAAGCGTGAGGCGTGCGCGCCGCCGCAACAAAGCGGCCGAGCATGACGAGAACCGCTTCGAGAAAGAGAGCCAGGCGTTCTTCACCCGCGTGCGCGACGGCTTCCTGGCCATCGCCAAACGCGAGCCGCAGCGGGTCGTGAAGATCGACGCCAGGCCGCCTATCGAAGCGGTGCACGACGAGATTGTGAGAGTAGTGAAGGAGAGACTTAAGACGGGGAATTAGGGGCCAGGGGCCAGCAAAATCTGGTCAACCAGGTGACCCTAACCCATGATCCCTGGACGCTGACCCCTCGCACTCAGGATTTTGTTGACATGTCATTTTCTAACTTTCACGGTAACGCCGAAACGGTTCACACGCTGCGGGAGATGCTGGCTCACGAACACTTTCCTCATGCGATGATCCTGTCCGGTCCGGCGGGTTCGGGCAAGTTCACGCTCAGTCAAATGGTTGCGAAAGCGATGAACTGTCTGGAGCGGCCGATCACTGACGGCCTGCCGGATTTCTGCGGCCATTGCACAAATTGCACTCGCATCTCCGAGGCCGACGACCTGGAGGCCCGCTTCGCAGAAGCCGTCGAGGCGCGCGAAAACCTGCGCGAGACCGACAAGAAAGAGACTCGCATCTTCGTGCAGACGCATCCTGACGTGATGATCATTCCTCCCGACCCGCCGCAAATGCTGGTGAAGGTCGATCAGGTACGGCATGTCATTCACGAGATTTACTTTCGGCCGGCCGAAGGCCGCGAGCGCGTCTACATCTTCAGCGATGCCGACTTCATGAAAGAGGCGGCGAACTCGCTACTGAAGATTCTGGAAGAGCCGCCGGAGTTTGCGACCATATTTCTTCTCACCGATAATCCCAGCGCCCTGTTGCCGACGATCCGATCGCGCTGCATGCATTTGCGGCTATCGCCGGTACCGACAGAAGACGTGGAGCAGTATTTGGCAAAGGTGCGCCCGGAATTGAAGGCGAAAGAGGGAACGCTGATTGCGCGCGTGTGTGGAGGCGGTCTGGGCCGGGCGCGCACCTTCGATCTGGCGACGTATGTGGCAGCGCGTCAGGACGCGCTCACACTGCTGGCTCCGGCGATGGGGAAGCAGGATCACTCCGACTTGTTTCGCACGACAGACGGCTATCGCTCGGGGGCCGAGGGGAAGGCGAAAATCGAGCAGCTGATTCGCGTGATGTACTCGCTCCTGGAGGACATGCTGTTTCTGCGCTCGAAGACGCCAGAGCTGGTGCGTAATCAAGACATAGAGGCGGACCTGGCGCGTATGGCGGTGGGAGTGGACTTCGAATGGATTGTGCAGGCGACGCAACGACTGGGCGAGTTGGAAACCGGCATGCGCCGAAACCTGCTTCGGTCGCTGGCTCTGGACACTTTCGCGACCGCGCTGGAGGGCTGATACCAAAGTAGTATCAGGGAGTCGATTGTCATTGAGTTTCTTGTATGTTAGGGTATCGTCAAGTTCACACCTAAGAGCCTCGGAGCGACCTGCCGGAACCTTGCACGACTTCAAGCGTTGTCTCCCGCCTCCGAGGGATAATTGCCGAAAGGCCGGTGTGCTGTACCTTCAGGAGCAAACACCATGAAAGATTCTATGGATGCCACCGCCGTAGGACGAGCTGTTGATCCGGAGGTGTTTGCTAATCGCAAGCTCATCCGTCCCGCCCTCAACCGTAATGACCACGCCCGTCCCGAGGGCGAGCGGCGCAGCAGCGATCGAGGCGACCGGGCTGACCGGGGCGGCGACCGCTCCAACGGCAAGAAGACCCCGCCGCCCGAGCAGACCCACGCCGAGAACTTTTATTACCAGAAGCAAATGCAGTCCAAGACGCCTATGGTGCTGGTGCTGCAGGACGGCGAAGAGATCCACGGCGTGATTGAGTGGTACGACAAGTATTGCCTGAAGGTGAATCGGATTGGCGCAACCAACCTGCTGATCTATAAACCCAGCATCAAGTACATGTACAAAGAGAGTGAGTCGACGCCGTCTCCGTCGCCGAGAAAGTAGTCGCCGGTTTAGTATCGACTGACTAGCCTCGGTATCCGAGACGACCGGCAGATTTGTCGACTCCGCGTCCGCAGAGACAGCGGGCGCTCAGGATGGCGCACCTAGAAAGTGCGAGCACTCGTCTCTCACCGCTTGCCCACTGGTGACTGACAACTGCCTCACAGCTTCGGCAGGACGATGCCTTTCTGCGACTGGTACTTTCCCCCACGATCCTTGTAGCTGGTCTCGCAAATCTCATCGGACTGGAAGAACAAGATCTGGCACAGGCCTTCGTTGGCGTAGATGCGGGCCGGCAACGGCGTGGTGTTGGAGATCTCGAGCGTCACGAAGCCTTCCCATTCGGGCTCGAACGGGGTTACGTTGACGATGATGCCGCAGCGCGCGTAGGTCGACTTGCCGACGCAGATCGTCAGGGTATCGCGCGGGATCTTGAAGTACTCCACCGATCGCGCCAGCGCAAACGAGTTTGGCGGAACGATGCAGACATCGGCTTCAAGGCTGACGAACGAGCGCTCGTCGAACTTCTTGGGATCGACGATGGTGCTGTTGACGTTGGTGAAGATCTTGAACTCATCGGCCACGCGCAGATCGTAGCCGTAAGAAGAGAGACCGAAGGAGATCACGCCTTCGCGGACTTGCTTCTCCGAGAAGGGGTTGATCATCTCGTGTTCGAGGGCCATCTTGCGGATCCAGCGGTCACTCTTGATGGACATGAAGCTCCTAAGTTCGGCGCGGCGGCCGGATTGGTTGTAGCAGGTGGTAAAGCGAATACGTCATCTTACGGAATGCCGCTATTGGTTGACAATGGGCCCGGCCTTCACTACGATTCGCCCATCGGTTCGCAAGTTCAAGGCTGAAAAGAGACTTACTACCGCTCCCGAAGTCAGATAGAATCTAACCAACGCCTGCCCGGCGGGCCACTCGCCGTGCACGCAAACCCTGCGGAGCCACTTGTGATCAAACTAGACCTGATCAACGAAGTTGTCACCAAGACGGGCGTTACCAAGACCAAAGCCGAGATGGCGGTCGAAACCGTATTCGAGAGCATGAAGAAGTCCCTGGCGCGCGGCGACCGTATCGAGCTGCGCGGTTTTGGCGTCTTCACCGTTCGGCCGCGGAAGACCGGCATCGGCCGTAATCCGCGCACCGGCGCTGAGGTCAACATCCCACCCGGAAAAGCCGTGCGCTTTAAACCCGGCAAGGAGCTGCAGTCGATCGAGTAAGCACTGTCCATCGTACGTCGAGCGCGTCACTGTCAGCCTGCTGACAGGCACAAGGCTGCGCTCGCACCGCCGCTTCCGAACTCCGGTGCCGATCATCCAAACAGTAGACGATGTCTGATCCCACGCCGCCAATCTCCTACACCTTCGAAGTCCCGTCTTATCCCCAGGTGTTCGTAGCAGCACCCGCGCGGCGGCGGCCGTATTGGTTGCACCTTCTTTTGCTGTTGCTCACCTTGATGACAACCCTGATCGTCGGTGCGCGTCTCGAATACAACTTCGCCAACAACCTGCCCGCCTTCGATGCCGACAGCATGTTGTTTCCGCTGTTTCATCCGCAGTGGGTGTTGCAGCACCCAGCCAGGCTGATGATGGGCCTACCGTTCTCACTGGCCCTGATGGGCATTCTCCTGGCGCACGAGTTCGGTCATTTCGTTCTGGCGGAGAAGTACGGCGTCTATGCCACGCTGCCATACTTCATTCCCGCGCCGACCTTTATCGGAACCTTTGGCGCACTGATCCGCATCAAGTCGCCGATTCGTTCCCGCGAAGCGCTCTTCGACATCGGCATTGCAGGGCCGATCGCAGGTTTCCTGGTTGCGGTTCCCGTACTGTTCTGGGGGCTGGCACTGTCCAAAGCCATGCCCGCTAGCGCGACCGGTTCCGCAATGGAGTTTGGTTATCCGCTGATCTTCCATATCGTCCATCGAATGCTGAGCCCGTTCACACACCACACAGCACCGCTTCCTAACCTGTATCTGCACCCAATCGCCATAGCCGCATGGGTCGGGATGTTTGCCACGGCGCTAAACCTTCTGCCCGGGGGACAACTCGACGGAGGCCACATCACATACGCGGTTTCTCCGCGGGCGCACAAATGGGTCACCCGATCCACCATCCTGTTGCTGGTGGGGATGGGCAAGTTCTGGGCAGGCTGGTGGCTTTGGGCGGTGATTCTGGGATTCACCGGCATGCGTCACCCGGATGTTCCGCCTTGGCCCGGCATTGGACCGGTGCGCCGCTGGCTGGCCATTGTCGCGGCCTTGTTGCTCGCCCTGACGCTGGTCCTAACGCCGGTGCAGGGGAACTTCTCCGGCTCCTAGCTATTTCACCGAGCGGCGCGGTTCGGTACCTGACAAGGACGCGCCGGAGACTATCCGGCGCGGTGAGCACTGCGCTGTTCAACCTTCAGCTATTCACCTTCTGATGGCATTCCGCGCACTTCGTTGGAGCGGCCTTACCAGCCTCGTTCTGCTTCTTATGACAATCGATGCACAGGCCGGCGGTTGCGGTCGGATTATGGAAGGCTGCCTGGGTTCCGGTGGTGACTGGCGGCGTAGGCGGCCTGGTATGGCAATCCGTGCAAGATTCCTGCGGGGACTTCAGAGGCTTCTCCGGCTTCGATGCGTGGTGGCACATCTCGCATTTGGCCGCGACCTTGACGTGCGAGGTGTGGTCGAACTTCACGCCACCCATCGGCGCTCCCTTCATAATGACGGGGGCCTTGGGCGCCTGCGCCTGCTGGGCCGCGGCGCCGGTAATGATGACGACGACAAAACATCCAAGTAAGACTGCGATCAGCTTGTTAACTCTCACGACGCCTCCGGGGATCGGCGATTTCACACTACGCCGCGGAGACTTTTCCGACGGCGTCTCGATTCTAAGGAGAGGAACAAGGCATCTTCTGTGACGCAGGTGCCGTTAGGCTGTGACAAGGAATCCGCCGAGCTAGCCGCTGCTACAACCTGACTCGGGAATTGATCTCACGCGTCGGGCGCCGCCCTCGCGACCTGGAAGTTGTTGGGCTGCCCTTTTTCAACGCCTAGTTCGGAAATGTAGTTCCGAACATGGGCCGCTTGCTTACCGACTGTTCCTCCGTCGCTTCATCCTGAATGACGTCCCAATGCTCAATCAGAATTCCGTCTTGAATGCGCAGAATATCTGCAGCAATCCAATTCGCCGGAGCACCGAATCCGCTGAATCGCCCGTGCACGATCACGATGTCTCCCTCAGCCACCAGCGTTCCTGGTTCGTACTTCAACGTTGGCGGCAGGCTTTTGACGAGATTGAACAGGCCGTCGCGGCCAGGTGCGATATGAGCACTGTGCTGGATATAGTCAGGCGACCAGAAACGCTCAGCGGCTGCATAGTCACGCTGGTTAAACAGCGTGTCGAAGGCTTCCAGAACACGGGCCTTGTTTCTTGATTCGATCTTCCCACTCATCTTTTTTCATCTCCTCTAACGGGCAGGCACGATGACAGCTTCTTAAAGCTTGGACCCGCCGTCGACCGGAATGCTCGCTCCCGTAATCCATCGGGCAGAATCGGACGCCAGGAAAGCGACTACGTCCGCAACATCTTCCGGCTTGCCGATCCGCTTCAACGCCTGCATTCCAAGGGTCAGCTCCCGCCCTGCCTCGGTCTTCGCGAAATTCGACATGTCAGTGTCGATCACCCCGGGCGCGACTGCATTTACGCGGATGCCCCGGGGTCCAAGAATGGCAGCCCAATTCTTGACCAGAGTCTCTAATGCTCCTTTGGTCGAGGCGTAGGCAAGCAGCGAAGGGTTGTCCAAACCGGGTTTCCCGACAACAGCGCGCGCCCCGATCGAAGAGATCACAACGATGTTCGAGCCTTCACCGAGAATGGGCAGGAGTTGCTGCACCAGGAAGAACGGACTTCGGACATTGGTCGCGAAGAGATTGTCAAAATCCTCGACAGTATGATCCGCGAGGCGTGCCGCCTTGCTAATTCCAGCGTTGAGCACAAGCACATCCAACCGCTCCGCCACGATCGAGCGAACTTCCTTTGCCAGCAGTGTTGCTCCCTCGGGAGTACCGAGGTCGGCGCTGATCGCATCCGCGCGTCCCCCGTTTGCGCGGATGGCGGTGACTAACGATTCCGCATGCTGCGCAGAGCGTCCGTAGTGAACCAGAACACGTGCTCCAGCGTCCGCGAGTGCTGATGCCGTGGCCCGACCAATTCCCCGTGACGCGCCCGTCACCAGCGCAGTTTTACCTTGCAGTGAAGCCATGAATAGCCCCTTCCAATTCCGATGAACCTTCTTTGTGTTGTGAACTGTTCTGCTATTTCACCCAGGCGGTGTGACCCTCCCGGTGATATGCAGGCGCAAAGACGTCCTGCACAAATGTTTCAAACGAAGTCGGCGTGCTGTTCTGCCGCGAACGCGGCTCCTGGGCAGCGAGGACTCCTGTGTTGATCGCCTTAAACATCTCGATGTACACCGCGGCTTTCTTCGGCGGCATGCCCATTTGCTCTAACCCGTGCTGCGCCTGGTCGTACGTAAACTGTTCGTAACGCAGATCGGGTTTGCCAATGCCGCGCCCAATTAAGGTGGTAGCTTCCGCCATCGACAGGTCGCGCTCGCCAAGCAGCTCGCGTGTTTGCTTGCCGGAAAAATCCAGGTCCAGGAGACGCTGTGCGGCGTAGCCGCCGACGTCGGGTGTGGCGATCATGGGCAGCTTCAGGCCGGGTAGCAGCGCATGTCCGAGGATTCCCATCCCCTGAATCATGCTGATCGCCGCCAGATTGTTCTCCATGAAATACGCGGCGCGCAGGTGCAGGACGTTCAAACCGCCGATCGCATTGAGTTTTTGCTCTGAAGAATGCAGCCCCGTGATTGGCCCAGTGCCTTCCGGGACATGAGCGCCGTAGCTGCTCAAGTGCACCGCGTAACGCAGGCCGGATTCCGTTACCGCCTTCGCGATCGCATCGCTCTCTCGCTCTTGGTCTTCCCGGGAGGTAATCGGCGGCAACATCAGGTAAGCTGCGCGCGCGCCGCTGAAGGCCTTGGTGAGAGCAGCAGCGTCCGTCACGTCGCCCGTGAACCCCTCCGCACCTTTACGCACAAAGCGCTGGAGTCGTCCTGCGTCGCGACCTACGACGCGCACCTTCTTGCCCCGCAATAGGAGGCTGTCGGCAATGATCGAACCGGTGTTTCCGGTCGCCCCCAAAATCACATAGGTGGCATCGGTTGGGACACCCGTCTTTTCTTTAAGGCCGTTCATATTCGTTTTCCTTTCTCAGACAAAACATGCGCCGCGTAATGATTCTGGGCCGCCCTGGAATCAGGCAGCCAGCATTCCTCCATCCACCGGGATGGACGCACCCGTCATGTACGACGCGTCTGCCGAAGCAACGAAGGCGATCACACGAGCAATCTCCTCCGGTGTTGCCATACGTTTGACTGGCACGGTCGAGACGAGTGCAGCCTTGTTCTTGTCCGTATTAGTGAAGCGGGTGAGCATCCCCGTATCCGTCGTGCCTGGGGCCACAACATTGACGCGCACCCCGGTCCCCGCAACTTCCAGTGCAGCGGATTTTGTCATTCCTTCCACCGCATGTTTGCTGGCTACGTAAACAGATGCTCCAGCAGCGCCGATGCTTCCATAAGCCGACGAGACATTTACGATGCTGCCACTGCCCTGCGGCAGCATCACCCGGAGTTCGTGCTTCATGCTCAATAGCACGCCTAGTACGTTGCTATCGAACGTCGCCGCGTAACTCTCCGCGGTTTGTTCTGTAACCAGACCACGCAATCCTTCCGTGCCGGCATTATTGACTGCAATATCGAGGCGGCCGAAGCGCGTGACTGTTTCCTCCACCAGATTGCGCACGTCTTCTTCAGTCCGAACGTCTGCACGAACAAACTCAGCCTCGGCCCCCAGTGCCCTGAGTTCCGCAACCAACTCCTGTCCCTGTTTGTCATGGCGTCCCGACACAACAACATGTGACCCTTCTTGCGCAAAAAGTATCGCGGCGGCGCGCCCAATTCCGGTCAGTGCTCCGGTGATCAAAACTACCTGGTCTGACATAAACTCTCCTTGTTCGTTGCTTCCCGTCCCGTTGAAGATCGTGCCTCTCGAGAGTGCTCTTGCCGGAATGAACATCTCCACTGAGACCCCCTGTGACCTCGCGGTCTTGTTATCGACCGCACGGTTATGAACCAAGCAGTTCATATGATGAGGCTGGGATATCGAGGATGCAGGAATATTGAACTATTCAGTTCTGTATCGGATAATGAATGCATGGGACGACCGAAAAGCTTTAGTCGAGAGGAAGTGCTGGAGAAGGCCATGCCTGTCTTCTGGAAGCATGGCTTCTCCGATACAAGCCTGCAGGAACTGGAACGGGCCACCGGGGTGAACAAGTCTGGACTGTATTCAGAGTTTCGTGACAAGCAAGATCTGTTTGTTGCGTGTCTTCGGCACTATCTTGAAGGCCAGGAAAAGAGAGGGTTGCTCACCAAGGAACCGCTGGGCTGGAACAACGTTGAGGCATTTCTCAAACATGGCCCTCTCAATAAGGGAGAGCAAAAGGGATGCTTTTCCGTCAACTCCATGCGGGAATTTGCTATTCTTCCGCACCAAGCCCATACCGTTGTGGCAGAGAACCGGGCGCGGTTGCAGCAGCTTCTGGCCAGGAATATCGAGGCAGAGAAGCCGAGAATGGATCCCAGCGCGATTGCGGACATGGTGCTGTCCTTCTTCTCCGGAGTATGTATTGAGCGCAATCTAAAATCCGGCAAAGGCGCATCGACTCGCAAGACCGCAACTTTCATGAAGGTCCTTCGTAGTCTCTGATCGAAATTGATCCCAAGGACCGTAGCTTGTCCCTGGAACCGATGCCAGGCGGTGCTGTTCCCTGCGGCCGAAGATGGCTTCGTGGGTTTAGCCAGGTGCCCCACGCGTTCGCGGGGTTGGAATGTGCAGGATCTGAGTCGGTCGACTTTGTACTCCCACTCATTCTAGAAACAGGAATGAGTGGAACACCCGCTGATATTGCAAGCCCAAATAAACCCACACGCCCCATGCTCACTCCTTCTTAGAAGTTGACCCCGAGTTCGAGCACCGTTGTGGGTTGCGAGATATCCGGATTGAAGACGTAGGTTGTGAACTCCCACTTCTTATAAGTGACGCCCACCAGGAAGCCTCGCTGCGTGTCGAGCGGCGTCCGGTAGGCTTTGGTACGCTGCGCGACGACGCCGACATTGAGCCAGCTCAGCAGGTTGTAGGTAATCTCCGGCCAGCTGTAGAAGAAGCTCTCGGAGGTCTTGTCGGTGTCGACGACGTACTCGCTGCTGCTACTCAACGACAGCTTCTTCCAGGTGAGCGACAACTCGAGTCCGGGAGCGATGCCATTCACGTCGCCGAAGACTCCGCCGATCATCGGCGTCGCGCTGAACTTCACGGTCTTGCCAACGTTGTAGTTGTAACCCAGCCACAACGATCCGGTCCTCTGGCTTTCGTAGTTGTAGCGCGCTTCCAGATGCAGCCAGTCGTGGTTGGCGGTGAAGACCGGGCTGACGTACGAGCCGCCTTCGGGCACGATGTATCCGTCTGTGACCAGCGAGTAAGACCAGGAAGGCTGGTCGGCCGAGTTCGAAGTAGAAGCCGCCGGTGGAGGAGTCGCCGGCGCCGGCGTTCCCTGAGCACAAGCCATCGCACTTAACCACAGCGCGACGGTCAGCGCGCCGATGTGATAACTGCGCCTCATCCTCCCAGCCCGATGGTCAGACCCACCATCACACAACCAATCAGCACCATGGAAATTCCCCAGCCCCGGGCGCTATGCCCGGCGTAACGGCCGTAGGAGTAGCCCGCGAAAAAGAGGATGATCAGGGCAATCACATCCGAAACGCGGGCGGCTACACGTATTCGCGGGATCACGAGAAAGGGCAGCACGATCGGGAAGGTAGAGAGGAAGACCAGGTTGAAGACGCCGACTGCACCGCGCCAATCTTCCGGCTTCAGGCGCGGCTTGGCAGGCGCTTCCGGTAACGCTTCCAGTTCTTCTCGAATTGAGTCGACGGCCGAGGCCGGCATTACTGACGCCAGCACCGGTGGTAGCGCATCGGTGATGATCGCGTTGGCCTCGTCCGGCCCCTTGGCATGGTGAACCCGGCGCAGCACCTTGAAATTGTGTCCGCGTTCGCTGACGCAGGACATGATGTACATGATTGCGTCGATGAGTCCCCACGCCAGATTGCAGCCAAGTGCGCCGATCAGCATTTCGTGCACCTGCAAACGATCGGCGCGTGCGATACGAAGCGAGACGGTGAAGGTCATGACCATGATCACGCCGAAGAGGATCTCGGAGGAGCGCTCCAGCGGATCGAGAACCGGCTGAAATTGGATGAGTTTGCTCTTGCCCTTGCTTTGTTGTGCAGCTGTCGTCATGACAGTCAGCTCCCGCGCCGGGAGTTGCGGACCATGGATTGAAGCGGCTGGGCGGTTGCCGGACAAGGTTGCAGGTCGCAGATGTTCGTTGACAGCGGTTTTCAGCTCCCGGACAATTGAGGGTAGCAGAAAGGACCAGCAATGTTCCCCCAAGAAACTGAAAATACAACTCCAGAGCCGCCAGAGCCTACGTCCGACAAGAGTTCGATTCTCAAGTGGGTAGCGTTAGGTGCGGCCGCGATCTACGTGATCGTCTCCCTCTATTTCCTTTATGACATGCGGACCCGCATCGTCAACCTGGAAGGGAAGGAGCAGGCAGTGGAGACGCAGCAGGCGCAGCTGGCCGAGCGCTTGCATGCGACCTCGAATGAGTTCAAGGAGCGACTGACCTCCGAAGTGGGACTCACGAAGCAGGAGATGGCCCAGCGCGCCGCTGAGCTGGAGCGCGAGCAGAAAGCCGCGGCTGCCAATGCAGCACGACTCTCGGCGCAGCAAAGCCAGCAGGGTAAGCAACTGGCCGCGGTCGACAGCGAAGTCAGCAGTGTGAAGACCGACGTCGGCTCAACGAAAACCGACATTCAGAAGACGCAGACCGATTTGGCTGCGACCAACGCCAAGCTGGAGCGAACGATCGGCGACCTTGGCGTGCAGAGCGGACTGGTCGCCCACAACGCCTCGGAGCTTGAGATGCTGAAGCGCAAGGGCGAACGGAACTACTACGACTTCACGCTTCAGAAAGGCGCGAGGACGCCAGTGTCGACCGTCAGCCTGCAGTTGAAGAAGGTCGATGTCAAGAAGAGCCGCTTCACCCTGAATGTGATCGCCGATGACAAGACCATCGAGAAGAAAGACAAGACGGTAAATGAGCCCCTGCAGTTCTACACTGGCCGCGATCACATGCTTTATGAGCTGGTCGTGTTCACCGCCGACAAGAACGCAGTAACCGGTTACCTTTCCACTCCGAAGAACGCTCCTACCCCGGTTACCCCGTAGAGACCTCCGAATTAGCTGGCGCAGCGAAGGCTGCGCCAAGAGCGTCAATTCCTTGCGCCAGAGAAGGAAGGGATATTTCTGTCCAAGTTACCACCACCATAATGCCTCTAGGCA
>Ga0210391_10003376_pt1 | contig 13549 bp, 6 predicted proteins | sample IncBWC12OmetaG_FD_160573 | JGI IMG/M metagenome (GOLD analysis project Ga0210391, IMG submission 160573) | Forest soil microbial communities from Barre Woods Harvard Forest LTER site, Petersham, Massachusetts, United States - Inc-BW-C-12-O ... | reverse complement strand
GTCGGCCGCGCGCCCCCAATGGAAAGATTCCCCGGCTCAATCTCCTCGCCGGCGCACAGCAGCAGGGCGCGCTCAATGCAGTGCTCGAACTCGCGCACATTCCCGGGCCAGGAGTACTGCATCATCTGCTGCATGGCAGCCGCGGAAAATCCGCTCACTTGTTTGCGATAGCGGGTGCGGAGCCGCGCAAGAAAATGTTGCGCCAGCAGCGGGATGTCCTCGCGACGGTCGCGCAGCGGTGGCAGGTGAATTTCTACCGTATTGATGCGGAAGAGCAAGTCTTCGCGGAAATTGCCCGCCTTGGCTTCTTCGTGCAATTGCGCGTTGGTGGCGCTGAGCAAGCGCACGTCCACGCGCCGGGTTTGCGACGATCCCACGCGCTCCAGCTCGCCCGTCTCCAGCACGCGTAGCAGCTTGGCCTGCTGGCGCAGGGGCACGTTGGCAATTTCGTCAAGGAACAGCGTGCCGCCGCTGGCGAGTTCAAAGCGGCCCACGCGGTCAGAGCGCGCGTCGGTAAAGGCGCCCTTCACGTGGCCGAAGATTTCGCTTTCGAATGTGCCTTCGGGCAGCCCGCCGGCGTTCACCGTTACCAGCGGCATGCGGGCGCGGTGCGAAGCGGTATGCAGCAAACGCGCGACAATCTCTTTGCCGGTGCCGTGCTCACCGGTGATAAGCACGTTGGCATCGGAAGGGCCCACGCGGGCAATCAGCTCGAGAACAGGCTGCATCGAGGGCGCGGAGGCGATAAACTCCGGCATGCCATCCGCACGCAGAAGGCGATTTTCGAGCTCAAGCTGGCGGGCGCGGCGCAGCGCCTGGCGCAGCTCTGCGTGAACGCGGATGATGGAAAGCAGTCGCTCATTCTCCCAGGGCTTTTGAACAAAATCGCGCGCCCCTCGCTTGATGCTTTCGACGGCGAGATCGATGTTGCCCCACGCCGTCATCACAATTACAGGAAGGCGCGAGTCGAATTCCTGAATGCCGGCGAGAAGATCGAGGCCCTCCTGGCCGCTGGTGGTGTCGCGCGTGTAATTCAGGTCGATCAGCACCACATCGTAGTCACGCTCACCCAGTGCCTCCATGAGCAATCGCGGCGAGCGCACGCAGTCCACGTCGATGCCCTGAGGCTTGAGCAGCAGCTCAACGGCCTCAAGGACATGCGCCTGGTCGTCGGCAACCAGGACTCGAATTCTCTCCTGCTTACTGGGGATGATCCGCCTCCACAATGCTCAAATTCGACAACAGCGGCAAAGGCTCGTCGTTGGACGCCGCGGGTCGAGTGTCAACAGGCCCTTGAAACACGACAACTAGGGCGCACGCGACACGACTCCCATTTTCGCATCGTCGATCGACACTCCGGTTTGCTGCAGTGTCTCCCCGGTGGCGCGGTCAATGTCTACCTTGGCCTTTTCAGCGGCGGTCTGCGCGGACACAAGCAGTGATTCGGCGAGGGAGAGGTCGTGCTGCGCGGACAATGTATCGCTGCTGGACTTGGCGCCGAGCTGCTGTTCCTGCTGCGTCACATCGAAGGTGTGTTGCGCAAGATCCCTAGCCTTTGTTGCGGCGTCAACGCGGGCCTGCGCCTGTTGCAGGGCGAACAGCGAGTTGCGCACGTCGAAGCGGATGCTCTTCTTTTGCTCCTCGAAAGTAATCTGGCGCTGCCTGAATTCGAGCGCGGCGCGAAACTGGTCAGCCTTCGCCACACGATTGCGCAGGTTGATGGAGAGAGTCATTCCGACCTGATATTCCGGGGAGGAGTAATTAAAGGTGTTGTCGAGCATGCCTCCAAAGCCGGTGGGCAGATTGGAACCGCATTGCTCGGCCGACAGTGAGCAGTCGAGATTCTTAGGGCCGGCGGTGCCAGCTCCTGAGTAAAAGCCGTAGGCATTCAGCGTCGGCAAAAGCTCGCTCTTGATGGATTTGAGACTCATCTCAGCCACCTGCATGGCAAGTTCATCCTGGGTGACGTCAGGGCGATTTTTTTCGGCTTCGGAGATCAGGTCGGCAATCGATTTGGCGGCGTTCGGGTCCTCCGGCCCGCTCTTATCCAGCGGAATCACGGGCATCCCATCGATGGCTTCATCGTCGGTCTTGGTAAGCGCGTTCTTGATGAGCAGTTCATTGAGGCGCAAAGTGGCGCGTGAAACCGTGAGGTCACCTTCACTGGTGGCCACGTCTGACTCATCCTTATCGACCTGCAGAGCGGGAATGGCGTTCAGTTGGAGCTGCTTCTGATCGTCCTGAAGAACGCGCTGCGCAAAGGAGAGAGAGCGCTCTTTCACCTGTTCATCCTGATATGCGTTCACCAGGTCCCAATAAATATTCTCGACCTGCGTGATGGTCGCAATCACCTGCGCGCGAAACGCCAGATCAGTGATCTGCAGATTCTTTTTCGCGATGTGCATATATCGCTCATTGGTGGAAATGCCAAAGCCGGCGAGGAACTGCTGGGTAAAGACCACCGTCAAGTTTGAATAGAGGTTCGGATTGATGGCTTGATATGTATTGTTACTGGCGTTTCGTTGACCGAGATAGTTGACGTTCACGGTGGTTCCAAGAGGAAACGCCTCCGAGAAGTTTCCCTGGCCTTGAATCTGATTTTGCTTGCAGGTCAGGCAGCCGTTCAGAAAACTATTGGTTTCCTGGATAACAGTGTGATCCACGTACCCTTTGAAAGTCAGGAAAGGGTCAAACGAAGAGACGGCGGTGCCTGCGCCAAGCGTCGAAGTCACCAGGCCGCCGGCGCCGGCCGCTGCCGATCCCGAGCTGGCGCCCCCGGAGCTGGAGCCTGAGCCGGAGAAGCCCCCTTGAGTGGACGACTGCACAATTCCAGTATTCACACCGTTCACGCTGCCGCCCGCTCTCGTGCGTGCATAGTCAGTTTGCGCAATGGGAAAGTTATAGCGAAAGTAGGCCAGATCGAGATTGTTTTCGATGGCGAGAGCGATTGCATCATGCAGCGAAATATAGAGCTTTCCGTCGCGGATCAGGTTCTCAAGGCGCGGCGAGTTGGCGAGGTCCAGTGGCGGCGCATCGCTGGGCCTATATGGCGCGAGCGGATTGTGCGAGTGCGGAAGATCCACGTGAAACGGGCGCTGCGGGCTGATCGCCTCAAGCTGCGTCTGCTGCATCTGCTGCGCCAAAGTCGGCGGCGGTGTTGAGGCGCCATTCGCGGCGGGCGCCTGGGCTGCGGGGGTTGGAGCTTCCGGCGAGGCCTGCGTTGACTGCGTATTTCCCTGTGCAGACTGCGCTTGGGGAGGCTCGGCGGCGAATGCCAGGTTCACCTGCAACAGCAGGATGGCTGCGATGGCTTGTAGACGAGAAACAGCCGATTTGGTGGTGCGTGAACTCATGCGTATCTCTCTAATAAATTTTGCAGGATAATCGCTCACTTCGCCCCCGCTACGGTCGGCTGCAAAGCTTCGTCGCGCGTGATCCATCCGTCACGCAGCTCGATAATGCGCTTGCCATAGCGCGCGTTCTCTTCGCTGTGCGTTACTTGCACGATGGTCGTGCCTTGCCGGTTGAGCTCGCCAAAGAGCTGCATGATCTCGCGAGCCTGCGTGGAGTGCAGGTTGCCGGTCGGCTCGTCGGCCAGAAGCAATTGAGGAGCGTGCACCACCGCACGCGCAATGCCGACCAGTTGCTGCTGCCCACCCGATAGCTGCGACGGAAACAGGTCTTTCTTCGCCACGATCTGGAAGCGGTCGAGAATGTCGGCCACCATTCCCTGGCGCTCCTTCGACGGCAGATCCTTGTAGGTGAGCGGCAGGTCGATATTCTCCGCAACCGTGAGGTCGTCGAGCAGGTGGTAGCTTTGGAAGACCATGCCGATGCGCTGGCGGGCAAGATCGGCTCTCTGCTTGCGGTTGAGCTTATGCACCGCGGTTTCACCGAACCAGTACTCGCCCAGCCAGCCGTCGTCGAGCAGCGCGAATATGTTCAGCAGCGACGACTTTCCCGCTCCCGATGGTCCCATGATGGTGACAAAATCTCCATCGCGAATCGTGAGGCCGATGCGCCGCAACACCCATTCTTCGGTGTGTCCGCTCTTGTAACTGCGTTCGACATTCTTGAGTTCGATCATGATCTCCGATTTTCTCCCAGCTCCACACCGCACGCTTCGTTTGAGTTAATCCGTCCGCAGAGCCTGCATGGGCTCAATTGACGCGGCGCGCCGCGCGGGGATGAAGGCCGCAACGGCTGCGAAGATCACCAGCAGCAGCGGCGCGCCTAACAGCGCAGTCGGGTCGTAGCTGTCCACGCCGTAGAGCATCACCTTCATCAGGTAGCCGACGTAAAGCGATGCAGGAATTCCCAGCACCAGGCCGACGAGGATCTGCCAGAGCGCGCCGCGCATCACCATGTTGACCACGCTCTGCCGCGTCGCGCCCAGCGCCATGCGAATGCCGATCTCGCTGGTGCGCCGCGCCACAAAATATGACATCACTCCATAAAGGCCCACCGAGGCGAGCGCGAGGGCCAGCAAGCCGAACAGGCCTGTCAATCGGGAGGCCAGCCGCTCCTCAGTAAAGTTGCCTGCCAACTGGTTGCTGAAAGAGCGCAGATCCTGCACCGTCAGATTGGGATTGATGCCGGCAAGAGTGTTGCGAACCAGCGCGTCCACATTGGGCGGCGAGGAGTGGAAGTCGAGGATCATCGCGTTCACAAACATGGAGCGCGTTTCGCCGCGGATCAGCCCCGCATCCTTGTAGCCCGTGAACTGCTGAGTCAGCGGTCGCAGAAAGACGGGGTGAGCATCTTCCTTTTGGTATTGAAGGTTCATTTTGAAGTCGCGGAAGACGCCCACGATCTCAAAGCTGTTTGAGTTCTCAGGAGCTTCGATGCCAAAATGCCGGCCGATCGGATCCTGGCCAGGGAAGAACTTCTTCCCGAAGGCCTCGTTTACGATCGCCACTTGCGGCGATGTGGCCGTGTCCTGCTCCGCGATGCCGCGGCCGCGCAGCATCGGTACTCCAATGGCATCGAGGAAGTGTGTATCCGCGCGGTCCAAAGTCGAATCGCAGTTATCGCCGCGGCGCGGCGCGGGATGACCCTGCGGAATCACGCAGTCGCTCCAGTTATCGCCTTCGAGCGGGCTGTAAAGCACCAGGCTTGCATTGGCGATGCCCGGCAGCGCCGAAAAGCGGTCCTGCATCTCGCGGTAGAGCGCGGGCAATGTGTCGATGGTGTATCCGGCTCCCTGCGGATCGAAGTGCACCACGTAGCGGTTGTCCGTAACCACGCCGAAATTCTGGCTCTCCAGATTGGTGAGCGTCTTGGTCATCAGGATTGCGCCGGCAAGCAGCACCACTGAAAGCGCGGCCTGAAAAACCACCAGCGCCTTTTGCGGCAGCGTGGAGCGGTCGCGCGTGGTGCGGCTCACTCCGCGCAGAGCCTCAGCGGGCTGAGCGTGAAACGAGAGCCATGCCGGCGCAGCGCCGAAGAGAATGCCGGTGACGAAAGACACCAGCAGCGCAAAACCCAGCACCGCGAGCGAGGGGCTGGCGGCGATAGGCATATTCCTGGCTTCGGGAAACACGAGGGCTAGAATGGTGCGGACGCCGAGATAAGCCACGATCAAGCCAACCAGGCCGCCGATGCAGCTCAGAACTACACTCTCCGTGAGAATCTCGCGCAGGATGCGCCGCTTGCCTGCTCCCAACGCCGTACGCAGCGCAATGTCCGCGCGGCGCGTTGTGGTGCGCGCCAGCATCAGGTTGGCAATGTTGGCGCAGGCGATGAGCAGCACCAGGGTGGAGAGAGCCATTAGCATCTTCAGTCCTTTGCCCGCCTGGTTCTGCAGGCGCTGGATGCCGCCGCCGCCATGGGTAAGGACAACATGCATTCTGGGCACGAGCGCTGCTCCGCCCTGGGCCATCAGCCCGGTGCGCGACAGCAGCCACTGCTGCAGCGAAACCGTCAGCTTGCTTTGCAGCGCAGGGATGTTTGTGCCCTCATGAACGCGGCCCAGCAAATAAAGCCAGTGCGATTCTGGTTCGTCGAGAATCGCGTCGCCGGCTTCCACGTAGGGCTCGGTGTGAATCGGCATCCAGATGGCGGGCGGCGTGTCGGTAACTCGGTCGCCGAAAAAGCCGGGCGGCGCGATGCCGATCACGGTGAACGGCTTGGCCTGGATGTAGACGGTTGAGCCCACAATCGAAGGATCGCCGGAGTACTCGCCCTGCCACGTCGCATAGCTGAGCACCGCGGCCGGCGGGGCAGACAAGGAATCGTCGTTGTCGGAGAAGAGCCGCCCCGCATAGGCGCTGAGGCCAAGCGTCGAAAAAAAGTTGCCGGAGACAAACTGACCGTGCAGCGATTTCGCCAAGTCGCTGCCGCGGCGCACGCTCCATTGCCATTCACCGGCTTGGGTGGCAGCAAGCTGCTCGAACTCTGGTGCGGATTGTTTGAGGTGTTGATACAGATCGTAGGAGAAAATGGAAAAGTCGCCGGTCTGCGAGGCATCCTCGGGAAATCCGCCATCGACGCAGCACTGGTTGTTGTCGCCGATGCGGTAAAGCAGCGACGGTTTAGCCACCGGCAGCGAGCGGAGCAGGATGGCGTGGACCAGCGTAAAGATCGCGGTGTTGGCTCCTATTCCCAATGCCAGCGTAACGATTACGGTGAGTGAGAAGCCCGGCGACTTGCGCAGCAGGCGCAGCGCGTAGCGGATGTCGTGAATGAGGCCGTTCATCCCTTCATCTCCTCGAAGGCTGGTTATTCCGTGCGCAGCGCCCGCATCGGGTCGATGGATGCGGCGCGGCGGGCGGGAAAGAGCGATGCGGCTGCGGCCAGCGCGAGAATAGATAGCGCGGCCAGGGCGATCACGGCTGGGTCGAGCGGGTCGACCTCAAACAGCAGCGAACGCAAAAGACGTGTGGCGAACAGGGCGCCGGCTGCGCCCAGTATCGAGCCGGCCAGTCCCAGCTTGACGCCGGAAATAAGAATGAGCTGCATGACGCTTGCGCGCTGACTGCCCAGTGCCAGGCGAATTGCCATCTCCTGCGTGCGCATGGTGGCTGAGAAAGCGATGACGCTGTAGATACCCAGCAAAGCAAGCAGCACCGCGGCCGCGGCAAAGCTGGAGATAAGGACCGCATTGAAGCGCCGCGGCGCTTCGGTTTCGCTCACCGCGTGTTCCATCGATTGCACCTGGGTGAGCGGAAGCTGCGGATCAATCTCGCGCACCACGGCACTCAAAGAATCCGTCATCTGCTCGGGATCGCCAGCCGTGCGCAGTACGATGGCGCCGCCCTGTGCATTAAGCGAGTCAGGCGGTGACAGCGAGCCGTAGGAAGCTACGTTCTGGCTGAATGGCTGGTAGATCTGAAATCCCGTTTCGGTATCGGGCGTGTTCTGCTTGACGTCGCCCACCTCGCCCACCACTGTCATCCAGGGCGTGGGCGTCTCCTGCATGCCGAAACGCACACGTTTGCCAATCGGATCCTGGCCGGGCCAGAAATGCTCGGCCAATCTGCGGTTGACGATAATCACGAGCGGTGACCGGACATTGTCAGCGTCAGTAAAATCGCGGCCACGCAAGAGAGGAATGCCTGCCGCGCGGAAATCATCTCCCAGTAACTGGAATTCAGCAGCAAGGCTTAACCCTTCGCCTTTTGGCGCAACATACCCCTCGGCCACGAATGCGCCGCTGGGGGAATTCCCGGTCGCCGGCAGGACGGAGGTAACGCCTGACGCCTCCACTCCCGGTAATTGCCGGACTTTTTCGAGCAGCCTTTCATTGAACGCATCGATCGACGCCTGCGTGGAATAGCGTTGCTGGGGAAGGACGTAGAACGCGGTCAGCATGTGGTCGGCGCGAAAGCCCAGATCGACGGCGCGCAATTTTTCGAAACTGCGCAGAAAAAGCCCTGAAGCGATGAGCAGGACCAGCGCTACGGCAGTCTCGGCGACCACCAGCGCGGAGCGTAGCCGCGTGTGCCCACCGCCGGCGGTGCCGGTGCGTCCGCCTTCTTTGAGCGCTTCGTTCACGCCGGTGCGCGCCGCGGCAAACGCGGGAATCAGTCCGCAGAGCAGGCCGGTAAGAACCGCGGCCACCAGCGCAAAACCGGCCACCCGCCAGTCCAGGGTAACGGAGCTGACGCGCGGCAGGGTCTCCGGCAAAAGGCTGACGCCTGCGCGCAACGCAATCGCTGCCAGGCCGAGGCCAAGCAATCCGCCGGAGATGCTGAGCGCCAACGCTTCGAGCAGCATTTGGCGCACGACCGCGGCTGAACTCGCGCCCAGCGCCAGCCTCACAGCCACCTCGCGGCGCCGGCCGAGGACGCGCAAAAGTAACAGTCCCGCCAGGTTGGCGCAGGCAATGAAGAGCACGACAACTACCGCAAGAAACAGCGTGCGGATAAGCGGCCGCGCGCCAGAAACGGTATCTTCGGCGAGCGGGCGCACCAATCCGCTGATGCGCAGACTGCTCATGAAGGACGGATAATTCTTCGTGATCTCCTGCGCTACCCGCTCGGCATCCTGTTGCGCCTGGGCGAGCGTCACACCTGGCTTGAGACGGCCGACCATTCCGCAGCACCAACTCGCGGCGCCGATCGTAAATTCGTCGCGCGTCGGGCTCAAAGGCACCCAAAGCTGGCTGCGATTCAACTGTCCCGGGATCAGCGGAAACTCGAAGTCGCGCGGCATCACGCCGATAATCTCGTAGGGCTTGCGGTCGAGCAGGATTTTGCGGCCCAGAATTTGCGGGTCTGCGGCAAAGCGGCTGTGCCACATCGCGTAGCTGAGCACGGCCACCTGTACGCTGCCGTCGTCTTCCTGTTGGGTGAAGGTGCGGCCGATTATGGGCGCCACACCCAGCACGGGAAACATGCTTGCCGTCATGCGTGCGGCGTTGATCTGCGCCGGGGCGCCGGCGCCGGAGAGTTCATAAGCGTTTTGCCGGTAGCCGCCCAGGTTCTGGAATGAACTCGTGCCTCGCTGGTAAGCGGCAATCTCCGGGGTCGTGACGCCCGACTCGCCATTGTTGAAGTCGGTGCCTTCCAGGTGATCCGAGAGCACGGCCAGGCGATCCGGTTGAGGAAACGGCAACGGCCGCAGCAGAACGCCTTCGACAATGGAGAAGATCGCGGCTGTGGCGCCAATGCCAAAGGCCAAAGTGAGCACAGCCGTCAGCGTGAACCCGGGCGACTTGCGCAGCAGGCGCAGAGCGTAACGCACATCGTGAATGAGGCCGTTCATCCCTTCATCTCCTCGAAGGCTGGTTATTCCGTGCGCAGCGCCTGCATCGGGTCAAGGCGCGAGGCGCGCCACGCAGGCGCCAGGCAGGCCAGAGCGGCCACCACAAGCAAAGTGGTGGCCACGGCGGCGAAGACCGTTGGATCGAGCGGCTGCGTTTCATAAAGCATGGTGCTGTCGATAAGGCGCACAGCGGCCACACTGGCGGCGAGCCCCAGCACCAACCCGAACAATGCAGGCCGTAGCCCGTCTGCAAGCATCAGGCGCAGGACCTGCTCGCGTTGCGCGCCGAGCGCGATGCGAATTCCGATTTCGCCGGTGCGCTGCGTCGTCAGATAAGAGAGAACTCCATATAGTCCAACCGAGGCCAGCATCAGCGAAAGCACCGCGAAGGCCAACACGAGACTGGCGCTCAGGCTGGCGTTGCCCAACGACTGTTCAATAATCTGCTGCATGGTAAAGACGTCTGAAACCGGCAGCTCCGGATCGAGTTCCGCAATCTGCTTTTGGATCGGAACGGAAAGGGCGAGTGGATCGGACGCCGCCCGAACTGCCAGAGTCAACCCACCGTCGACGTTCGCATTCAAGACGGGGAAGTACATGGCCGGTTTTTCCGGCTGGCCCACGCGCCAAAGCATGTTGCCGACGACTCCGACGATCTGGTAGTCGGCATTGTCGCGCGCTGGCACGTGCAGATGCTTGCCCAGCGGGTTTTCGCCGGGGAAATATTGCTGCGCCAGCAAACGATCGATGATTATAGTTCTTGGCTGGCCGGCTCGATCGTTGCCGGTAAAGAAGCGCCCGCTCAACAGCGGCATCTCTAATGCGCTAAAGTATCCGGGGTCAGCCCACCGGGTCATTGCGTCAGGCAGCAGAGCACCGGGCGCAATAGGTGGGTGCTCTGGAATCGTAAAGACATCGTCGCCTCCGTATCCGGCACCTGGCACCGTCGAGCCGAGCGCCGCAGCGCGCACTCCCGGCGTGGCGCGCACCCGCGCCAGCAGCGCTTCGTTGAATGCGTTCAGCTTTTCGGGGCTGTCATATTTTCTTGCGGGAAGGCTGTAGCTCATGGTGAGCACGTTGTCTGTTACGCAGCCCACATCGGTGGAGCGCAGACGCCAGAAGCTCCGGAGCAGAAGGCCCGCCGCGATCAAAAGCACAACCGTCGTCGCAATCTCCACCGTGAGCAGCGTTTTGCGCAAGGTGGTACGCGATTGGCTGCCTGCCGCGTTTCGTGACGAAGCCTGGAGCGCCGCGATCGCCCCCTTGCGCGTGGATGAAATCGCGGGCAGCAGCCCGGCCAGCAGCGCGGTTGCAGCGATGAGCGTGCAGGCGAACGTGAGCACCGTCCCGTCGGCATGGATGCTCTGCGCGCTGGGAAGATTTTTCCAGGCGATGACGAGCCATTTCGTTGCCGCCATCGATAGCAACAATCCGAATGCGCCGCCCGCCAGTGAGACCACCAGACTCTCCAGCAGTTGTTGACGAATCAGCGTCATCCTTCGCGCCCCAAGCGCGCTCCGGATGGAGATCTCCTTTTGCCGCGCCGCGGCGCGCGCCACCAGCAGGTTGGCCACGTTGAGGCAGCCGATCAACAGCATGCAGGCGACAGCCCACAGCAGAATCTCCAGCGGCTTCTTCACATTTCCTGCAATGTCCTGGATGAGGGTCCTCGAAGCTACCTCTTCGGCTATCGGCGCATTCAGGTCCTGCAAATGCAACTGGTATTGCACAGCGCTCACCTGGCTAAGAGCGCTGGCCAGGCTGACATCGGGTCTCAGACGCGCCACCACGCGGCTGAAATGATAGTCATGGTGCTTGAGAACCTCCGGCGGCATGCCCGACGCATAGGTGACCCACAGCTGCACTTTCGCATCGGGATAGGTGAACCACTTGGGAAGCACGCCCACCACCGTGTACGGCTTCCCGTCGAGATGGATTTGCCTGCCGACGATCGATGCATCTCCGCCAAAGCGCCGCTCGAAAATGCTCCACGTGAGCATCACAGCGGTTCCGTCCGTCCGATCTTCGCTTTCGGTAAACGTTCGTCCGATAGCCGCGTTCACCCCGAGCAACGGAAACAGATTCCAGCTCCCGCCGCGCGCCTGCACCAGTTCGGGCAGTTCTCCGCGCTCTCCGGTCATGTCGAATTGCGCGTAGCGCCACGCCGCCATGTCTTCAAAGCCGTGAGTCTGTGCGCGCCAGTCGTAGAAGTCGGCCGGCGCGACCGGGTTGTAGTTGAACTCTTGCGCATTGATGCTCGGGGCGCGGAAATGCTCATAGATCATCACCAGCCGATCGGGATCGCGGAGGGGAAGCGGCCGAAGCAGAACCGACCGCACCACCGTGAAGAGCGACGTCGTCGCGCCGATGCCGAGAGCGATCACCGCAATGGCCATGATGGTGAAGCCCGGGGCGCGCCGCAACTGGCGCATGGCGTAGCGCAGATCGCGCAACATCATGACTCCGCCTCCACGTCATCCTCGAGCTTTTTCAGCTCCTGTTCGCTCACCACTTTTCCGTCAAAGAGATGCAGCTCGCGCTCGGCGTGCCGCGCAAAGCGTGGGTCGTGCGTCACCATGCAGATGGTCGAGCCTTCGCGGTGCAGGTCGCTGAGCAGGCGCATTACGGCTTCGCCGTTTTTTGAGTCCAGGTTGCCGGTGGGTTCGTCGGCCAGCAGGATCGAGGGCGAGCCCGCCAGCGCGCGTGCCACGGCCACGCGTTGCTGCTGGCCGCCCGAAAGCTGCGCGGGGTAGTGCCGCATGCGGTGCGCCATGTTCACGCGTTCCAGCGCTTCCTTTACCCGCCGCTTCCGCTCTGCCGAGGGCATGCCGGCGCGATAGGTCAGAGGCAGCTCGACATTCTCTTCAACCGTCAGGTCGCCGATCAGGTTGAAGCTTTGAAAGATGAACCCGATCTCCTGGTTGCGAATCCGCGAGCGGTCGCTGAAGCTCAAATTCTCCACGGGATTCCCGTTCAACAGATACCGCCCGCCGCTGGGCGTATCGAGCAGGCCGAGAATCGAAAGCAGCGTGGACTTGCCGCAGCCCGATGGGCCAGACATCGCGAGGTACTCGCCGCGCTGGATCGTCATGTGAATGCCGGAGAGCGCGTGCGTCTCCACTTCGTCGGTGTAAAAAACCTTGGTCAGATCTTCGATCTCGATCAGCGTGCCGTTCGCTGCCATGATGTCTCTCCTGAAATTGTGTTCGAAACTGTCTTGCCGTTGATTCACCCGAATCCGCTGCGGTCCTGATGCGCCTGTTTATTCCAGGCGAATGCGATCCACATTGTCCCAGCGCGACATATCGGAAAGGATCACCGTATCGCCTTCGTTCAGGCCCTCGAGCACTTGAATCTCGTTGACCGAAGCGCGGCCCACTTTGACCGGAACGCGCGTCCCGCCCTTGCCGTCGGCATCGATCTTGAACAGGCTCAGCGTCGAGTCTTCGTTCCCCAGTGCCGGCCTGCCGACGTAGAGCACGTCTTTCATGCGCTCGAGGTCGATGGTGCCGTCCACGCTCAACTGAGGAACCGCGCCGGGCGGCAGGGCGCCATCCAGCTCTACGTCGACGGTGCGCGTTCCGTTCACCACCGAGGGATCAATTCGTGTGACGTGTCCGGGAATCACGCCGTTGTGGGTATCGACGGAGGCTGGTTGGCCGATCTGAATGTCGCGGGCCTGCGTCTCCGCAATCTGCAGCGCCGCTTTCAGTTTGTCGCGCTGGATGACTTCAGCCACACTGGTTCCCGCCGTCACGTGTTCGCCCACCTGCACCGGAGCGGCCAGCGGCGCCAGTATCCCGGTAATCGACGAGCGCACCTGGAGCTCCTGCGCCTGCTTCTCATAAAGATCGAGCAGTGCCTGCGCCTGATCGATCTTTGTCTTCTGCGAGGCGAGCTGCACTACGATTGCTTTCTGGTTGACATCGAGCTGCTGCTGGCTGAGATCGTGCTGCGCGGTGAGCTGGTCGGCAGTGCTTTGGGATTTCTGATAGGCCAGGCCCGAAATCACGCCAAGGTTATAGAGCGCTTTGTCGGTCTGCGCCTGCAACTGGTCCTGCGTGTAGTCGGAATTCACCTGCGCCGCGGCGGTCTTTTTGTCCATCAATGTGCTGTCGAGCTGGGCCTGCAGGCTCTTGTAGTCAGCCTTTGCGGCCGTGAGCCCCAGCCGCGCGCTCAGCAGTTCCTGGTCAAGCTGCGGATCGCTCAGATCCATGATGACCGTGTTCGGCGTCACCTGCGCTCCGGGCAGAATGCGAATGCGCACTACGGTCGCGTCGGTCTGCGCCGGGATCAGCTCGATCGAATCCTCGCGCGGCGCCAGCACGCCCGTAGAAGAACG
>Ga0210391_10003375_pt1 | contig 13553 bp, 12 predicted proteins | sample IncBWC12OmetaG_FD_160573 | JGI IMG/M metagenome (GOLD analysis project Ga0210391, IMG submission 160573) | Forest soil microbial communities from Barre Woods Harvard Forest LTER site, Petersham, Massachusetts, United States - Inc-BW-C-12-O ... | reverse complement strand
TGAACGATTCTCGGTGGAAGTACGGAACGCCAGGCGCCGCCGCCCCCGCTGCATCGGGCGCTTCAGCGAACCAGCGCGCTTCCATCGAAAAATCGCTGCCGCCGTCCATGGATTATCGCCGCGCGTACATGACGCCGGTCGCCTACGCCAAGCACTGCGCGGCATGCCACGGCCTGCAATTCGATCCCCGCTTTCAGGAAGGCGCGCCGCACGATACACCGCAAGTGATCCACTCTTTTCTGGTAAGGAAATTCCAGGAATACATTGCCTCGCACAGCTCAGAACTTCGAATTGCAGCGCCGGTTCCCGAACGCGACCTCCCACAGAGGCCGCTTCCCGTCGCATTTCGAATTCTGACCCAGCAGCAATGGGTAGACCTGAAAGTTGCTGAGTCTGAAGAGCTCCTTTGGCGCAAGACTTGCGCGCAATGTCACGCGTTGAGTTTCAACTCGCGGTCCTCGTTGCCCGTAGTTGCGAGTTCGAGTATCACTCCACGTTGGTTTCAGCACGCAGTCTTCGACCACGACACGCACAAACTACTGGAATGCGCGCAATGTCACGTCAAGGCCCCCACCAGCCAGGAATCGTCGGATGTCTTGATTCCCGGCATACAGACCTGCCAGACGTGCCACCATGCCGGTTCAAACGCGGCGGAGTCGCGCTGTTTCGAATGTCACACGTATCACAATTGGGAGAAGGGGAAGGAAGTTCGAGGATCGTTCGTATTGGAGCGTCTCGGTCGCGGGAACTAATCCGAACTCGGGCATCGTCCAACGGGCTGGCTACTTGGTTTTCATCACGTACACGCCATCCCATTCGCCTTCCGGGGCGTTCTCCGAAAATTCGACCGCGCGGCTCAGAAACACTTGAGTAGGCCCGTCGTCGGGAAACCTGGAAAGAACCTCCGCGAATAGCTCCCCCGCTCGTTCCCAATTTTGTTTGCGATATTCCTGCATGGCACCGTCGAAGCGGTTCAGCAGGGGTTCATGCAGCGACCGATTTTCTTCCACATCCATCAACTCGTAGATATTCACCGGCAGAGTCTTCCCTTTCACGCGGATCTTGTCCAGTTCGCGGCAAACAAATTGGCTGGCCACGTGGCGGTACGTCGCTTCACTGATGATTAACTGCACGTGATATTCCTTGGTGATCCCCTCCAGGCGCGACGCCAGATTCACGTTGTCGCCCATCACCGTCCAAGAAAGCCGTCGTGCCGAACCCATATTCCCGACGTTGACCAAGCCTGTGTTCAACCCGATTCCGATCCCGATCGGCGGCCGCCCCGCCAATTGCAGTTTTTCGTTCAGCTTGGCGAGTCCGCTGACCATCTGTAGCGCGCAAGAACAGCTGCGAAAGGCGTGGTCCGCTTGAGGGTAAGGTGAACCCCAAAACGCCATGATCGCGTCGCCAATGTATTTGTCCAACGTCCCGTTGGTGGCGAATACGATCTCGGTCATCTGCCCAAAATATTCATTCAGCAATTGAACCAATTCGTCTGGGGTCAGCTTCTCGGAAATCGTCGTAAAGCCGCGAATATCGCTGAAGAGAATCGTAAGTTCTTTTACTTCGCCGCCGGTGCGAATGTACTTCTCCGGGTCCTTTTCGATCAGCTCGATCACTCCCGGCGAGAGATACTGCGAGAAGGTTTTACGGATTTTCCGCTTCTCATTCTCTTCACGCACCATGCGCACGCTGGTGATTCCGGCGTAATTCGCTGCGAGCGTCGCCGCCGGAATCACAAAGCTCAGCCACTGCCCCTTCGCCGCGAAACTGAAATATACGAACCATCCGAATGCCAGCAGCGTGACGATTACCAGAATGGTTGAATACAGAGGGCGAATGCGGCTGAACAGAAATCCGAAAAACACGCCGAACAACAGGATGAATCCCACGTCGATCGCTTCTTCATTCAAGCCGCGCTCGAGAAACCCTCGGCCTTTCTCCGCGCTGTGAAGCAGGTTGTCGATAATATTCGCGTGTACTTCAACTCCCATGTAAGCGGCGTCTTCGCCTTGAAACGGCGTCGTCCGAATATCCCCGATCCCGACCGCCGTGGCTCCCACCAGAACAATCTTGTCTTTGAAGGCGTCCGCGGGAACCACGCGAGTCATGACGTCCCACATCGAATATTGTTTGTAGGTCTTGTAGGGCCCGGTGTAGTTGATCAACGCGCTGCCATCACGCACGTGGCGTATCGTGTGGCTTCCGAACTCGATGTGATCCAAGCCGTCCGGTGCAATGTACGCGACGATTTGTTGGTCGGGGATTTTTTCGTAGAGCCGCACGACTTCGAGTCCAAGCGAAGGGTAAAAGTCCAAATCCTGGTAGCGAACCATCAGCAGTCCATGACGCAACGTCCCGTCCGCATCCGGATGAATGTCGATAAATCCGTACGAGGCCGCCGCATTCGACAGCTTTGCGATGTTCGCCTCGACGCCTTGCGCCACAGTCCCGTCGTTCCTGCGCCACGCGTCTCCGATATCAGCGGTTTTGCCTTTCTTGAAATTCACCGGAACGACCTGAGGAAACGAATGTGCCCAGATGACATCTAGATATTCCTCGGCGACTTTCGGATCCGCTGCTTTGGCGCGCTGCGCGTCTAAAAATATGTGGCCGAGTATTACGTTCCCTCCATTCTTCATCGCTGAAGCAAATTGCGAATCTTGATCGCTGGATGCTTCCAATTCGTTGACGTCTTTGAGCACCGAAGGCGGTGCCGTCGACGCTACATCGGCTTTCAACTTCTCCAGGGCTTCGGTTGCAGAATTGCTCTCGGGTACCGGGAAGGTTGCGTCGAACGCGATAACGCGCGCGCCGTCTGCATTCAATTGATTTACGAGCGCAGCGTAATTGCGTCGTGGAAGCGGAAATGAACCTACTTTCTGAAGCGTTTTCTCATCGATGCCGACGATTACGATCCGCTGGTCGTGCGGCCGAATTCCGCGCATCTCGAACCGCAGGTCGAGCGAGCTTTCTTCGATGCTTTGAAGGAAAACGAATCCGGCGTGTGCGCTGCCTTCGAGTCCGGACGAGGCGAACAACACGAGGCCGGCCAGGGTGACCACGACTGCCACTTCCAGATCCAGGTGACGAAGCGCAAACCGTCCCAGCCAATCCAGCCAGCGCTTGGGCTGCTGTGGTGGCGATGTCATAAAGCACGCAATTCCGACTCCGCGGGCCGGAAGATCTCTACGGCGCGGGGTTCCCCTTCGTCGGTGGCTTGCCGCCGCCGGACTGCGAGAGCCCGATACCCAATCCCAGGCCTACCGCCACGGCCGTGCCGACCAGAACCCACCGCAAAGTGTGACCATGGTGTGTGCCTGCACCGTTGCCGCCCGTATCGACGGCGCTGTCCGACAGGCTGGCCTGCAGTACGTCCGGCGGCGTATTCGAGGTTTGAAACCCCGACGGCGGAATCTCCGACGAGATCACCACCATTTGCCCGGCGCTCACCGCAATCGAATTCGACGCCGCATTCGCCTGCCCGGAATTGTTAAGGACCTTTGCATCACCCAGCGGCGACACCATGACCTGCCCTTTGTAACAAATTACCGTTGTTCTGTTGGCTTGGTAGCTGACGAAAAAATCGGTCCCGACCACTCCAATCACCGCGTTCGGCGTCTTGACCTCGAATTTTCCGCCCGGGCGCGTGATCTTCACGACCTGGCTCCGCACTTTGCCGAAGTCCATTTCGAGCTGTGTTTGCTGCGCCGCGCTGTCATGCTGTACGATCCGCAGTTCACTGTCCGAACCGACGCTTAGAATCGAACCGTCCTTCAGGCCCGCGCGTACGCGGCCGGTATGCTCGGTCTGCAGCAAGTCATTCCAATTTAGCCCTTCCTTCGCTTTGGCCGCCTTGGAATTGAGCGTGGCGGCCGGAATCATAGCTGTGATCTCGCCGGCTGGCTGGGCACCACCGGCCTGCGGCTCGGGCAGGGCAGGTAAAGCTCCGAGCAAAGAACACAATACGACCACCATCGAGCGCTTGAAGATCATCATGCAGGACTCCTATACGTTCTGAGTGGGTCAGTTGTAAGGTGATTTTGACAGAGGTCGTTGCACTGTCAATCGCTCCCAATACGCTGTCAGCGATTTGGTTAACCCCCGGAGCCGGAGGGTTCTTCGCACGGATCGTTCGTCGTGGCAGATTGCATTACTGGACTTATCAGAGTTACCCGAAAGCGAGCAACGAACTGGCACGCGATGAGCCGATTTCCTTGGTGTGGCGCGGTCGAACCGGAGTAGGCGTCAACTCATATCTCGACTGCGGCGCAGGGAGCAGGGGGACAAATGCATTCGTATCTCAAGGACTCCAGACTCCTGGCTTGGGTGGTCAAACACTAGACGAGCTCGCAGCGCGGAGCAAGATTGGAATGGCGATTCAACACACGACTAGCTTACGGGGCGTTCCGCGAATTCTTCCAAATTGAAAGCAATAAGCACCGTTAGCCAGTCGTACCCGATTCAGATCGATCAGGACGGCGTCGCTATCGCAGATCTGTCCCTTTAGAACGGAAGTCAAGTCTCCGCAAACGGGCCAAGCAATAGGAACCGGAAAACCGCAAACAAGCGTAAGCAGAACTAGCGAAGGTCGCGGCGGCGCTTCCTGGCCATCCCACAGAGTGCGAGAACGCCCGAGCACAAAAGGCCTAGGGTTCCTGGTTCGGGCACCGTGGCGGTTCCGAAGCTTATCCCCGAAATATTGCCATTGGGCGTGTAGTCCGTGTAAAAGGTCCAAGGGCTGGTGGATGCGTTTTTGAATTGCAGCGTGTTCGCGTTGAGCTGCGTAAAGATACCGGCCGAGGATGTAACGTTGGCGGTGCACGGGACTTCAGTCATTGGAGTACCGTTGCTGTCTTCAACCTGCGTTTGATTGGTTTCGCTCGTCGAGCACAGAAACGCTCCCAGGGCGCCGACGCTTCCGGCGCCTATCACCTGGGTACCGGCGACGATCGGAAACGGAATCTGGAAGATGTCATACACGGTAGGGTCCGATTGGCCGCCGCTGTTGTTGAAGAATACGAAGTATCCCCCGGTCACAGATTGTCCGTCGATCGTGAAATTTTCGGGCGTGTATGCCTGGCATGCACTTATTCCCTCACTGACTGCGTCCATGCAATTCGTGAACGTGACACCCGAACCGCTCGTGCTAGGTGATGGTCCATGCTGTGACGCGCCTACATCCGCATGGCTTGTGGCCAAAGTCGGAATTGCCCCAATAAGCATACAAGCTGCAAGCCCGACAGCAATTTTCTGGAGGATCATCGTAGCCTCGCTGGTCAATCGTTCACGCTGTCGCGTGGTTGTGGAGCGCACCTAACCTTGCCTTCGACCCTGCAAGTGAGGGTCCATTCTTAGGGCTCGATATCGCGATTGGAATCAACATGGCCGAATTGCCCTTGGCCCCGTGTGCGGACTGTTAATTCATATCTTGACAAGTATTTTGCACACACCACAAGGACTAGCAAGCGCCACCGGTTCGAGACATCGTCCTCGATTTTGCGAAGCAGCACTTCAAGTAAGCGAGCAAGCAAGTACCAAAAAGGCATAAAAGTGGACAGGCGGTGGCTGCTGTAGACTAGCGGGGAATGCGTGCTTCCCTGAATGGCGAATGGCTGTGGCATAATGCCGCCAACTCTCGCGAGCCCTTGCATGGCAGACGACAAACCGGACCTGCCCTCTGGTCCAAACCTGGCAGAAACTCCACAACCGGGTAAGATCGGGGACCTCCCTGGCATCAGTATCGAAGGGTTTACGTCGCGCTCTGCCTCAGAGCCTCGCGCAACGACCTTCGCTTCAGGCGTCCTACTCGCCGGCCGGTTCAGGGTCATTCGCCTAATCGCGCGGGGCGGCATGGGGGAAGTCTACGAAGCCGAGGATTTGGAGCTCCGGGAACACGTCGCGCTGAAGACGGTCCGATTCGAACGAGGAAACCGCGACGATTCCATTGAACGGTTCAAACGCGAAATTCAACTCGCCCGAAAGGTCACCCACGTAAACGTCTGCCGAACCTTCGACGTATTCCGCCACGTAAGCCCTGCAAATGACGGGCCGGCCACGGAGACGTTGTTCGTAAGCATGGAGCTTCTTCCGGGTGAGACCTTAGAGCGGCGAATCCGACACGCCGGACGCTTCACCGCGACGAGCGCCATCCCGATCGTCGTCCAAATGGCCGCAGGACTTCGAGCAGCGCATTTGGCGGGAGTGATCCACCGCGATTTCAAAAGCGCCAACGTAATCCTCGCGCCGTCCGATCAGAGTCCCGATGCCCTCCGGGTGGTAATTACAGATTTCGGTCTAGCGCATGCAGAATTCTTCGCCGGCCAGTCCCTGACCGGATCGAACGACCTTGTCGGCACACCAGCGTACATGGCGCCCGAACAAATCCAAGGCAAGGCGATCACGCCGGCCACGGACGTCTACGCGCTCGGGGTAGTCGTGTTCGAAATGGTCACCGGGACACTTCCTTTCGTCGGCGACACGGCATTGACCACGGCGCTAAAACGCCTGGAAGCACCGGCGCCATCCGCCCGCAGCCGCGTTCCGGCAATCGAGACGAATTGGGACCAAGCAATCGCGCGTTCTCTCGAGCGCGATCCTGCCAACAGGTTCACAAACGTCGAGGATTTTTTGCGGGCTCTGGGCGGAGACGTGGTCGCTCTGCCATGGCGCTCGCCGAAGAAACTGGCGCGAATTCGCACCCTTGCCGCGATTGGCGTTTTCCTCTTGTTGTTCGCGGCAACTTGGTATTTCGCGATGCGCTATCGCGTTCGAGTCTCCAGCACTGGACGGCCTTCCGTCGCGGTACTCGGCTTCAAAAATCTTTCCGGCGATTCCGGGATGGATTTGCTTGGGGACGAGCTTGCTGAAAATCTCGGGTCACAACTAGACACCGACAAGATACATTTCATCAGTTCCGCAAGAGTCGACGACATGAAACAGAATCTCGGTCTTAACGAGATTTCGGAGTCGCTCTCGCCTGCGACACTTGCCAAAATTCACGATTATCTGGGCTGCGACGTTGTCGTACTCGGGTCCTATTCCATAGCGGCGGGCCAGAACGAGAAGAAAATTGCCTGGAATATCCACGTGGTCCGGACCTCGGACGGTGAAAGCCTTGGTACGGTCCCAGAAACGATGGACGAAAAGGAGCGCTTCGATGTGGCCCGGCGTGCAGGGCAGCAAGTTCGGGCCAAGTTGGGCGTCGAATTGGCGGCTGCGGAAGTTTCCCGCCTAGACGCTGTGTTGCCTGCAAACGACGACGCTCTGAGGTACTTCACGGAAGGTCGCGAGAAACTGAGGAATTTCGACGTCCTCGCTGCTACGTCGCTATTTCAAAAGGCTGTAGCGTCGGATCCCAATTACGCAGAAGCCCATAGCGCACTCGCAGAGGCCTGGTGGAAGTTAGGCTATGAAGGCAAGGCTAGGGACGAAGCCAAACAAGCATTTGATCTGTCAGCCGGTCTGTCGAAAGAGACGGGCGAACTCGTTCAGGCGCGATACTACGAAATGACGAACAACTGGCCCGAGGCCAGCCAGCGCTATTCGGCACTATTGACTTTCTATCCCGAGAACCCGGAGTACGGTCTGATGCTCGCGGGGAGTCAGATCAGTGGAGGGCGCCCGGAAGAAGCGCTCGCAACACTGTCTCGGATTCGCACATCTAGTTTGACGCTTGGAGCACAGGCGCAGGTCGATCTCCAGACCGCAGATGCCCAGGCCCTCCGAGCCAACTTTGAAGAACAATTGAAGGCAGCTACGGCAGCCGCCGAAAAAGCGGAAAAAGTTGGCGGAAAATTGTTGCTCGCACGTGCGCGCGTCTCTCAGTGTCAGGCTATGTTAGGTCTTGGAACGATGGACCAGGCGCAGGCCATATGCGAAGACGCGAAACGCCTCAACCAAGATGCCGGCGATCAGCTCGGGACTGCGCGCGCCATCAACGACATCGCAACCGCTTACAAGAATCAAGGAAGTCCTGACAAGGCTCGTCCGCTTTACGAACAAGCGCTGCAAATTTCAAGGAACATTGGGGACAAGCTTGACGAAGCTGGAGCTTTGACGAATCTGGGCAACATAATGTTGGGCAATGGCGATTTCGCAGGGGCAGAAAAGACATATCGAAAAAGCATCGAAGTCAGCCTCGAACGCGGAGATGACGCTGAACTCGCATTGGCGAAGTCAGACCTCGCCGCGGCTTTAATCGCGCAGGGTCACCGCACGGAAGCGAAAGATCTTTGGGAAAGCTCGGTCAAGCTGGCTCATGACAGCGGCGCAAAAGACACAGAGGCCCGCGCGCTAAACAATTTGTGCATGATGATTTATTTCAATGCCGGTAACCTGCCTAAAGCTCACGAGACTTGCGGAGCGTCTCTCCTTATTCGCCAGACCGCACCCCTCTCTGACGCTGACATCGCACGATCGCTTGTGAATACGGGTGCGGTTCTGTTCGCGCATGGCGACGTGAATGGGGCCAAACAGAACTACGATAAGGCGCTAGAGTACCAGCAACACAAACAGCTGAAAAGCGACGAAGCTTACACTCAAATCGAGTTGGCTTCACTTGCGCTAGAAGACGGACGTCCGTTGGACGCGGCGAAATTGGCCGAGTCCGCCGCCACCGAGCTCTCGAAAGAGAGCGACCCATCCGGCGAAGCGTCCGCGCGTACGGGCCTCGCCGAAGCGCTGTTGGACTCAGGGCAAGCCGCTGACGCTCGAGCGCAGTACGAGATCGCTTCACAACTTTCTCAAAAGGTCGGCGACGCCGAACTCCAGATCGATGTCGACATCATCGGCGGAAAGATCGAAGCTCGAGCGGGAAAATTCAACCGAGCAATCCAACTCCTTCAAACCGCAAAAGGAAACGCTCGCTCCGCAGGACTCGTCGGCGCGGAGTTCGAAGCGACCCTCGCACTCGGCGAAGCTCAAATTGCTGCCGGGCACACCGAGGCGGGACGCTCGTTGCTACGCAACCTTGCGCAACAGGCCAAAGCGAAGGGCTTTAATCTAATCGCTGGGAAAGCGGAGAAGAACATCTGACCGTTGCCTGTTCCGTCCGATGTACGAGTTGGACTTAATCTCATACCTTAATCGACTTTAGCCGGAACGCTGAAAAATCGCCTTCGTGTTTCGTCGTGATCGCCCGAGGCTCGACGTCGACATCTCTCCAAACATGTTGGTGCACGTCCGGGCTGATCAGGACCTCACCCGCCTTCGCACCGGCGCAGTACCGAGCCGCGCGATTTACCGGATCGCCCACAACTGTAAACTCCATCCTGTCCGACGAGCCGATAAAACCGTGCAGCACCGTTCCGCAATGCACCCCGATGCCGATCTCACAAGTCGGTCGCCCCGAAGCGGAGCGCAACTTGTTCAAGGCGGCCATTTGAGTTTGCATTTCCATTGCGGCTCCCACAGCGTGCTCGTATTGCTTCGAATCCGCCTCAGGGCTTCCAAAAACTGCGAGGATGGAATCGCCCACGAACTTGTCTACGGTACCGTCAAAGCGGAAAAGCGCACTGACGAGAACCGAAAAATAATCGTTTAACATTTCCATCACATCTTCCGCGTCCATTGATGAACTCATGGTTGTGAACCCGCGGATGTCCGAAAACAAGATTGTGACTTCGGATTTTTCGCCTCCGAGCGACAAGCGTCCGTGCTTGGATTTCTCCAGGAGCTTCTGCCGGATCCGCGGCGAAAAATTTGTCAACATGCGCTCAAGAACAATCGATCTCTCTCGGAGGTCTTCCTGCAGTTGGTGATTGGCAATTGCCATCGCAGCGTGATGGCCGACGGCCAGGAGAAGGCGCAAATCATCTTCCGCAAACGAACTGCAGTCTTTGCAGCCATCGACGCAAATCACACCGACGGCTTCGCCCCGCCAAAGAAGTGGCGCGTACATCCCCGCCACACTGCCGGACGCCGAAAGACTTGCTGTTATTTCTCCCCCGCTTCGGGTCCAAACGAATCCTTCGCACTTTCGCATCGCCCGGTCTGCGAGGGTAAGGCTTACACCTGGCGAGCCCGACGGTTGATGGGCGCGCAACAATAACGACCCGGTTGTCCGATCCCGAACCATTAGCGCGACGCGATCCGCGGTTTGAACAGCCTCCATAGTTTTTCGCACGACCATATCCAGCAAGTCCGGAAGCTTAAACTCAGCGCCTAAATGCAATGGTAGTTCGTAGAACAATGCCAACCGGCGTGCGCTCCGTTCTGCGTACGTTGAGTCCGAAAACGGCGAGCGAGAAGCGTCAAGCGTGAGAGTGATACGAAGTGGGTCTCTTGGAAGTTCGGTTGATGACTCCTGCGATTCGGGTCGGCCTTGAACCGCGGGCCTCGCGTCGGTTGGAGGACGCAGTGGGGTCTTCTGCGATGCTACCAACGCAGATTTGCATTCAAGTATGTTGATTCCCTCTCGTGCGATCAACTCGGCAAGAGCGAGTTCATCTGAATCAAGGAGTGCAGCGAACAGCTGAACCAGACCGATCGCTGTTGTGGATGAATCACGAGCCAGTTGTTCCGCGCGATCAAAAATCAGGCGACTGGCTTGGGATCGGCTGACCTTGGTCTCCGATTGAGTTTTGGCGACCGCCTGACCCAGACGCCGTCGCGCTGCTCGCCGCAACTGGGCGGGCTCCAGTCGCGCAGCGTCAAGCGCATTTTGAATATTCTGCCACTCGGTCCGCACAGAGGGTGCGGTAACAGTCTTGCCCGCGATTTGGGTGGGGTTACTGGGCTCGAGATATTTGTCAATGCTGCATATTCCGATTAATAAATGAAGCGGATCGATTGATTTGTGGCCCGATCGAATCGCCTCGGAGGCGGCGACTTGCCACGCAAGCTCGGCCGCCTCTGTGACTGCAAGCATGTGTGCCTCCGCCTGAACCGATCAATACACTAGATTCGATCTGAAGAGAAATGTAAAAAGATCGCCTTGGTAATCAATATTGAATTCGTAGGTGAGCGGCACAATTCGAAGGGTGTTATTCGCGTTCGTCGCTCGGTTTGGCGAGGACGGGAGGTTAGTCCGAGGGCAGCGAAGGGTCATCGAGATGTGTGGATTGATTCAGCCACTGTCGCGGCGATCGTATCGCGAGCCCGTTCTTCAAAGGCTTGGCCCATGTGAAGTTTCAGGATGGAGATAGGCTGGGCGAAGCGAAGTACAACGGAACTTTTGCCTACATCGACCCCAGCGGAAAAGTGATCTTCAAATACAAAACATAGCCCGTCGTGCCCCGACCAAGGGATTCGGAGTCGCGCGAATTGCCGCGAGGACATAATCGCAGCCTCAACGCCTGGTAAGCCGCGTAACCGTCCATTTGAAGTGGCACTTCAATTCTCCGGTAAGCGCATGGATTAGCCGGCACAATTCCCTGCGTCCAAGCCTTCGTTGAATTGCTCGCGAAATTCGCCGCTCCGGCGAATGCCCGGCATGAGGTAGGGCTAGTCACTGCCACGACGAAAAGCAACGGCGCGGAGCGAAGCAAGAGCGCCGTTCATCGTAACAATGACGAATCAGCGTTTGACGAACGACGGCCGCAAGGGGAACCTAAGACTGCATTGGACTAAATCTAAGGAGCCATCGGGGCGACCGAAAGGTGGCGACCTTTTCTTACGGGGCGTTCATGCACGATAACATTTTTAAACACCTCGGCGTTGTAGCGGAGCGCAGTGAGGTCTCAGTGTTTGTGGTACGTCATCACACCCGTATGATTGCGAACCAGGATGGCTCGGTCTACTTCACGAGATGTTCGGCCGCATACGCAGTCTACCCGGAGGACCATTGGCAGAGACGTTCGAAGCATACCGAACTCGAGTCCTAAGCTATCTTGGCGATGAGGAGCCCATCGGTGTACAACGAGCCACCCCCTCGCAACTCGACCGGCGTCTGCGCGATGCCGCGCCCGAGGAGTTGACCCGGCGTCCTGCGCCTGAAAGGTGGTCAATCACCGAGATCGTAGCGCACCTGGCGGACGCGGAGCTGGCCATGGCGTGGCGATTGCGAAACATGCTGGCGAATCCGGGCGTGGCCTTAACGTGGTGGGATCAGGCCGTGTGGGCGCAGCGCTTGGGTTACGCGCAGCAAGATGCGAGCCTTTCGGTAGGGGTCTTTCGGGCGCTGCGCGAGAGCAACCTCCGACTGTTGGCGACGGTCCCGCGCGCACTGTGGGTGGAGTGCTATGGGGTCCACGAGGTACGCGGACGGCAATCGGTCGAGGAGTTCGTCCGCATGGAAGCCGCACACGACTTGAACCATCTTCGGCAGATCGACCACATCTTGGATGGGCTTATGTAGTGGTAGCCGTTTGGCTGCCAACGCCTCGGCGAGCGTACTCCCCTAGGTCTTGGGCGATGCGGCCCATGCCGAACCCTGACCGACGTTGACCGTCACGATGTTTATGCCCCCATCGTCGTAACTCCTGGTTAGTTGCGTTACCGGAGATGTGAACTAGCACTTCACTCGTCCGGGCAGAACATTAATCAGGAGTTAGTCTTGTTCCGTCGAAGCATTGAGGTCTGCGGCAGCGTGTAAGTCTGAAAGCCTAAGTCTTTCGCGGCCTTGATCTAAACGCAGCGCGATCTTGTCCAGTTCGGATTGTGTCGAGCCGAAGAGATCGGTCCTCTTCGACAGGTATCGTGGCAGCAAGCGGAGGGATTCATCACTCAGCACGTGTAGTCCTCTGCGAACTCCGAGGCCGATAGCCACCACTACTCGTAAATCGTAGCTTCCTTATCTCACGGCACTTCGACATCTTCGACGTCTTCAACAGTTTCAACGCCGTTTAGATTCGACAGATTCAACTGCATTGATCAGAATGCCGCCAGTTTCGAAGGAATAGCTGAGCACGATGGCGTTGGAGTGGATGGGCGTGATGATGTAGGCGCGGGGAGTGAGGTCTTGCGCTTGCGCACGGGGCACGAATGCGCATATGCAGGCAAAAAGAAGTACGAATCGCACGGATTCATATACCAAGCGCACGTTCCGAGCGCGCACTATTGTACGACCCTCGGCGAGTCATTGAGAGCCGCGTCTTCGCCCAGAAACCAGCGATAGTATGCGTTGCGCAAGTCCGAAGCGCCAAATGTAGAAACGATGCGGGACCACCGGGCGCGGTCACCGTTGTAAGCGGCGAGCGCTGCCGCATAGAGCGCGTGAAGGCGATCTCGATCTTCGGTTACTTGATTCCATTGCGATTCGGTGGCGTTGCGAAGCGGAGGAGACGTGCGCAGCGCGAGCAAGGCTGGAAGACTCCTTGTGATTTCGTCCGGGCGGACCCACGGCGCGTACTCAATGCGGGGTCGATCGTCGGTGACGGGATCGGCGCTGGACGCATATTGCTCGAGTCCTTCGCGGCCCGCGACCCATGTGGCGAGAAGCGCCGCAGGCGAATCGATCCCCACTTCATTGAGAGCTTCAGCGACTGGCGGCTGATTGAAGCGAGCCGACAGGCTGGTCACGTCGAGCTCGATCGGTTGGAAGGAGCCAACGAGTAGCATTTCATGAAGCTCGGTAGTCCAAAGCGTAGCGTACGGGAATACATCCAGAAAGC
>Ga0210391_10003374_pt1 | contig 13555 bp, 10 predicted proteins | sample IncBWC12OmetaG_FD_160573 | JGI IMG/M metagenome (GOLD analysis project Ga0210391, IMG submission 160573) | Forest soil microbial communities from Barre Woods Harvard Forest LTER site, Petersham, Massachusetts, United States - Inc-BW-C-12-O ... | reverse complement strand
CCTCCAGCTCACACACCATGGGACCCATGAACGCCGCGCGCGATTTTGCCGAGCTGCTGGCGGCGCGCGATTTGTTGAACCGTACCGCCCAGGTTTCGGCGCAACTCTATGGGTCCTTGGCGCTCACCGGACGCGGACATTGCACCGACCGCGCGATCCTCTTGGGGCTGGAAGGCATGAGCCCGGACAGCATCGATTCGGGCGCCGCCGAGACGGCGCTGCAGCGCATTCGCAACGCCAAGCGCTTGCGCCTGCTGGGTACGCACGAGATCGATTTCGATGAACCCTTGAATCTATTGTTTCACACCGACCAGGTATTGCCGGGCCATTCCAATGGCATGCGTTTCTCCGCGCACGATGCGGCGCAAAATCTCCTGGCCCGCGAGGAGTACTACAGCATCGGCGGCGGTTTCGTGATTCGCGCTGGGGCGGAAATGAATACCGGCGCGGCGCGCCACGCGCCGCCGTACGAATTCGCCTCGGGCGCGCAGTTGCTCGACCTCGCCAAAGCGCAGGGCTTGGAGATTCACGAACTGATGTTGGCCCGCGAGCGCACGTGGCGCAGCGAGGCGGAAATCCAGGCGGGACTGTTGCGTATCTGGCGAGTCATGCAAGATTGCGTGCGCCGTGGTTTCGATGCTCAAGGCCTGCTGCCGGGCGTACTGGGCGTCAGGCGGCGTGCGCCGAAACTCTACCGGCAACTCACGAGCGGCGATCCATTGAGCCCCATGCACGCTTTGGATTGGGTCAATGCCTATGCACTCGCGGTGAATGAGGAAAACGCCGCCGGCGGCCAGGTCGTGACCGCGCCCACCAACGGCGCGGCAGGCATCGTACCGGCGGTGCTGCACTACTACCGGCGGTTTGAGGCGGGAGCCGATGACAGCGGCGTTCTCCGGTTTCTGCTTTCCGCTGCGGCGATCGGCATGTTGTACAAGCAGAATGCCTCGATCTCGGGCGCGGAGATGGGCTGTCAAGGCGAGGTCGGGGTCGCGTGCTCCATGGCCGCGGCCGGTTTGGTATCGGCGCTTCACGGCAGCAACGAACAAATCGAAAATGCGGCAGAAATCGGCATGGAACACAATTTAGGTCTGACCTGCGATCCGGTCGCCGGCTTGGTGCAGATCCCCTGCATTGAGCGCAACGCCATGGGATCGGTCAAGGCCATCAATGCGGCGCGTCTGGCACTGCGCGGCGATGGCTCGCACAAGGTGTCGCTCGACCAAGTGATCAATACCATGCGGCAGACCGGCCTCGATATGTCGACGATTTACAAGGAGACTTCGCAAGGAGGTCTCGCGGTCAACGTACCGGAATGCTAGAAATACCGCGGTCGGAGCCCTATCGCTTCAAGCCTACCCCGCCGCTTCGAGCCTCCTACCCCGTCGCCTCTAGCCCTTGCGCAATGCCGCTGATGGTCGCGCGCAACGCTCCGAACAACGCCTGATCCTGGCGCTGCGTCGCACGCCATCGCCGCAGCAAATCCACTTGCATGAGATGCATCGGATCGATGTAGGGATTGCGCAACCTGATCGAACGTCGCAGTGTCGGATCACTGTCGAGCAGTTGCGCTGAACCGCGCAGGCGAAGGACCAGATTCAAGGTCAGCGCATATTCCTTCGCGATGGCTTGCGCGTGAATGCGCAGCCGATCCGGCGCCAGCGCATCGTAGTAGCTCGCTATATCCAGGTCTGTTCGACCCAGCATGGCCTCCACATCGTCGAGCAAGTGACCGAAGAACGGCCAGTGCGCCGTCATGCGCGTCAAAACCTCCTCGCCATGAAGCTGCAGCGCGGCTTGCACACCGCTGCCAAAGCCAAACCACCCCGGCAGCATGTGCCGGCTCTGCGTCCACGCGAACACCCAGGGAATTGCCCGCAGTGACTGCACGCCGCTGGCGCCCACGCGCGCCGCGGGCCGTGACGCAATGTGCATGCGCTCGATGACATCGAGCGGAGTCGCAGCGCGGAAATACTCGAAAAATTCCGCGCCGCCGAACACCAACTCGCGGTAAGCCTTTAAGCTTTGCGCCGCGATAGTGCCCATGGCGGCAATCAGTTCAGGGGCGATCGGCTCCGTCTCCGCGGCGTGTGCCGTTGCGAGCGCGACCGAGGCAAATGTGCGCTCCAATGTGCGCATTGCGATGGGGCGCAGACTGTAGCTCTGATTGACGACTTCGCCCTGCTCCGTCAGGCGCAAGACACCCCGCATCGCGCCATTGGGCAGCGACTCGACCAGATGTTCGGTACGTCCGCCGCCGCGCGCCGGCGTGCCGCCGCGTCCATGGAATATCAATAGATTCGTTCCCATGGCGCGCGCCGTTTCCAGCAATTGAACTTGCGCCACTTGCAGCGCCCAGCGCGATGCCGCGATTCCGCCCTGCTTGTTCGAGTCCGAATACCCGATCACCACCATTTGGCGATTACCTCGCGATTCGAGATGCCGCCGATAGGCGGGCTCGGCATGCAAGGCGCGCAGAACCTCCCCCGCTGACTCCAAGGAATCAATCGACTCGAGCAGCGGAGCGAGGTCGAGCGGACATTCGCCGCTGCGCTTGTCCGTGATATCCGCCCATCGCGCCAGCAGCAATACCGCAAGGATGTCCTCGGGACCGCGGGCGCCGCTCACGATGTACTCACCGATCGCCCGGCCGCCGAATTTGTGACGCGCCTGAGCAATAGCTTGAAAAACCCACAGGCTGCGCCGGCCCGTCGCATCGAAGGACGCCGCCGGCCCCAGATCGCGCGCCAGAAAATCCTGCAACTGCCGCAACCGCTCCTGCGGCGGCAGCTCCGGCCACCCCTTTTGGTCCAACCCTTGTGCGATGACTTCATCGTGGACACAGGCATGCTGAATGACATCCAAGGTGGCCAGATGAAATCCGAAAGTCCGCACGCGGCGCATCAGCCGGCGCACTAAAAAATATCCGGCGTGGCGTCCCTTGTTTTCGAGCAAACTCGTCGCCGCCAGCCCGATATCGGACAGCAATTCGTCCGGATTCTGATAGGCATTGGGCCGGCCTTCGTAAGTTGCCTGCAATCGTTCGCTGATCTGGCCGAAGAACACCCGATACGGCATGCGATCGTGCCGCGTAGGCACAAGCGCTTTCGCTCCCGGCAAAATAGCAGCGTAGGATTCGATGCGAGCGGCCAATCCGGCGCTCACCTCGACGCGATTGGCACTTTGGCTCAAGGATTCCGCCAGCTGCCCGCACTCTGCGAAATAGGTCGACACGATCAGCTGCTGATGCCGGTGCAAGGTTTCGCGAATGGTCTTGCCATGCACATCCGCGTTGCCGTCCATGTCACCGCCCACCCATGAGCCGAAGCGCAGGATGTTGGGCACGTCCAGGGTCTCGACCGGGACCGAGTACGCGTGCGCCAGCGCCGCCTCGATCTCTTCGTAGAACAACGGCACTACGCGGTACAGAATATCGATGAGATAGAACAGCACGTGCTCGCGTTCATCGACCACCGTCAAGCCCTCGCGAGGGTGCTCCTCGGTCTGCCAGATGCTGGTGATCTCCAGCCGCACGCGCGCCCAGAGCATCTCGAGCTCAGCCCGCGTGGATCCAGGATCGGTCCGCTCCAGCAAATCATGCGCAATGTGCTGCTGCTTGCGCAAAATTGTGCGGCGCGTGGATTCGGTGGGATGCGCCGTGAACACCGGCTCGAGGCTCATCCTGCTCACCAGCTGCAGCGCCTGATCCAGCGACACGCCGGAGCGCTGCAAGCGTCCGATGCAATCAGCGATACCGCCAGGCTGAAAGGTGTTCGAGTCGCTTAAGTATTCGCGGCGCCGGCGCACACGGTGCGCTTTTTCAGCGGTGTTCACCGCCATGAACCAGAGAGAGAACGCGCGGGTTAATTCGGTCGCGGCGACCGGCGATCGACCCTCGGTGCGGCTCTTGAGATCGGCGGCGCCTTGCGAATCGCCCTCGCGGCGCCTAATTGCCTCGCACCGATCGCCTTCGACCTGCTCGAAAAACTCCTCGCCGCCCTGGTCGCGAAGCGTCTCGCCGATCAGGCCGCCGAGCGCATGTACATCCTCGCGCAGCGCGGTGTCTTTGACCGGAAATTGAATGCTTTGGCGATACATAATGCTAGGCTCTTAGGGGAGATCACGGAGAAATAGTATGAGCTTGTTGGCGCAGATCGCTATATTTCTCGCGGCCGCAGTCATCGCGATACCGATTTTCCGCCGCTTCAAGCTCGGATCGGTGCTGGGTTACCTCACCGCGGGCATCATCATCGGGCCAGCCAGCCTGGGACTGATCAAAGGCGTCGAGGCCACCCAGAATATCGCGCAGTTCGGGATCGTGCTGCTGATGTTTGTCATTGGCTTGGAGTTGCAACCCTCGCGGCTGTGGGTGCTGCGCCGGTCGATCTTCGTGTTGGGAACCGCTCAGGTCGCGGCGACTGCGATCGGCGTCGGCCTCGCCGCCTATTTTCTTTTCGACCAATCCTGGCAAGCGGCGCTGGTCATAGGCTTCGCCTTGTCGATGTCCTCTACGGCGCTGGCGCTGCAGCTGCTTGCCGAGCGCGGACAGCTCAATTCCCAGTTTGGGCGCTCCGCATTCAGCATCCTGCTGTTTCAAGACGTTTCAGTAATGCCCGCGCTGGCGCTGCTGCCGCTGCTCGGGGCCTCGGAAGTGTCCGCTGCGCCGGGCGGCTGGCTGGTGATCAAGCTCATTGCCGTTCTCGGCGCGGTCATCATCGGCGGCCGCTATGTGCTGCGTCCCATGCTGCGCATCATCGCGGCATCCAGGGTCGCCGAGGCCTTCACCGCGGCGGGTCTCTTGATCGTATTGGGGACGGCGCTGCTCGTGAGCCAAGTCGGTCTATCGCTGTCGCTGGGGTCATTCCTCGCCGGCGTGCTGTTGGCTGACAGCGAATTCCGCCACGAGCTGGAGGCCGACATTGAACCGTTCAAGGGCCTGCTCTTGGGGCTGTTTTTCATCAGCGTCGGCATGTCGGCCAATCTCGGTCTGGTTCGAGAAAAACCTTTTCTTATCATAGGCTTAACGGTTGGCCTGGTGGTATTCAAAGTCCTCGTGCTGTGGGCAATTGGCCGCATTTCCGGGCTCACGGAGAATGCCAGCCGCGGTTTGGCCATCAGCTTGCCCTCCGGCGGAGAATTCGCCTTCGTCTTATTTGGCGTCGCCGCCGGCTTACGAATCATCGACCCGCAGGTTGCCGACCTGCTGGTGCTGGTGGTGACCGCCTCGATGATCTTGAGTCCCGTGCTGCTCGCTCTTTATGACGTGACATTCAAGGAAAACGAATCCGACGGCCGGCCGTTCGATACGCCGGTCAATCTTTATCCCAAAGTCATCATCGCCGGCTTCGGACGCTTCGGTCAAATCGTCGGCCGCATCCTGGCCGCGAAACAGATTGCCTTCACGGCGCTCGAAGCCAGTCAAACGCAGGTCGACTTCTTGCGCCGCTTCGGCAATCAGGTTTTCTACGGAGACGCCTCGCGGCTGGAACTGCTGCGTGCGGCGCATGCCGAGAATGCGCAAGTATTCGTACTCGCCATCGACGATGTCGAGGCGTCGGTAAAAACAGCGCAATTGATCCGCCAGTATTTTCCGCATTTGAAGATCTATGCGCGCGCGCGCAATCGCCAGCACGCATTTCGGCTGATGGATCTCGACGTACGCTACATCATTCGCGAGACCCTGGTGTCGAGCCTGGAAATGTCGGTGCAAGTGCTCGAGGCATTGGGACAGTCGAAATCCAAAGCGGTGGAGACCGTGCACCGATTTCGCGTGTACGACGAGGCGACCATGGCGAAGCAGCACGCCGTCAAGGACGATGAGAAGAAGTTTTTGGCAACCACCCGCGAGTCAGCCGAGCAGCTGATGCATCTATTCGAGACTGACAGCGAGCAGCCTGCCGAGGAGGCGGCGTCGCGCATTGCGGCGTCGGTGCAGTGATATCGAGCGGCCAGCGTAAACGGCCTGGGGGATAGGAAGCATCGAGGCCCTGGGTCTTACGGGCCTCGAGGCTTCTCCATCCCTTCAGCCATTCAAGCCGCCGCTCAAACTCACAGTGCCGAACGGCCACTAATGCGGATTGAGCAACACCGTAGTATCGAAACTCTCGAAGCTCGTCAGCACGCGCCGATACGCATTGTGCATGATGCGCTGCGCGTTCTTGTCGGCCCGCGCGCCTAGCAACATGCGGATCACGACATCGTCCTGGGGCCGGGCCAAGTCCTCGCCCAGCAACTGGTAGGTAAAGCGCGCCAATCTTTGATTCATTTCATTGGCGAATTTGTAGCGCACGGCGTCGCTGCCGTCGCCGTTGCCGACCTTGGCTTCCTCGGCGATCTCGCAAATCAGGCGCGAAATAAACCGCGCCTTGTCGACCAGGCCAAGATCGCTGAAGAACTCGATTTCGGATTGAATGTTCATCCGGCGGGGAAGAAGTCTATGGGTTTGGTGGCCGTGAGTGCTGCGACGTCTTTCGCATCAAACTTGAACAGTTTGATACGCGAGACGAGCTTTTCTTCGAATACCGGATCGTGCAGTTCCGAGGAAACAACGCGCGCCGCGGTGATGTCGCCCGATGGCGCGATGGTCAGTTCGATCACAACCTTGCCCTGCAGGGCGGGGTTGTCGCGCAATGCGCGCGCGTACATGGCATCGATGGCGCCCTTGTTCTTGGTGAAGACCAGCGCGATTTCATCGGCGCTGCGCGAGGCCTTGCCGCTGCCGCCGGCCCGCGTGGCCGCTTGGCCGGAGGCGCCGAGATTCGGATCCTTGACCTGCGTCGTGTAAATCCCGCGCAATGAACCCGAGCCGGACGCGAGCCCGCTGCTCGTGGGCGAGTTGATTCCGCCGCTGGTGCCGCCGGCCTTGGAGCTGATGATGCTGCGGGTCACCTGAGTGACATCGCCCGGGTCGGTGGTCTTTTGTTGATTCTTCTGAAATTTATCCAGATCAATCTGGTCGCGCAGCGCCGCGAGGTCGTCGAGATTCGCGAGCAAACCGCTCTTGGACGCCTTCACGCGCGGATCCACCGGCTGAGGCGGCGTCGGCACCTTCTGCACCGGCGCCTTCTCTACCGGCTTTTCCTTCGGCGGAGGCGGCGGCGGCGGTGGGGGTGGCGGGGGCTCCATGACCAGCTGCACGACGCGTTCCGGCAGCGAATCGGTATTGTTGACGCGCTCGGTGCGCGGCAGAAAAGGCATGATCACCGCGATGATCGCGAATACGATCGCGAGATTGCGCAGAATGACGCGGAAGCGCCGCTCGGTCTCCTCGGACGGCGCCCAGGGCAGATCATAGCGCCGGTAGTAAGGCACCAGGCCTGAGGGAACTCGGTTTGCAGGATTCAATGCCGCCATTTAAGTCGCCGCCCGCTCACGTTCGACCACGGCGAAAGACACCTTGCCATACTGCGCTTCGCTGCACGTCAACATGATTTTCTTCAGCACGCTGTAGGGCGTGCTCTTGTCGCCCATGATGGTCACTTCGCGCTTGGCGATGTCGGTCTGCTGCGCGCTGCGGATACTGCGGTCATTTTGCGCCATCAGGGCCGTCTTCAGAGGCGCGAAGAAGGGCCCTTGGTTGGCGACCACTTCCTGGAGCGATCCGACCAGAACACCGTCCACGTAGAGCGAATCCTTGGTGATCATGACCACCACCGCGGCACTCGGCTTGCGCTCCGACAGCGACTGCGGGATCGATATATTCTTGGTATTCGGCAGAATGTCCACATCGGCCGTATGCGCGAGCAGGAACACCACCAGGATGGTCATCATGTCGATGAACGGGATCAGGGCAAAGTGGCTGCCGCCATGCCGGCGTTGCCGGTGTCGTTTGATGCGATAGGACGTCATGTCGGCGCATCTCCGATGGCGATGTCCGGGAATAATTCCGCTTTGGAGAAAGGCGGCGTCGGGATTTGATAGACGCGAACCGTGTCCATCACCTGCACCAGAACATCGTATGGCACAGCGGGTCCGGGCAATATCGTCGCATCGGTCATCTGCGGAAATTGCGACTTGACCTGGCGGATGAACTCGGAGAGACGATCCAAGTCGTAGCCGCTGGGAATATTCTCGATGACCTTCAACGGACCGGAATTGCGGTCATTGACCACCAGATCATTGGGCCGAATGATCACTTCGAGCTTCAAACCCTTCGGCAATTCAACAGGAGCGGTGTTGCTGGCCGGAAGGTTCAGCTGAAGGATATTCGTCTTGGAAAACACGGCCGTGAAAATCAGGAAGAACACCAGGATCACCATCATGTCGATCATCGGCACGATGTTCAGATCATCGCGCCCCTGGTGATAGCGGGCGTGATTGCGTCGGACGAGGCGTGCAGCTTTTGACTTCATGCGAGACGACCTAGGATGCTGTCACTTTGATCAGATGCTGCCGCGGGCGGCGGCCGGCGCTCGCACCGATGGCGCCGGTGCCGTCGGTTCATGAGCCTTATCGGTCTGCCGCTCGGTGATCGAGTTGAGGAACTTCACCGAGGCGATTTCCAAACTGTCGATCAGCGAAGTCGTCTTTGATTCGAGAAACATGTGCGAGAGCAGCAGCGTGATGGCGACGAACAAGCCGGACGCGGTGTTGTTCATGGCCACCGAAATCGCCGCGGCCAGCAAGCTGGCCTTCTCGGCGGGGTTGGCAGTTGCCACGGCACTGAATGCACCGATGAGGCCGGTGATCGTGCCGAGCAAGCCGATCAACAGGCCGACGTTTGCCAGCGATGAAAGATAGTGCGTGCGCTTCTCGATTCGCGGAATGACTTCGAGCAGGCTCTCGTCCATGGCCTTTTCGATGTCGTCACGGCGGCGGGCGCTGGCGACGCGCGCCACACCATAGTTCAGGATGGTGGCGATCGAAGCCTTGGAGTTGTGGCACAGGCCCACCACTTGCTTGAAGTTCCCGGCGCTCAAGGCCGGCACCAGCGAGTCCCACAGGCTGCGATTACGAATGGTTTCGCGCGTCAGGTACACGTATCGCTCGATGGCGATGGCGACGCCGACCACAAATATCAAAGCCAGCGGGTACAGGAATATCCCGCCGTCCTTGAAGAAATTGACTGCCGAATTCATGAAATTCATCTGCGCGCTCCTAGATAAACTCTCTATCTCTCGAATATGCGATTCAACCAGATTCCGTAAAATCGGCTATGACTTACTTCTCACCCTGGTCCGACGGGCGGCCCGGTGCACCATTTTGGGACGAATCGGCCTGCACGGCCTTGTAATAGACGACTTCGCGTTTGAATACGTCCCGGTCGACCGGGGCCAGGATCTCATCGACCAGGCTGTTCATCGGTTTACCGGCCAGATCCCCGATATCGGACTTCTTCCAGGGGACGATATACATGACCTTGGGCTGCTCCCGATCGCCCGTCACGGTGGCGGTGCCCAATTCCAGGCGATCCGAGGCTCCCGGCGCCTTTTGACCCGGAGCCGCATTGGCGCGAGCGCCGGCGGCGGCTGCAGGCTTTGAGGTGTTGGCGCGGGGCTCGCCGGCCTCGGACTGCGCGGAGGCCGGTCGGGAAGTGTTAGCGCGGGGCTCACCTGCCTCGGTCTGGGGGCTCGGGGTCCTAGAGGTATTGGCACGCGGCTCGCCCGCCTCCGACTGGGGGGTGCCCTTCGAGGGCTTCACCGCTGGCGCTGGCGCGGGCGAGTCAGCCGGCGCAGGCGTATCAGCCGGCGCGGGCGGCGCGGGTTGCTGGGCATAGCTCACATTCATGACCCAGCAAAGCACGATCAAGCTGGACATCTTTGGCAGCGCGTTCATGCGGGCTCCTTTTTGGCGGCAGGCGCCGGCGCACCGACGCGTTTACGCAATTCAATCAACCAACCGGAAACCTGTTTGTTCTCGCCGGCTATCTCGAGGTAGCGTTCAAACTGTTCCAGCGCCTTTTGCGGCTCAGCCAAATACAAATCGTAGAGCACGCCCAAATTCAGATGCGCCGGCGCGTAGTTTGGTTCAGCGGCAATCGCATGCAAATAGGCCGCCTCCGCTTCCGCGAACTTGCCTAGCTTACGCTCTACGATGCCAAGTTCATCGCCCGCGATGGGGTTCTGCGGACTTGTCTGCAGAGCCGCTTTGAACGCGGCCTCCGCTTCGGGCAGCCGAGAATCATGCAAATACAGCAGGCCGAGATTCAATTGCGGTCCCGAGAATTGCGGATACGCGACGCTGAGCTGCTTGAACTCGAGTTCCGCGTCCGTAAGGTGGTTGGATTTCATCATTTGCAGCGCTTGGCTGTATTGCTGAGCCGCTCGCGGCGGAATTGGCGTCGAATCGGGCGCGGGAACCGGGCTTGGCGTAGCGGCATTGCCGGGCGCTGCTCCAGGACCTGTAATATTTACAGCGGCAGCCGGCGCGCCGTTGGCGGCAGGCTTGGATTGGGGTGTGCCGGCGGGCTGCGCAGTCGCGGGCGGCGCAGTTGCGGGCGCACGCGGCGGCTGTACCGGCGTGCTGTGACAGCCGGCCAGCAGTGCAATCGCACTGAAGCTAACGAATCGAGTCGACCTGCTGTTCACCGATCTCCACCTTGCCGTAGCGGCCTGGATTGAGCTGCGCGAGCGCCGCAAAGCTTTTCTGCACCCATTCGTCATAGGTCCCATCTTTGGTCCGCGCGGTATTGACCTCGTGCAGCTTGATGGCCTTCTCCTCGAACGGAAAGGCTTGTTCCTCGAGCAGCACGTCGTATTGTTCCAATTCATCCTTTTTCAGATTCTTCGGGCGCTCAGAACTCATCAAGTCCTTGCCCAGCTGGCGGTACAATTCCGCGCTTTCGAAGGTCGCCGCGGTGGTGACCTCCGCGACCTGATAATCGGCGGCCGCTTCATAGGCCTTGAGCGCGGCCTCCATCGCCTTGCGCTTCTCGGCAAGGGACTTCTTGAGCGGCACCACCAATTTGATGCTCTTGAATTCCTCGCGCGCCGGCGCCGCCAGCGTCAATGTCGCCTTCGCGGCCAGCGCGCGGCTGCGATCGGTGCGCGCGGCGCCCGCGGAGCGGTCCGCGGCGATGATTTCCCTGAGCCAGTAGTCGCGTCCGCTGTAGTCGCCGGACTTGACGGCAATCAAGCTCAATTTGTTGCGCGCCTCCAAGGCCGGACTCAAGGGTTGCGGGAAATGCTTCACGAATGCTTCGAGCATGGCGCGCGACTTGGCGGTATTGCCGGCTTTATCGTAAAGATCCGCCGCCTGCAGGGTGGCTTCGCGCTGAACGTCGGGCGTCTCTTTCGGGGATTGCGATATCTGCTCGAATTCAACGGCCGCTTGCCCGGGCTTGTTCGCCGCCGTGTATGCCACGGCGAGATTGCGGGTGACATCGGTCTGCAGCGGGCTATCGGGAAAATTGCGGCGGAATCCCTCCAGTACGGGGATGGCGCGATCCCACTGCTTCTGCGTCACGAGCAGCGCCGCGGCGTCGAAATCGGCACTCGAGCGCACCTTTGAAGTGGGCGCCAAAGCCGCGACGCGCAAAAAATCATCGACGGCGGCCGCGCTGTCGCCCGACTTGCTCTTTTGTTCGCCCTGCTTGTAGATCGACGCGGCGAGGCGCTCGACGATCACCGCGCGTTCCGGATCGTTGGGCGGCATGACCGCCTGTGCGTGTGTATAGGCCGCTTCCGCCTTGTCGAACGCGCCTTGATCGAAATTCGAGTTGCCGATCACGGTCCAGGCGATGCGCTGTTTCGCAACGTCCACGGGCGGCTGCTTGGCAAGCAGGGATTCCGCGGCGGCGACGGCGCGCAAATAATCCTTCGCCGTATACAGTTCGGTGGCCGCCTTGGTCAGGACCTGCGCGCTTTCAGGATGGGCGGGAAAAGTCTGCGCAAATTTCAAAGAACTGTCGATCGTCTTTAAATGCAGCGTCGCCTTCGCATCGCCCGACAAAGTGTCTTCTTGTTTGCCATACGCAATGATGGCGGCGTAACCGGCCGCTGCGGCCTTTTCATGATCGCCGTAGTGGTACGCGGTGCTTTCGTATTCCTGCGCGGCGTCAAGATATTGTTTGCTTTCGAATAGCGTGTCGGCGAGCAGATAGTTGGTCACTGCCGAACCCGCCTCATCCGGCCACGACTGAAGATAGCTGCGATACCATTTCGCCGCCTCTTGATAGTCGGCGACATCCTTGGTGCGTTGCGCCTGCGCGTGATAGTACTGCGCGACGTCCTTGAGATTGGTCTTCAGCACGGCGACGACCTTCGGCTCAGTAGCGGGTTGGCGTCCCTGCCAGTACGCCGTACCGAAACTGTAGTTCTCGACGAACTCCTTCTTGCCCTGCAGCACCAATTGCGGGAAGCCGCCCTTTTGATAGGCTTCGATCGCCTGCATTTCGAGCAGAGGCGCCTTCTCGTTGTTGCGATCCTGGGACACGAAGGCGCGGTAGCTGTCGGCGGCGTCCGTGTAGCGCTCCTTCTCCATATAGAGGTCGCCCAACCTCGCATACAGGAGATAAGAGTAGGGCCGCGGTTTGTGGCGCTTCACGAATTCCTGAATGGTCTTGGGACCATCGAGATAGGAAAAGGTGATGGACATCACGCGAAACGTGTCTTCCACCAATTCCCGGTTGGCGCGGGTCAAGGTATCGAGCTCGATCAAGGCGTTGGGGTCGCGCTTGGAAATCAGTACCGAATCCAGCACGCCGGCGAAGGAATCCAGGCTGCGCTCATTCTCGCCCTGCTTGAACAGCGACCAGCCGTGTTTGTAAAGACTCTGGTTGTAGAAGCCGGAGGTGGAACCTACCTTGATGACGGCCTCGTAAGCGGCCTGCGCCTTGGGGTACGCCTTGTCCGAGAACAAGATCTCGCCGCGCCGAAACTGCGCTTCGTCGATGAAATGGCTGTTGGGATATTGCGCCACCAGCTGATCCAAGGAGTTGAGCGCCCGGTCCGGCTGCGCGTTCAATTCGTAGGCGCGCGCCAATTGGTACAGCACCGAATCGTTGCGCTCGTATTTTGGATAGGCCTTGAGCAGCGCCGTGTACAAATGGATGGCTTCGGTGGCACGCAATCCCTCGTTGGTCGCGAGTTCACGTTCAATGCGTTCGGATTCCCCGCTTTCGAGATTCAAGTCGCCCAGGCGGCGCAGCGCTTCGGCACGCAACGCGGCATCCCCCGCATTCAAATCGAGAAACCGCTTGTAGCTCTCCATCGTCTTGGTCGCATCGACATTCTGCGGCGGGTCGGGGCTGACATCGACCTGCTGGTTGTCGAGATCCTTGATCGTCGCCGGTTTTTTCGGCGCAGCCGACAGCGTCGCGGGACCGAGCAGCATCGCGGACAGTATGGCCGCGCCATATGTCATTTGTGAGACCGAGACCTTCATGGCTTGGCCTGCGGCGGTGGCTCGTCGGGCTTGGGCGGCGGAGGTGCGTCGTCGGGCTTGGACTGCTGAGGCACGTCGTCGGGCGTGGCGGGTGCCGCATTCTGCTGCGTTTTCGGCGCCGCCTTCGGCGGGCCGTTGGAAGTGCGATCGTAAATCGCCGCCAGTTCGTAGCGTGCCTGCACCTCATAGGTTTCGATGCGCTGTTTCTGGCCCTCGAGCTCATGGATGGCGA
>Ga0210391_10003372_pt1 | contig 13558 bp, 9 predicted proteins | sample IncBWC12OmetaG_FD_160573 | JGI IMG/M metagenome (GOLD analysis project Ga0210391, IMG submission 160573) | Forest soil microbial communities from Barre Woods Harvard Forest LTER site, Petersham, Massachusetts, United States - Inc-BW-C-12-O ... | reverse complement strand
TCCGGGCTTCCCGAGCAAATATGGTTCTGGACTCTCCCGAATGGGGTAACTCATTTAATGAATGCTTTCGTCCCATGCAAGCGTTAAGATGAATGCTCCAAGAACCCGTCCATGACTCGGTAAGAACGTAAGAACAAGGGGTGGGCAAGATGAAGAATGGCTGGCCTTCTCCTCGCAGACGAACTTTATAAGACTGCTTCCGGATTGAGCGTACCGCAGTGGTTGTCCCGTTCCAGACGGCTCCCATGATCTGCGACACCATGCGATCACCGAGCTTGCCGAGTCGCAAGCCAGTGACAGCACCGTCATGGCAATTGCGGGGCAGGTCTCTCCGAAGATGCTGGCGGACTACTCCCACGTGAGGATTCAGGCGAAACGAACTGCGCTCGACTCGCTCTCGACTAAGCAGGCAGAAAGGGCTACTTCGGGGGGTGAAACAAGCGGTTACGACACAAACCACGACACAAAACGGGAGACCGCGGACCCCATCCCCCGCAAGTGATTGAAAATATGGTGGAGCTAGTCGGGATCGAACCGACGACCTCATCGTTGCGAACGATGCGCTCTCCCAGCTGAGCTATAGCCCCTTTGGGCGGTGAGCCTAATTTTAGCAGCGTCGCCGGATTTCGCCTATATGCAGAGGCAGGTGACGGGCCTCGGGTGACAGGGGATAGGTGCCAGGAAAAGCAAAGTCGAAGGCTTCTAAAATGGGATGCTTGAAATCTACAGACTATAATTTAATCGTGAGCTCATTGAAGGTAAAACAAGTGGCATCGGCGGACTTTCCTACACGCTGGGGGCATTTCCTGATTCACGGATTCGCTACGCGGGCTTCGGCGACGGGTGATGGCGCGAAGACGGAAGAAGCGGTGGCGCTGGTGATGGGCGAGGTGCATTCGCGATCGCCGCTGGTGCGGATTCACTCGCAGTGTCTGACGGGCGACGTGTTTGGTTCCCTGCGCTGCGACTGCCGGCAGCAATTGGAAATGGCGCTGTCGATGATTGCACATGAGGGCGCGGGCGTCCTCATCTATGAACAACAGGAGGGGCGCGGCATTGGACTGATGGCGAAGCTCCAAGCCTACGCGTTGCAGGATAGCGGATTTGACACGGTGGAGGCGAATGAGCGTCTGGGATTTAAACCCGATCAACGGGAGTTTTTGATGCCGGTTGAGATTTTGAAAGCGCTAGACATACGGCGCGTGCGGCTGCTTTCGAATAATCCTGACAAAGTGGCGGCGCTGGAGCGCGCGGGGATTCAGGTAACGGAACGCGTGCCCTGCGAAGTCGCGCCCACTGAGTTTACCGAGGAGTATTTGAAGACGAAGCAGGAGAAGCTGGGGCATCTGTTCACGAGCCGCAAGGGCGAACATTAAGGTCTGGCGAAGATTTGCGGGTGGCGCAATGGCCCGGCAGCGCCCGAAGCCGCGTTCCCGACACTTCGGAATCGCGGCGGCGACGCGCGGTGACACCGAAGACGAGCCCGGGACTTCTTCCGCGGCGGAAACGGGAAACTCTTTACGAAGAGGCACGATGCAACAAGCGCCGCAGCGCGGCTCGATTCTTTACTGGTAATTTGCGCAGGGCGACTTGGGCGAGGGCTATGTAGACCTGGCGGGCTCCGGGATTTTTTTTCAGAACTGCCAGATGTTTTGCCACGGTTTCGGCGTCGCCGCGAGTTAAAGGGCCGCTAAGAGATTTTGCCGGACCAAGGCGCGAGTAGTTTTCTAAAGTCTGCCTGATGATCGGTAGACTTTTGCGGCGGGCGCCTGCGGGCGCGAATCCGGCGGCGCTGGCGGCCTCTTCGAGCGTAGCCAGGAACGCAACCAGCAGCGGCGAGGTCATCATCGCCCAAGCGTGATAGGCGGCTTTGCGAGCTGCGGATAATCGGAAACTTTCGCCTCCCAGTGCGCGAACAATCTGGCGCGCGACCCGCATGGCCGCATTGTCACCTTCGATGGCGAACGGGACATTTGATAGAGAAGGATGAGCTCCGGCGACGAAGGTCATTAGCGGATGCGCCGACGCGACCGCGACACCGGCCTTGCGCAGAGGATCGAGTTCGCGGCTGGAGAGAGCGCCGCTGGAATGAAGGGCGATGTAGACTCTCGCTTTCTGGTTAAGACGGGCGCGCGCAATGAGCTGATCGGCCAGAGTCGACGCGGCGCGGCGAATCTCGCGGTCGGGCACGCAGAACCATAATAGAGTGGCGTCGAGGCGCGCGCAATGGGCGGTGACTGCTTGCGCACTGACTTTCGCGGCGAGCGGGCGCGCTCTCTGCAGCGACGGCGCGGAATCGCGCGCGATAATTTCGCTGACGGTGAAGGCCGCGTCATCGAGCGCCACGGCCAGAAAAGTGGCCAGGCTGCCCGCCCCGACGATGGCCACGCTTGGCTTAGACGCCGTTTTTTGGATCTTCAGATTTCGAGGCATTCGCTGCCGCTCGTCGTCATCGCTTCGGCTCACGGCGCAGCATACCTTATATTGTTGTCATGGCGAAATCATCGGGAATGAAGATGGCGCAAACGATCGGATCAAAATCAGCGCAGGCTCGCGTGCTCTCCTCTCGCGTAAGTTATCAGGGTCCAGTATTCAGCGTTACTACGGACGAGGTCGAAGAACCGGGCGGCGTGCGCGCGCGGCGCGACGTGGTGCGGCATTCCGGATCGATTGTTGTGCTCGCCGTCGACGACGGCGCAAAAGATGTTCGGGCAATTGATGACAGGACACAAGCTAGCTCGAAGAAGGGCCCCCGTAGCGCCGAGCCGCGCATCCTGCTGGAGCGGCAATATCGGCACGCCGCACATTCGATGATGTGGGAGCTGCCCGCCGGGCGCATCGACGACGGGGAGACGGCGCTCACCGCGGCCAAGCGCGAGTTGCTGGAAGAGACCGGCTACACCGCGCGCCGATGGAAGAGGATTCTGCATTTCTATGTAAGCCCCGGTTTCCTCGACGAAACGATGACGATTTATCTGGCGCGGGGACTGCGGGCCGGAATCGCCCAGCCCGAAGCAGATGAGCGGATCGCCGTCAAATTTCTCGGTTTGACGGAGGCGAAAAAAATGGCGCTCCACGGGCGCATACAGGATGCGAAGACCATCTGCGGCATCCTTTGGCTGGCTGAGATGGCGCGTCTGGCGCGGTAGGACAAGGCTGCGGTTGTCGCCCAATCCGATCGCTACAAAAGTGGTCGATTCCTGCCTGCTGAGCGCAGACACAGCGGTCTGACGCTAATCCTTGACAGTCCTGCCGGTGAGCAGCACAATGCCTACACAATTTTTTGCGGACCCCGGAATCGCGCCTTTTCGGGCCCATCCGCAAGAAAGAGGGGGGGCCGAACGTGGAACGTTTGAAAGGCACCGTCAAGTGGTTCAACAACGCCAAGGGATACGGTTTCCTGGGGCGAGACGATGGACCGGATGTATTCATCCACTACAGCTCGATCACCACCGAGGGCTACAAGAGCCTGCAGGAGGGAGATAAGGTGGAGTTTGAGATTGTGCAGGGACAGAAAGGGCCGCAGGCGGCCAATGTAACGAAGCTTCCCTAAGATTGTCAGTGAGGATTGGAGAGTGGCAGACGGCGCGGTCGGAGTGTCTCTGGTGCGGAAGTTGCGCCGATGAGGCGTGCGGCCATGTTATCGCATCGATTCGCGGCTTCGGCTTTTCTTCCGCCTTATTTTCTTGTCAGCGGTTCGTCCTTCTCGGCTTCGATCACACGGAAACACTGCAAGCTGCGATTAACCGTTACCAGCAAATTCCTTCGTAAGACTTCGCGCCTGCCGGGCGGCGCGCCTGATCGAGGTGGATGAGGTCGATCACGATGTGCTCGGGGCGTAGGTGTTTGGCGAGCTGATCTTTGCTCGCCGACTTATTGCCGAGGATTACGACTTCGGCCGCGCGCAGCACCGCTTCGAGGTCGGCGGAGAGCACGGATCCGATGTGGGGGATCACTTCTTCGATGTACTGGCGATTGGCTCCCGCCAAGCGGCCCAGAGAAACGTCTTCGTCCCAGACTTTGACTTCGAGGCCTTCGCCGAGAAGACGCTTGATCAACTGCACCTGCGGACTCTCGCGCAAATCGTCGGTGCCTGCTTTGAAGCTCAGTCCAAGCTGCGCAATTTTCTTTTTGCCGGTGCTCAAGACCATTTCGACGGCGCGATCGACGTGCTCGGCGTTGCTCGGCATGAGCGACTCGAGCAACGGCAGTTTGAGATCGAGTTCTTTCGCTTTATAGGTGATCGCGCGCAAATCTTTCGGCAGGCACGAACCGCCGAAGGCGAAACCGGGAGAGAGATATGCGGGAGAAATATTCAGCTTGGTGTCGGAAGTGAAGATTTTCGTGACCGCGTGCGCATCGACACCGAGATGCTTGCACATTGTGCCCATCTCGTTGGCGAAGCCGACTTTCACCGCGTGATAGCAGTTGGAAAAATACTTGACCATTTCCGCGACCGGGATGGTCGTTTCGTAAAGCGTGCCGGGAGTCTTCTTGTAAAGTTCGCGCAGAGGCGCCAGGTGCTGCGTGTCAGCGGCTCCGAGAATCGTATAGGGCGGATTGAGAAAATCGGCGACCGCGCTGCCTTCTCGCATGAACTCCGGGTTATAGCAAACGGTGAAATCCTCGCCGCACTTCTTGCCGCTTTCTTTTTCGAGGATGGGGAGAACGACCGTCTCCGTGGTACCGGCCAGCACCGTGCTGCGCAGAACAAAAACGTGCGGCGATTTTTTCTGCCGGATGGCAGCGCCGATCTCTCTGGCCACGTGCTCGATGTGGCTGAGATCAAGCTTGCCATTCTTTAAGCTGGGCGTGCCCACGCAGACAAACGAGACTTCGGAATTCATCACCGCCTGGTTCGCGTCGCTGGTTGCCTCGAGCAGGCCAGCGCGGTGGGCTTCGGCGACCATCTCCGCCATGCGCGCTTCGATGATCGGAGTGCGGCCCGATCCCATCATCTCGACCTTGGCGCGGCTTACGTCGACCCCGACAACCCGGTGACCCATGGAGGCGAAGCAGGCCGCCGACACAGACCCGACATATCCCAACCCAAAAATACTGACCGACGAACCCAATCGAATTCTCCTTAGCGGTAGTCTGTGCGTTTAGCCCTGCGGCGCATATTTTGAGGGAATCAGAACGGCGCTGGCAATGTCCTCAAACAGAGAATTGGCCCCCTATCCTCTGCTTATGAACTATACCAATGCCCCGGTGAACGCTGGCAAATAGTTCGCCCACGTGCCTCTGAACGCGCCGAAACAGCGCTCAACAACTTCATTCTTTTCACAATTTTGGCGGGGAATTCTCGCCGCGCGACATTGAAATGCGGTGCCGACGGGCAAAACGACGGGCAAACATAGACAACCTCTTTCCACTCCGAGTGGAACTCTTGTGGCCAAATTGCCCGGACATTGATCCGAACGCGGCGGCCAGCGCGGCCGTCAAAGTCACGACCGGCGCGGGATAACGAGAGTAACCAACAGTCACGAGGGCGGTCTTTTGCTGGCATGTAAGATAAAGGAACCCGATGGCCGCTGGATGGCACAACATGATTGCGCGGATCTCACGAATGGACTGGGGAGAGGTGCGTGTGCGCCTGGGACAAAGCGTCGGCAAACGGCGCGACCTGCTGTTGCACAGGTTGGGCGTGCGGACTGGGTCGATTCCGCTCCATGGAGGTCGGGAAGGGCAGCCGGGACATTTCTTTTGTGCGGCGAGCGAGATTTCGAAGAGCGAGTTTTCTGGCTCTGAAGTTGCGGCGCGCGCGGAACTATTGCGCCAATATCTGCCGAACGAAGCGGCCGAGATCTTGCGCGAGGCCGATGAGATTTGCGAGCATCGCTTTCGCTTGCTGGGTTACGAAAATCTTAGATTCGCTCTCAATCCTGTGAATGAGCGGAAGCAGGACGGCGCAAACCAGGTCGACTGGCATTTCGATCCGGTTCATGAGAAGCGTGCCGCGTTGGAGCCTTGGTTCAAGATTCCATTTCTCGATTTCGCAGTGGTGGGAGATCACAAAATTATTTGGGAGTTGAACCGGCACCAGCACCTGGTGACGCTCGCCAAGGCGCGACTGTTGAGCGGGGACGAGAGGTACACACGCGAACTGATGGCGCAGTGGCGCAGTTGGAACCAGGCCAATCCGTATCCGCTCGGTGTTAACTGGGGAAGCACCTTGGAGGTTGCCTTCCGCAGTTTGTCGTGGGTTTGGGTAGATCAGTTGCTGACGGGAGCGAAAGGAGGCGCGGATGCTGGAGCGGAGTTTCGTTCGGCAATGGCGCCCGCGCTGGCCTTTCACGGACGGTATATTGAGCGCTATCTCTCCACCCATTTTTCTCCTAACACCCACTTGCTCGGAGAAGCGTTGACGCTGTTTATCCTCGGGACGTTATATCCGCGGATGCCGCGGGCCGGTCGCTGGAAGGAATCGGGATGGCGGATTGTGCGGCAAGAGGCGGGACGGCAGGTGCGTCCGGACGGAGTTTATTTCGAGCAGTCGCTGCACTATCACGTTTATGCGCTCGATTTTTTTCTGTATGCGCGGCTGCTGGCGGCACGCAGTGGCATGAAAATTCCGCCTGCGTACGACACGGTGCTCGAACGAATGCTGGATGTGGTGGAGGCGCTGGCGCAGGCTGGTCCGGCGGAGGGTTTCGGAGACGACGATGGCGGGCGGTTGTGGAATCCGAGGCGAAATCGGACAGAGCAGATGACGGATCCGCTGGCGATCGGGGCGCTGACCTATTCGAAAGGGTTTTCCGCAGCACGTTTGACGGAAGAATCGATCTGGTTGTTCGGCCAGCGCGCCGTCGACGAACTTGCGCGCAGAGTGACAAACGCCAAGGTGCACACCCGGGCGTTTCGCAATGGCGGGCTTTATGTGTTGGCCGACTCCGAACCGTGCCCGCAGACCTTGCTGGTGGACGCGGGCCCGCATGGCGAGGGACGTTCGGGGCACGGACACGCCGATGCGCTCAGCCTGCGGCTCACGATGGATGGACAGCGCTGGTTGGTGGACGCCGGGAGCGGCGTCTATATCTCGAAAGATCCGGCGGACCGAGACGTGTTTCGCGGCACGGGCGCGCACAACACGATGCGCGTCGATGGAGCGGACCAAGCGGTTGCCGATGAACCTTTTTCCTGGACGCACATTCCGACCGCCGAAGCGGAGAACTGGATCGTTGGAAAAAGCTTCACTTACTTTGTGGGCAGTCACAATGGATATTCGCGGCTGGCGGATCCGGTCTTGCATCGGCGGCACGTGCTGAAGATTGCGGGCGGACTTTGGCTGGTGCGCGATTTGGCGCTCGGTCAAGCTAAACATGAATTGGAGATACGGTGGCACTGCGCGCCAGATCTCATGGTTCAGAAGGCGGGACCGTCGCGGTTAGAGATATCGAGACCGGATGCTCGGGTTGGCGAAGCTTCGGACAGCGCTGCAAGTAAGACTCGGCTGACGATAATTGTTCCCGAAGAAACGGTCTGGACGACGGAAGTTTCGCGGACTCTGCTATCGCCCGCCTATGGCGCGTTTCAGCCTGCGCCGCTGGTGCGAAGCCATGCGAAGGTGACGCTGCCGGCCGAGACGGCGACGGCGCTGCTAACTCGCACCGGACCCATCGGGCGGGAACGTCGATCGAGTGACCCGAACTTCGAGGGAATTAAGGGAGCGAACAAACCCAGGCTGGTTTCCATGGCGCACGCGGCGGTGCAGGTTTACGAACTGGATTATGATGGCCAAAGCCACGGCTTCTTTTTCGCGATGGGCGACGCGGCGTGGGCTTTTGGCCCGTGGTCTTCGGATGCGCGAGTGCTGTATTGCCGAATCGACAAAGAGAAACTCGCTCATCTGGTCGTAATCGGCGGCACGTCCGTCGCATGGCAGGAGCAGCCACTGCTGAAGGCGGTGGGTTCATCGGACTTTTTCGAATGGCGGCAAGACGACGGGGTAAGGAACACAAACGCCGACGCCTTTTCGATCACATCTGTATTCGAAAAATTGGCAGGCGGTTCGGGTCTGTCGCTCGATTTTACTCATAGTTCTGCGGAGTAAAGCTCGGCAAGCTACGCGGGAAGGCGCTCAATGTGCGGGATCGCTGGCATTCTTGAATTCGGACGCGATGCGCGGGCAAGTGCTGGGGCACTGCGTGAGATGTGCCGCATCATCAGCCATCGGGGGCCGGACGACGAAGGCTTTTATACCGACGGTCCGCTGGGAATCGGGATGCGGCGGCTGAGTATCGTCGATGTGGCGGGCGGCCACCAACCGATTTCAAATGAAGATGGCACGCTGTGGATCGTATTCAACGGCGAGATCTATAACCATCTCGCCTTGCGCGAGCAACTGATTGCACGCGGTCATCGCTACGTTACGCGCAGCGATACCGAAACCGTCATTCATCTCTTTGAAGAATACGGCGCGGATTGCGTTCAACATCTGCGCGGCATGTTCGCGTTTGCCATCTGGAATCGCAATACGCGAACTCTCTTGATTGCGCGCGACCGATTAGGCATTAAACCTCTTTATTACAAACTGACGGCGGAGCGACTGCTGTTTGCATCGGAAATCAAAGCCCTATTGGCGCATGGTGGGATTCGTCCAGAAATCAATCGCGCGGTATTGCCGGAATATCTGGCGTTTGGATATTTGTCGGGCGCGGAAAGTCTCTACGCCGGAATCGGCAAACTGCTACCCGGCCATACGATGACCATTGGTCCAACCGGCAAGCCGGAGATTCAGCGGTACTGGGATTTGGACGCGTCGACGCCGCATGAGTCGCGGGATGAAAGCGATTATGTGCAGAGCTATCGTGAGTTGCTGGAAGCCGCCGTCGAGAGCCACCTGATGAGCGATGTGCCGCTGGGCGTATTTTTGAGCGGCGGCGTGGATTCGAGCGCGGTGGCGGCGCTAATGACGAAACTGCGGCGCGAACCGGTTGAGACTTTTTCGGTAGGCTACGCCGAGCAGGCGCAAAGCGAGTTGCCCTTCGCGCAGACGGTGGCGGATCACATTCATTCCCGACATCATGAAGTGCTGGTCAGCGAACAAGATTTCTTTGGGGCGCTGCCGCATTTGATCTGGCACGAAGATGAGCCCATCGTGTGGCCGTCGAGCGTGTCGCTTTATTTTGTGGCCAAACTGGCGCGCGAACGGGTCACCGTGGTGCTGACTGGGGAGGGCGCGGATGAAACGCTGGCCGGCTACACGCGTTATGCCTTCACTCTGAAGAACGCGGCGATGGATCGCGCGTATCGGAGCGTGGTGCCGAACTTCTTGCGCCGCGGGTTACGCAACATGGTCGCGAACTCTTCTCTACTCGGAGCGACGGCACGCCGAAAACTGGAACATACCTTTCTTGCCAAGGATGGAAACTCGTGGGCTTCTTTTTACTTCGATAATTTCTTTTCCGCCTTCGGCGAAGCGGAGCAGCGCGGATTATTGACGGAGGCGTTCGCGCGAGAAGCCGCACCCGACTCGGCGTACAAGAATGTTCTGGATTACTGGAACCATTCTTCGGGCGAAATGCTCCAGCGGTTGCTTTATACCGACATCAAGACTTACTTGGTCGAACTGCTCATGAAACAGGACAACATGAGCATGGCGGCGTCGATTGAGAGCCGCGTGCCCTTTCTGGATCATGTGCTGGTGGAATTCGCGACGCGAATTCCGCGCGAAGTGCAGATTCAAGGATTGGCGGGCAAACGGATTTTGAAAAAGGCAGTCGAAGATTTGCTGCCACACTCGATTCTCTACCGGCAGAAGATGGGCTTTCCGACGCCCTGGAGCGGGTGGCTGGCGGGGCCGCGGCTCGAGGCGATTCGTGCGATGTTGCTGGAACCGCGCAGCCTGGATCGCGGCTATTTCCGGCGCGAGGCGGTCGAGAAGTTATTCAGAGAACATGAGGCGCAACATCGCGACAATGCCGATCGTATCTGGCGATTGCTCAATCTGGAATGGTGGCATCGGGTTTGCCTGGAAGGCGAGTCGCACGACGAAATCGGCGAGCCGGCGATGAGGATGGCTTCGTCGCGATAGAGACATCGTTGTGAAAAAAGCAGATCCTTCGCTTCGCCCGGGATGACAAGTCTTTTCGTTACCCTTTTACCGATAATACCGGGGCCTGAGCGAGCACCGCTTCGTATTCACTGTAGGCGCCTTTGAAATCGGTGATTTCGTGAGAGCCTTCGAAGTGCCAGATGCGGGTTGCCACTTCATCGATCAAATCTTCATCATGCGTGACCAGCAACACCGTTCCCGGATAGCGCTGCAATGAAATGTTTAGCGCGTTGATCGATTCGAGGTCAAGGTGGTTGGTGGGCTCGTCGAGGACGAGCAGGTTCGGCTTTTGCAGCATTAGCTTGCAGAAGAGCAAGCGGGCAGCTTCTCCGCCGGAGAGCACGTCCGTGCGCTTCTCCGCGTCATCGCGCGGGAAAAGCATTTGGCCGAGGATGCCGCGGATTTCTTCGGTGGAGGCGGATGGATCCCACTGATGAAGCCATTCCAGCACCTTGATGCCGGGCTCGATCAGCGCTTTGTGATCCTGGGCAAAATATCCGACCGCTGCCTCGTGACCCCAAATAACTTTTCCGCCTTCGAGAAATAGCCCATCGTAGCCGCTGGTTTTTCGCAGCTCCGATTCTGAGATGGTCGGAGCATTGGCGAGCAGCGCATTGACGAGAGTCGTCTTGCCGGAGCCGTTGCGGCCCATGAGCGCGATCTTTTCTCCGCGGAGTACGCTTGCGGTAAAGCCGGAAATTACTTTGGCTTCGCCATAAGACTTGCTGACGCCTTCGACTTCGAGAATGTGTTTGCCCGAAGGCCGTTTCTGGTCGAACTTTAAATACGGACGCTGAATGTTCGACCTCGCAAGCTCGGTGACCTGCAGGCGCTCAACTTCCTTGCGTCTCGACTGCACCTGGCTGGAGCGGGTTCCGGCGGCGAAGCGGGCGATGAACTCATTCAACTGCGAAATTTTCTTTTCGCGCTGCGCATTCTGCGATTCGATCTGCGAACGAATCTGCGTCTTCGCGATCACCATGTCGTCGTAGGTGCCGGTATAAGTAATGATGGTCTCGTAATCGATGTCCGCGATGTGAGTGCAAACACCGTTGAGAAAATGGCGATCATGCGAAATCACGATCAGCACGCCTTCATATTGGTTGAGAAAATTCTTTAGCCAGTGAATCGAATCGAGATCAAGGTGGTTCGTAGGCTCGTCGAGGAGCAGCGCCTGCGGATGCCCGAAGAGAGCCTGGGCGAGGAGCACTCGCATCTTTTGCCCGCTGGGCAGTTCTGACATTTTGCGCTCGTGCATCTCATCGGGAATGTCGAGGCCCTGGAGCAGAATTGCCGCGTCGGATTCTGCAGTGTAGCCGTCTTCTTCGCCGACGATGCCTTCGAGTTCGCCTAGCCTCATGCCATCCGTATCGGTCATTTCCTGTTTCGCGTAGATGATTTCCCGCTCTTCCAGGGCGGCCCACAGACGCCGGTTGCCCATGATCACCGCATCGATGACGCGATACCTATCGAAGGCGAATTGATCCTGACTTAGAACGCCCAGTTTGCGCGGGCGGACAACCGTTCCCTTCTGCGGCTCGAGTTCGCCGGTGAGAAGCTTCATGAAGGTGGATTTGCCGGCGCCGTTGGGGCCGGTGAGGCCGTAACGCTTCCCGGGCGTGAAGCCGGTGGAAACCTCATCGAACAGAACTTTGGCGCCGTAGCGCATGGACACATTGCCGACTGAAATCATGATATTCAGGGAACTGCGGGAATCGGTCCTAATCGTATCGGAGGAAAAACGCAGCTGCTGTTAGTAGAATAACACGTCTTCATCCCTAGTCATTCCCCCTTGCGACCGCTGCTGAGGTCGGAAGCGTTACCGCGGGGGCACAGGGTGGCACAGGGAAAACCTTACACCACGGAAGGGGCACTAAGGTTCAGGAAGGAGCAAGGCTGGCGGATCGTGATAGCCTTTGAGACGCATGAGCGATTCTCGGACTCCTACGGTTGATCTTCAGGCGATGGCGCGGCAGGTGATGCTGGCGCGTGGCTTCGACCCTAATTTTCCTCCGGCGACACAGCAGCAGTTGGCTGCGATCCAGGCGCACCCGCCATCGCTCACGCCTTCGGAGAAGGTGCGTGATCTGCGCGGCCTGCTTTGGTCTTCGATTGATAACGACACTTCGAGGGACCTGGACCAGATCGAGGTGGCTGAACGCCACCCTGATGGGGGCATCCAGGTGATGGTGGGCATTGCTGACGTGGACGCGTTTGTGGCGAAGGATTCCGCCATCGATCAGTACGCGGCGAAGGAGACCACCACTGTTTACACAGGGATCAGCATTTTCCCCATGCTGCCGGTGGAGCTCTCGACGGGCGCGTCATCCCTGCTCCCAGACGTGGACAGGCCGGCAGTGGTCACGGAGTTCGTGGTCGATGGCAAGGGTGCGCTCAGTTCGAGCAACGTGTATCGAGCAGTGGTGCGCAACAAGGCGCAACTCACTTATAAGGCGGTTGGAGCCTGGCTCGAAGGCACGGGTCCGGCTCCACCGAAAGTTGCTGCATCTGCCGAGTTACAAGCTCAGCTCAAGTTACAGGACGAAGTCGCGCAAACTCTCCGGAAGCTGCGTTTTGACAACGGTGCGCTGAACCTTGACACGGCCGAAGTGATCCCGCTGCTGCTCGACCAGCAGGTGACGGGAGTCGCGACGGTCGAGAAAAATCGCGCGACCGAATTGATCGAAGACTTCATGATCGCCGTTAATGGCGTGGTGGCACGACTGCTCGAAAAAATCTCTTCGCTGCGGCGCATCGTCAAAACTCCCGAGCACTGGGACGGAATCGTCCGTCTGGCGGCGGCGCAGGGCGAAAAGCTGCCCGCACAGCCCGATTCGAAGGCGCTCAACAATTTTCTTTTGAAGCGCAGAGCGGCCGATCCCGATCACTTTGCCGATTTGTCGCTGGCGGTCATCAAGCTGATTGGGCCGGGTGAATATGTGCTGGAGCGTCCGGGCGATCCTGAGCAGGGGCATTTTGGGCTTGCCGTGCAGGATTACACGCACTCGACCGCGCCCAACCGGCGCTTTGCCGACATTGTCACGCAGAGGCTGATCAAGTCTTTGCTGGATGGGAAACCGAATCCTTATTCTGACGCCGACCTCGCTGCGATCGCGGCTCATTGCACGGCGAAAGGAGATGCAGCGCGCAAAGTGGAGCGAGATATGTCGAAGCGGCTGGCAGCCGTGGCTATGAGTCATCATGTAGGTGAGACGTTCGATGCCGTCGTCACCGGAGTTACTCCGAAGGGGACATTTGTTCGCGTGCTGCAGCCGCACATGGAAGGCCTGCTGGCGCAGGGCGGGCAGGGGTTACACGTGGGAGATAGGTTGCGCGCGAAACTCACGCGAACTGACGTGCAACACGGGTTTATCGATTTTGCAAGAGCCTAAGAAATATCGAGCGGCGGTCTTAATCGCCCTCGCGCCAGATTTAATTTTGCGCCGGATTACCCTCCGCGAAGACACGGTGCATTCCTGTTGCTGCCCTAGAGAAAGTATC
>Ga0210391_10003371_pt1 | contig 13558 bp, 5 predicted proteins | sample IncBWC12OmetaG_FD_160573 | JGI IMG/M metagenome (GOLD analysis project Ga0210391, IMG submission 160573) | Forest soil microbial communities from Barre Woods Harvard Forest LTER site, Petersham, Massachusetts, United States - Inc-BW-C-12-O ... | reverse complement strand
GAATCCCCACACAGTTTGCGATCTTCGCCAGCGCTCTCTCGACACTTCCATCGAGAAGCTTGCCGGCTACCTCGCGCCGGAAAATCATGCCGCCCTCGAAACGCGCGCACCCATCGACGTGATGCAAGCGCACATGGGCCTTGCGCAGCTTTATTCCTACAAGGGCGACATGCTTTCCGCGATCGGGCAGTACGACGAGTCCTACAAGATCGCGCTTGCAAGCGTCCCCGCTGCGATTCCGCAGATGGAGGAAGCTCTCGGCATCGCGCATCTTCACAAATCCGAAATGGACAACGACGTGTATCGCAAGCCCGGTCAGAAATGTCTTTTCCCGATGCCCGCCGGCGTTGCGTACAAAAAAACCGAGGACTCGGAAAAAGCCATCGAGTACTTCACGAAATACCTGGAAAGGAAACCCAACGAACTCGAAGTGAAGTGGCTGCTCAATCTCGCTTACATGACGCTCGGTAAATATCCGTCGGCCGTTCCCGCTCAATACCTTCTTCCGATTTCATCGTTTGAATCGAAGGAAGACATCGGCCGTTTCGAAGACGTGGCTACGAAGATCGGAATCGACGATTTTTCCGAAGCAGGCGGGGTGATCGTGGACGACTTCGAAAACAATGGCCGCTTCGACGTCGTCACGTCGAGCTTTGAGAGTTGCGCGTCGCTGCATTACTTCCATAACAACGGCGACGGCACGTTCACCGACCGCACCGAAAAGTCCGGGCTTGCGGACCAGCTCGGCGGGCTCAACATCATCCAGACCGACTACAACAACGACGGCTGCATCGACATTCTCGTCCTCCGCGGCGCGTGGGAATTTGCGCAGCGCAGTTCGCTGCTGCGCGGGAATTGCGACGGCACGTTCACCGACGTCACCGAGGAGAGCGGCCTTGGCGAACTCGAGACCACCTCGCAAGCCGCCGTTTGGGCAGACATTAATAACGATGGGCTTCTCGACCTCTTCATCGCGAATGAAAGCGGGCCTGCGCAGCTTTATCTCAACAAGGGAAACGGCAAGTTCGAGGAGATTGCGCTGCTCGCGGGCGTGGAAGGCGACGGCACGTCGTATTCGAAGGCCGTCGTCGCGACGGATTACGACAACGACGGGTACGTCGATTTTTATGTGTCGAATCTCAACGGAGCGAATTACCTCTACCACAACAATCGCAACGGCACATTTTCAGACGTTGCTTACAAGGCCGGCGTTCTCGGCACGGGCAAAGGCTTCGCCACATGGTTCTTTGACTACGACAACGACGGCCTGCCTGACATTTTCGTCACCAGCTACTTCGTCTCGGTCGACGAAACCATGCGGACGTATCTCAGCCTTCCGCACAACGCGGGGACGCTAAAGCTCTACAAGAATCTTGGAAACGGAAAATTTCAGGACGTCACCGTCGCCACTGGGCTCGACAAAGTTTTCATGCCCATGGGCGCGAACTTCGGCGACGTGGATAACGACGGATTCCTGGATATTTATCTCGGCACCGGAAATCCCTCGTACGCGTCGGTGATTCCGAACGTGCTCCTTCGCAATCACGACGGGAAATATTTCACGGACATCACCGCGTCGTCCGGCACCGGCGAACTTCATAAGGGGCACGCGATCGCCTTCGCGGATCTCACCAACACTGGAAACGAAGACATCGTCACGTCTATTGGCGGCGCGACGCCCGGCGATCGACACGCTCTGCGCGTTTTCGCCAATCCCGGCCACGATAACGACTGGATCGCGCTGAAGCTCGTCGGCACGAAGACCAATCGCGCAGCCATCGGCGCGCGAATCAAGGTGACGGTGCAGAACGACGGCGGCGACGTTCGTTCGATTTACCGGACGGTGGGCAGTGGCGGCTCGTTCGGCGCTTCGCCTCTGGAACAGCACATCGGACTCGGCCACGGCGCCACGATTCGCAGCGTCGAAGTGTTCTGGCCCGTGAGCGGGACGCACCAGACATTCACCTCCGTTGGCAAGAACCAGTTTCTGGAAATTAAAGAGCTTTCGAATGAGTACGCGCGCCTTGACCGCAAGCCAGTTCACTTCGGGTCTGTCGCTGCGGTCGCTACTGCGTCGATTTCAGCGCCCACCGCGGACGGCGGCACGAGCGAGGTGGCGCGATGACCTGCGTGCGCCGTCTCGGCCTCACAGTTTTCGCGTTCGTCGCGTTTTTCGCTATGGTTTCGACGCTGCGCGCGGGCGAGCAGACGTTCGATGTCCGCGGCCTGATGCTCAAGATCGACAAGCCCGGCAAATCCGTTTTGATTTCGTGCGAGCGTATCCCCGGCTACATGGACGCGATGGTCATGCCGTTCGCCGTCCGCGATGTAGCGGAGCTCGACAACCTTAACACCGGCACGCTCGTCGACTTCCGCCTGGTCGTCGACGGCAATGACTCTTACGTCGACAACATCCGCGTCCATCACTACGAGAGCGTCGAAGCCGATCCGCTGTCCGCGCGGCGCCTGAAAGTGCTTGCCGCAATCAGCGATCCCGAATCCGACGTGCCGGAGATTCAAGCCGGCGCCAAAGTGCCAGATTTCACTCTGGTCGATCAGTTGGGCCGCAACGTCTCGCTCTCGGACTTTCACGGGAAAGTCGTCGCGCTCACCTTCACCTACACCCACTGTGTGCTACCGAACTTCTGCTTCCGCATCGCGAACAATTTCCGCCAGCTGCAAAGCCGCTTCGCGCCCGAACTCGGCAAGGATCTGGTCTTCGTCACGGTGACGTTCGATCCAGCGCATGACACGCCCGAACGGATGGCGGAATATGGAAAAACCTGGAACGCTGATCCGAAGTCCTGGCGACTGCTCACCGGTCCGCCGGCGGTGATCGATCGCGTGAGCCGGGAGTTCGGCGTCAGCTATTGGGTGGATGAAGGCGTGATGATCCACTCGCTCCACACCGTGCTCATCAACCCCGACGGAACCGTCGCCGCCAACCTTGAAGGCAATGAGTTCACGGCCACCGAACTCGGCGACCTGATTCAGACGGTTCTCAAACCGGCTCACACAAAAATGTCCGCGCAACAAGCTGGCACAGCATCGCAATCCCAGTCATTCAAGAACTGAGGATCCGTTGCGGAAATGACTCACCCGTAGTCCCTAAGTGACTCCCTGCTTGCAGAGCCAGTAAACGGACTAAATCCAAGTTGTGGTTCAGGCCGCGCGGCAAAAGGTTCTCAGTTCGGGTAAGGCACGCGCAACAAGGTGCCAGACGTAGACGGCAGAACGTAACGAATGCCGACGTAGACCATGCTGAGATGTGCGTCCCGTGGATTGCCCGTAGCCACGAACCAGGGCGCGCGACTGAGATAAGAATATTGCGTGTAATACTGCAGCGCGCCGTGTTTCTCGCTCTTCCAGAAAGTCATCAGCCAATCGAACGTGGCCTGCTGGATGATGCGATTGTTTGTGTTCGGTGAACCGGGACCGCCGTACCCGATAATCGTGTTGGGATTCGTAGTGTTCGTCGTATCCGGAAAGAAATTACGCCCATAATAGTCAGCACCGTAATAGACCGCGAACGCTTGCTTCTCGCTTGCTCTCCACTCGAGACCCGCAGAACCCGCTCCAGCATGCACCATGGAAAGACTGATGTCGGTTCCAGCGGCATTAGGGCGAACTACGAGCTGCGGACCTGTTCCGACCAAGTAGTGAGCGCCGCCGTCGCTCCAAAAGACATTTGCGAGTACAACGAGCTTGTTAGGCACGAGTTCGTAGTTCATAGCGGCTTGCCCGCCACCACCGAACGCCTTGTGCGAATTGAACGAAGTAGATCCAATCGGCATCACCGAAGCGTGCGCGCCGGTAAAAAAACCCGTGAGTTCGGCGTGAAAGTGTCTGCGGGCCAACTCTGTGTCGTACGTGGTTTTGGCGAGAATTTCCGGCATGAGGTTCGCCGCTCCCGCGTTGGCGTTGTTATCAAATTGCGTGCCAACCGAGGTGAACTGTGAGGGTAGAGCGATATAAGTGCCGATATATTGGTTGGGGTTTTCAAGACCTGCCCCGACGGCCCAATGCTCGTTCACGTGGTAAGCGATACGAAATTCGGCCGCCCTCGTGTAGGCCACTCCGACTGCGAGGTTCTGATCCTCGTTGTACGTAATGGCCAGATCGGAAGGCATTGGGCCGATGCCATTCCGGTTCGGCGTTAGCCAGCTCCACGTTTGTCCGCCTAAAATCTCCCAGTTGCCGCGCTTTGCGTACCCAAAGTAAAGGCGCAGTCGATTCGTAAGACCGTTGACGCTTTGATATACGCCCGGCGCGCTATTTCCGCTGAAATCGCCTTCGACGTAGCCGATGAGGTCGTGCCCTGGCCTATTGTCCTCGATCTTAAAGTTTAGTCGGGAGTACTGCGCCGTACTGCGGAATTCAGTAACGCGTCCTTGAGGCGTATTGCTGAAAGGTATGCCGGCGAAATCGGTGGCGATGTTGCTTTGCGTGTTCGTGGTTCGAAAAATATTCTCAAAATCGACGAAACCACCTGGGGTAAGAACGGCGTCGCCGATTTTAATGGAGCCGACTGGAACTTCGCCGACATTCAGTTCCGATTGCTGACCGGCGGATTGGCCCGAGGGGCTGACAATACCATGGCTGAGTTCCGGGGATGAGTTGGACGAGCTTGTCTCTGTTCCGGTCGGATTCGGTCGAACGGCCGCGGCAGTAGAAATTGGCGTAACGGCGGGAGTAGCAGGTTGGCCGCTTTTCAATTGCGCCATCAAAGCTTGGATTTCTTGCTGTTGTGAGGCTACCTGCTGCTGCGTTTGCAAAAGCGCCTGGCGGAGAGCCTGGAGCTGAGTTCCAACGTCTGAAGAGCTCGTAGAAGAATCGGAAGGTTGCGTGGCGGACTGGCCAAACGCAAGCGCCGGCACCATCAACAGAAGCCATACACTTCGTAAAAAGATTCGCATCATTAACCTCAGCGCGATTTGGTGGGTGACGCTCGTCTGAAGTCGTCGCCCACACCAGTCCCCGAGGATTGCCACACCCCGACCTTCAGGTGTGGCAATCTGGCGGTAATTTCAGACTGACAAAGATTGCGTTGGTAAAACCGGGCTAAGCCATCGAGTCTCCCGGTTTAGATCGACTCCAGTGACTCGCGGGCATGCCGAATGTTGCCCTCGACTGTGTCCACCACTTCCTCGATGTTCCCGGAGAGAACCATCTTTCCCAGGGCCAGCGCGAAGCCGACGGCTTGCGATCGATCAGCATGTGAAGGTATGGAAAGAGCGTTTGGATCGGTCACCACGTCGATGAGCGCGGGCCCTGGGTGCTCCAGTGCCTTCTTGAGGCCCGAGCTTAAGTCGGCGGGATTTTCGATTCTCACTCCCATCATGCCGATGGCTTCGGCAACCTTGGCGAAGTTTGGATTCTTCAGATCCGTTTGGAAGTCCGGGAATCCTGCGGTTTCCATTTCGAGTTTCACCATGCCTAGAGCGCCGTTGTCGAACACGAGGACCTTAATGGGGAGGTCGTACTGAGTTATCGTCAGCAAGTCCCCCATGAGCATAGCCAGGCCGCCATCTCCCGACATCGAGATCACCTGTCTTCCGGGATAGGTACACTGAGCGCCGATGGCCTGAGGGAGCGCGTTCGCCATGGAGCCGTGGTTAAAGGAACCGATGATTCGCCGGTCCTTGGTCGCCTTGATATGCCGCGCAGACCACACGTTGCACATGCCGGTGTCCGCGGTGAAGATCGCGTCGGGTGCCGCGACTTCGCTCAGCGCCGCTGCCACGGGCTCCGGATGCATGGGCCTGCGTGTTCCCACATGATCGACGTACACATTCATTTTGCGGAGCTTCTCTTTGTGCTTCCGAAGCGTGGTGTCCAGATATTCCCGGTTCTGTTTGGTGTCCAGCAGCGGCAGCAGCGCTTGCAACGTCTCGCGCACGTCTCCCCAAATTCCAAGATCGAGTCTGCTTCGCCGTCCCAAGCGCTCAACCCGGATATCGATTTGCGCAATCTTGGTCTTCGTCGGCAGGAATTTGTCATACGGAAAATCGGTGCCGATGAGCACCAGAAGATCGCATTCGTGAATCGCCTCGTAAGCCATGCCGAAACCGATCATTCCGGTCATGCCCACATCATAAGGATTGTCGTATTCGACGAACGGCTTTCCGCGGTAGGAATGCGCAACTGGAGATTTCACTTTCTCGGCTAGCGCGACGACCTCATCGTGAGCGTTGTCGCATCCAATTCCGCAGAAGAGCGCAACCTTATTGCTGGAGTTGATCAGTTCCGCCAAACGCGCCAAGTCCTTTTCACCCGGACGCACGGTCGGCCTGCGACGGACCAAAGAACGAGGTGCGCTTTCCGGAGGTAGATCCGCGGCAGCGATGTCGCCGGGAAGGACGACCACGCCAACTCCGCCTTGTCCAATGGCGCTTTGCATCGCGGAATGAAGTACACGCTCGAACTGCAGCGGGTTCGAGATCAGCTCGCAGTAGTAGCTGCATTCCTGAAACAGATTTTGCGGGTGGGTTTCCTGAAAATAGGCGGTGCCGATTTCGCTGCTCGGAATGTGCGATGCGATTGCCAGCACCGGAGCATTGCTGCGATGCGCATCGAAAAGACCGTTGATCAAGTGCAGATTGCCGGGGCCGCAACTGCCGCCGCAGGCTGCGAGCTTGCCGGTGAGTTGCGCCTCCGCGCCGGCCGCGAACGCGCCGGCCTCTTCGTTGCGTACGTGGACCCATTTCACTTTGGTGTTGAGCCGCAGTGCATCTGTCACCGGATTCAAGCTGTCGCCCACTACGCCGTAAATCCTTTCAACGCCTGCTTCGGCAAGCCTGCGAACCAGTTCATCGGCAATTCTATGTGGCATTTTTTCCGCCCCCCTTATTTATTCCTGTCCCCAAGAACGATATGAATTCGATTCAGCGCGGCAAAATGCTCTTCATACTGCCGCGATTTGTGACTATTTCGATTGCACCTTCGCATGGGCCGCTGATCCCGTCTCGCGGAGGAAGAAACTTACCATGATCGCGAGGGCACAGCAGGCAACCCAAAAGAATGCGCCCTTCTGAAAATGCAAGTGCAGGTTCATCGAGTTTCCGATGCCTTTACCGATGTGCTTTGCGTACACCGGGCCTAGAAATGCGGTAATGCCGAAGACGAGGAAGTTGATTCCGCCCGTTGCGCTTCCCTTCACATTGTCTGGATTGACTTCCTTAATGACGCTGTAAGGAATCATTGCCGCGCCTGATGCGATGCCGAACACGAACATCGCGACGTGCGGTGGAATTGGGAGGATTTTCAGCGCGAGCTGCGTAGCGGCGATAATCATGACTACCGCGCTCCCGATGATCACCGGCTTTCGCCTTCCTATGCGGTCCGAAAGCCATCCGAGAAGTGGACACCCGACAACCCAGCCCAGTGGAACCATCGAGGCGATGAGTACTGCGTTGTGATAGGAAAGTTGAAGGTCTTTTTGAAATGCAGCGACGCCCCAAATCATGTCTCCAATCGTCGTCGGCGCGAACAACAGCCCGGCAACGATTCCGCAGAGATACGATTGAGGATTCGAGAAGACAATTTTGTAGGGCTTCAGGATCGCACCGATCCCTCCCTCTTGTGCGTGCGGCCCAAATTGCTCCTTGGGAGTCGCCAAGAATGAGAACGCGGCTACCGCGAGGATGATCGCTCCCAGACCGATCCAGAGGGCGTGCACGTCCATACCGTGTTCGATCATCGGTCCAACGACGGACTGGCCCGCGGAACCGCCGAGCATCCCAACGCACTGAGTGATGCCGACTGCCGTTGCAAAGTAGCGTGCGGAAAATCCGTGCGCGGCGAGATAAACAGCGCCCGTGAAAGCAAAGGCCGAGCCCGCGCCCTGGAGCAAACGCCCAACATCGCCCGCCATCACCGAGCCTCCGCTGAAGAAGAGGCATCCGATCCCCAGGATGGCAGCGCCGACAGGGACCGTGCGCTTGGCTCCCAAGTGATCCAGCGCCGCTCCGGCGACCAAACTCATCGTCGAGTAGGTGTAATAGTAGGCGCCGAGAATCGCGCTGATGCCGAGGGCCGTAGTATGAAACGACGATTCCAGCTCTGGAATCATCACGGCCGGACTTGATCTCACTGCATACTCAAGGAAATAGAAAACGACCGTGAAGACCCAGGCGATCATGAATGCACGTGTTTGGGTTCCGGTCTGCTTTTGGTCCAGTGCGAGTGTAGCCATCGTTTGGCGAACCTTTCGCGGCGAGGAGATGAAATGAACCGTCAACCAACGACGTTCCTTTCACCCTCGGCTCCCTGTTTAGTGTGACCTGCGAACAAGTAGCTGCGGTACGATTACGCATTTCATGGCCCAAGTAGCGTTCTGTTTAGGGTGGTGAAAAATAGTGGCTTAACCAAACCCGGCGGGAATGGGGACAAACTTTGCTGTTAGCATGTTCACGCGTGCGCAAATATTGACACCGCCACGCAGCGGCTACCAGACTGCAGCCTGTGATTTTGTTTGCGGCGGGAAACGACCGTTTACTTTTAAGCCAGGGCGGCCCAATCAGAAGCTCAAAAAGGTCACCGAAGAACCAAAAAGCATATAATGCGCGCCATGCCGGCTCCGCGACCGAAACCCGACCCGCTGGACGCACAACTTCTCGTCGACTCGATCCCTGCCCTGATCCACACTTCCCGGCCTGACGGTTACCTCGATTACTTCAACAAGCCTTGGCTGGAATACCTGGGCGCCACTTTAGACAAAGTGGCCGGCTGGAACTGGACGAATTTTATTCACCCTGAAGACGTTGATGGAATCGTAGCCCAATGGCGGGCCTGCCTAGAAAGCGGAGAAATCTTCGAGTACGAAACTCGCGTCCGCAATGCGAACGGGGATTACCGCTGGATGTTCCATTCGAAGGTGCCGGTTCGGGACGAACGCGGCAGCATCGTCAAGTGGTTCGGATCGAGCATGGACATTGAGCGGCTCAAACGAGCCGAGAAAGCATGGCAGCGGAACGAGTTCTATCTTGCCGAAGGGCAGCGTCTTGGCCATGTGGGAAGCTGGGCTTTCGACCCTGAAGGATTCGACTTCTGGTCTCCGGAATTGTTTCGAATGCACGGTCTCGACCCGGCGAGGAAAGCGCCGAGCGTTCAAGAATATTTGAGCTTCGTCCACCCACACGATCGGGAAGCCATGGCTCATGTGATAAACCGGCTCGTCGGGGAAGGTGCGCCCTTCGACGCCACCAAGCGCATCGTGCGACCCGATGGCGAGGTCCGCTACATTCGTTGCGTCGGTGCCTCTTATGCCGGCGGCGAAAGCCTCAAGAAATACGTTGGCAGCGCCATAGACGTTACCGAGCACGAGCTTCTGGCCCAGGAGCTCCGACGGCGCGAAGCCTACTTGGCTGAAGCTCAAAGACTCAGCCACACCGGCAGCTTCGGATGGAAAGTCGCTAGCGGACAGATCGTCTGGTCGGATGAGACTTTCCGAATCTTCCAATGCGATCCCGGCACGAAACCGACTCTGGAATTTGTCCTCACCCGAATTCATCCGAAGGACCGCGAAATCGTGCAGCAACAAATCGAGCAAGCATCGCGTGACGGTAACGCTTTTGATGTTGAAAACCGGCTACAAATGCCTGACGGCTCCGTGAAGCACCTGCGCGTGACTGCTCATCCGTCACAGGACAGCGAGGGCAACCTCGAGTTCGTAGGCGCAGTGACCGATATCAGTGAGCAACGCCAGGCGGAAGCAGACATTCAAGCAAGAGAGATCGAGCTCCAGCAGATGCTGGACCTCTCGTCGCAACAGATTGCAGTGTTTGCAGCCGATGGCGAGCGCCTTCATGCCAATCGCAACGCACTCGAATATATCGGCATGAGCCTTGACGAGTGGCGGCGAACACCCGGAGGCTTTTTTAAGCCCGGTTCGTTCATTCATCCGGACGACCGGGAACGAGTGGGGCGGGCTTACTTCGATGGGAACCTCTCAGCTGGCTCCGTTTACGAGCTGGAGATTCGCATACGGGGAGCGGATGGGAATCATCGTTGGTTCCATGTTCGCTACAATCCGCTGCACGACGACAAGGGGCAGGTCAAGCGTTGGTATGTTGCGTCTACGGATATTGATGATCGTAAGCAGGCTGAAGAACGGCTTCGGCAGGAAAACGTCGCTCTCCGTGAAGAAATCGACAAAGCCTCGATGTTTGAAGAGATCGTTGGAACATCTCCTGCATTGAAAAGCGTACTTTCGCTGATCTCTAAAGTTGCGCGAAGTGACTCGACGGTCCTCGTAACGGGTGAAACGGGAACAGGCAAAGAGCTGGTTGCACGCGCGATCCACCGCCGATCCGACCGTGCTTCGCGCTCGTTCGTAAGCGTGAACTGTGCAGCAATCCCACGCGATCTGATTGCTTCGGAACTTTTTGGCCATGAAAAAGGCGCTTTCACGGGCGCGATTCAGCAACGCATAGGCCGATTCGAGCTCGCGAACGGCGGAACGCTCTTCCTCGATGAAGTCGGAGAGCTTCCAGCGGTGACTCAGGTTGCGCTGTTGCGCGTCTTGCAGGAGCACGAGTTTGAGCGCGTCGGCGGCAATCGCACCATCCGCGCCGACGTCCGAGTGATCGCGGCCACCAATCGTGACTTACAGGCCGCCATCGATGTGGGCGCCTTCCGAAGCGATTTGTTCTATCGGTTGAACGTTTTCCCGATCGACATTCCTGCCCTCCGAGAACGGGAAGAAGACATTCCCTTGCTGGTGGAATACTTCGTCGATCGCTATGCGCGAACGGCCGGCAAGAAAATAAAGAGCGTCAACAAAAAGACGCTCAAGTCTCTGCAGTCCTACCCGTGGCCCGGGAACATCCGCGAACTGCAAAACGTGATCGAGCGTTCCGTCATACTCTGCGAGACGGACATTTTTTCGGTCGACGAAAGCTGGTTGCCGCAGCCCCCGGCGATGACGGCAGAGACAAAACGGCAAGCTGAACTCCCTCGCAAACTCCTCGCGCAAGAGAAAAACATGATTGAGGCTGCGTTGAAAGATTCCCGTGGGCGCGTGTCAGGACCCACGGGAGCTGCGGCGAAGTTGGGCATACCGCGGTCAACGTTGGAATCGAAGCTCAAGTCGCTGAAGATCAACAAGAATCTTTTCAAAGTTTGAGTACGTCGAGCGGGCGCAACTCAATTTTGGAGTTTGGCGTACTCCGATTTGGCTTGCTGGTAGATGGGAATGTCAGGGTCCGCGTTCTTCCACAAATCCAAGAAGGTCTCGTAGGATTTTCGTGCGGCGGCCTCATTGCCCGTCATCTTCTGAGCGCGGGCAAGCTGCAGCCAGGCCAAGGGTCCGATGACATGCCTCACGCTAAAACCGGGATTGTCGATTTGCTTTTGGAACTGAGCCGCGGCTGATTGGCCATCGCCAAGCTCCAGATAGGCCAGTCCGCGGATGTAGGCCGGGTACGCGTAATCGAACACTCCCGTAAACGCAAGGTCGTACTTCGTGGTGTCGCGTAGCAGATCGATGGCTGCCACAGGCTCGTGTTTCTGCAGCTTGATCGCGGCTCGGATGAGGGGAATGAAGTAATGCTGTATTAGCGTGTCTTCGGGCCTCTCCGCGCTGACTTGGTCCGCGATTTTACTGGCTTCATCTGTTTGACCGGATCGCGCTAGCGCGAACGCCAGGGCGATCTTGGTATTGCGATCGCGCGGCCTTGCAGCGGCCTTACTTTCATAGCGGCGAGCTTGCGCGTCCATTCCGACTTCGGCATTCTCCAGGGCTGAGAGAATCACCCACCAGTCATCACTGCCAGGTTCCGAGGTCTGTCCCAAAGCTTGCCGTCGCAATTGTTCGGCGGAGTGAAAGCGCCCCTGTTGAATGTCGATCAAGGAATGTTCATGGAGGAAGTCTTCTCGATACTTGCCTCGCTCCTCCTCCATGAGGATCTTTTCGACGGTGTCCCGGTCACCTGCAGCGAACGCCACAATTAGCCTTTCCCGCCGGATCAATAAATTGTCGAGTTTAAGAGCGTCCGCTTTGGCGAGCCATGATTTTGCCTCATTGAGTCGGCTTGCGTATCGGATGGACTGAATCGCACTACCGAAGTAATAGGAACTCTGCCGCAACCGTGCAACCTCTGCCGCTTCGTCAGCGGCCTTTTCAGGCTGGCCGAGATGCACAAATGCTTCCCTGAGATTGGCATGAGCGAACGTGTCCCGAGGAAATATATCCAACAGACGAAGCACGCAAGAGTATTCCTTTTCCCAGTCGCCGATCACATTGCTGTAATAGGTGATTTCGAAAGCCAACCGGTCTTTTTCCCTCAATCGGTCGCGAAGCTCGTACGCACGTGTGTACGAAGCCTCTGACAACTCGGTTTTGCCGAGGAAAAGGTAGACCGCGCCCATGCGCTCGTGCGTTATGGCGAGGTTTGGATCCAGTTCAACCGCTCGCTGAAAATCCTTGAGCGATCCCTCAGCATCGCCGGCGAGGGAGAGCTTGTTCCCCTGAGCAGCGGCTTGCAAAGCCTCGAGCGAAGAGCTGAGCGCCTTTTCTAACGGCTGATTGAAGCGCGCCAGCGAAGCTGCGGGCTCTCCGAGCTTTGCGCGAAGGCGTGCGGCTGCGACTCCTAAGGCGTGCACGATTTCATTCCGCTGCCCGATGTCCACCTGTTCTTTTGCCAAGGTCGCTCCCGACCCGCAGTCGAGCGCGCGCAACTCCAAGATGTAGCCGTTCCCGACGTCAGCAATCGCTTGAGAGATCATCAGTCTGCTGTTGGTGTTGACGCAGACCTGACGAGCAATTACTGATGTCAACGTTGTAGTCGGCGGGAGCTTGAGTTGCGCCAGCGTACCCAGCACTTTATCTCTACCTAGAATATTCAGATAAGGTGTCTGTTCCATTCCGTAACGCAAAGCTAGATCCATCGTGTCGTCGAACACCGGATCGCTGGTCTCGTTTTTGAGATCGGAGAGGACGATGGTGTCCGAGCTGGAGAGCACCACTCGGTGGCGGTGACTCCAGTACAACCAGAAGGCCGCAGCCAGAACGACCGAAACCGCGGCCGCCGCGATCCATCGGCGCAGCTGCAGTCGAGGTAGGGGTGACTTCGTAGCTCTCGAGCTGGTTGGAGAGTCCTCGGGTCGTGCGTCCGTCTCTACGAGCTCGCTGCCAGCAGCGGGAAGCGCGGCATGTTTCTCGATGTCTCCGGGTTCCGCCGTGACAGTTACACGCTCCGTGAACTGGTATCCCTTTCGGGCGATGGTGACGATCAAGCGGCTGTCTTCTGAGTTGTCCCCGAGCGCCTTGCGCAAGTGGGAGATGTATTGCGTGAGGTTCCCCTCTTCTACAAAGGCGTTGCCCCAAACCGCTTGTAGCAATTCTTCCTTCGTCACCAGGCGATTAGGGTTCTGCAGCAGGAAGTGAAGGACGTCGAAGGCCTTAGGCGTGAGAGAGACCGCTGAATCGGCGCGAAAGAGAGTGCGCTTGCTGGAGTCCAGAGAAAAGACGCCGAAACGGTATAAATAACCGTTAGCTAGGTTCGTCACGTTTTCTCTATTTAAATTGCCCATTGTAAGAGGCATTTCGAATGACCTG
>Ga0210391_10003369_pt1 | contig 13559 bp, 13 predicted proteins | sample IncBWC12OmetaG_FD_160573 | JGI IMG/M metagenome (GOLD analysis project Ga0210391, IMG submission 160573) | Forest soil microbial communities from Barre Woods Harvard Forest LTER site, Petersham, Massachusetts, United States - Inc-BW-C-12-O ... | reverse complement strand
GTGATACGTGGTCAGTGCCAGCCCGGTGTTCTCAGACAACGGATAAACGGTTTGCACCAGCCCTTTGCCGAAGGTCGTCTCGCCGGCGATGATCGCGCGGTCATGATCCTGCAATGCACCAGAAACAATTTCAGCCGCCGAAGCGGTGCCGTGATTCACCAGCACCACGACGGGATATTCGCGGCCTCCATTGCCATGAGTCGCACGATATGTCTGTTCAGGGAAGGCACGGCCACGCTGGGAGACGATCACCTGACCCTTTTCCAGGAACTTGTCGCATACCGCCACCGCTTCACTCAACAAGCCGCCAGGATTTCCGCGCAGGTCGAGAATCAGTCCATCGACGCTGCCAAAGTGATCCAGGGCATCCGAGAGCTCGCGGCCCGTGGTTTCCTGGAAATTCGTGATATGCACGTAGCCGACATTTGGCCGCACCATATACGCGAGATCGATGCTGTTGTGCGGTATCTCGTCCCGAATCAAATCGAATACCAGCGGTTTCGCTGCGCCCTCGCGTGCAATCGTTATTTGCACGTGGGTCCCTTTGGGTCCTTTGAGGACGTTGGCAACATCTTCTGAATTCATGTTGTCGGTGGACTTGCCATCGACCGCGACAATCACGTCTCCGGGCCGGATACCCGCTTTAAAAGAAGGTGTGCCTTCAAACGGACTGACCACCACAATCTTGTTGCTCTGCGGCTGAATCAGCATGCCCACGCCGTAGTACTTGCCATGCTGATCTTCGCGCATTTTGGCATAGGCTTTGGGGTCGTAGAAGCTGGAATGCGGGTCAAGCACGCGTAGCATTCCGGGGATGGCTCCGTCGTACACTGCCTTTTCGGCCTTATCGCCGGTCAGCGGCTCGGCATAGTTTTGTTCCACCAGGTTGTAGACACTGGTGAAGTTGCGCAAATCGTCACGCAAAGCGGACTCATCCGAACTGGATTGCGCGCCAAGGCGCTGGCTCACCACGGTTCCAAGGAACCCACAAACCACAAAGAAGAGGAGGATGGAGAACAAAAACCGTCGTGTTCGAGATGCCATTGTGCGGTAATCCTCAGGGTCCGGAGGCGCAGGGAGAGGGCGGTCCTGAGGCGCGGCCCGGAGTGTTCTTGATCGAAGTATACCATTGGACGTAAGCTGATCTGATACGTACTCAGACACTGAAAGTGCAGCAAAATCCGGTCTGTTCGACGCCCCCACCCAGGCGATCAGGCAAACTACCACGTAAGGGCTAGGGCGTTTTACTTCTGGTGTATAGAGGGTGACGAATTCGAGTTTTCTTGCAGGCAGCAGCACATCGCCTCTACCTCTGGTCACCGGTGGAAGTCAAATGTTCAGTGCGCTACCAGTTAGCAGCGATATGAGATGTCCATACAAATGACGTTTTCCGAGTTTCAGAAATCCACCGCGATCTTGATCCTCAGTGCGAGTCTAAGCGCTGTTCCCTCCCTGGCCCAGGCAAACAACAAGGCTGGAGCAACCGAGCCCCCGCCTGCTCAAGGGAAAGTGGTGGAGGACATTGCCGTCCGGGTGAACGACCAGATCATTACCAGTTCGGACTATGACCGCGCCGAGGAGCAACTGGAGGCCGAAGCCAGCCGCCAGGCCGTTCCTGCCCACGAGCTGGAACAGAAAAAAGCGGATTTGTTGCGCGACCTGATCGATCAGCAGCTCTTGCTGTCCAAAGGGAAGGAACTTGGAATCACCGGCGAAACCGAGTTGATCAAGAGACTCGACGAGATCAGAAAGCAGAACCATCTGGACTCGATGGAAGATCTTGAAAAGGCCTATGCTTCGCAAGCGCAGGGCGGGACCTTTGAAGACTTCAAAGCCACCATCCGCAACAGCATCATTACCCAGCAGGTGGTCCGGGACGAGGTTGGTCGAAGAATCAGCATGTCGCCGAACGAGGTTCAGCAATATTTCAAGGAACACGAAAGTGAGTTTGCCCAGCCCGAATCGGTAACTCTGAACGAGATTTTGATCCCAACTCCCGCCAAGTCGGCGACCGAAGGGGCCGATGAGGCCCAGGTCGCGGCGGCACAGGCGCAGGCCGATGCTATCGAAACAAAACTGGCCGCCGGGGCAAAGTTCGAAGACCTAGCCAAGCCTGAACCTACCGACCCCAACGCGCCCAAGAGCGTCGCGCTGGGTGAGTTCCGCCGTGACCAGTTGGCTAAGGAGATTGCTGATAAAGCCTTTGCCCTGAATGCCGGTCAGCACACGCAACCAATCCGCACCAAGCAAGGCTTCATCATCCTGCAAGCCACACAGCATAACCTGGGCGGGGATGCCAGCTTCAAACAAGTGGAGCCGCAAGTGGAAGAAGCTCTCTTTCTGGAGCGCATGCAGCCAAAACTGCGGGAATATCTCACCAAGTTGCGCGAAGAGGCGGCGATCGACATCTACCACGGCACGGATACGGGGGCCAGCGGGAACGAAATGCATTTGACGTATAGCGCCTATACGCCTCCACCCCCCAAGAAAAAGAAGAAATTTGCCCGTTCGCGATTCCGTGGCAAGGCGGCGGCGTCCACTCCGGTCCAAACCGCCCAGTCGGCGCCTGCGGCCGCGGCTGGTGCGCCCGTGGCCCCGGCCGGATCGCCCGCGGCCGCTTCTGGTGGTACTCCTGCGGCTGAGGCTACTGCCCCTGCTACCCCGGCTGCAACCACTGCAACTGCCACCCCAGCGGCGGCATCGGCGAGTTCCTCCAAGCCCCCAACCACGCAACAGGCGAGCAACAGCGTCGAGAAGCCAGGAAAGCGAGAGAAAATCCGTTTTGGCCAGGCTCCGCGCGAGTCACTCCCGTCTTCCCAGGTCGCTACCGCGGTCGCTCCTGATAACGGTCCAGGCGTCACCACTCCTGAAACTCGCTACGTCAACCCGGACGGTACCGTGAGCGGCACCGTCACCGATACTCCTGAAAAGAAGACCCGCCTGAGCAGCCGGCCGGTCGTGCACAAGACAAAGGCCTCGAAATCCAAATCCACCGATACGACGGACCAGCCTACTGCGGATGACCTGGCAACGCAGAAGGTGCAGAATGCGCCGCTCGATCTATCCGATCCAAACGCGAAAAAGCCCAAGCCGAAGGGCGAAAAGAGCCGGCTTTCCGACAAGCCGAAGGAGCCGGACCAAACACCAGCGCCTTATCTCGGTCACCCGGATCAAAACCCGCCGCAGGCCGCGCCCCCCGCTAGCCAGAACCCTGTTCCGGGCGCACCGGCTGCCGGGCCTTCGGGGAACCCGTGATCCAAGCGAAATGAAAGAAATTTACGTCGCTGACGTAGCTAAGTTCGAAAATCAGGCGATTGTCGCTTTCTTCGCCGTCGCCTCCAAGCAATTGCGTAGCCGCAAGGATGGCGGTCAGTACCTGGCGGTTACCCTGGGCGACCGGACCGGGCAGATCGAATCGCGCATGTGGGACAACTTTGCCGAAATCGCAGCCGGGTTTGAGCAGGGGGACGTGGTCAAAGTCAGAGCCGAGGTCTGCCGATTCAACGGCCGCTTCCAGTTAAATCTGGAAAAGCTGCGCCGCGCCACTCCGGACGAGTTCGATATGGCAGACTATGTTCCACACACAAGCAAAGATGTGGAGGAGCTGTGGGCCACTCTGATTCGCTCCGTAGACGGTTTTTCCAACCCTTGGCTGCAGGCGCTCGTGCGCTCGTTTCTGGAAGACCCGGTCATCGCGTCTGCTTTCCGTGAAGCTCCCGCGGCAAAGAGCCTGCACCATGCCTGGATGGGTGGGCTTCTCGAACACGTGGTTTCCTTGATGGGTATTTGCGAGTTAGCGGCGCAGCATTATCCCGAGATCAACCGCGACTTGCTCCTCACCGGCGTCATTTTCCACGACATTGGCAAACTGCAGGAGCTGCGCTGGGGGATGACGTTTGACTACACCCTGGAGGGGCAGCTGGTGGGGCACATTGCCATTGCCATCGGGATGATTGAAAAGAAACTGGCGGCGATGCCGGAGTTTCCACCCACGCTCCGCATTTTGGTCGAGCACATGGTTCTGAGTCACCATGGCAGGCTCGAATTTGGATCTCCCAAGCTGCCCATGATTCCCGAAGCGGTGCTGCTCCACTACCTGGACGATCTGGACGCCAAGATGCACACCATGCGCAGTGAATTTGAGCGCCACGAGGCGCAGGGAGCCGAGCCAGGCGAGATGACGGACTGGGTGCGTTCCATGGAGAGGCCGCTATTGAACACGGTCACGTTCCTCAGGCCAAAGGAGTAGACCATGCACTATCTGCTGAAGACCGAACCGACCGCCTATTCCTTCGCTGATTTATTGCGCGAAAAGGAAACTGACTGGACTGGAGTGACCAATCCGACGGCGGTCAAGAACCTTAGGGCGATGAAGAAGGGCGACAAGCTCGTCATCTATCACACTGGAGAAGAAAAGGCCGCAGTGGGTCTGGCTCGCGTCACCTCCGTAGATATATCTGACCCCAAAGTTCCGCTTGTTCGTATTGCGGCCGGTGCAGCAATCAAGCAGCCAAAAACGCTGGCCGAGATCAAGCAGCAGGCCATCTTCCAGGATTCCCCGCTGGTCCGCCAGTCGAGGCTTTCGGTAGCCCCACTCGATGAGGTCCAGTACGACTGGCTAGTGCACGGTTAGCCTTCAAATTCACACCTGGGCCACCCACTCAAAGTCTGGAGATCTGCGGTTTCTCGTCTGAAATCGACTACAATCGAACGTTAGGTCTCGCCCACAAAGATGCTACGTTTTTCAACGGCTGGTGAATCACACGGCGAGTGCCTTATCGCCCTTATTTCTGGACTGCCTGCGGGCCTGGACGTCGATGTAGACTTCATCGACCGGGAGCTTTGGCGGCGGCAGCAGGGCTTCGGCCGGGGCGGCCGCATGCACATTGAGCAGGACCGGGCCCATCTGCTCTCCGGGGTGCGCCACGGGAAGACCATCGGCTCGCCGGTTTCCATCCAGATCGAAAATCGCGATTGGAAAAACTGGACCGAGGCACTCCCCGTAGCTGCGGGTGATCCTGAAAAGCACAAAGCCGTAGCGTCCCCGCGGCCCGGCCACGCCGACCTTGCGGGCTCGCTCAAGTACGATTTCCCCGATGCACGCTATGTTCTGGAGCGAGCTTCCGCCCGTGAATCCACCGCCCGTGTTGCGGCCGGCGCAATGGCCAAGCTGCTCTTGAAGCCATTGGGCATTGAGATCGGCAGCCATGTGGTTCGGGTGGGCCGTGTGGAGCTTCCTTTGATTGCCTCCTGGCAACAGGTTGCGGCGCTGAGGGACAAGAATGAAGTCCTATTAAACTGCGTTGATCCCGCGACTGAAGAGCAGATGAAGGCCGAGGTAGATCACGTGCTACGCACCGGCGATTCCATCGGGGGCGTCTTTGAAGTAGTTGTTCACGGTGCCCCTCCGGGCCTGGGCACCTACGCGAATTGGGATGAACGGCTGGACGGTCTGCTCGCCTGGGCGGTGATGTCCTTGCAGGCGGTGAAAGCAGTTGAGCTGGGCCAGGGAGTCACCGCTGCCCAGTCCTTCGGCTCTGCTGTTCACGACGCGATCGGCTACAGCACGGAAGAGAACGGCGGCGCAGCCACCAGGTTTACTCGTGAGCACAACAACGCCGGCGGCATCGAAGGCGGCATCTCGAATGGGGAAGACATTATTGTGCGCGGTTATTTGAAACCCATCTCAACGCTGCGCCGGCCACTTGGTTCCGTCTCTTTTAGCACCCGGGAGTCGACCAAGGCGGCCTATGAGCGTTCCGACGTGTGTGTCGTGCCGGCGGCGGGAGTAGCTGCTGAAGCGATGGTCGCGTTCGTCATTGCGAAACTCGTGCTGGAAAAGTTTGGCGGCGACTCGGCCGGAGAGCTCAGCAGGAATTACCAGGGATACCTGGAGCAGATTCGTCGATTCTAAGCATGGTTTATCCGATAGTTAAATTTCCAGATCCTATCCTGCAGCGGCCGGCTGAGGCCGTCACCGTATTTGACGACGACCTGCGCAGGCTGGTGGACGATATGTTCGAGTCTATGTATGTTGCCCACGGCATCGGGCTCGCGGCTCCGCAGATCGGCATCCCCAAACGTTTGACGGTGATCGATCTCAGCTTCCAGAAAACGCCTGAAGACAAGATTGCCCTAATTAATCCTGAGGTTGTTACCAAAGAAGGAAAGATCTTCGAGGAAGAGGGCTGTCTTAGCCTGCCTGACATTCGGGAGAAAGTCTCGCGTGCTGCGAAAGTCAAAATACGCGCACAGGATTTAGAGGGCAACTGGTTTGAACGAGAGGCGGATGACCTGCTGGCCCGCGCCTTTCAGCATGAGATTGACCACCTCGACGGCATTCTCTTCATCTTCCGCATCAGCGCCCTGAAGCGGGACTTCGTGCTGCGCAAAATCCGCAAACTCCAGCGAGCTGGAGAATGGTAGACGAGCGATGAGGCTCGTCTTTTGCGGCACACCGCAGTTCGCCATTCCTACTCTGCAACAGCTGCTGGCGGCTGGACATGCGGTCGAATTGGTAGTGACTCAACCCGATCGTGTGCGAGGTCGCGATCAGGAGCCTTCCCCTCCTCCGGTCAAGGCGTTGGCATTGGAAGTGGGGCTGCCGGTAGTGCAGCCTGAAAAAATTAAAAACAATCCCGAGCTTCGTGCGCGCCTGGAGGTAATCAAACCCGACGCCATCATCGTCGTGGCGTTCGGCCGCATTATTCCGGAATGGATGCTGAACCTGCCGCGCTGGGGCAACATCAACCTGCACGCGTCAATGCTCCCAAAATACCGCGGGGCAGCGCCCATCCAGTGGGCGGTAGCGAACGGTGAGAAGGTAACCGGCGCCACCACCATGCGCCTTGATCAGGGTCTCGATACCGGTAATATTCTGCTGCAGCGATTGTTGCCGATTGAACCCGATCAAACGGCAGAGCAATTGTTTCCAGTGCTGGCTGCCAGCGGTGCGGGCCTTATGCTGGAAACCCTTGCCGGCTTGCAGGCGGGCACGATCCAGCCGGTTCCGCAGGACGATACGGCCGCCTCGCTGGCGCCGATCCTCGACCGCGAGGATGCATTGATTGATTTCGCCCGCTCTGCCGGCGAGATCTACAACCGCTGGCGCGGCTTCCAACCGTGGCCTGGAGCCTACACCTTCTTCCGCGGCAAGAAGCTGACGGTCCATCGTCTGCATCCGTCCGGGTCCACTGCCGCGCCTCCTGGAGAGCTGGTAGTCGCAGGAGATCGACTCCTGGTGGCTGCGGGATCGGGCACACAACTGGAGTTGCTGGAGATTCAACTGGAAGGCAGGAAGAGAATGCCAGTTGCAGACTTTCTCCGTGGCGCTGCGCCTCACAAGCACGAGAGGTTTGGGTGAGTCGTTGAGCATCTCGTTAAGCATCTCGCCGGCACGCAAGATCGCCTTTGAGTTGCTGCTCGAACTCAGGCGCAAGCCACAATCGCACAGTGATGTTCTGCTTCGCTCCAAACAAGTAGAAGCGCTGTCGACGCTGGATAAGAATCTGGTCACTACGCTGGTGATGGGCGTTCTTCGCTGGCAACTGGTGTTGCAGCAGCGTATTCGCGAAGCACTTACTAAAAGCAAAAGTCATTTGGCTGACCCGGTGCAAGTCTCGCTGGAACTGGGAACATTGCAGCTTCTGCTACTGGATCGCATCCCTGACCATGCCGCTATCTTCGAAAGCGTAGAGCTGGTCAAGCAGTCAGGAAACCAATACGCCGCGGGATTGGTCAACGCGGTCCTGCGGAAGTTAGCGCAAAGCCCGAAGTTGGAAGCAGGCGATGCCGCGGCGGCGCATCCTGCGTGGATGGTAGAACGTTGGGTGGCTGCCTATGGCCGTGAAACCGCGGATGCTATTTGCCGCTACGATCAGCTTCCTCCGCCCACGACCATCCGCCATCAGGCCGAAGGTCTGCAGTTGGAAGAAGCCGCATTTGTGGTCAGCGCCAGGCGCGTCATTTCTGGAGAGGTGAAAGCCGGAGTCCGCATCCAGGATGAGGGATCGCAACTCATCGCCGAGCTAGCTGGGGGCGGCAAGGAAATCCTGGATTGCTGCGCCGCGCCGGGAGGCAAGACCGCGATTCTGGCCGAGCGCAATCCAGCTGCTTCCATCACCGCATGTGACATCAGTCCCGCGCGACTCAAGGCTATGCAGAAGAATTTGCCGGGGCTGGGCATTCACTTTCGTGTTCTGGATGCGACGCAATTTCCGTTCGAGAAGCAATTTGACCTGGTCCTCTGCGACGCGCCCTGCAGCGGGACCGGAACCCTTGCGCGCAATCCTGAGATACGGCACCGGCTCACGGTGAATGATCTTGCCCGCCACCATGAGCGTCAGGTGGGTCTTCTTCGTTCCGCGATGCACGCACTACGCCAGGGTGGCAGGCTAATCTACTCCACCTGTTCGCTGGAAGCCGAGGAGAACGAGGATGTTGTGGCGGAAGCTCTTAAAGCGGAGAAAGGATTTCGCCTGCTCGCCTGCGAGGATCAACTTAGATCGTTAGAGCATGAAGGTGTCCTCCACGCGGGCACGGCAGAAAGGCTTTCCCATCGAGATTTTATTCGCACTTTTCCCGGGCTCTATCCTGGCGACGGTTTTTTCGCTGCCTGCCTGGTGCGCAATTAGTTGGAGGAACCAGAAGACATTTCCACGAGGCACCGCTGAACCGCAGATCTCTCCACTGCGCTGCGCTCCGGTCGAGGTGACAAAGGGAAGAGGTGCGCTTCCAGAGAGTGAAGTTTCTGACGGAAACTGTTTTCATCACTTTCGGCAGGCCAAAGGCCCATGACTCCTCCGGTCGAAAACCATTCCAGTGGGGCAAACGGCTTTCTTTCAGCAACTACTTCTCACGGAAAAGTGTGGCCCTACCCTTGTCATCTCGACCGGAGCGCAGCGCAGTGGAGAGATCTGCGGTTACAGCGGTGCCGCTTGGAAATGTGCTTGAATTTTACTGGGCGATTTTCAGCGTAACGATCATGCCCGGCTCGACGCGGTGTCCCGCCAGGGGTGTCTGCCCCAACACCGTGCCCGCGGGATCCGCGGTATCCGCTGGGGCCATTCCGGCGTCGGCGTCTGGGGGAGCGGGGGCGTCAGAATAGCTATTCTGCACCGGGCCCACCTTAAACCCGGCGTGCACCACTAACGCAGTGGCAGCCGCCAGCGGCATACCAACCAGTTGCGGCATGACCAGCGCCTGAGCCGTCGTTGGCGCCGCCGTGCTCACCAGCAGGCTGACACTGGGCCGCTCGACACCTCCGGCGCCCTGCTGCGGATTCTGCGCAATGACCGTTCCGGGAGGAGCACCGGTCCACGGCATCTGTGCGGTCTCTTCCAGTTCCAACCCCACGCGGCGCACTTCAATCGCGGCGACCCGTTCCTGCTGGCCAACGACCGACGGAATCGCTACCCGTTGTGGCCCCAGGCTTTCCGTCACCCGCATACGCCATTCCCGCCTGACGATTGCGCCCGGCAGAGGAGATTGTGCCAACACCCTTCCCGCCGGTACATCGACACTGTAGTACTTGTTGTCGATACCCAGGTTCAATCCCATATTGGCGGTCTTGTGTACCGCCTCGGAAACAGTCAGCCCCTGGATATCAGGAACCTTCACTTCTGCCCCATGGATGGCCAAACGCATGGTCACCACTGCCGAAACCAGCCCCGCCATCGCGAGCGCCAGTCCAGCCAGTACCAGGCGAAAGAAATTAATCATTTCCCCTCAGCGTAGGTGATGACGTAGTCGATCGTCGCCGCTTTTTCCAGCATCTTCGAAACCGAGCAGTATTTGTTCTTTGACAGGGCGACTGCATCCTCTGCAGCTTTAGACGAGACCCCTCCGCCGATGTGGTACGTAAGCTGGATATGGGTGAAGACCCGGGGTGCTTCCTGAGCTTGTTCGGCCACCGCTGAAACCGTCAGCGAGGTAAGCAGTTCCCGCTTCTTGCGCAAAATTGAAACCACGTCCACCGAAGTACAGCCGCACAGTGCCAGCAGCACCAGCTCCATTGGACTCGCGCCAGCCTTGTGAGCAGCCTCCCCATCCATGGTGACATGGTGGCCGCTTTGAGACACCGCATCGTACTGTTGGTCATGCTGCCAGGTGACGGTCGCGTGCATTCCTCAAGTTTACCGAGTCAGCAACCTATCCGGGCACCAGCGAACACGGGTGACATTACATGGTTAATGCTTAACCCCGCGATACAAACCCGCAATCCCAAAGCTATACGGCGTCCAGGAAACCTGTTCAAATCCAACCGATCGCATGACTTGCAGCAATTCCGCCGGGGCAGGGAATCTCTCGACCGAGGCAGGCAGGTAACGGTACGGTCCGGAGACCCCGGAGATTAGCGAGCCCACTGCCGGGAGCACCTGGCGGAAGTAGAAGGCATACAGCTTACCCATGAGGCCGCCCGGTTCGCTGAAGTCGAGGATGCCCAACTCACCGCCCGGCTTCAATGCGCGGTAGAACTCCCTGAGACCGGCCTGGTAGTTAGCCAGGTTCCGAAATCCGAAAGCAGTGGTGAGCAGATCGATGGACCCGCCAGGGAGTGGAAGATGAAGCGCATCCGCCTCCAGCGCCAGAGCTCCCCGGGGTACAAATTTCGCTGCTCCCCGCAGCAACATCTGGTGGGCAAAGTCGGCGGCCAGCACGGGTCGTCCATTCTCCGGCCGTAGTCGCAGCAGAGCCAGAGTCATATCCCCGGTCCCGCAACAGAGGTCAAGGACCTGCGCTTCGGGCCGGCTCAGCACCTGGTGAAAGCTGCGCGCTGCACGGCGCCACCAAACCCGGTCGATATTGCACGACAGGACGTGATTCAGCAGGTCGTAGCGGGGCGCGATCTGATCGAACATTGACCGCACGGCATCGGCCGCGCCGGCTTCATCCCGGGTACCTTCCGGCTGAGCTCCAGGCGCGGCCACGGTTACTTTTTGCTTTCGGATGGGCGAAGGTAGGCAATGGCTGCCAGCACCTCAGCGTCGGTGACATCCTCGGCCACCATTGCATTGCCCAGACCCTGCAGCAGGACGAACCGGCGCACGCCGGCGCGGTTTTTCTTGTCCCCGGATGCGGCCTGCAGGAGGCGCTTGGCGCTGACTGCAGGCACGGGCGGTGGCTCAAAGGAGCGAATCAAGGTCTCGATACGGCACGCAGTGTCGTCCGCAATGAGCTGACGCTGGCGGCTGATGTGAAGCGCCGCGATCATGCCCCAGGCGACCGCTTCCCCGTGAAGAAGCGCCCGGTAGCCGCTGGCTGCCTCAATCGCATGGCCCAGGGTGTGGCCGAAATTCAGGATCATGCGCACACCCAACTCCCGCTCATCCTCCCCCACTACTTCAGCCTTGATCCGTATCGAATTGGCGACCATCTTCTCAAGTGAACCTGGATCTCCCCGATCGAGAGCTTCGCGATGGCCCTCAATGAAGCGAAACAGTGACGCATCGCGAATCAGTCCGGCCTTGATGCTTTCGTAAATCCCTGCTCGCAATTCCCGCCGCGGAAGAGTGCGCAGCAGATCGATATCCACGACGACCGCCTGTGGAGGATAGAAGCAGCCCACCAGGTTCTTGCCCGTTTGCAGGTTGACCCCGGTCTTGCCGCCGACCGACGAATCAACCTGCGATAGCAACGTAGTGGGTATCTGGATGTAATCGATTCCGCGCATATAGATCGCGCTAACAAATCCGCCCACGTCCCCCGTGACCCCACCGCCGAAGGCAATGAGCAGCGATGAACGGTCGGCGCCTGCTTTGGTCATCTCAGTCCTGAGCCGTTCCACCTGGCTCAATCGCTTGTGACGTTCTCCAGGGGGCAGAAACAGCACGATGGGCTCCCTGGGAGTCAGGGCAGCTTCCACCCGCGCTCCCCACAGTGCCCAGATCTCGGGTGAGGTAAGCAGAAAAATGAGTTTGCGGGGGTTGTTGGCCAGGGCCGGCGTGCGCTTCGGTAGGGAATCCAGGATGCCGCTTCCCACGGAAACGGTATATTGGCCGAATTTGGTCGTGACGGGAATCTTGCGCACGGCTTAGTCCATCGTACCGTGTGAGGTTGGAATCAGGGAAGCAGCCGTGGCCGCAAGCACCACCAGGACGATGAACCCGAGCGAAACTGTAACCGGCACGCTGACCCATTTGGCAGTCAACATCTTCAAGCCCACGAACGCCAGTATCGCAGCCAAACCAAAGTGGAGGAGGCGCAGCCTTTCGAGCAGGCCAGCGAGAAGAAAGTACAGCGCCCGCAAACCCAGAATGGCACAGATATTCGATGTGTAAATCACGAAAGGATGGTGAGAAATAGCCAGCACCGCTGGTACGGAATCAATGGCGAACACCAGATCGACCAGCTCGATTGCAATCACGGCGACGATGAAGGTCGCCCTGGGACTGCTGGCCCACCGCCGGGCCCGTTGCCCAATCCATTTTGCTGGCTCGGGCGGGGTGTCGCCCTTCTTCTTCCCCCGTAACAACCGCGCCGCGGCCACCAACAGCAACGTGCCGAACACGTACTCAATCCAGGCGAATCGTTCCAGGAGGGCTATGCCGGCGAAGATAAAGGCCCCGCGCATGAGGATGGCGCCCACGATGCCCAGCAGCAGCGCTTTTCTTTGTGCCTCCGGCTCCAGGCCGAACGAGCGAAACATCAGCAGGAAGACGAAGAGATTATCGATGCTCATGGAGAGCTCGATCAGGTAGCCGGCGGCAAATTCAAGCCCGCTCTGGCGTCCTTCCACGTGGCCTATCCACAAGCCGAAACACGTGGCGAGTGCCAACAGCAGCAAGACAAAGAGAAAATTGTGCTGGGTCTGAGATGCTCTTTCGGCCCGACCAAGCACCACCAGGTCGACCAAGATCAGCGCCAGTACGACAATGTGGAAGCCTATCCAGTAGGCGATCGGAGCGCCATCGAGCATTATGTCAATGCTAGCCTACGAAACAGGCCGCAAATCCGCGCCGATCCATTGGTGTAGCCCCGGACTTTAAGTCCGGGGGTGCGGGTTTTCAAACCCGCGGGAAGGCTCGGTATACAAATTCCCGGGCTTTAGCCCTGGTGGCTGCTTCTGAAGAGGTTTGTGTCTTTTTCCGCTCCCTCTTTAACCCCTGGGCTCTGGCTATCGCTGATTCAAGAGCTGAATCGTCTCCAGAAAGACGTTGCCCACGATGGTAAGGCTCTTCGCGCTCAGCTTATCCATCGTGTCCTCGGGAGTGTGCCAAAACGCGTTCTGATACCCGTAATCGAAGTCAATAATGTCGGCGCAGGGCACCTTGCGTTCCATAAAAGGGGTGTGGTCATCGCCCACCGCCTCTTGCCGTTGGAAGAAATAAGACTGGTCGCCGTACTTAGCCGCGGCCTGCCCAACCAGGTCGAGCAGCCACGGAGTCGAACTCAGGTCCCGCTCCACGTCCAGATCGCGATCCCCGATCATATCGGCCAGTAAAAAGCCCTTGATTCGTTTAAGAGTCCCATCCGCCTGCCACTTCTCCGCCAGGTGCCGGCTGCCATAAACGGAGTCTGCGTCGGTCCACCCTTTGATAGCCTCTTCTCCGTCAAAGAAA
>Ga0210391_10003368_pt1 | contig 13559 bp, 7 predicted proteins | sample IncBWC12OmetaG_FD_160573 | JGI IMG/M metagenome (GOLD analysis project Ga0210391, IMG submission 160573) | Forest soil microbial communities from Barre Woods Harvard Forest LTER site, Petersham, Massachusetts, United States - Inc-BW-C-12-O ... | reverse complement strand
TTTCACGTCCACCGTAATCTTGCGCGAGAGGTCGCCACGAGCCACCGCGGTAGTGACTTCGGCAATGTTTCTCACTTGGCCCGTCAAGTTGCCGGCCATCGAGTTCACCGAGTCGGTCAAGTCCTTCCAAGTGCCCGCCACGCCAGGAACGTTCGCCTGTCCGCCCAGCCGCCCTTCCGTTCCCACTTCGCGCGCCACGCGCGTCACTTCGCCTGCGAACGCGTTCAGCTGGTCCACCGTCGTGTTAATCGTTTCTTTCAGCAGCAGAATTTCGCCGCTCACGTTCACCGTAATCTTCTTCGAAAGGTTGCCGGTCGCGATGGCCGTCGAAACTTCCGCGATGTTTCGCACCTGGTTCGTCAGGTTGCTCGCCATCGAGTTCACCGAGTCGGTGAGGTCCTTCCACGTTCCCGCCACGCCCGAAACTTGCGCCTGTCCGCCCAGCTTCCCTTCCGTTCCCACTTCGCGCGCCACGCGCGTCACTTCGCCCGCGAACGCGTTCAGCTGGTCCACCATCGTGTTAATGGTGTCCTTCAATTCCAAAATTTCGCCCTTCACGTCCACCGTGATCTTGCGAGACAAATCGCCGCGCGCCACGGCCGTCGCCACTTCCGCGATGTTTCTCACCTGGCCCGTCAGGTTGCTGGCCATGAAGTTCACGTTGTCGGTCAAGTCTTTCCACGTTCCCGCCACACCGGGCACCTGCGCCTGACCGCCGAGCTTGCCGTCGGTGCCGACTTCGCGCGCCACGCGCGTCACTTCGCCAGCGAACGCGTTCAGCTGGTCCACCATCGTGTTGATCGTGTTCTTCAGCTCGAGAATTTCGCCTTTCACGTCCACCGTAATCTTGCGCGAGAGGTCGCCACGAGCCACCGCGGTAGTGACTTCGGCAATGTTTCTCACTTGGCCCGTCAAGTTGCCGGCCATCGAGTTCACTGAGTCGGTCAAGTCCTTCCAAGTGCCCGCCACGTCCGGCACGTTCGCCTGTCCACCCAGGCGCCCTTCCGTTCCCACTTCGCGCGCCACGCGCGTCACTTCGCCCGCGAACCGGTTGAGCTGGTCCACCATCGTGTTAATCGTTTCTTTCAAGAACAAAATCTCACCGCTCACGTTCACGGTGATCTTCTTCGAAAGATTGCCCGACGCGATCGCCGTCGACACTTCCGCGATGTTGCGCACCTGGTCCGTCAGGTTGCTCGCCATGAAGTTGACGTTGTCCGTCAGGTCCTTCCACGTGCCCGCCACGCCAGGAACTTGCGCCTGACCGCCAAGCTTTCCGTCGGTGCCGACTTCGCGCGCCACGCGCGTCACTTCGCCCGCGAACGCGTTCAGCTGGTCGACCATCGTGTTAATGGTGTCCTTCAATTCCAAAATCTCGCCCTTCACGTCCACGGTAATCTTGCGCGAGAGGTCGCCGCGCGCGACCGCCGTCGTCACCTCCGCGATGTTTCTCACTTGCGCCGTCAAGTTCCCCGCCATCGCGTTTACCGAGTCCGTCAAGTCTTTCCACGTTCCCGCCACGCCCGGCACCACCGCCTGTCCGCCCAGCCGTCCTTCCGTTCCCACTTCGCGCGCCACGCGCGTCACTTCCGAGGCGAACGACCGCAGCTGGTCCACCATCGTGTTGATCGCTTCTTTTAGCTGCAAAATTTCGCCGCGCACGTCCACCGTGATCTTGCGCGAAAGGTCGCCGCTCGCCACCGCCGTCGCCACTTCCGCGATGTTGCGCACCTGGTTCGTCAGGTTGCTGGCCATCGAGTTCACGGAATCCGTGAGGTCCTTCCACGTTCCCGCCACGCCCGGTACCTGCGCCTGTCCGCCGAGCTTGCCGTCCGTTCCCACTTCGCGCGCCACGCGTGTCACTTCCGCCGTAAACACGCTCAACTGCTGAATCATCGTGTTCACGATTTTCGCGCTGCGCAAAAATTCGCCTTCGAGCGGCCGCCCGTCGACGTCCATTCGCACCGTCTGCGTCAAGTTTCCCTGCGCCACCGCCGCGATCGCGCCCGTCACTTCCGCCGTCGGCCGCAGCAAATCCTCGACCAGGTTGTTGACCGACACTTCCATCTCGCCCCACGCGCCTCGATGCGCCCGAAACCGCGCGCGCTCCCGCGTCTTGCCATCCTTGCCAACCACTTGCCCGACGCGCTTCAACTCATTCGCGATGTGCTCGTTCGCCGCGACGATGTCGTTGAACGTGTCCGCGATTTTCCCCGCGAGGCCGGTCCACGATCCCGGCAGCCGCGTCGAAAAATCCCCGTCGCGCACCGTCTGCAGCGTGCTCAAAAGCAGCTTCAACTCGTCACCCGCAAGCTCGGGCGCCTGCCGCTGACCGTTCTTCTTCAAACCCAGCTTCAGCGACTCGGCGCCGGGATCGGGCCGCGCTTCCTCAACTACCTTTTTCATTTGGCGCTCCAGGCCTGAAACTCACAGCACTCCCACAACGCACGCCCCACCGGCGCGCCCGAATCTTGCGCACAACCGTCCCGCCTGATTGTCATTGCGATTGGCCGCTCTCGTTCCCGTTCGCGGCGACCGCCGGCAGTTCTTCTGAATTCCAACTGAAAGGTCTTCCCTGGCTCAGGTTGTCGATCGCCGTCAGCAGGCAGCGCGCAACCTGCGATTTCGTAACGTACCCGCCCGCGCCTGCTTTCACCGCCGCCTCCAGCATAAACGTCGAATCATGCTGGCTCAGAATCAGCACTTTGCTCCGCGGCGATTGCCCGCGAATGATGCGCAACGCCTGCAGCCCATCCACGCGCGGCATGCTCACGTCCATCACGATAATGTCCGGATCGAGCGCTTTCGTTTTCTCGATCGCATCCAGCCCATCCGTCGCTTCGCCGCAAATCGCAAAATCGGGACGCGTCTCGAGCACCGTGCGCAATCCACGCCGGAAAATTTCGTGGTCGTCGACAATCAATATGCGGAGGCGAGCTTCTTCCATGTCAGACAGACTCCCAAGCCGAGGTTATTTTCTGCACTTCCCATGCAGTCGACAGAACAAGCCGATTACGCCATCGTGGGCCTTTCTATCTATATGGGGGATACAGGAAACACCCTAGATTCCCTGGTGCGTTTCAGTATTTCCAGAAGAGCAATCGAATTCGATTTCAGCGGGACGACTGTGGGTCAAATCTTGAAGATCGGGGAATGTTTGGTGGACGTGAGGGGGATCGAACCCCTGACCTCGTCGTTGCGAACGACGCGCTCTCCCAGCTGAGCTACACGCCCACTGCGCTAACAATTCTAGCAAACACTTCAGCACGTGCAAAACGTCTTCAGAGCATTGTTGTGCGCCCGCGCATGCCGGATAAGGCGAATTCGGTGAGATTCGTTGCGACTGCCGTCGCGGGAGAGCCTGGATCGCCTTCCGCCAAAGCCGTTTTGGCGGCGCGCATTTCTGTTTTCAATATCGAAACGATCTCTATTGCGGAAGCTTCGACTTCGTCGCATCCGAATCAACGTCAATTCCCTGCTGCTGCAAAGTATCCCCGAGCGCTCGATACAATTGCACGGTAGCTCTCTTCCAAGCTAACTGAGCCGCGATCTCGGTGGTCTCAGCTTGCGTCAGATAACTCTGCTGCTCGATCACCGCAAAAGTTGTGGAGAAGCCCGCACGAAACTTTTCCGCCTCGGCACTGAGCAGTTGCTCCTGTAGATTCCTCGCCGTTGCCGCTGCCTGTGCCGCCTGCTTCGCCGTGTTCAGCGCGATCACCGCATTTCTCACTTCAGCGGCAGCCTGCGCCTCCATCTGCGTCAGGCGCAATCGTTCTTGCTGAAGTTGCGCCCGGTCCGCACCCAGATCGGCCTCGGCAACTTTGTTCTGCACCGGGACATTAAACTGAATTCCCGCCTCCAATATTTGTGAAGCGCGAAGTCCGCCAGTGGGTATCGAGTCAAGGATCGGAGCTCCGGTTGTAAGATCGCCGCCTACCGGAACGAGGCCCGGGCTGATCACCCCTCGACTTTGAAATGAGCCGTACAGATCGAGCTGGGGCAGCCGCCCATTCGCTGACCCCGCGACCGCGCGTTCCCCGTTGCTAACTTGTAGCTTGGACTGCCGTACGTCAGGTCGCTGCTCCAGGGCGTGTTGGATCAGTTCTGGTATGGGAGCGAGTGCCGCATCCGCCGGCGATGACAGTTCATCCGTGGTCACGATGTCCACCAACTTTGCGCCTGGAGTCGAGAGCGATTGCGGATCGATCACACTGCGCAGCACATTCTCCTGTTGCTCTCGCAGAGAGTTTGCCTGTGTAAGCGCAAGTTGGCTGGCGGCCACTAGAGCTTCAGCACGCGCCACCTCGATCGGAGGCATACGCCCGACATCTGACTGCTGCCGATTATCGTTGAGCAGACGATTCGCCGCATCCAGAGCGTCTTGCTGCACGTTCACGGAGTTCTGCAAACTCACAAGGTCCCAATACAGACTCTCGACGCCAGAAATTGTGCTGATCATCTGTTGCTCGAGAATTTCGGCTGAGATCCTTTTGTTTGTCTTGGCGATCTCAATGTAACGGGTGTTGTTTTTGCGGCCGGCGCCGCGAAGCAGTGGTTGCGCGATCAGGGCATACGCGTTCGGATGCGTGAACGGAACGGCGGAGGATCGACCCGAGTAATAAGAATCGACGAAGTTGTTGATTCCCAGTTGAACGGAAGCTCCGCTGGAGAATCCCTTAACCGCTATCGTGTTCGCCAGCGTGTTGTTCGTAATTGTTGTATCCGCGGTGGTGGTTGGATCAGAGTTCGCGAGCGCATTGCTCGGGTCTCGCCGAATCCATCCGTATTGTCCCAGCAAATCAAGGTCGAAAGCCGGCACGGGAGCGCCGGCCGAAAATGGCGCCGTTGCGATCGATAACGAGTGTTGTGCTTCCAGAACATGACCCGCGTCGTAGGAAGGCGGAACGGTGATTCCTGAAGGCTGAACGCCATTCGGCGACAGCGTGGAAGCCGTGGAATCAAGAAGCGGAAACGGTGCTACCGCCTCTCCCGCCGGCGTCTCGGCAATGTTGAAATTGATCGCACGCGGAATAGCGCCGCCTTGGGTTCTTCTTACGCTGAAATCAGCCACCGACTGATCGATCTGCTCCAAGCGGATGTCGAGGCTATTCTGAAGAGCCATGCGGATGACCTGCCGCAACGATAGCTGCAAGACATCGGGACTAACCTCCTGAGCCGACGCTTCCCGATGAAAGACACGCGGCGCAGGCGAAGATAGTTCAATTTTGCTGGCGCTGTTTCCGGAACTTTCCGTCGTTTCGGATCGAGATTGGCACACTCCAGGGGTGCAAACGAAACCGACCGCCAGCATCACTACGCAGATTCTTGCGTTTCTCTTCCACGAATTCAGTGCAGACGATGAAGTTTGAAGTGGTCTCCTTGTCCGAATCATCGTTCCTGCCCTTTGGGCGCAGTCTCGGTTTGGACGTGAACGCCTTCCTGCACGCTATCGGTGGGGTTCACCACGATCTTGTCGCCGTTTCGAAGTCCGGAAGTTACGTAGACTTGCGTTCCCAAATCGCGCCCCACGTGGACTTGCTGGAGGTGAACGACGTTGTTGTCGACGACGGCCACGTACTGTCCCTGCGCACGAGGAATGATGCTGTCACCGGAAACTAGAATGCCGGGGTTTTGAACATTGAAGTGCAGCTGCACCGAAGCAAACATTCCTGGACGTAGCCGCCGCTCCGGGTCCTGTATCTGCACTTCAAGCAACAGCGTTCGGGTCTGCTGATCGAGAGAGTCGCTGCTGCGAATCACCTTCCCGTCGAATGGTTGACCAGGCAGTTCGGAGAACGTTAGCGTGGCGTCCTGCCCTGTTTGCACGTCCACCGCTTCCTCCTCCGGCACATTGATAAATGTTCGAAGGCCATGCGTGTTCGTGATCTGGAAGAGTTCGCCGCCTTGTGAGCCACCGGTAGGCGGGCCCCCAGAGTTCGACGGATCGGAAGTTGTGTTTAGACCGAGGCCCGTGGCTGCTCCGCTGCTCGAAACGAAGCTGCCGACGTCAACGTTGCGGGCGGTCACAGTTCCATCAATCGGCGACCGCACCTGCTCGTAAGACGCGAGCACCGACCAACGGTCAACAGCAGCGGCCTCCGCGTCCACGTTGTTTTTCGCCGACTCCACCGCGTCGCTCGCGGCCTTCACTGCGGCGAGTGCTACGTCGTCATCTTGCCGGGACAAAACTCCGTGTTGTGCAAGAGTGTGAACGCGGTCATAGGTCGCCTGTTGCAAGGCGAGTTGACTGCGTGCCAAGTCCAGAGCCGCGTTGCTGGCGTGTAGCAATGAACGCTGCTGCTGAACGGTGGCATCGAGCTCCGGGGACTCAATAACGGCCAGTAGTTGGCCACGGCGAACTTTGTCGCCAATATCCGCGTTCAGAGACTTAAGGTATCCCGTCGCTCGCGCGTATATATGGGTGGTCGAAACCGGAACTACCGTTCCAGGCAACGTTAGTTCCTCAGCTTGCCGGACCTCGGAAGCGGTTGTGACCTCTACGATGAGGAGCGCGGCTTTCTGTTCATTCGCTTTCGCCTCAACCTGTTTGCTTAATAAATGTTTGGGCCACCATCCCACGAGGAACATCGCAGCGATGACGATCACCGCGACAAGCAAGTACCGCCCGTAACGAGGCCGCTCGATCGAAGCAGAATTCTTTTCTCCACCATCCGTCGGCAGACGAGAACCCTCAATGGGTCGGCTACTCATAGCGTCGCTCCCGAAGGCATGCTCGTGGCGATGCCTGATCTACTTCCAAGGAAAATGTATGCGGCAGTTCGGGGTTTCATCGTCATTGCGCTCCCTGCAAATACCCCTTCGTCTCTTCCTGAATGCGTTTGTCGAAATCGATCGGCGCTTCCTTGCGCAGCAGCGAGTAGATGATCGGCACCATGAAAAGCGTGCCGACCGTCGCAAACAGAAGCCCGCCGATCACCGCTCGTCCAATCGGTGCGTTTTGCTCGCCACCTTGGCCGAGCGCCAACGCCATCGGGAACATGCCGAGTATCATGGCCAACGCGGTCATGCAGACAGGGCGTAGCCGCGTGTGCCCCGCTTCGAGCGCAGCCTCGATTGCGCTTTTGCCTCCAGCACGCGCGTCATTCGCAAAAGTGACCACCAAAATGCTGTTTGCCGTGGCCACTCCCATCGTCATGATGGATCCCATCAAAGCCGGAACGCTGAACGTCGTCTGCGTCAAAAACAGCACCCACACAATTCCGGCGAAAGCTCCCGGAAGCGCCATCAGGATGATGAAAGGATCCGTCCAGGACTGGAAGTTGAGCGCCATCAGCAGGTAAACGAAGAGGATGGCCGCTATGATTCCAAGTCCCAAATGCAGAAACGATGAATTCATCGTTTGCACTTGTCCTGACAGCTCGATTCGAGTGGCTGCGGGGAGATGCTGCGAAGCATTCTTTATAATCTTCTGTATGTCTCGCGCTACTCCGCCCAGATCGCGATTCTCAGTGTTCACGTATACGTCCATCACCGGCTCAGCGTTGAAGTGCGACACCGTAAGCGGCGAGACGGCGCGATGAATTGAGGAAACGTTAGCCAGTAGCTGATCGTTGTGGGAGTCCGGCGAGGTAACCGTCAAATCGATCAGCGTATTGAAATTGTGAAGCCGGTACTGCGGAACTTGCACAACCAGCGGATACTCCACGCCTGTCTGCGGATCCATCCAGAAATTCGGCGAAGTTTGCCCGCTGCCGGAAAGTGCCAGAACCATATTCCCGGCCACGTCCCGCTGGGTCAGCGAAAGCTCCTGCGCCTTCAGGCGATCCACGTCGACGTCGAATTCTGGTGCGTCGAATTGCTGCTGAATAAAAACGTCCGCTGCTCCGGGTACGTTTTTGATCTGGTTCTGAAGCGCGACGGCAATCTGCTGCGTCTCCGCCGCGTCTTTTCCTAAAACCCGGACATCGACGGGCGCCGGCAGCCCGAAGTTGAGCGTCTGGTTGGTGATGTCCGCGGGTTCGAAGAAAAATGTCTCTTGCGGGAAAACCCTGTTCAGATCTTCGCGCAGAATGCTCATCCACTCCTGCGTGGGGCGATGCTTGGCCGTAAGTTGCACCAATATGTCGCCGTCGCCGTTGCTTGTAGTGTCGCTCGCGGAAAACGCGAGGTTCACGCCGCCGGGTGGAAGGCCGATGTTATCGACGACCATTGCTAGTTGATCGGGCGGAATCAGGCGCCGCAACTCTTGATCCACACGCGCGAAGATCTCCGTCGCTACTTCGATTCGCGTACCACTCGGCGGACGGACGTGAAACTGGAGCTGTCCGGAATCGACGTAGGGGAAAAAATTCTCGCCAACGATCATTGATAGAGAAAGCGACCCCAGCGACACAACCGCGAACACAACGATCACCAACGCCCGGTGCGCGAGCGCCCAAGCGAGCCCGGATCGATATTTCGTCTGGAACTGATCGAAATGGTGCTCGAAGCGTTTGTGAAAGCGCCAGATCCAGCTCTGCGCTTGCGGAGAATTTTCTTCGTCTTGATACAGCGAAACTTCCGCCGGCATCAGGTAATGCATCATGGCGGCCACCAACGTTCGCGACAGTAGATACGACGCGATCATCGCAAACACCACGGCCAGCGCCAGCGGAGTGAAGATGTATTTCGCAGCGCCCGACAACAGCGTCACCGGAATAAATACGATGCAGATACACAACGTCGACACCAGCGCCGGCGCGGCCACCTGCTGCGCGCTGATCAGAATCGCCGCCGCCAACGGAATCTTGCTTGCCCCGAGGTTCCGGTGCGTGTTCTCGATCTCCACCGTCGCGTCATCGACGAGCATCCCTACCGCGAGCGCCAGGCCCCCGAGCGACATTACGTTGATCGTCTCGCCGAGATGGGAAAAAACCGCCACCGAAAAGAGGATCGCGAGCGGAATCGAAGTGCATACGATCAACGTGCTGCGCCAACTCCCCAGAAAAACCAGGATCATGATTGCGGTAAGCAACGCTGCCGTAACGGCCTCTTGCACCACATCCCGCACGGATGCCTTCACAAGCAGCGATTGATCGAAAAGTGGAGTGATGGTGAGCGCGCTGGGTAGTCCCGCTTTGATGCCGGGAAGCGCTTCTTTCACTTGGTTCACGATGGTAATGGTCGAGAAAGCACCATTCTTGATCACAGTAAGGAGCACTGACGGCTTGCCGTTTTCCTGTACGAAGCTGGTCTGTGGCTCGTACCCGTTGTGAATCCAGGCCACGTCACGCATTCGCGTCACTGATCCATTCAGCGAACGGATCGGCATGTTGTTCAGTTCGTCGATGGAGGGAGGGCTGCTGTTGCTGCCGACAAGATATTCCCTGTCGCCGATTTTTTCCGTTCCAGTGGGAAGTATCAGGTTTTGATTGCTGAGCGCGGCTGAAATGTCGGAAACCGTAAGGTGATTCGCCGCTAGTTGGACGGGCTCGGCATCCACCATGATGGCGCGCACCTCACCGCCATATGGGAGTGGCACGGCCGCTCCCTGGATCGTAGCTAACTGCGAACGGATGAAGTTCTGCCCCAGGTCGAACAGTTTCTGCTGTGACAGGCCCTTCCCACCCAAACTCAGCTGCACGATGGGAACACTGGAGGCATCGTACTTCAATATCTGCGGCGGCAGAATTCCTGGCGGCAACTGGCGGAGAATCGATTGAGCCAGCGCGGTCACCTGTGCGATGGCCAGATCGATTTGAACGTTAGGCTGAAACGAAATCTTGATTACGCCTACGCCGGTATAAGACTGCGATTCGGTGCTCTTGATGTTGTTGACGGTCGTCGAAAGCGCGCGCTCGCAAATCCCCACAATTCGCTTCGACATGTCGTCTGCGTCCAGACCGTTGTAAGTCCAGATCACGCTGACCATGGGAATGTTGATCTCGGGCAGAATGTCGGTGGGCGTAGTCGCAATCGCCGAAGCACCGAAAATAAAGACGAGCAGAGCGATAACGACAACGGTGTACGGCCTTCGTAGGGCTAAACTCACCAGCCACATAAATTTCTGCTCCTGCGACGGTTCGCGTTCTCAGGGCGAACACTCAGGAATTTTCAGGCTGAACGCTGGGCGTACTCGGTAATGTGCAATCCCGTTCGTGGTGAGAACGATGCGCCTACGAAGCTCGCATCGTTTTGTACTGCGTTGCGGAGTTGTCCGCGATTTCGGAGGTTGGATTAGTTCGGCGTTACTTTGTTCGACGCGTCAGCGCTGAAATTGGCCGGAGTCTTCATCAGCCGTTCGCGCGTCCGAGCGTTGGTCTCGATTTTCAGAGCCGGTGCCACACACTTGACCTTGCGCCGCAATAAATAGCATCGGCCACGCGGCGGTGTCAATCACGCGCGCTGGCCAGTCGCGCTGCTCAGTTTGGAAGCCGAATTCAATACGATGATCCGCGCGCGAAATTCCAGATGGCGCGTCAGTCAGGAAATCCGGCATCCACAGTTTGGATGAAGTCGGCCCCGGCGAAGGCTTGCCAAAGACCCAACGACCGTGGCAGATTTTACTCCGAAATATAAGAGCGTCGGATCGCCTCGCCGATCCGACCTACGAAACTGAGAAAGCTACTGAAGCGTAAAATTCTCACACGATCCAACGGCGCATCCGATCATCCAAAGTTTGTGAGGGACACGATGAAACCGACGAGCTTTCAAACGGATATTCGGCCGCTTTTCACGGAGCGAGACATTCAAGGCATGATGAAGGCGTTCAACCTGGCAAATTATGATGACGTCAAAAAGAACGCCGCCGCCATCTACGACCGTATCCGGGGAATCGGTGGCGCGGTAATGCCGCCTCCGCCGCCACGAGGCGAAGGTCCCTGGCCTCAAGCTCGCATTGAATTATTCGCCAAATGGATCGCGGACGGATACCAACCGTAGACCGCGACGCCGCGAAGGATATGTGACGGCTAGATCGCCTTTTGCCAAAGGCGTTTCGGCGACGCGAATTTCTGCGGCTCCATCTGCGACCGTGCCTGGTTCACAAAACTCACGTAGCGGTGCGCCAACGTGAAAATTCGGTCCGCCTGACGCAGCCGGATCGCTTCCTTGGGAATCAAATCGCCGCCGATGCCGAGCGCCGCCGCGCCCGCCAGAATAAATTTTGACGCCGTCTGCTGGTTCACGCCGCCCGCCGCGATCAGCGGCAGGCTCGGAAACGGCCCCTTCAACGCGCGAATGTAATTCTCCCCACCAACCTGCGCGCACGGAAACACTTTCACGAAATCCGCGCCCGCCTTCCACGCCGCAATCACTTCCGTCGGCGTCAGTGCGCCTGGCAACACCACCAAATTCTCGCGCCCTGCGAATTCCACAATCTTTGGATCGAGCCCGGGACTCGTAAGAAACACCGCGCCCGCGTCGCGGCACTCCCGCGCGATTTCCATATCAAACACGTCGCCCGCGCCCACGATCATCTGCGGCGCGTGCTTCACCAGCCGCGCGATTACTTCCGTCGCTCCCGGCACCGTCATCGTGATTTCCACGATAGGTATGCCGCCACGGGAAACCGCTTCAGACGCAAAAATCGCGTCCTCCGCAGACGAGACGCGCACGGCTGGAATGATTCCCACTTCCTCGATGCGAGCTCGAACGGTTTCCTTAGTCACAGGTCCCTTCCACGAATCAGCGAGGCGCCCGGGCCGATTCTACGGGCGATTTTAGCGGAATCGTACATGAATGCACGGAGAAAAATGCTCCCCCAAAACACAGTAATAGTACGCATCCGCAACTCGCGAGCCTTAATCGCAACATCGCCTCGCCACAAAACCCGAGCGCGGCCCAGCCGCCGCTTTGTGCGATATGCATCAATCGCAACCTCGTCCGCCGACCACGTGACGAGCACGTCAGCGCGATGTCGCTCGTTGTGTCACGGGACGAGCGCTTCAGCGCAATGTCGTTCTTTGCGGGTCACGGCTTCAGCCGTGACGAACAGAAACGACCGTCGCGGAGCGACGTACCTGAACGCTGCGCGAGTTCTCTGCCTTTCAGAGGGCTCGCGCACTCGTAGGAGCGGACTTCAGTCCGCGCCCGGCCGCGCGCCACCGCGATTCACCACTCCCGAACCGCGCCCGTCGCTACGATTCAAACGACCCCTCAAGATCCGGCAATTTGTCGCCGTCGCGCGCCACCCACACATACATCGCCGGCAGCAAGAAAATCCCCATGATCAACGCTGAAATCAGCCCGCCGACGATCACAATCGCAAACGGCCGCTGCGAATCCGATCCAATCGCCCTCGACAACGCCGCCGGCAACAAACCAAGAATCGCGACCAGCATCGTCATCATAATGGGCCGTAGTCGCAGTACCGCGCCCTCAATCGCCGAATCCTCGATCGAGTGGCCGCGCACACGGAGCTGGTTGATGTATTCCAACATGATCACGCCCGTCTCCACCGACACGCCAAACAAAGCCAAAAATCCGATCCCCGACGACACGCTCAAATGCGTCCCCGTGATCAGCAGCGCCAGAAACCCGCCGATCGGCGCGATTGCCACGTTCGCCAGAATCAATCCTGCCCACTTGCCCGAACCAAACATCGTGTAGAGAATAATAAAAATCACCAACAGCGTGATTGGCACCACAATCATCAACCGCCGCTGCGACCGTTTCTGGCTCTCGTACTCACCCGCCCAGTCGATGTGATATCCAACCGGCAGCTTCACCCGCTGACCGACCAGGCGCATCGCCTCTTCCACCGTGCTGCCCAGGTCGCGCCCACGCACGCCGTACTTAATCGCCACGTAACGCGAGTTCTCCTCGCGATAAATTTCCGACGCACCATCTTTCACGTCGATATGTGCCAGTTGCGAAAGCGAAACGCGCTCGCCCGTCGGCGAAACCAGCCGTACGCTTTCAATCGCTTCTTTCGTATTGCGGTACGGCTCTTGGTAACGCACTACGGTGTCGTAGCGCTGGTCGCCCTGCAGCACCTGGCTAACCGCCTTGCCGCCCACGGCCGTCTCCACTGCATCCTGCACGTCGGTTACGTTCAATCCGTACCGCGCCGCGACCGGGCGATCGATCGTGATGTTCAAGTTCGGCTGACCAAGCACGCGAAAAAGTCCCAGGTCCTCAACGCCGCGGACGCCGCGCATCACGTTCACAATCTCGTCGCCCTTTTCTTCGAGCACCTGCAAATCGTCTCCGTAGAGCTTGATCGCCAGCTCACCTTTCACGCCGCTCACGGCCTCTTCCATGTTGTCCGCGATCGGTTGCGAAAAATTCCACAGGATCCCGGGCATCTTGCTCAGCTCGAAATCCATCGCCTGAATCAGCGCGTCTTTGTCCTTATGAAAAACCGGGCGCCATTGGTCCTTCGGCTTCAAGTCTACGAAGTATTCCGTGTTGAAGAATCCCGTCGTGTCCGTGCCGTCGTCCGGTCGGCCCACTTGACTCGTCACCACTGTAACCTCTGGAAACGACGCCAACGTCACACGCGCTTGATTCGCCACACGCACGCCTTCGGTCGGTCCAGTGCTGGGCGCGAGTGTTCCGCGCACCCAGATCGCCCCCTCATCGAGGTGCGGCAGAAACTCCGATCCAATCACCCCGCT
>Ga0210391_10003364_pt1 | contig 13568 bp, 9 predicted proteins | sample IncBWC12OmetaG_FD_160573 | JGI IMG/M metagenome (GOLD analysis project Ga0210391, IMG submission 160573) | Forest soil microbial communities from Barre Woods Harvard Forest LTER site, Petersham, Massachusetts, United States - Inc-BW-C-12-O ... | reverse complement strand
CGGTGAGCATCGGGCAGCGAGAGGAGGTGACGGGATTTGCCACCGCGGTGGATGGCGTGGCGGGCCTGGATTCGGGACAGTTCTCGATCGTTCCGGGCGGGATGGCGTTGACGCCACGCGAGATCACGTTCGCCGACGCGATGACCGGGCTCGACGATAACCACCTCGTCAGCATTGAAGGCGAAGTGATCTCGCAGACGCGGGAAGGCCACCTGGACACGATCATTCTTCGCTCCGGCAACAGTGTGTTCCCTGTCGTATTCCGCAAGCAGGTGAGCGATGTGGATCCATTTCCCATCTATCCGCAAGGGACGCGCATCCGGGCCACCGGGGTATGCGAAGTGCACGTGCGGGGATTCTGGGGGGCGGTAGAGAGCTTTCAGGTGCAGATGCGGCAGCCACAGGACATCGCCGTGGTGGCGAAGGCATCGTGGTGGACGCTGGGCCACTTGTTTCTGGCAACGTCGGCGATTCTGGGGTTCGCGCTGCTGGCGCTGGTGTGGGGATTACGGATGCGCTGGCGACTGCTGGAGAAAGAGAAGTTGCTGCGCCTGAAGAGCGAGCAGGAGGCGTCACGGCTGAGTACGCTGGCGCGGATGGAGCAGTACCGCAGCCACATTCTGGAACTGATCAACAGCTTCCAGCCTCTGGAGGTTGTGCTGGCGGCGATCCAGGTGTATGCGAACGAGATGTGGGCGGGACCGAAGGGCTACACGCACGTGCTGCGGAATCGCCGGCTGCAGCTGATGACGCGCACCCATCTGACGCCGGAGGCCATTGCGCGGCTGGAGGATCTGGATCCTTCAGAGAGCAATGAGGCCTGCGCGGAGGCGGTACGGAGCCACGGAATGGTGAGACCGAACGCATCGCGCAACGTGTGGTCACGGCCGATCCTGTCGAGACGCGGGGAAGTGCTTGGCACGATGACCTTCGAGGGCGGCGCGGGCGATCCGCCGCCGCTGAACATGAAGGCCTTTGAGTTCGGCTGCAATCTGGTGGCGATCGCCATCGGCAACCGGCGGCTGTACGAAGATGTGCTGTACAAGTCGGAGCACGATCAGCTGACCGGGCTGGCGAACCGCACGCTGGTGCATAGAAGGCTGGAAGAGGCTCTGGAGCAGGCGCGCGCGAACCGGCGTCACGGCGCGCTGCTGTACCTGGATCTGGACGACTTCAAGAACGTTAACGATTCCTATACGCATCGCGTGGGGGATGCGTATCTGATCGAAGTGGCGCAGCGGTTCAAGGCGTGCCTGCGGGAGCGCGACACGCTGGGCAGGATTGGGGGCGACGAATTCATTGTGGTGATGACGGACCTTGGGGATGCGGAGATCGCGCGCAGCGTATCGGAGCGGCTGGTGCTTGCGATGGACGCTCCGTTCGAGATCGAAGGGCACACGATCCGTGGGACGGTGAGCATCGGGGTGGCGTTCTATCCGTCGTCGAGCAGTAGTGCAATCGAAATCATGCAGTTCGCGGATCACGCGATGTACACGGCCAAGCGTGCGGGCGGAAACCGGGTGAGCTACTCGGAGCCGGATCCTGCGCCGGACGGCATCCGAGCGTCGCGGGTTTAGGCGTTGGTTGAGATTTGGTTGAGGGCCAGCGGTTTACTGCGGATTGCTGCCCGCTTCCGGTGCGTTACGTATCACTTCATTGACGGTCACCACAAACTCCACGCGGCATCTGCAAGCGGGAGGCCGCGGGCATCCTGAGCTTGGTTGCACTCGCACAATTCGCAGCTGCCTGGTTCGGCGCAGGCGTGAAGCGGTGGTCTTCTAAAGCAAGTTGGTGAGACGGCCTCTAGAACTTCACCTGCGGTGCGGCCTGCGATGCGGGCGTTGCCTCGAAATAGGCATCGTTCGGTTTGAATCCCGCGATTCCGGCCCAGATGCTGTTGGGGAATTGGCGGATGTAGGTGTTGTAGTCGCGGATCGAGTCGTTGTAGCGCTGGCGCATAGTGTTGATGCGATTCTCCGAGCCTTCCAACTGATCCTGGAGCTGCAGGAAATTTTCGTTGGCCTTCAGGTTGGGATAATTCTCGGTGACCATGAGCAGGTGGCCGAGCGCCTGGTCGAGCTGACCGTTCGCCTTGATGCTGGACTGCGGATCCTTCGCTGCCAGCAGCGCCTCGCGCGCCTTATCCACTTCGCCGAAGACGGTCTCTTCGTGCGCGGCGTAGCCCTTCACGGTGGCGACGAGATTGGGAATGAGGTCGGCGCGGCGCTGGAGCTCCGACTGCACGTTGGACCACACTGCCTGCACGCCTTCCTGTTTGGCGACCATCTGGTTTTTCGCGCTGACGTAGCTGCCGAAGACGAGCAACGCTGCAAAGACGATGACGACCACTACGCCTACTGCGATCCAAAGCCCACGACGCATCATTTCGTTCTTCTCCTCAGATTTCGTTCAGTATTACGAAGTACAGGGTCCCGGCGTTCCTAATAGTCGCCACCGGCGCCACCGCCGTCGGAGCCGCCGCCGCCAAAGCCTCCGAAGCCGCTGCCGCCATCGCCTCCACCACCGCCTCCTCCGCCACCACCGCCCCAGCCGCCGCCGCCGCCGCCGCCGCCGAAGAACATGCCGAGGAGAAAGCCGAGGAGGCCGGAGCCGCCGGCCCAGATGAGGAAGATGACGACGAGGATGAGGAAGATGATGCCGCCGATGACCTGACCGGCGGAGGCGTGCGGACGCTGCTGCGATGCGCCCCAGCGGGTGAGCGGCTGGAGCTGGACGCCGGCGTCCTGCGCGATGATTTGCGATGTCTCGTCGGCGGCGAGGGTCATGGCGCCGTCAAAGTCGTTGTTGCGCAGGAGCGGAATCATCTGCCGGCCGATTTCGCCGACTTTGCCGTCGGGCAGGATCCCCTGCAGGCCGAGGCCGGTGAGGATGAAGCGGTGGCGGTCCTTGATGGAGACGACGATGATGAGGCCGCGATCGGTTTTCTTCGGGCCGACGCCCCAGGCGTCTTCGAGATCGACGGCGTACTGATCGGGCGTTTCGCCGTTCATGTTGTTGACGGTGACGATGGCGATCTGCGCGTGTGCTTCGTGGTCCACCTCACCGCAAAGATGGTTGAGCTGGTCAATCACAGCCGGCGACATGACGTGGGCGTCGTCGGTGACGTAATCCGTGGGTCGCGGGAGATCTTTGACCGCTTGAGTCCATGCCGGAGCGGTCGCGCAGACAGTAAAGGCGACCCAGCCCGCGATTTTCGTTCGCATGCGAAGCATTGACCTCATTGTAGACGTGTCGCGCGGCCGGGTTAGGTTTGGAGGGATTTCTCCATGACCAGCGCGTCGATGCGGCCCAGATAATAGCCGGGGATGCGGCCGGTTCGCACAAAGCCGTGGCGCTGGTAGAAGGCCTGGGCGGCGTCGTTATCGACGGCGACTTCCAACAGGAGAGACTGGACGCCTGCATCCCGGAGGCGTTCTTCCATAGCGGCGAGAAGGTTGTGGCCCACGCCCTGCCGGCGCAGCTCCTGGCGAACATCGATGGTGATGAGGCGGGCGATGAGCACACCGCGGCGGCGCTGGGGTCCGGCAATGGCAAAGCCGGCGAGGCTGGCCGCCTCGTCCTCGGCGATCAGGCCGATGTTTCCGGGATATTTCAGGAAATACGTCAGCTCGGCTTTCGACCACGCGATGCCGGGGGCGAAGCAGGCCTGATCGAGCGCGTAAAGGGCGGAAAAATCTTCGCCGCGAACGGGCCGGATGTGCAGGTTCACACGCAGTCTCCGGAGGCTATCTCTGCGCGCTTTGCGCGACGCCGCCGGCGTTCGCGGTTTCCTCATCGGGCGCGGCAACCACGCCGCTGAAGAGCGAGGCCGCCATCAGGCGCCCATTGAGCGAGGCTACGGAATGCACGGCCCATCCGGCGTTCCACCACTTCCAGGTTTTGTCCGCAGGATCGATGGCGAAGATGACGGTGCTTTGCCCTGAAGTGAGGATGACGCGCTTCATCGCGGGATCCCATGCGAGGCTGGTGATTCCGAGGACGGGCAACTGGCCCAGCTTGCCCCAGGTCTGGCCGCGGTCGGAAGTGTAGAAAAGGCCTTCGCGCCCACCCGCCCACAGCATGCCATCCGGCGTGGCGGTGAGAGCATCGACGGCGGTGAGAGCGGCGGGGAAGACCACAGGCTGCCAGTTTGCGCCCTGATTGCTGGAAACCATGATGTCCTGACGGCGTCCGACGTAGATGGCATCGCCGGCAACGGCCAGGGCGGTAATCCCAACATGGCTCTGTGAATTCCCGGTGGCCTGGGATGTGAGCATGGGGCCTTGCCATGCGGCACCGTCGTTGGTGCTGACAAAGACGCCCTGTGATGTGGCCGCATACCAGGTGCTTCCGGCAGCGGCGAGCGCGGTGATGCGGCCCTGAATCGTCCGTGTGTCGAGGTGAGGCGATACCGCTTTTGCTTCGGTGCGGCGATGCGATTTGCGGGTCGCGGTTTTATGCGCCGTATGCTTCACTGGTTTCACGGGAGGAGGCGGTGGGGCTGATTCGCCACTTGCGGAGGTCCACGTGCTGCCCGTCCAGCGATAGACGCCGTCGCTGGTACCCGCCAGCAGGGTGCCGTCGGCGTTTTGGGCTAGCAGGAAAATGTCGCGGCCGTTGAGGCCATCGCTCTGCTGTTTCCACGTACGGCCGAAGTCGGAGGTGACGAAGACGCCGCCGTAGGATTTGCCGTTGATGACGCCGGCGTACAGGGTTCCGGGGTTCTTCGCATCTGCGAGGAGGGAAGCTACCTGTCGCTGCGAGAAGCCGGTGTTGGACGCCTGGAAGCCTGCGCCGCCATCCTCGCTGGCGAGCACTCCGCCGCGATCCGTTGCCAACAGGAGATGCTTTGGATTGCGCGGGTCGACAAACACGTCGTTGACGATGACGTCGGGTGCGGTGAGGCGGGCCCAGTTATCGCCGCCGTCCGTTGTCTTGTAGAGGCCTTCAGTAGTTCCGGCGTAAACGGTGTTGCGATCGCCGGGATCCATTTTGAGCACGCGGGTGCGGCGCGCTGTGGAGGGAATACCCTGGACCTTGCGAAACTCCGTGCCGCCGTCGTCGGTGCGGTAGATGCCGGAGCAGGCACTGGCGAAGAGGACGCTGGGGCGGGAAAGGTCGACGATCATCGAGAAGACGTCGGAGTCGTCGATGAGGCCTTTTTTGATGCTGCTCCAGTGGTCGCCGCCGTCCGTCGTCTTCCACGGCAGGTGCCAGGTGCCGGCATAGATGGTGTCGGGATCGTAGGGGTCGATGGCGATGGACTGTACCTCATGGACCTCGGCGCTGTCGGGCGGGCTGATTTGCTTCCAGTGCAGGCCCTTGTCATCGCTGCGGAAGACGCCCTTGAGAGTACCGGCCACGAGCACGCGTGAGCGCGACGGAGCCTGGGTGAGCGCGAAGACCAGTTGGCCGCGCATGGACTCCGCGTCGGTCCAGGTATGGCCGCGGTCGTGGCTGATATACACGCCGCCGTTTGATTGATCGGTGACGTAGACGCCGGCGTAGAGAGTGTGCGGATCGGAGCGGTCGACGACCAGGCTGTCGATGACGAGGTTGTCAGATGGCGCCAGTTTAGCGAGCCGCGACCACGACGATCCTCCGTCGGTGGACACATAGATCCAGCTGTTGGTGGTCCCCAGGTAGAGGGTGTTCGGATCGCGGGGGTCGAAGGCGAATCGCCGCGCGTCACCGCCATCAGGGCCGATGGACGACCAGGCCGTAGAAGCCGCAAATGCGGCGTGAGAGGGCAGACCTGTAACGATGGCGGCAAGGACCGCCAGTAACCATGGGAACCGCTTGAAAATCATAATCTCGCTGGCACGGAAGGGGAGTCCCCGGAATGTCGCTCCGAAAACTTCGGATGGATGTCTTCTATGTTATCCGTTTTTCGGCTCGCGGCGTTGCAGGGAGCACCTCTTTGGACAACGAGTTGTCCATCGGGTGCGGCGGGGGAAATCGGGGCGAGGTGAGCGGGTTCGAAGGAGCGGGAGCAAAAAGAACAGGGCCGGCCAAATTGGCCAGCCCTGTTGTTGTTTCGGATTGCCTCTGCTTACTGAGCAGCAGCGGCTTTCTTGTGGTGGTGGTGGGCAGGAGCAGCTTTGCGGGGCTGAACCTTGACGGCGCTCTCATCAACAGCGGTCGTCCCTGGGACGTCGGTGTCGAAGGTAGCACCGGCGGGAACCAGGTAGTCTTCCACCTCGTTCGTGCCGTTCGTGCCGGTCCGCACCTGAATGCGGCTGGCATCGATGCCCTTTTCCGTAACCAGATAGCCCTTGGTGTTCACAGCGCGGTGGGCTGCCAGTTCGGCATCCGTTGGGCCGTGATGTCTGCCTTTATGCACCGGAACGGGAGCGGAATTACCAACCACCACCAGAGTGGCGTCGGGCTTCTGCTGCGCGTTCAGGGCAACATCATCCAGGCAGGCCTTGGCTTCGTTGTCGACGCGGGTCGGACGAGCCTTGTCGCGATCGAACTGGATCGAGCAGAGGGTCGAGGTCTTCGGAGGCGCAGGAGCCTGCGGAGGCGCTTCGATGGACACCGAGGTGGTTGCCGAAGCGGTTTGACCCTTGTCGTCCTGCACGTTGCAGGTAACTGTAATGGAGCCGACCGGCGCGCCGGTTGTGGCCAGAGTCGCGCTGTTGCCGGATCCGTTGATGGAGCCAGCTGACGCCGAATAGCTGTAGGTCAGCGGACGATTCTGGGGGCTGACGCCAGTCGCGGAAATGGTCGCGCTGTCGCCGGGCTTCAGAGAGGTTGGGCTGGCCGAGCAGCTCACCGTCGGTGGCTCGAAGGCCTTGACTGCGAACTGAGCGGTGCAATCGGCCGATTCCCAGGGCTTGGGGCCCGTGGTCACATGGCCGGTTACCGTGTAGCTGCCGGGTGCGAGGCTGGCGGTATCGATGGTCGCAGTGGGATTGGTTCCTCCCACGGTGACGCCCTGACCGCTCCAGCTGTAGCTGGCGGTTTTCTTCGGATTCAGATTGGTCGCTGTACCGGTAACCGTGACCTGGTCACCCGGGAAGACCGACGCTGAGTTAACCGAGCACGCATACTGCACAGGCGGCGGAGGAGCGATGCTGCCGAAGTGGACGACAAGGGCGGTGCTCAGCTGAACCGCCTTCACATTGGCGCGGCCGCCGAAAACGGGCTCGGGGCCAAAATCTGCGTGGTAGTACTGATAATCGGCCTGGAAAATCCTCCATGCGAAATGGTGACTGGCCACCGAGAACTCATAGTCGAGCCCAGCGCCGGCGGTCAGCGCCGGTCCCCACGTGTAAGCGTGGGCCACATAATCATGACCGTCGCTACCCGCGAGGTTGGGGCCGCCCAGCCGGACCCCGCCGGCCAACGCGTGTACGAACGGCGTCATGCCCGTCGTGGGGTAGCGGAAGATGACTCCGCCGGATGCGGTTTGAAGGCCGTCGTTGTTGCCACTTGGGTGGAGACCGTATTCGAATTCTCCGCCAGCATAACGATTGAAATAGTAGGCGAAACCGCCGATGGCTCCGTAGTTAACTGCAGCGTATCTGCCAGTCACGACGTCACCGTTAGCAAGAGTCGTCGCCACGGAGGCATGGGGATCGTCGTACGAGTACCCCACGTAGACGTCCGCACGTGAAGCATACGGTTGAGCCGCGGCCGGAGCGGCCGGTGCTGAGGAAGAACTCTGCCCCAGTAACATCGATGCGCCCATCCCCATGGCGCACCCTGCGAGCATAATCCTGCCCAGAAAATTTGTTGGACGTAAATGCATGCGTCTATCCTCCGCAAAACCACTTGTTGCGTTGTCGAAAAGTCCTGCGACCTTGAAATAACGACGGGTCATCAAAACGAACTGCCATGGCAGCCCGAAAACTATCCGCGTTAACGAAGTTACCACAGCTTGACTTGGCTTAGACGGCAAATTTCTCAACGAATTGCGCGAAGTTGCCAGTCAAGGTAACCCCGCAAACCGCAGTGGTAACCGATTCCCCGCGGATTCGAACTAGACGTGGAGGGATCCGATGGACCAAACAAGCGAAAGCGGCATTGCCGCAAAGGTCGCCAACCCAAAGTAACCAGGCTGGTCGCTTATTGCAAGTTCAGAACGCGCTTCAGGCTGCCCTGTTCATGCTGAATCTTTTCCTGGAGCAGGGTGATGGCATAAAGGAGCTGCTCGGGCCGGGGAGGGCATCCGGGGACATAGACGTCGACCGGGATAACCTGATTCACGCCCTGGACGAGTGCGTAATTGTTAAACACACCGCCTGAAGTTGCGCAGGCGCCCATGGAGATGACCCATTTTGGTTCCGGCATCTGGTCATAGAGGCGACGGATGACGGGGGCCATTTTCCAGGAGACGCGGCCGGCGATGACCATGAGGTCAGATTGGCGCGGAGAGGGGCGAAAGACTTCGGCTCCGAAGCGCGCGACATCGAATCGCGAGGCGCCCATCGACATCATTTCGATGGCGCAGCAGGCGAGGCCGAAGGTCATCGGCCAGATGGAGTTTTTGCGGATCCAGTTGATGGCCGCGTCCACGGTGGTCAGCAACACGCCTTCCGGCTGCTCGTATCCGTAGCTGGCTTCCAGCACCTTCTCGCGATTCTTCCCGCTGCTCTCGAGCGTGCCGAAGAGTCGCCGATCCCGCAACGTCTCGCCCATATATCAACTATAACCTGCCTGGCCTGGGGGTTGGCAGGGCTGGCACGGGCAGGTGTGAATTTTTGACCACGGACGTAATCGGGCGTGCTGTCCCCCCATTCGGGCCGGGCGGGGATTCCCTGTTTGCCGGTTCTGTTTTGCCAATTGGGAAAAATATGTAAAAGTAACTGGAAAGAACTTTCGCATCCAGTCCCGGCGCGACCCCTGTCGCTCTCGCCTGCGGATCCCTCGCAGTCGCAGTGTTTTCAATTCCTATCCCGCGGAGTGTTATGCGTTCTCGTCGTTTGCTGCTGCCTCTATTTGTATTTCTATTGTGCTGCGTACCTGGTGCGCACGCCCAAACCACGCCGGCCATATCAGCGGGCGACAACGCGTGGATGCTGACCAGTTCTGCCCTGGTGCTGATGATGACGGGGCCGGGGCTGGCGCTGTTCTACGGCGGCCTGGTGCGGCGCAAGAACGTGCTGGCTACCATGATGCAGAGCTTCGCGATGATGTGCATCATCACGGTGCTGTGGGCTCTGGTGAGTTACAGTCTGGCGTTTGGGCCGGGGAACCACTTTATCGGCGGATTTCATTATGTCTTTATGCATAACGTCGGCCTGACGCCTGATCCCGACTACGGCGCGACGGTCCCGGCGCAGACGTACATGATCTACCAACTGATGTTCGCGATCATCACGCCGGCGCTGATTACGGGAGCGTTTGCCGAGCGGATGAAGTTCTCTGCGATGTGCCTGTTTCTGACCCTGTGGGCGATCGTGGTTTACTCGCCGATGGCGCATATGGTGTGGGGCAAAGGCGGCTTGCTGAACGCCTCGCTCGGGGGGCGCTTTCCGTGCCTCGATTTCGCAGGCGGGACGGTGGTCCATGTTACTTCGGGAGTGTCCGCGCTGGTTTGCGCGCTCTATTTGGGGAAACGAGTTGGGTATCCGAAGGAGCCGTCGCCGCCGCACTCGGTGGTGCTGAGCTTTATCGGCGCGTGCCTGCTGTGGGTGGGCTGGTTCGGATTCAACGCGGGCTCGGCGGTTGCCGCCAACGGGCTGGCCACCAGCGCCTTCGTCAACACGCACTTTGCGACGGCAGCCGCGGCGATGGGATGGGCTGGGGCTGAGTGGATTCGCAACGGCAAGCCCAGCGCTTTGGGCGCGATTTCCGGCGCTGTGGCCGGGCTGGTGGCCATTACACCGGCCTCGGGCTTTGTGCAGCCGATGTCCGCGCTGCTGATCGGCGCGATTGCCGGAGTGTTCTGCTTCCTGATGGTGACGGTGGTGAAGAGCCTGTTCGGCTACGACGATTCGCTCGATGCGTTCGGCGTGCACGGGGCCGGCGGGACGATTGGCGCGCTGCTGACGGGCGTTTTTGCCTCGAGCGTGATCAACCCGGTGTATGGGGCGGGCAAGCCGACGGGGGGACTGGAAGGCAACTGGCACCAGTTGGGATATCAGTTCATTGGCGTGGCCATTGCGTGGGGATTGTCCATTGTGGGGACGCTGGTGCTGCTGAAGTTCGTAGATATGGTGATTGGCCTGCGCGTGACGACGGAAGAAGAGATCGAGGGCCTGGACATTACGCAGCACGGCGAAGAGGGCTACGACTTCGGCTCCTGATTTAGCTCCTGATTTAGCTCCTGACCGGGAAACACCAGAAGTGATCCCGCGATATGCGTGGGATCACTTCTGATACTCTGACTAGCCGGGATACTTGTAACGCTATGCAAAAGATTGAAGCAGTGATTCAACCTTCCAGGCTCGATGCCGTGAAGGATGCACTCCTCGAAGCGGGCATCGAGGGCATGACCATTCTGGAGGCGCGAGGCCATGGTCGCCAGAAGGGCCACACCGAGTTTTATCGGGGCCGCGAGTACACGGTCGACCTCCTGCCCAAGATCAAAATCGAGATGGTGGTTCGCGACGAGATGAAGGATAAGGCCGTGGAGGCCATTCTTTCGGCGGCGCGGACCGGCAAAATCGGGGATGGCAAGATCTTTATTTCAAAGATCGACGACGCCATACGCATCCGGAACGACGAACGCGGTCCGACCGCGCTCTGAACCCTGCCGGCAGCACGCAGGCGGCCGCCGGACCCCTCCGCGAAACTTTGGGCGGAGACGATGAATCGTTCGCTGACTGCCATGTTGACCTGTCATGATCTCTGAGCCGCCCACGCTCTCGCGCCTTCGCAGCCGTTATCAGGATGATTCCGCGCTGCTGCGTCAGACGTTTGAGCGCACCGGGGATGGGTCGGCGGTGATTCGTCGGCGGGCGCAGATCGTTGGCAATCTGCTGCGGCAAATTTGGGAGGAAGTGGCGACCGGGGCTGACCAGGCGGAAATCGCTCTGGTGGCGACCGGCGGCTTCGGACGGCGAGAGCTCTTCCCCTGCTCCGACGTCGACATTCTCTTTCTCTGCGCCAGCGATAAAGTTGAGCCCGCGTGGAGCGATCGCATCCGTGCGTGCACGCAGGCCATGTGGGACGTGGGTCTGCGCGCCAGCCCGGCGACCAGGACGATGAAGGAATGCGAGCGCATCCACCCGGACAATCTGGAGTTCACGGTCTCGCTGCTCGACCGCCGTTTCTTGACCGGGAGCCGCGATCTCTACACGAAATTTGAAAAGGATCTGCTGCCGTCGATCATCCTGCGCGAGTGGGATGTGGTGGTGCAGAACCTGGCCGAGATGGCGCGGGCTCGCCACGCGAAATACGGCAACACGATCTTTCACGTAGAGCCGAATGTGAAGGAGTGTCCGGGCGGCCTGCGCGATTACCATCTGACGCAGTGGCTGACGCTGCTGAATGCGATCCACGCGGAAAAGAGCTGGCCGAAAGCGCAGGCGGATGAATTTTACGGGACGCACGACGAGCCGGAGTCGGCCTACGATTTTCTTTCGGCGGTTCGATGTTTTCTGCACTACCGTTCGGGGCACGACGACAACACGCTGGACTGGCACGCCCAGGACGAAGCGGCTGCGCGGTCGATTGGGCTGGAGACGCGCGGGACTTCCGATCCGGCGTACTGGATGCGCACCTGGTATCGCCAGGCGCGCACGGTTTATCGCCGCGCGTCGCTGCTGATGGACGCAGTGCCGCCGCCGCGGCGGTCGTTTTACAAGCAGTTTCGCCGTAAGCGGACACCGGTTCCGGGCACGGATTTTTTCCTGGAAGACGGGCGTCTGAGTCTGGCTGAGGGCGCGACGGTCAACGATGCCGACAGCATTTTGAAGATTTTTGGATTGATGGCCAAGCAGGGCTACCGGCTGAGCTTTGTCGCGGAAGACCGCATTTCGGATGCGTTGCCGGTGCTGGCGGTGCAGATGCCGGAGGGGCCGTTCCTGTGGAATTGCCTGCGCGAAGTGCTGTTGGGGCCGTGGGCCGCGCACTCTTTGCGGACGATGCATGCGCTGGGCATTCTGGAGTTGCTGATTCCGGAGTTTCACGGCATCGATTCGCTGGTGATTCGCGACACCTGGCATCGCTACACCGTGGACGAGCACACGTTTCACGTAATCGACAACGTGCATAAGCTGCGCCAGCCGCAGCACGAGTGGGAGAAGCGGCTGGCTACGCTGCTGCCGGAACTGGACCGCCTGGACCTGTTCTTCCTCGCGCTGCTGATGCACGATACGGGCAAGGCGCGGCGGACCGGGAACCACGCTATCTCGAGTGTCGAATTGTGCGAGAGCCTGTTTGCGCGGCTCGAACTCGATCCTGAGGAGCGGGAGACGGTGCGGCGGGTGATCCGGAATCATCTGGAGATGAGCGCTGCGATGCGGCGGGACATTTTCGACGCGGAGACGGTGCGCGCGTTTGGAGAAAAGATTGCGACGCAGCCGCAGCTGAAGATGCTGACGCTGATGACCTACGCGGACATCCGCGCTGTTTCGCCGGAGGCACTGACGCCGTGGAAGGCGGAGAGCCTGTGGCAGCTGTACATGAGCGCGTCGAATTTTCTGGATCGCAGCGTGGACGAGGTTCGGTATCATGCAGCGGCGGATCCGGCGCTGCTGAGCCGCATTGTTGCGCTGCTGCCGCCTACGGCATCGGCGGGCGTCGATGCTCCGACGATTTCTCAACTGGATGAGCTGCGGGAATTTCTCGAGGGGTTGCCGCAGCGGTATCTGTCGACGCGGCCGCCGGAGCAGATCGCGGCGCATTTTCGGATGGCGCGATGTCTGGGGCAGGAACCGGTGCAAGTCGCATTCCGCACGGTTCGGCAGCTGGATGAAATTACTTTGGTGACGAAGGATCGGCCGGGACTTTTCGCGGATATGGCGGGCGTTCTTTCGGCGTGGGGCATGAATATTGTGAAGGCCGACGCGTTCTCCAATGCCGGCGGCCTGATCGTGGATACATTTCAGTTCACGGATACGTATCGCACGCTGGAACTGAATCACTCGGAGATCGACCGCTTTCTGCAGAGCATCCGCGACACGCTGGCGCATCGCACCTCGCTGGCGGAGTTGCTGAGATCGCGACCTAATAAGGTGTCGCGTCCGCGGGTGAGCGTCGAAACGCGCTTCGAATACGACAATCTGGCGTCGTCGCACAGCACGCTGCTGCAGATTGTGACGCAGGATACGCCGGGGCTGCTGCGGGAGATCGCACTGAGCTTCGCTGCCTGCCGGTGCAACATCGAAGTGGCGCTGATCGATACGGAAGGCGATACGGTGATCGACGTTTTCTATCTGACAGCCGGTGGGCGGAAGCTGGATGAGGCGGCGCAGGCGGCTCTGAGCAAATCGCTGACGCAGCGGCTTGAGAATCTCAGACACTAGCCTGACTTAGCTGAGCTCGGGTGGATGAAGTAGACGAGCCCCAGGTAATCATCGGTGAGCAGGAAAGTGTCCGGGCCGGTGCGCAGGATGCCGCAGGGGCGTCCGTGGACGGTGGGCTTGCCGTTTTCAACTGTGAGAAAACCTGTG
>Ga0210391_10003363_pt1 | contig 13570 bp, 11 predicted proteins | sample IncBWC12OmetaG_FD_160573 | JGI IMG/M metagenome (GOLD analysis project Ga0210391, IMG submission 160573) | Forest soil microbial communities from Barre Woods Harvard Forest LTER site, Petersham, Massachusetts, United States - Inc-BW-C-12-O ... | reverse complement strand
CGTTGCTTCTCGACATCGTGATTCCTCCGATTCATCCCACACCTCCGCCTTGCGCAACGCATGAGCGCGCGGGACATTATTATTGGCAACTATTCAGCGACGGAAGATGGATCGGCCGGACGGGTACTGTCTTCTGATAGGTGTTGCGATCCTGCTCGGGATCATTGCAGCCGTTGCTCGAATTCTTTGAGTTTGAGCAATTTTCCGCTGCATCGCCCCGCGGGGCGGGGCGATTCGGAGGCAAATCGCGAGGATCCTCAGCGGTGCGTTTCGGAAAGCGCAGCAAGAACAACAGGCACTGGGACTTACGACTAAACTTGATGCTCCACTGATAACTTATTGAGGAGGTGAGAATTAGCGAGAACCTAGTCTTCAACTTCTTGCGCCAGCCTCAGATCTCGCTCTTTCTGGCTCGCAAACAAAGAGTTGAAAGCGTTAGGGTCGTTGGAAAGAATAGAATCAGCGTTCAGCTTAAAAAAAGTTGCGATATCTCCAACAAAGTGCTCAACGCCATCACGAGATTCTAGATCGAAGCGGCTGTAGTCGAACCTCAGGCCCAGACCAGCCCAATATGCTAGGTCGTCCAACGAAAAAGACTTTGGCGGCTTCTCTGCCTTCACAAGATTTCCGAAATCTAGGCCAAGCTCTGGAGCACGCGGGGAATATTTCAATTCGATAAACAGTTGGTTTGATTCGTACCGTACCTTTATTGGGCTTGTTTCTGTGACGCGAAACCCATGCAATTCTTCTAAGAATCGAAAGCTAGATAGTACGTATTTCCGAAAGCCAAGATGCCCGTCCGCAGGGACAGGCAAAAGGCCTATCTTTAGCCAGACTGCACGGCACTCGGAAATGTAGTCCTCGTACATTCTTTTTCGTTCATCCGGGATCGCAGCGACGGCTACGCTTCTTTCGATCGCGCTTAGGTCCGCAAGATATCCGGGAACAATTTTTTGCCAGTCCGGTTGGGTGTCGCCCTCTAGAGCGCGCTTGCCGACTGAGGCGAGAGAACTAACCTCATGATCCAAGTCCAATTCAATCTGATAGGTGGGTGCGTTGGTATTACGGAGATCTCCGATTGGCGGAACGAGCCATTGCCAATGCTGATACGCCATCGAGAATTCGTGAAAGGCGTCCGTTGTTTCTGTTTTATTTATCGTCATTTGTCAGCCTGTCAAGCAACCGCCTTTAACCTCGCTGGCGTCTCAAAATGGAAGTGCCACGACTTTTACGGCCGCCTTTTCACCTTCCGCGGTCGTGTAGTTGATATGCGGGTAGGTGTGCGGACTCACTCCCCCTGGGACGTGCTGTTCGATTCTATCAATAGTACCTCCTGTCTGCTCGATCATTTCAGTTGCTTCCTCTACTGTTGGAACAATTCCTGCGAGCAGCTCGTGAGTGCCCGGTTTTGTGAGCACTTGCAGGGCAGCTCTCCACTTTGCTCCGCCTTTCCAGCCCCATCGGGTCAGACCCGCCAGGCTTCCTTCTTCCTCCTCTGGACCCACGAAGGAGCCCAACAATAACGCCTGCTTCTGCGAATACCTTTCTTGACTGCTTGTTGGATCATGAAAAAGGTTCATTCCCTTGACGATGCCTCCAAACATCTGGCCGGCGCCGCGCAAGAAGGAAGATTCACGAATAGTCGGCGGATCTGATTCAAGGTGAAGCAAGAGCGTATTGGTGCCGGTTGGGGTATATAGGAAACCTACCGCTGTAACGTAACCGTCAGAATCCTTTGTGACAGAAACACTACCGCCGTTAATTCTGCCGTCGACAAAAATTCCGTTATCTGTTTTGCTATCACAATCACCTCTAGTAATGTTCCAATCACCATTGTCCTGAATGTAGAGACAGTCGAGTCCGTCAGGGTCAGTCGCACTGATGGGATTGTTTAAGACATATGTGTACCCATTCCAGGATTGCGGAGCGTCGGCGGAGGCGCCGGCGTTTTCTGGGTCAGGGGAGATGAACCTGCCCATGCTCGAAGCGTAGTAGCGGGCCCCAGAGTTGTCGAGGCCGGATTCTTGGTCGCGTTCTTTGCCTGTGAACTTATGGGTGTCGATCCCGCTATCTGAAGAGTTGAGTTCACCGAAGGGAAGATAGTCGAGGTTTTGAACGAGCCACTGGTTGAGATTCGTGGGATTGCTAGGGGCGGGATAGATAGACAAAAGGCGAGTAGAGCCAAGGTGGTCGTGGTGGACGAAATAGGTGGTGTTGTCGAAGTATTCGGCGATAGCCTGCCCCGCGAAGTAGGCATAACCTTTCAGCCAGCCGGAGCTGTTCATTTCCGCGATGACGTTGTCCGAGAGATCATAAACGTAGTCAATCGAAACGCCGCCCGTGGTTTTTTGCACGCGCTTGCCATCGGCGCCGTATACATACGCAGCCGTAGCACCTGCGTCGACTTGGGTAATGCGATTTTCGGCGTCGTATGTGTAGTGGTGCGCCCCGTCGTATGTCATATTTCCGGCTGCGTCGTATTGGTAAGTCGTAGGGAACTGATTGCTTGTGGTGAATGTTGTGGAAGGCTGCTGAAAGCACGAGCCGGAGGTAGTTGTTTGGGCGGTGCGATTGCCCCAGGCATCGTAATTCCATGAGAGGCCGTCGCAGCCATTAGGATCGGAAGGCGAAGCCAGAGTTAAGAGGCGATTGACTGAATCATAGGTATAGGTCCGATTAAAGGGTTGACCGCCCGCCCCTGTCATCGAAGCAAGGCTGCCGTTGTCGGTGGTCCCTGCGTTGAAGCCATAGTTGAAGTCTTGGAGATTGTTGGAGGGGATAGACGTAGTGCACGTGGTGAGCGCAGTGCTGGACCAGTTGACGTTGTAACGGCAGGGCTGGAGGCGGTTATTGAGCACCGAGCTCTCCGTAAGGCCATTACCATAGGTCATCTTGCGCAAGGCTCCATTGGGAAAGTAGCCGATGCTGGGATCCGTGGTCGCCAGTGTCGCGGGATGATAAGAGTCAACCAGGCTGCTGGTCAGCAATATAGGCCGGGCAGCGCCGTCGTAAGTGTAAGAAAATGTTACTCCGGCTCCATTCGATTCAGTGAGCAAGTCACCTGCCAAGTCGTAGGTAACGATGACGGGATAAGCTGTCTGGCTGCAATTGAGAGGCATGCAGCCTTGTTTTTGCACAATGCGTCCCATCAAATCGTACGAATATGTTGAACCTGCGTTGATGCCGTTCGAGATATGAACCAAACGCCCTAAGCCGTTAGCGGTGGGAGCAGGAGGGCAAGGTGAGGAGCACTGATCGTAGGTGTAGGCCGCTTCTAGTGTGCCGTCGCTGTAGCTTTTCAGTGTGAGGCGGTTGAGGGCATCGTAGGTGTAGGTAGTGGTGATGTTGCGAGCGTCCTTTTTCGTTAGAGGATTGCCGTTCCCATCGTACGAATAGGTGGTGGTGCCAGACTCGGGGTTGGTGGCGCCGGTCAGGCGAGAAAGCGAGTCGTAGGCGAGCGTACGTGGACGCCAGGAGGTGTTGAGCGACGTGCACCCTGAGAATGCGCCTGCGTTATTTTCGGCGACACAAAGCAGGTTATCGAGTGCGTCGTAGCCATAGTCGGTTTCGTAGTTCAGATGGGGCGACGATCCAGGATCTTCGAAGACTTGGGTCAGGCGACCAAGTGCGTCCGAACAGGACTTCCGGGTCTTGCCTGCTTCGTCTGCGGCGGTGGTGCAATTACCCGAGTAGGAGGAGGTTTCGGCGGTGCCGTCGGGGTTGGCGATTTGCGTGGCTCGCCCAATTGCGTCGTAGGCGTAGGTCGTTAGTCCATAGGTCAGATCGCTTGTCGTGCAGTAAGGGTTGGAGACGGTGACCACTCTACTAAAACTGTCGTAGGTCGTGTCTGTCTTGTCGCCTGAGGTACATTCTGGGTCAGAGGTGATTTGTGTTTCGGCAGTGCGACCGTAGCTGTCGAGAAGAGTTTTTGTCGTGAAGTAGTTGGAACCGCTCATCAGTCGGGACGTTATGGAGAATGGGGGCAGGGCTGTCGTGTAGCAGGATGAGCTTGGGTCGTGGCTGTAGCAAGAAGTCGTGAGGCCCCCGTCGGGATGGCTTATGGTTAGAGGCCTGTTGAGAATGTCGTAGGTGTAGCTAGTGCTTTTGCCAGCATTGATTTGATTTTGGTCCGCCTCGCTTTGCTTAAGGACGCCGCATGTTAAATAGGAGTATTTCGATTGGTGGCCCAATGCATCAGTGATCGTGGTCGGGAAGCCATGGACGACGGTACCTGAGGGGATGCAATAGCTGTCGACCCAATTGTCAGTGTAAATGTAACTGGTCGGATTCCCATTCGCATCGACAGTTTGGGTGACGTTGCCGAGCGTGTCATAGCAGGCATGCGAGGTCGCATAGGTGGTTCCCGATATCAGACGTTGAGTTGTGGTGGGGTTGCCCGCGTTTCCGTACGTGTCGTCGTGGCCGTAGGCGCCATTGACGACCGTCAGCATGGGAACGCTATTCTTGCAGTAGTTTGCGCTGTACTCATCGTAGGTATACAGAGTGCTCGAAATAGGCGACCCGCTGGTAGTGGATCCTGGGTACACGTTGATACTGGTGGGCTTTAGGCCTGGACCACCATAAACAAATACTGTGGTTCGGGCTACCGCTCCGGTAAAGTCGGTTTCCTGTTTCTCGGTCGGATAATTTCTAAGGTTATTATAGTACGATGGATAGGACACTGTGGATGACTGTCCGGTATCGTTGAGCGTCGTAGTGATACTTGAAGGCAGGAGGTAACCGGGCGTGTAGCTGTTACTTATAGTTTTAAGGAGCGTCGAAGTTCCGGCGTAGTACTGACCAGATAGGTTTACTGTGTTGTTGGGAATACTTGTGAACACTGTTTTGTCGCTGATGTTAGATTTCGACGCGCTATCATAGCGAAGTGGTGACATTACGGTCGTCGTAATTTGCCCCGTCGATGAATTCCAAACATAGCCTAGGTTCCAGGTGCCCCCGCTAAAAGTCGCAGTTGCGACGGATTGCGTTGCGAAACCGATCGGGATGTCGGTGATTACGTAAGTGAATGCGAGCGTCCCTCCCGTGGGCAATGTAACTCCGGAAAGCCGACCTTGGTGGTTTCCGGTCGTTCCGGTGTCGTATGTAAAGACGTACTGCGTCCCATCCTCAAGAGAGATACTCGTAGGTACAAAAATAGTGCTGGTGAATTGGCCCGAGCCGATGGTGTAAGCTGTATGTAAGGTAGTACAAGTTATCGTGTAAGATACCTGAGCGCCCGATGACGTAGTGTAGGACGTAGTCGACGTAGCGCTGGCCGGAGTGGGCGGCGGCGGGGGCGATGGACAGTATGGGGGTTTAGTGAAGGTCGTCGAAACGGAAGTGTTCGGTTGTGAATTGTAATTGCCATTGAGGTCCATCGGAAACGGCAGGCCTTTTGCTGAGTCATACACCACCCAACCATCAGGCGAATAAACCGTCATCTGAGTAAAATTTGTGACCTGGAACGTGTAACCGGAACCGTCAGCAGCTACGCCGCTCGCGGTCGAGGGATATCCCGGATTCGCTGGGTCGGGCAGGTTACCTGGCTGATTGGTGTAGCAGCTGACTTGTTTGGTGTATATGTTGGAATTCTGAACAGCGTGCTGCGTGAAGTGGTTATCGGTGAAGAAGAAGCCGGAGTAAGTTGTTACTGAACCGTTTGGGTACCCGGAATCTGTGCAAGGGCCGCTCTGAGAAACCATTCCTGCAGTTCCCGAGTGACTATTTCCATTCATCGCATTCCAGAAATAGGTGTTGCTGTCATAAACAATTTTATTGACTATGGGGTCGCCGTTGCGAGCTGGCTCGTGCGGTCCTAGCGGGATTTCGAGATGCAGGTTCCCGGTCGATGCGTCCACAAAGCCGTTGGGAATCGGGAGTGGGATCGTGTACCAGGGAATGCCCTGGGCACTAATTGTAGGTGCTGTAAAAATCAGGAAAGATGTGATAGCCAGAGATTGCACGAAAAGTGAAACGAGGCGAGCGCGGGACATGGGGGCCTCCTAGGCAGAGGGTCCACGGCCATTCATGAGAGAGCCGTGGGTGACAGTTGCTTCTCGAACAGGCCCACCGCTCGATTGGCAGGTTGGCTGAAGTTTTTACCGAATTCAACAAATAGGTGTCAAGACAATTTTGGGTTAATAGCTTGATAGCAGAGTATCTGATCGGGACGGGACCGCGAGACCGTGCTAGACTCGCTCTTTTCTCAATCCTCGAAAACTGAGATCTTTGACCTTCAATGCCTCGCAAAAAACGCAACTACGACTTGCCTCCAGAAGTTAGCGCCGTCTTGCGAAGCTCACCCCACCTGAATCCGTGCCAGAAATTCCGCCATGCGAACATCTACAAATTCATGGAACACCTCAACGAAGGCAAGTGCCGCGAGTGTATTGAATTTTTTCGTCGGTTACAAAGAGATGAAGAGTTGATGCAATTTTTGCGAGAAAATAGGAACTGAGAGATCTATCGTGAGCGATACGTGAAGTGGGCGGAAGAGACCGAGCAAGCGTGCGACTTGTTGTGCGAGATATTTTTCAAACATGAATCCGAAGAGATTCGCACGAACATGTTTTTGGAGGAGCAAATCAAAACATTGTTTGCCGCGATTCGAGCGACAAAGCACGCGGACTCGATTCCGGCGTTGAGAGAAGCGGTCCGCGATAGCTGCAACCGGATACGGGCCTGGAAGTACGAAGCCGAGCAGAAGAGGTTACAAGAGGAAGGATTTGTGATTGTCCCGCCGACACCACCCACTGTCCCAAATGTCCAAGAATAAATGTGGCGCGTCGCTGTCGGAACTTCCCATGTATGGACTTGATTTATCGGGCACTTAGCGCGTAGCCTGACCTTAGGCAAAACCCCAGGAGCTACAACTCGAAATGACTCCCGAACAACAACACGAACTCGCACTATATGTTCGATCAAATAGTCCACATGAGTCTGGCCACATGACTGTTCAGTTCAAAGCAGGAAGACTTGACAGATTGAGGTATCTTCCTCACGAGATGGCCGCAAATGGGTACACGGGCGTCCTTGAGACAAAAACTCCAACCGAACTTAATAAAGACGATTGCGTCGCTCTGGCGGCCGGCATGGTTGGGGAATTGGTATCCTTGGGAGAATTGGTTGCTCATCAAAGTGACGATGACGCACAACAAGTACACGAACTAGTTGGTCTGCCTCTCAACACTTTTGCACGTGAAGCGTATGAAATCATCAAGGAAAACCTATTATTTTTCACACTGCTCAACATAGAAGTGAGAGTCAAAATGTTCGGTGTTCTCGAAAAAGCCCTGTTTCCTATTGAAGACAAGCCGGCGAAGTTGCCCGATGAAATACCAATCTTCACATTAGCCGAAGTAGAGGCCGTTTATAAGCGTGCGGAATTGATCCTTGCTAGGTTTCCAAAGCCAGCGGGCGTATAGCGGGGGTCTGATGCGAATCAGACGAAAGTATTCTACAATCGCGTTATGCGGAGCATGATAGTAGCCACGATTTTACTAGCAGGCTGTTTATCTTTTGCTTCTGGCTTGGCACCGTCTGAGATTCCATCATTTTTCATCGATACAGTTGTCGCACTCGGACAGAACATTTCTCCTGCTCCCGGGCAGCCGCCTCAATGGCGAACAGAGGCGTCGGGTTTTCTGTACGGCTACGCCATCGACAGCGAAACAGATATGACAAAACATAATTATCAGCCGTACCTCGTCACAAATCGCCATGTCTTCACTGGCCGCACCAGCATTTCGGTGAAAATCAATGCGGACCAAGAATCTATGCCAACGCGTGAATTTGTGATGAATCTAACGGATGAACACGGTGTCAGCTTGATTGTTTCGCACCCCGATCCTTCAGTGGATGTCTCGGTGATAAAAATGAACGGGCCGTTCTTACGCAGCCAGCATCTCAAAGTAGAATTTTTCGCTAATGATAAGCATGTGGCCGACCGAGCCAAGATGAAAGATCTAGGGACCTCCATAGGTGACGGACTCTTCGTTTTGGGGTTCCCTATGGGAATCTCCGGTACTCTAGTTCGAGATTACGTCATAGCGCGCCGCGGAAGCATCGCAAGAATTAGCGACGTGTTGGACGGATCATCCAAAACTTTCTTGATCGACGCGTTTGTGTTTCCTGGAAATAGCGGAGGCCCTGTCGTTTCTGCGGTAGATATTACCGCCATCGAAGGTACCAAACCGCAAACCACGGCGTACCTAATCGGTATGGTCAAGGGGTACCTTCCGTATGATGAAGTTGCAGTCAGTCAGCAAACGGGGCGCCCCCGAATGGTGTCGGAAGAAAATTCTGGACTCGCAGAGGTAATCCCCGTCGATTTCATTAACGAAACTATCGAGTTTGACCGACGATTGCACGCTCAACTGCCGTCACCGCCCGCTGTTCCGCATGTTCAAGAATAAATTTGCTGACCGCAGAGTTTGCAGGTGCCTTGCATCAGTCCTTCGTGTACTTGCAAGGTTTCAGGGCGTATGTAAGTTCGATCTGTCTAATTTCATCGCGTAGCTTGTCGGCATCATCTAAGGTCCGCTGGATTCTTTCGCGCAAGCGAGCTGCACTCCAGGACGTTTCGATAAGGCTTTTGCTGTCGTCGAGCCATTGACATACCTCTTTGTCAGACCCGCGCACAATCACTTCAGAGGAATACGGGGTACTAACGATCGTCGAACCTGCATAGTCGTCGTGCACATAAAAGTCCGAATCGATGCCGCCGATTTTTGTACGTAGCCAAAACTGAACAACACCTTCGCAATTAACGATGTTCTGGCGGTGGTCGCCAGCGAACGGCGGCAGGGAAGTCAGTTTTTGAATGTCAGTGCAGCACTTGTTACCAAACTTCGCCAGGCTTCCGAAGAGCTGTTCCACTAATGCCCGAAACGCTTGGTACTTGTGTAGCATGGCGAAATGATCATGCATCGCGTGTTCATACAAATCGTTGGAGAGACCTTCGATACGGAGCACAGCAGGATAAAGTTGGCGTGGCGCTTGCAACGAAGGCTCATAGCCTAGTGCCGTCATAATAATGACCGGGTCTTGGAGCCCGCGAAGTGTTTGCACGGTGAGTTCAAGCCACTGAAGAATTGGAGACACAACCTGGGCTTTAATGTCAGTGAGATGTTGAGCTTCCCGCTCCCTCAAACTTGAGCGTTCAAGCGCCTTCAACGTTTTCCATGTCAGGTACACATACACTGCTGTAATGACTGCGAGCAACAAATTTGCGTAGTGGTTCAGCCAATCTAGAAATGACGCGATCCAGGACATAAGCTAACCATCCTACCAGGCTTGCGACCACCGCACCGGGAAGGTCGAGACTCAGATTTTCTACGGACGTTTTCCTAGTCGGGATCTGAATCAACCCGCTATAATCCAAGGCAAAGAACGAAGGCGGGCCGGAATCGCTCCAACGAATTCTGTCCGTAATCAGGTTTTTCGCACGATTGAGGAGAAATGGACAACCCGGCAGCCACCCCAGGGGCCAAGACACAGTTGAAAACCTTTGGTAGGACTCGGCCTTCGCCCGGATGCCATACTCTGGACCTATCTGTAGTGCTAGATGCGCCGCTGAAGATGAACGGTCAGCCGTCCACGTTTGCGGACATCTACCGCAAATTGAGGGATTCAAAGATCGAGAAAATGCCCGAGTTTATGCGCGACGCCTACGGTACCGACGACGGCGAAATCGAACTCAGCGGCGACTGGCCGCTGCTGTCCACAATGCGAAAGCTTATCGAGTTAGCCGGACAGGGTGTAGACCCCTATCGAGTGATGTGGTTCTACTATGACCACGATTCGTCGCGTGACGCCGACGAAAGCTACAGCTTTTTCGCCATATTCAACAGCAAAGTGGTTATGGAGTCATGCCGATTTAGTTGGCTAGAACCCTTGATTCTCAAGCGAGAACCCGATAGCGAACAGATTTGGCGAAGTCACCAATATTTCGATGAAGCGCTGGAGCGCTACTGGTATCGCAGGTTCTACACAGAAACCACGGCTGGGCAGCTCATGGTGCTTCGGCCCGATGAACCAATTCTGTATTTTTACGACCGCCCGCAGACGCGCGATGTTTTGCGCGAGTTACAAACCGTAACGATGGTCAAGACGTACCGCCTGCTTTGGGTCACGATACCACTATTGGTCGCAATAGTCTTTCCATCAATCAGAGATTACATGGCGATAGCGGCAGTCGTACTCGGACTTGACGTTCTGTGGCGCGCGTGGGCAACGCGAAAAGTCGGGCAGCATTAAGCGAGAAGAGGTGTCGAGTCTCAAGGTTGTTCTTGAGGTCGGGGCCTGTCTCATCGCGTTCAGGTTCTTGCCGACGCTAAGCATGGACACCGCGTTGCTAGCAACGGCGATCGGTACCCCCTTCCTCGTCGCGGCAGCGGCACTTGTAGTCTCGAAGCCCAACCAGCTCCCGAGACTAAGGAAGCGCCGGTTGACGGGTGGACAGTCTTCCATACAGTTGGGACCAAGCCCTCGGAATTGGATCGACAAACGGTGGCCGGGGGAAGTCGTCAGGGATCGGTGAGAGGCCGAATCGTCGAAATTCCTCACAAAACCACATTGGCTTACAAGTGTGTCGATTCCTGCCCAATATTCGCCACCACTTTACTCTAAATCTCAGGCATTAGAGCTAGTGACGATACTTGATGTACAATCCCGCCAGACGGTCCCCGGAGAGATGCGCCTGGCGAGGACTAGTCTCGTGGAAGGCGCGCTTCAACAGGAGGTGCTCTCCCAATGCTCCAGCAAAATCAAGCAGAGTCATGGTGGCACTGGCTCTACACGAACGCTCCGGCAGCATGGATAAGCGCCATCATCGCGATCATGTCGCTACTCTTGGTCCTTCGAACAAAGCGAAGACCTCGAAAGATCGTGATACGAGAGCTTAGTAGATCGTCGCTCATGCGGATCTGGCCAAGCGTGCGACAGAAAATTAAGGTCACTTTCGGTGGAGACCCCATAAAAACACTTGGGCAAATAGATGTTGAAATCTTCAACGACGGCTCTGAGTTCATCGAACAACCAGAGCTGAACTTTGTGCTCCCGGAACAAACAAAGATTCTCGATTATCACACTGACCCCGAAGAGGCAAACGCGCAGTGCCAAGTAACCACAAATAGACTCTCCGTTCGATTACCCCACTTGAACCCTGTTCGTGAGCACAGCCAAATCGTATCTTTGTCAGTGCTCGTTGACGGTCCAACAGCCCCTCTCAAGATCACGGGTGGCAGCGCAGGCTGGTCAATTCGTCATCGCTCTCTCCCCACCGCGAAGCGGCGGTCTTGGAACCTAATCGCGGAAGTCGCCACGCTACTGGCATTTCTGCCTTTAATGTTTTTGTATTATGGCTGGATCGAGAAGAGATTCGGCATCAGTCAAACGGAGTGGAGTTTGAGGGCTTTCTACTCAGGCTTGCCTCCCCTCGCTCCTTTACTAGCTTTTATAGGCTTCGGCATGTGGAAGAGGATAAAGAAATCCAAGCGCTCGCTAACGAGCTGGGCTGACGAGTAAAGACGCTCGGTTGTTGCCAGAATAAGCGTGGACCCAATTTAAGACCCGTTTACACTTTTTGTAACACCCGTGCTCGCATACGATCTCGCTGCATTTTCGTGCTACACAGCGCTCCATCACCTAGCTGCTCTTTGGCTTGTCCAAGATGCCTAGAATCTTGTATGTTTCCGACTGCATTTTCTTTCCATCTAGGCTGACAGGCCAAATCAACTTTGCGTTGTCACCTTTGAAGTCAGCTTGAATAGTATCCACCACAGGTGTGCGGCAGCTCCTTCGATTCCCCACACGACCAGCCATGTGTTCCGCAAATTTGCTGTCGCAGTTGACGATTGCTAGTCGGCCATCAGGAAGCTGTAGAGTGAATGTGGCACCATGGACTTTGAAGGTTTTTCCTACTGCAACATTGTTGTAAACAGCAGCGTAGTCATATTCATCATCTTTGTCCTGTCGGTCAATTATCTTCACGTCCAGTTTCTGTGCCGAGGCAGGAGCGGCGCACACCAGAATCAGTCCACCAACGGCAATAGCCCACTTCATGACAACCTCCATTTGCGATTCAGTATAACCCCATTGAACACCCAGGCTAGTCGATTGGAGGGCATGAGATCAGCGAATCAAGATGAGAGAGGGCTTACTGATTTGCTCCGCCCTGGAGGAGAATGACAGAGCGAATCGCTGCATTGTCGCGGATAAGATTTGCCCTCATCTCGCTTAGATTTCTGTTTTTCAAGGCGCTCGCGAGCAAGCCAAGCCCCGTGCCAAGCACAGCGCCAAGCGCGACAAAGATCGCTGGGATTACAACTTCCCGCAACCAAGAGAACTGGTGAGGATCTACATCGAACACGAAAGGAGGATAGTGCTGCTCAGACTCGATTTCAAGCCGTCGCAGTGGAACCGGGCCGAAGATTGCTCAAACATCTTCGGCCCCTTACTTTTTCCTGGACAAGCTTCTATTGAGTAGCGCGAACGCGAGGCATTTTCACTGAAGGTAAAACGGGTTCGTCGTTAGGGGTTCTCGGTATCCGTAACTTTCCGTTGCGAACAACGCCGATTACCTTTCCTTTTTGGTTCGGCGCATTGCTCACAAGAACGGCTTCGACTCCTTCGTAAGCCTCTCGATTCTTCCTCGCAGTGCTCTTGCGCACTTTTGACATATAACCTCCTTTCTTAGACGACATTTCCGGACGCTGTAAGACAAAAATCACTGGATAAAAGGTGGAAGCGGGTTCAAGCAGGCCCAGCAAATCCGTGTCTGAAACACTTTACCACGCTTGTCAAGGTAGGCCGGGCCGGAATGCTAAACGCAGTGAACACTAGAAGCAACAAAAAGAGTGCAATAAGCTGACCTAGCGCACGAGCGATCATGCGAGTCCCTTTGGTTCACGCACTGACCGAACCGTTGAATGAAGGCCGCGATAGCCTTGACGTGTTCAAGTGGGTTACGCTCTCCGGTTTTTAATGACCCTTTTGACCCGTGTCATTACTTCCTTGAAGGTATTTCCGCCGACTTTGGACAGTTCCCCGAACAAGTCCGCCGCTTTATCAAGGCGAATGTGCTTTGCGACAATCTTTCCGATTGCTGCATCTACTTCCGGTTTGCTTTTCATAGTTGCGATATTATACGGGTTGCAGCGTGCTCTTTGCTCGCAATTCCTTCGTTGCCGGGCTGGGTTCTCCAATAGCTACTTCAGTGTGGAAGTTAAGAGGACTAGCGGCGAGACTGAGCACGTTCGATTCTCTATAAAAGAAGAGTGAACCATGCATCCTGTCGTGGAACATTTCGTAAAATCATGACCGAAGACCCGATAGCTTAGGGGCAATCTGAGGGGCAATTTGGCGGGCCCAAAATAAGCACTAAGTGCAACGGTTCAAACGGTTTATCTTTCAGTTCAACTTAGCTTCAAAGGCTGTGCGAAGCCCATCGATTTCGTAAGGTAGCGCAACGATAGGCGGAACGTCGTTTAGATAGTTAGAGTTCTGAGCAACTCCTTTCCCTGGTCATTTTTGCAAATTCAGGAAGACCCTTGACACCACCTCGTTCTGA
>Ga0210391_10003362_pt1 | contig 13571 bp, 12 predicted proteins | sample IncBWC12OmetaG_FD_160573 | JGI IMG/M metagenome (GOLD analysis project Ga0210391, IMG submission 160573) | Forest soil microbial communities from Barre Woods Harvard Forest LTER site, Petersham, Massachusetts, United States - Inc-BW-C-12-O ... | reverse complement strand
AGCAGGTGATGGCGGCTGCGGGATATGTGGTGGTGATGGCGAATCCGCGCGGGTCAACCGGATACGGGCAGAAATTTACGGCAGAGATTAGCCAGGACTGGGGCGGGAAAGTTTACGAGGATTTGATGAAGGGGCTGGACGCGGCGATCGCGAAGTATCCTTTTATCGATGGGTCGCGTGTGGGTGCCGCGGGAGGATCTTACGGCGGGTACATGATTGATTGGATCGCGACGCACACGGACCGGTTTAAATGTTTGATCAGCCATGCGGGACCTTACGATTTGGCGAGCGAATACGGGGCGACGGAGGAATTGTGGTTCCCGGTCTGGGAATTTGGCGGGGCGCCTTGGGCTAAGCCGGAGATTTATCGGAAGTGGTCGCCGAGCGAATATGCGGCGGCATTGGGAAAATATAAGACGCCGACTTTGGTGGTGGGGGGAGAGTTGGATTTTCGCGTGCCTTACAATCAGGATCTGGAATTCTTCACGGCTTTGCAGGTACAGGGCGTGCCTTCAAAACTGGTGATTTTCCCGGACGAGGGGCATTGGGTCTTGAAGCCGCAGAATAGTGAGTTGTGGTATGCGACGTTTTTAAATTGGGTGGGGCGATATTTGCGCTAACGCCGCAAAGAAATAGAAAGAGGCGGATGTTCCGTCCGCCTCCGGCCATTTTCGAGATTTCCGCGGATTAGTGAAATGCGACGCCTTTGGTCTGGCCAGCGAAATCGATCTCCACGACGCGGTCCGCGTTGAAGAGGACTTCTGTTTGGCGAGGCTTTTGGGCAAGTTGAACCCATTCACATGGAACAGATGCGATGGTCTTGCCAGTGTCGGCGCGGACGACGTTGATCTGGTTCTGAGCGTCATTCGCTTTGAGATCGTATGTCCCGGGTTCCAATTGCTGAGTGCCGATGGTGACGGGATGATCGATGACGAGTTGGGCCGAATCGGTGCGCGCCCAGATCGGCAACGAGAGAACCAGGACTGCAACTGCTGTAAGGCAGGTCTTCGTACGAAGGTCCATTTTTTCTCCATTCAAAAGTGCAATTTGCCGCGGAGATTTCGGGCTGCATAGCCTCGATTCTCCTGCGGGCGAGTGCGTCACTGTGAAAGTGTATTCGCAGCGCCCTCTACTAAAAGATGCGCAGGTTCAAGGGACGGTTTCGTTTTTGTGATAGCGTAAGTTTTTGACTTCATGGCACTTCCGTTGCGGAGCGGATGCGCGTGACGTGTGGGGACCCCTATTGGGGCTCATCCGTAGCCGTGCGGATTGAACGGGGCGCTCGCGGGTGAGATGGCGGATTCCTCACCTTGGGGGTCTCCATGCGGACATTGGGGCGGTTGTTGTTCCCTGCTGGAGCGGGGGGTGACGTTTCGTTATTGGCGCCGCTCGGTCGCGCGGAAGCGCTCAACATTACCGGTGCTCCTGCTGGGGCGAATGTGGAGATGGATACGACAACTGCAACGACAACGGCGAGGGCAAAACAGCAATCGGGAGTGATCCTTCGGCCGGCTTGGAGCAAAGGCGCCGGCCTCAGGTTGACGATGCCCTCTGCATCGTCAAGTCCGATTGGCGAAGGTATATGCGCGGCGGAGGTATTGGGTTACTTCTGGGACGCGGAATATTTTTAGCAGGGCTATGAAGAGCACTATGCCTGCTGACGTTACCAGCGTTAGCAGGATCAGGGCGCCGAGTATCTGCTGCCAGTGGATGTAATTCCCCAGCCAGCCTGTGAGGCGGTAGCAGGCGTAACCGGCGGCGCAGGATGCTACTGCCACTTTCAGGAAGAAGACGACGAGAGTTCCCTCTTCTGGATTTTTTGTGCGACGGGCTAGCAGGACGAACAAAAGGATCGTGTAGGCCACTATGCCTATCGTACTGGCTAGGGCCAGGCCGACGTAGTCGAGGCGGCGGACCAGGAGCCAATAGACTGGGAGGCTTAGCAGCGTGGTTACCGTGCCCACGATTGCCGGCGTGATGGTGTCACGGGTGGCGTAGAAGCCACGGGCCAGAATATTTTGCGCGCCCCAGGCGAACATTCCGATTGAGAAAAAGGCCAGTGTGGAAGCGGTGGCGGCCAGATCGGGGCCGTGGAGACGGGTGTGCGAGAAGACCAGGTAAACGAGCGGCAGACTTTGCGCAATGGTTAGCGCGGAGATCGGCAGGAGGAGGAAAATCAGGGCGCGGAATGTGGAGTTGAGGATTTGGTTTAGGTCGTCGAATTTTTTTTCTGAATAGAGCTGCGCGAGGATGGGGAAGGAGGCGACGCCGATGGCCTGGCCTACGAGGCCGAGCGGGACGCGCATGAGAGTTTTGCCGTTGTTGAGCCAGGTGATGGAGGCTGGTTGGAGATAGGAGCCGAACCAGCGGATGATCCAATCGTCCACGAAAGAGAGGGAGAGCGCCAGCATGATGGGGACGGACAATTTCAGGAACATCCAGAAGCCGGGATGGCGGATGTTGAAATTGGGCCTGAAAATCGCGCCGGCGCGCCAGGCGCCGTAGATTTGCAGCAGGAAATTTCCGCAAATGGCGCCGCCGAGGACGCCGACCGCGAAGCCGTTGATGCCGACGCGCGAATAAAGCAGGACGCCGCCGAGGATGATGCCGATGTTGTAGATGATGGGCGCGAGCGACGGGATGATGAAACGATTTTTCGCGTATTGCACGGCGCTGAGGATGCTGCCTTCGTAGAAACATATTTGCGCGGGGAGCATCAGGCGCGTGAGGAAAACTGTCTGCTGAAATTCGGCGGGGGCGAAGCCTGGCGCGATGTACTTCACCAGGTGCGCTGCATAAATTTCGCCTAGCACGACTAGAGTAACCAGCACGAAGCCCATTACGGTAACGACCGTGGAGAAAACGCGCCAGCCTTCGTCTTCGCGTTGCTCGGCTACGTATTTTGCGAAGACGGGGATGAAGGTGATGCTTAGCGAGCCTCCGGCAATCAGGTAGTTGAGGAAATCGGGGAGGGTAAAGGCGGTGTAGTAGGCGCTGGTGGCGGCGTTGGCGCCGACTTGGTGAGCGACGGTCCAATCGCGAAAGAAGCCGAGAATGCGGCTGAGCAGAACGCTGGCCATCACGATGCCGGTGGCCGCGGCGATGCGACGGTGGAGGTGAGCGGTCGTCGTCACGGGAATATGGTAGATGGATTGAGGGGTTGGGGATAGAGAGTTCGCGGGGTGTGTTTCCGATTGGGAGAGGCGGTGACGGTTGGCTGGTTCGAAGGACGTGAATCGGTTGCGGCAGAGTTCAAGCAATGGCGACGGCGAGAATTACCGCAGGGCGCAGGGAGCGCTGAGAAAGGCAACGGCCGGATCGCTACAGAGGCACAAAGTCACAGAGAAGTGCGAAAGATTTAAGACGGAGGGCACGGAGAAAAACGGCGGACAGAGAGAAAGCGCAGAGCTCCTCAGAATGACGAGGCGCTGGCGGGCTTTGACGCTAAGCGCGCAATCCAGGCCGGGCGATGTGAGAAACGCCAATCGGGAGATTGGCATTCCCATCGAGCCGCTGCAAGGTCAACTGCAAAAAGCCGGCGGGACGCCGGCGCTACGATGGCTATTCTTGGGTCTCGTCGTGTTCGGCTGGGGCCGATACGTTTGCTGGGAGCGCGATTGCTTCGCGAGGCGGAGTGCCGTCGGGGGCGGCGCGGAGATATTGGACGGGCCAGCTTACTGGGAAGCCCAGGTCGCGGGCTACTGCTAGGGGCCAATACGGTTGGCGCAGGAATTCGCGCGCCAGGATTACTACGTCGGCTTTGGACTGATCGAGTATGGCGTCGGCTTGGTTCGCGCTGGTGATCATGCCTACCGCGCCGGTCATGATCCCGGTGCGCTCGCGGATTTGATCGGCGAAAGGAACCTGGTAGCCGGAGGCGACGGGAATTGGGGCGTTGGGAACCATGCCGCCGGAGGAGCAGTCAATCAAATCGACGCCCAGCGGGCCGAGTGATTCCGCGAGGGCGACGGATTGCTCGAGGTCCCAACCGCCCGGAACCCAATCGGTGGCGGAAATGCGGACGAATAGAGGATAGCCGGCGGGCCAGACGCGACGCACAGCGCTGACAACTTCGCGCAGAAGGCGCGTGCGATTTTCCAGGCAGCCGCCGTAGGAATCGGTGCGTTGATTGGCGAGCGGCGAGAGGAATTCGTGGAGCAAGTAGCCGTGCGCGGAATGGATTTCGACTACTTTGAAACCGGCTTGCAGGGCGCGCGTTGCGGCCGCGGCGAAATCTTTGATGACTTTTTGAATTCCGGCAGCATCGAGCGCGACAGGCTTCGCGTAGGTATCGGAAAACGGGATGGCACTGGGCGCCACTGGCCTCCAGCCGCCTTGGGATTCAGGGATGAAGCCGCCGGGTTCCCACGGTCGTGGGGTGCTGCCTTTGCGTCCGGCGTGGGCGAGTTGAATTCCGGGGACGGTTCCCTGCCCTAACAGAAATTGGGTGATGCGCGAGAGGAAGCCGATGTGATCGTCCTTCCAGATGCCGAGATCTTGCGGGCTAATACGGCCTTCGGGCGAGACGGCGCAGGCTTCGGTGAAGACCAGGGAAGCGCCGCCGACAGCGCGGCTGCCAAGATGGACAAGATGCCAATCACTTGCGAAGCCGTCTGAGCTGGAATACTGGCACATGGGGGAGACGACGATACGGTTGCGGAGCAGGACGTCACGAATCTGCAACTCATCGAATAGGTTCATGAGCGATTGGATGATGCCTGGGGCTGAAAAGTGGCAGGGGATGCGCTGGGATTCAGACGTGCGCTTCGAGGCGGCCCGTACAACGTCCACGGCAACGGCTACGGCGAGAGTTCACGGCAGAAGCGCGCCGACTTGGTCGGGGTAAACGCCGGGCGCAGAGAGAGACAAAAGATTTAGCGCAGAGGAGAACCGGAGTATACAGAGGAAGACGACGGCACCGAGCCAGGAGCGCGGCTGTGCCACGCGAATCGGGAGATGGGCGTTTCCAGGTGACGACGGCTGGCGCCGAAAACGTGGCTGCGGGTTGGCGCTTCGCGTGACACTAAAAGCGGAAGACTAGGCCGGCGGATGCCTTGGGGCTGAATTGATGCGTGCTGAAATAGGTGGTGCACAAGGCGTCGGCGCCCAAACGAAGCGCCCAGCGATCTTTGAAGGGCAAGTCAACGCCGCCACCTAGTTCGTAGGCAAAGGCGTGCTGCGAACCGGCAGGCGTCTGCGGCGTGAAATGCGAATAGCCAACCAGCGCATGGGCCCAAAGTTCGACTCCCTTTTTCGCGGACCAGCGAAAGCGCGGACCGCCGCCGCCGAACAAGAGCCAGGAGCTCACGTTATCTTGCGTTGCGTGGGTCGCTGCGAACTCGCCATCGGCACCGAGCCAATCCTTCCAGTAATACACCATATTGAGGTTGAAGCCATTCATGCTCTGCGTGATGCCCGGCAATTCGAAAAATCGCGTGAAGGTATAGCCGCCGTACACTTGCCAGGCGTAACTCTGGAACACGCTGGTGACGTCTTGCGGGGGGGCGGCGGGCGCCAACGACAATGAAAGCGGCGTGGAGGAGGCTATGGCGCCGGGAGGCGCATTCACCGCAGTGGGCGTGACGGAAAACGGCGTGAGAGATATGGATGGAGCGCTAGCGGGCGCGTCAGCGGGGGCCGGCACAGCATAATACGACGATGGCAACAAAACTGAGTTGGAGACAGTGGTTTGAGCGGCGGAGCTTATGGATAGAAGAAGGACCACTCCAAATAGGAAAGCGAAGTATCGCATAGCGTATTTCCCCCAGATGACAAAAGCGCGTCAGAGCTACCCCCATAATTTGACCGAGAAGGGGTGCGGATGTCCACATTAAATTGGGGCGAGGGGCGAAGATGTGACTTTCGGTAAGGGGTAGGACGGGCTATTTTTCTAAATATTTTCTATTGTTAAGGGCGGGCTGAGGTGGGGAGAGGAAAAGGCCGCTTTAGGCATCGGCGCAGCGACGGAACGGAAGTTTGATGTTGACGAAAAAGGCCGCGCGGTTTTGTGATCGAGCATGGCGGCGGATATTAATGCTATAAAACTGGGCCGCGGGTGGAGTTTTGTTTTGCGGCGTCGGGCGGCGACGCTGGGAGATTCCTGTGGCTGTGAAGATTTTATTTGTGCTGGGGTTTGTGTTGTGTGCGAGCGGGTTGGTGTCTCCGGCGGTGGCGCTGGCGCTTGGGCTGATCTTTGGGCTGAGCTTGACGCATCCTTGGCAGACGGAAGCGCGGACGGCGACAAAATATTTGCTGCAAGCGTCGGTGGTGGGTCTGGGATTCGGGATGAATCTGCACGAGGTGCTGCGCGCGGGGCGGAGTGGATTCGTTTACACGGCGGCGAGCATTGCGTTCGCGTTGACGGCGGGATTGCTGGCGGGGCGGATGCTGGGGGTGAACAAGACGGCTTCGATATTGATAACCGTGGGGACGGCGATTTGCGGGGGGAGCGCGATTGCGGCGGTGGCGCCGATTATTCAGGCGGATCAGGAGGAAACAGCGGTTTCGCTAGGAACAGTTTTTATTTTGAACGCGATTGCGCTGCTGATTTTTCCTCCGCTGGGATGGTTGCTGCATTTGTCGCAGCAACAATTCGGATTGTGGGCGGCGCTGGCGATACATGATACCAGTTCGGTGGTGGGGGCCACGGCGCGTTTTGGAGCCGTGGCGCTCGTGGTAGGGACGACGGTGAAATTGACGCGGGCTTTGTGGATCGTGCCGGTTTCGCTGGGCGCGGCGGTGATGAAACGCTCGCAGAGCCGGATACAGTGGCCCTGGTTTATTGCGCTTTTTTGTTTGGCTGCGGTGGCGAATACTTATTTGCAGGGGCTTGCGGGCGTGTGGCATGTGTTGAGCGTGGTGGGGAAATTGGGATTGACGGCGACTTTGTATTTGATTGGGACGGGGATTTCGCGGGCTACGGTGCGGCAGGTGGGGGTGCGTCCGATGCTGCAGGGGGTGATTTTGTGGATTTTGGTGGCGGTTACTTCGTTGTGGCTGATACATGCGGGGTGGATTGCGTTGTAGGCTGGCAGGTTCGTGGAGAGACGCGAAAAATTGAGGCGACGGGGAAAAATTACCGCAGAGAAGGGAGGATACGGAGAAAGGCAACGGTTCCCGCAAGGTCAGCGTCAACAACGCCCGTCCAAAAACCAGGCAGCCGCTCGCAATTCAAAGACAACGGCAAAGAGCCGGCGGGACGCCGGCGCTACAACCTCAACAAGCGCAGTCGGATTGGCACGCTGGCGTGAAATTTAGTCGCCGGTTTGGGGTGCTGGCGGGGGCACGCGCGTCGGAAGGAACGTCGAGTAGAAGGCTACTACGGCGACGATTATATTTGCGACCACTACCGGTTTGGAGTTGATCAGCAGGCCATAGGTTAACCATACGACGGCGCCTAAGGCCTGCATGATGCGGAGCGTCTTGTGATTGCGAAAAAAATAGGACGCGGTGACGAGGGCAGTGGCGAGCCAGCCGATTGAGCTGATCATATAGATGTGCCTTCCAGTGAGCGAGTTTCGACGGCTTCTTCCGTCGCGGGGCGGAGCGTGAGCCAGTCGGTGCGAACTTTATCCCATTCCTGAATGAGAAAGCCGTAGGATTCAAGGAAGGTGCGGATTTGCGCGCGGCCTTTGCCGACAATTTTTTCCAGGATGGGGACGAGGACGCCCAGAGCGCTCGTGCTGAGAATGGTGCGCTGGGCGATGTGGGAGACGTGTTTGGTCTCGGAGACAGCAATGGTGAAGCCGTCGCGGGCGTTGATGTGCAGCATGACGTGGATGTCGGAGCTGCCGTCGCCGGCGTAGATGACGTGGTCGGGGCCGATTTTCATTTTGGCCTGGAGCTCGTCGACGAAGGCGACTTTTCCGTAACCGGCGGTGGCACGGACAATCGTGTCAATTTCTCCGCTGCTCTTGTATTTGAATTCCGTGCCGTGAATGCGATCGGGCGGCAGGATTCCTTCGAGGGCCGATTGGATTACTTCCACAGGAGCGGCGGAGAGAACGTAAAAATCGAAGCGATAGCCTTGAATGCCGTGATCGAGAATTTCGTTGAGCAGGCCGATATTGGCTTTGAGGCGGATTTCCTTGCCGACCTGGATTAGGTGCTCCTTGCGGACGCGCGAGCGGAATTCGGGATCGTGGAGGAGGAGATAGGCTAGTTCGGCGCCCTGCTGGACTAGATTTAGTTTGGCCATGCCTTCGGCTTTGCGTTCGAATTCGGCTGTGGGGATTCCTACGATTTCGCTAAGGACGTAGCCGGAATCGTTGAACGTTAAGGTCTGATCGAAATCGCTGACGAATAAATAGGATTTTAGTGCGGCATCGCTCATGAGAGTGACTTGCCTCCTGCTGCCTTTGCTGGTTGCTATTACGTTATTTTACAACAGATTGCCGGGCGATGGCCGCGGCTGTGCGCGTGGATAGAACGCATCCGTAAGTTCGATTTGCAAGCGGACGTGGCTTTCTTGCTCACGGGTCGCGACCGTCAGGTTCGCTTGCCGGGTTCGCAGCACGATTTTTTAGCGCGGGATTTCCAGGAGGACTGCGATGCCCTGCCCTCCGCCGATGCAGGCTGACGCGATCCCGTAGCGCAGATTCGAGCGGCGGAGCTCGCGCGAGACCGTGACGGCGAGGCGGATGCCTGTCGCTGCCAGAGGATGGCCGATGGCGATGGCGCCGCCGTTGACGTTGAGCTTGCTGCGGTCCAGGCCGAGCTCGCGTTCGACGCCGATGATTTGCGCGCCGAAGGCTTCGTTGATTTCGAAGCGGTCGATGGCATCGAGTTCGAGGCCGGCGCCGTCGAGAAGCTTGCGGATCGCCGGAGCAGGGGCGATGCTCATGATTTCGGGGGGCACACCTACCGTGGCGACGGCCGCGACGCGCGCTAGCGGTTGGATGTTGTGCGATCTTGCGTATGCGCCCGAGCCGACTAGGGCTGCGGCGGCGCCGTCGACGATGGCGGAGCTGTTGCCGCCGGTTTGCACGCCGTCGAACGCGGGACGAATTTTGCAGAGTACTTCGTAGGAGGACGGACGGATGTGGGTGTCGGTGGCGAGGCTTTCGATTTTGCTGGGAAGGCGGATGCCGCGGGGGTTGTAACCTTCGAGTTCGAAAGTTTCGCTGATGAGCGACGTGATTTCGCCGGAGAGGAAGCAGCTTTTCTGCGCGGCCAGGGCGCGGGTAAAACTTAATTCGGCGAAGCGGTCCACTTCTTCGCGCGTGATTTTATATTTGCGGGCTGTGTTTTCCGCGGTTTGTCCCATGGTGATTCCCGGCGCGGGATCCAGCAGCGCTTCCCAGAGGAAATCTTTGAATTCGACCTGGCCCATGCGAAAACCGCCGCGGTGCGTGTAGGCGGCGATGGGATTGCGGCTCATGGATTCGGCGCCGACGCAGAGGCCGAGCTGGATTTTGTTCAGAGCGATCGCATCGGCGGCTTGGCTGATGGCTTCCATGCCGGTGCCGCAGACGCGTTGGACAAGCAACGCGGGGCGATCGAGCGGAACGCCGGAGTAGAGGCCGATGTGGCGGGGAAGCATGTAGGCGTCGAAGCTGGCTTGGGCTACGCTGCCGGCGATTACCGAGCCGACATCTGCGGCGGGAATTCTGGTGCGTTCGAACAGGGCGCGGGCGGATTTGATGCCGAGATCGGTGGGGGAGACCAGGCCTAGGGCGGAGTTGTAGTCGATGAACGGGGTGCGGACGCCGTCCAGTAACCAGATGTCGTCGTGCGCGATGAAATATCCGCCGGCATTATGGTTGGTAGTGGGCATGAGTCAGTGCTCCTTCATATTCTTGACGCGTAAAATGCGCGGCGATTGTTGCGGCGCGTAGAGTTCTTCGACGATAGGGGCGCGGCGATCGAGAACGGCGCGTTGATTCAGCGAACCTTTGTCTGTGATTTCTCCGGCGTCTAGCGACGGAGGCTCTTCTACGATTATCGCACGGGTGACGCGAGTGGAGCTGCCGGTGGAATTTGCGGCGCACGATTCGAGCAGGGTTTGAAAGTGGGCGCGGATTTGTGGATGAGAAAAAATGTCGGCAGCTGATGCTTTCCTCCGGAGTTGCGGGCAAAGAGCTCGGCAGGCGTCGGCATCGGCAAAAATCAACATGCCGATATCGTCGCGATCGTGGCCGGTGATTACTACGTCGCGGACAAACGGCGCGAAGTGACTGAGGATGCGCGAACGCAGCGGACCGACGCTGGCCCATGTGCCGCTGGCGAGTTTGAAGTCCTCGGAGAAGCGGCCGTCGAAGAGGAAACCTTTGTTGACGTCGGCGGGATCGACAAACTTTAGTGCGTCGCCGAAATTGTAGAAGCCCTGCTCGTCGAAAGCTTGCACGGTTAGTTCCGGTTGGCGCCAGTAGCCGGGAGTTATGTTTGGGCCGCGCACGCGGGCTTCTAACTTTGCGCCGCGCGGGACTAGTTTGGCTTCGACGCCGGGAATGGGGATGCCGATAACTCCTGCTTGATCGGTTTCCCAGGTGGTTTGAATCGCCATGGGAGCGGTTTCCGTGGATCCGAGGCCGGTGACCATGATGATGCGCTCGCCGCAGGTTTGCAGGGCGAGTTCGCGATAGGCATCCCAGACCGGTTGCGATAGGCCGGCGCCAGCGTAGAAGAGGAGGCGCAGGTGGCGGAAGAAATTTTCGCGCAGCTGTTCATCGGAGCGCAGGGATGGCAACAAATCTTCGTAGCCTTTGGGAACGTTGAAATACACGGTGGGGGAAATTTCGCGCAGGTTGCGAATGGTTTCTGCGATGAGCGCGGGGCCAGGCTTGCCATCATCGATGTAGAAGCTGCCGCCGTTGTAGAGCGCGATGCCGGTATTGTGATTTCCACCGAAGGTGTGATTCCAGGGGAGCCAGTCGAGGAGGACGGGAGGCTCGTCCTGGAGGAAGCAAAAAACCTGGGCAATCATTTGCTGATTGCAGCAAATCATGCGGTGGGTGTTGATGACGCCTTTGGGCATGCCGGTGGAACCGGAGGTGAAGAGGATTTTTGCTACCGCGTCCGGTTGGATTTTTTGGTGCGCGGTTTCGACGGCGGGAGTTGGCCTCCTGGCTGCGAGTTCGGCGAAGACAGTGGTCTTGCGGCCTGGCGGGGGCGCGGTGGTGACGGCGATTTCCGTGGTAGGCGGGACTACTTTTTCGAGCGCGCTCGCATAGCGTTCACCGTGCGAGACGAAGACCAGGCCGGGAGTGAGGAGCTCGAGCGTGTGACGGAGTTTCCCGAAATCGCGCGAGACGAGGGAATAGACTGGGGAAATGTGGGCTGTGGGAATTCCGACGTGTTGGCCCGCGAGCATTAGCAGAAAATGTTCGAGATCGTTTTCAGAGAGGATGGCGACGGGGCACTGTTCGGAGAGACCACGATCGAGGAGGGATTGGCCGATCGCGCTGACCGCTTGGAGAACTTGGGCGTAGGTGAGCTCACGCCATTCGCCCTCCGCTTCCCTTTTGGCTACGCAGATTTTGTGCGGCGAGACTTTCGTCCAGTGGACGAGGCGATCGGTGAGGACTCGCGGGTACGGCCCTAGGGCTTCGTCAGCGCGAACGAGGATCGCGCCATCGGCGAGCGTATGCGCGGTTGCGCCCGAAGTGCGCAGACGGACGGGACGGACGCGATTGTTTAGTTGGGGCTTGGTGGTCATTTCCTTGCGTGCGAATTCATGAAAACTCGATTACGGATTTCTGGCACCTAGCTGCGGATGGCCTCCCCGATTTTTGCTAGCAGCTTGATGTCCGTGGGTGACGGGACATCGCCTGCGGTGGTGACGAGCACAGGCCGCAACTCCACCATTATAGTATGAAGCGATTGCGTGAAGTTTTCTGCGCGGGAGGGTGCGGCTGGCTGCAATGGCGCGGTGGGCAGCGCGATGCCGATATTCGCGCGGGCGGGCGGAGGTGCAATTTCTGCGGCGCTGGAGGCAGAAACAGGGAGAGCCGGGCAGAGGATGCAATCCCAATCTCGCGCGTAGATGACTTCCCTGCTCGCGGCGAAGGAGATGGGATCGGTGAACAGCAGAATGGGGAGTCCTTCGTAGAAGCGGATGATATTGAATGCGGGAGCTAGCGACTGCGCCCAGGCGTCGCAGTGTTCCGCGGAGAGCACGGGCAGAATATTTTCCTGGATGAAGATTACGCTCGCGCCGGCTGCGACAAACTTGGTGGCGACTTGCGTGATGGTGCTAGCGGCTAGCTCCAGAGCGACATCGGAGAAATCTTCGCGTGCGGGTGCCTCAGTCCGGGGCAAAGCGAGAAGCTGCGCGGCTAGCGTGAACGGGCCGCTTACGCCGGCGCAGAGCAAAGGTTCATCGCGCATGAGTGACTTGAGGCGCTGCATCACTTCGACTGCGACGGTGACGCGGGGGCTTTGCGCGGCGTCTTCGGGAGAGTGCAGACTTTCCGGGAGCTCGCCCGCCTCGGTTACATGCGGCCATTGTAAAGTGGGCCGATGGTCTTCGGCCGCGTATTGCAGCGTCGCGCCTAGCGCCTCGGCTTCGAGATGGGGATCGAAGTAGCACGCGATGCCATCCGCGCGCAGATGCGTGCGGATTTGGCGGAGGGAATTCGTGATTTTCGTGGCGTTGCACAGAAAAGCTCGCAGGGAAAGATTTTCCACTTTGGCGCCGAGCGAAAATACGATGGGCAGAAACAGCGAGCGGGGCGGCGGGGTTCCCTGCAGCAGCCCGTTGAGCATCTGGCGCGGAGTAAGGATTCCGTTCATCGCGTGCGCGCTATGGGCGGAAGCAGGGGCCGGTGGATTTCGCGTCCGGCCAGGTGCCGTACCACTGCAAGATTTCTTTGGGCGGACTGAGCTTGCTCCAATTCTGCTGGAATTCGTCGTAGGATTTGCCGCGGGCTAGACGAGCACGGCGTTCTTCGTCGCGAAGCTGCTTGGTTTTTTCGGGGTCGAGCTTGCGGCGGGCTGGATCGTACGCGATGCGGTAGATATTTTGCGCGGTGGCGTCGGAGATGATTTTTTTCTTCACGTCTTCGAGAATTTCCGCCGGGTCGCGTTCGAGCGGATCTCCGTATCCGGGCCCGCCGCCGCTGAAACCGAAAAGCAGATCGCCTTCGTCATAGACCTTGGGAGTGCGCGCGATCAATTCCATATTCCAATTTCCCTGGATGCTGTGATCCTCGAGGATGGTGCGGAAATCCATGGTGAGTGCGGGATTGGCATCGGCCATTTGTTTCAGTAAGTCCGCTTTGCGGATACTGATGCCCGGAATGGGCGAGGAGGCGTAGCCGCCGAAAAGCGGCTGGCCCAGGGGAACTTTGCTGCCGTTGCCCATGCACATGGAAACCAGTTCGGGAACTTTGTGAATCATCCAGTGCTGCACGCCTCCGGAACCGCCGCGATGCAGGCCGGGGCCGCTGGAATCTTTCCAGTGCTGCGAGAGCGTGACGGTGACGGGGAGTTCGCTTTCGACTTGCTCGGAATCAGGCGCGCGGCCAAAGGCGCACCAGGCGAAACCGTACGCATCCATGCCGTCCTGGCCGGAGCGGCCGCCTTGGCCTTGCGTGTTGAGCGAAAACGACAGCACATCGGAGACGGCGAGA
>Ga0210391_10003358_pt1 | contig 13574 bp, 10 predicted proteins | sample IncBWC12OmetaG_FD_160573 | JGI IMG/M metagenome (GOLD analysis project Ga0210391, IMG submission 160573) | Forest soil microbial communities from Barre Woods Harvard Forest LTER site, Petersham, Massachusetts, United States - Inc-BW-C-12-O ... | reverse complement strand
CGTTCGCGCCCTTCACCGTAAACGAATAGCCCGGACCGTATACCAGCGAGTCGGCGACGAATCCGGCAATCGCATTCATGCCAAACACCAGAATCGGCATGGTCCACGCGCCCCGCCACTTCTTGATTTCGAGCACCCAATAAAGCAGAGCGAGAAAGACCAGCGCAAAGCCGCCGCTGAACACAGCGAAAGAACTCGTCCACAGATTCTTGTTGATGGGAAACCAGACATTCCAAATCTCGCCAGCGACCAGGCCAACAATTCCGGCCAGCAGCATGCGGATTGCTTTTGTGCCGGCACCTTTTTCCGAACGCAGCCAGTAACCCGTCAGCACACCCATCAACGTAGTGGCAACGGCCGGGATCGTGCCGAGAATTCCTTCTGGATCGCGGGTTCCGTTGTAAAGATGCCCCGTAAACAGTTTGCGGTCGAGCCACGCCGCGAGATTGCGATCAGGGTCCATGAAAGGAAAGTCATGTCCCGGTCTTCCGAGGCCCGGAACAGGGACATACCGCAACAACACCCAATAGCCGAGCAAACAAGCGCACATTGCAATCACGGTTCCGCGGCGGCCCGACCAAAGCACAAGAATCGCAGCGGCAAAATAGCACAGCGCAATGCGCTGCGTAACGCCCTCAAAGCGAAAGGTGTGCAGATCGAGCCCAATGATGGGTGAGGCATTCACAAAAAGACCAATCGCAATCAGAATCAGACTGCGCTTGAAAGCGTGGAACAAAATCTGTGGCCGGGATTCGCCGTGCTGCAGGCGCGCCGCAAACGAATACACCATCGAGACCCCAACCAGAAACAAGAAGGACGGAAAAATGAAGTCAGCTGGCGTCCAGCCATTCCAATCGGCATGTTTGATCGGCCAATAAGCCAGGTCATCGCTGCCGGGGTTGTCGACCACGATCATGGCCGCGACGGCCAGCCCGCGAAAAACATCAAGAGAGAGCAGCCGCTCTGAATGTGGCTTGGCGGATTCGAGTGGCGGAGTGCGAAGCGGTTGCGGAGCTGACATGTTCGGAACAATATAAGCGCAGGGCTGAGCGGCTGTCACTCTAACAAAGCCGCGCGGCGCGGTTGGGCGACCGGTTCGTGGTGAAGTCAACTCATCCTGCCCGATCGCCCGGCGATTTGCTAGAATTCCTTCGCCATGGCAATCGCTGACGCTGTTTTGGTTCCCGCGCAAACCGTAACCGCCAAGGGCGACGGCCCCACAGTCGACGTGACCGCTGCCACTAGCCGCATCTTCCTCGTGACGCTGTCGATCACGAAAATCATCGAGCAGGAAGCGCTCGGCCTCAGCGTCTACGGTTCGCCCGACAGCACAACCTGGGGCGCGAAACCCATTGCTGAAGTTCCCCAAAAGTTTTATTGTGGAGAAACTCCGTTCCTGCTCGACCTGACCGCACATGCCGATGTGAAGTTCGTCCGCGCCCATTGGGAAGTCGCCCGCTGGGGCCGCGGCACCGAAACTCCCATGTTCGAGTTCGCCGTAGCGCTAAAAGAAGTTCCCGCCAACATTCTGAAAGAAGCCACAGCTGAAGCCAAGGCGATGGCCTAAACCCAATTTTGGTACGGATGCGGGTGCCCCATTTCTCGCCTTCTTTGCCTTTGCGAGAAGTGGGGACTTGCCGAGCCTGATCCGTATCCCCAATCCGCTAATATTGATCTCAGGATGAAAAACAGTTCCGAGGTAAGTGTGCGTCCAGCCCGCAACGTGCGCGGCACCGTAAGTCTGCCCGGAGATAAATCCATTTCCCACCGCTACGCCATGCTGTCTGGCATCGCCGACGGACCATCGCGCATCGAGAACTATTCGACCGGGGCCGACTGCGCCAGCACTCTCGCCTGCATGCGCGCCCTCGGCGTGCGTTGGGAGAAAAAAGAAACTGCCGTCATCGAAGTGCAGGGAAGCGGCCTATCGCTCGCCGCTCCCGCCGCCGCGCTCGATTGCGGCAACTCCGGTTCCACCATGCGCATGCTGAGCGGCATCGTCGCGGGACAGAAATTCTCCAGCGACCACAAGTTCGTAGAGGTAGAAATGATCGGCGACGAATCACTTTCGCGCCGTCCCATGGAGCGCGTCATCACGCCGCTTTCCGTCATGGGAGCGCACATAGCCTCGCAAGCGGGAAAGCCCCCGTTGCGCATCACTGGCACTGCGCTCAAAGCCATCGACTACACCATGCCCGTAGCCAGCGCCCAGGTGAAATCTTGCCTGCTGTTCGCCGGACTCTACGCCGACGGCGAGACCCGCATCACCGAACCGCTGCGCACGCGCGATCACGGGGAAGTAGCGCTGCGCGCCTTCGGCGCAAAGCTCGATCGCAAAAGCAGCGGCCAGGGCAACGAAATTAGCATTCGCGACGGCCAGCGCCTGCGCGGTATTGAAGCCCGCATTCCCGGCGATCTTTCAAGCGCGGCGTTTTTTCTGTGCGCCGCCGCGCTATTCCCCGGCTCGCAACTCACGGTCCCGGGTCTCCTCATGAATCCCACACGCGCCCGCCTGCTCGACGTCCTGATGCAAATCGGCCTGCGCATCTCGGTCACGCAACTCGACGAGATTCACGGCGAGCTGGTCGGATCGCTGCAAGTCGAGGGCGCCGGATTAAAAGGCGCGACCATCGCCGGTGCCGACTCCGCCGCGCTGATCGACGAGATCCCGGTGCTGGCCGCCATCGCTCCATACACCGAGCAGGGAATCGAAGTGCGCGACGCCCGCGAACTCCGCGTGAAAGAATCCGACCGGATCGCAGCCGTAGCCGCCAACCTGCGCCTCATGGGCGCGCAAGTGGAAGAGCTTGAAAACGGCCTCAAGATTCCCGGAGGCCAGAAGCTGCACGGCGCTGAGATCGATTCCTTCGGCGATCACCGCATCGCCATGGCCTTCGCCGTCGCGGCTTTGCGCGCCGAGGGCGAAACGCTGATCCGCGGCGCCGAGTCAGCCGCCATTTCTTATCCTGCCTTCTTCCACACCCTCGAAGAAGTCACTGAACGATAACCGCCAGTAACTTATGTCTGTTACCGCGGTGACCTGTCCTATGCTCCTCCGCCATAGAAGAATGATGAATGAAGAATGACGAGTGAACTGACCGGGCGGACATTCGCTCGAGTCGGCTTTCTACTTTCCTGGAGGTTCGTGCAATGCGGTCGCAGTGGCTACTGTGTGTCGTTTTCGGCATGGCCGCAGTCGGCTTCGCCAAAGATCCCATGCCCTATCAGGCGGGCAAGCTGGTGCAGATGGATTCCGTGCAGTGCGGCGTGACTGAGAAAGACTCGCCGAGCCTAGCCGGCCAGATGCTCGGCGCCGACTCCGGCAGCAAGCAGACGCAGCAACTTCTCTGTCAGGAGTATGTTCTACAGTCCGAGCGCGTGACTTATCGCATCCGTCCGCGCGATCAAAAGCATCCCGCGCTTCTGCCTGTCGGCGAGCCGGCGCAATTCCGCATGCAAAAAGATAAGATGCTGCTTCGCGTAGAAGCCCTCGACAGCAAGGAGCACGAGTACGTCGTAGTCTCCATGTCGCCGCGCTCCGACAGCAGCAGCGCCGATGCGACTCCAACCCGGCTGAATCACCTGCAGTAAACCAGTCCGCGCCGTTACGTTTTGCACTTGTAGAGACCTAGCTTGCTACGCTTCTGCCGTCACTGTCCCCAACGCCTGGAAAAAATAAGCGCGGACGGCACTGCTCGCAGCCACTCCCGCCTGTGGTAAAGTATTGCCCACCGCAAAGCCGCCCGTAGGGCTGGCCGAACCCAGCAGCTTCCGCTGTGCCCAAGGAGCCATCCATGACGACCCTCCGCGATCTCGTGAAAGACCGCAAAATCTATTCCGTCGAAGCCACCCGCACCGTCCTCGAGGCCGCGCGTTACATGATGGAGCACAACGTCGGCGCCGTCCCCGTACTGCGCAATGGAGAACTGATCGGCATTCTCTCGGAGCGCGACATCATGAACCGCGTGGTCGCCGTCGGCCGCACGCCCGGAACCACCGCCGTCTCCGAAGTCATGACCGCCAACCCGCGCGCCGTCCCCGCCGACGAGACCATCGAAGAGTGCCTGTTCATCATGCGCGAATTCGGATTTCGCCATCTGCCCATCGTCGACGGCAAGGATTTGAAGGGACTGGTCTCGCTGCGCGACGTCCTCATGCACCACGCCGCCGAACTGGAACGCCAGGCCCGCAAAACCGCCTCGTAGAAGTGTCGTAAGAAAAGTCGTTGAAATAAAGAAGTGTCGTAGGAATATTGGGCGGTTGCTGCATTGTGGTGTTCTGCGTCATCCTAACCGGAGCCGCTTTTCAGGCGAAGGGAAGGATCTCCCGCGCAGACAGGCTCCGCTTCCCGAGCGTCCCGCGCCAGATCCTCAGCCGGCTGAACCGAGCCGCGTTCGGGACGATGCCGTCAAGACCAAGCTAGGCCCCGATCTCACTCCCGCTTCCGTAGCATCACTTCCCCCGGTTTCGGCGGCAGCTTGAAAGGAAATTCAAACACCTTCCCACCCAGCGGCACGCGCAAGATGAATTCTTCCTGCTTCTTCCATCCGCTGATCCATTTGCTCTGGGTGCTGAACAGCACCCACCCGCTCTTCTCCGGATTGCCCGGGCCCAGCAGCGTTGGCCGCAGACTATTTTTCCCGACAAACTCCTGCAGTTCGGCCGAATCTTTCAGCAGCGCCCGCACAAACGCATCTTTTTCTTCTTTCTTTTCCGGATGCCTTTCCACCTCACGCGCGGTCTCATGATCCCGTTGGTCCGCGTCGTTCTGCACCTTATCGACAAAATCATCCGGATCGAGCGCGGTCTGAATCACCTTGAAATGCTTCACGAACTCGAGAGAAATATTTTCGGTGGCGAGGTCCAGCGATCCCTGCCCGCGATAATGCACCTCCAGCATCACGCTGAAGAACGGCTCCGGCCGGTGGCGGACTTTTTCCAATTCCTGGGCATCCACCGTCATGATGATTCCGACGTCTTCGTACCATAGCCCGTAATGGAAATGCCCGTCGTCGCTGTGCGAGAAAGTGCAGCCGGGACGCTGCTCATCCCAACGCACGGCCGGAATGTTTTCTTTGCTTTTGCCAGCCGGAGGAGCGAGTGGAACAGCGGCGGTTGCGCTGGGTAACAGCAGACTGGAAAACAGGAGAGCCGTGACCGCCGCCGCTACAACCAGCCCACGCGGTCTAGGATGCCCTGCCTGGCACATGACTCAGTTCGTCGTTGCTGTCGTAACCGCCATGGTGACCGTGGGAGTCGTGCTGCCGGCGCCGGCGTTGCTCGATACCACGCCGTTCGCATCCACGCCGGAAATCGTGAAACTGTATGTGTTGTTGGGCGTTACTCCGTTCGGCGTGGAGGTCTTGTTCGTCGTATTGCCGCATGCGGGCATCAGCAGGAGTGAGCCGCTCAACACAAAAAGGCCCAGCAGCCACCATGCCTTGCGGGTTCGCTTTCCGCCCGCCGCCGCGCCCACACCCACCAGAGCCAGCATCGGCAAAGGCAGCCAGAATGCCCACATATGTGCATGGAGACTCGGCGGGGCAAACAGCGATCCTGTGGTAGTCACCACTGGGCCGAAGCTGGTGATCGTGAGTGATGAAGTCGCCACCTGCCCATCAGGGCTGACCGGCACCGGGTTCGGATCGAACTTGCAGATTGGAGGGACGGTCACCAGAGGTGTAATGGAACTGCATGAAAGCGTGATTCCTTGTGTCGGCGGCGTGGTGACTGGGGTCGAATAGCCGTTGATCGGATTGATGGCAATCGTGCCTACGCCACTGTTGCCGGCCGGCACGCTGGCGGGAACCACCGTCTTCTCCACCGTGATGGTGAACTGCGGCGCTACGTCGATCACCGTCATAAAGAGTGGCGGCGTCGTGGTGGTCTGGTTGTTCGAAGCGGCTGTGCCCGTGATGGTCACGTTGTAACTGGTTGTTGTCGTCGGGTCCGTCGTCCCGCCCGTCGTGGTGATCGTGGCCGAAGCGCTGGCAGGCGGCGTCACGCTCGCCGGACTTACAGTGCACTGCGGTGCATTGACGATTGTCTGCGGCTGGGTCGGCGTTACCTGGCAACTCAGATCGACCGCTCCGCTGAAGCCGGGCTCCGCGCCTACCGTAACGGTCGCAAAAGAGGAGCCGCCGGGGTCGATCGCATTCTCCGACAGCGCCGGCGCTTGTAGCGTGAAGTTCTGCGCGACCGCCGCCGCCGACAAAGTCAGAAAACCCGCCAGCCCGCACAATGCCAGCACCGCGGCGCGCTTGGCCAGGACGATGAGCCTCGATTGCGATGGCCTCAGGTTCGACGACTTCAATTGCATCGGTTCGGTTTTAGACCACATGAACTGCGGCGACAGGGATTTCAACATGAGCAGGTTTCGGTTCAAATAGCTGGTTCAACTAAGTTGGTTCAAGTATCTACGATTCACAAGTCTACGCAAAGGCTGCCCGCCAACCCGTGCGGCGGTGCGGAAAATCAGCGTCCCATTTTACCGCAGACCTTTCCCCGCGGCTGCATCCTCCAGGAATCATTCCCACGGAATTATCCATACTACCATCATGCCGCCTTCCGGCCGCGGTCGCGGTCCAAGGGGTCATCCTGAACGGAGCCGTTTTTCAGGCGTAGGGAAGAGCTTGCCCTGAGCGAAGCCGAAGGGATCTCCCGCTCACCCGGCCTAACGCGTAAGCCAAACTGCACCACTACTTCCAGATCGAAATCGGCGTAGCAAAGCGCTCCCGCCAAAAAGCAACGGCCGCCTTTCCTCTGGGAAGACGGCCGTCGTTATGCTGAGCGGGCGGGACTCACCGAATGGTCCAGCCCCAATTCATGGAAGCGGGTCGGTGACCGTAAGCGAGAGCGCCGGGCTCACGGAGTGGGTCAGGTTCGCGTTCGTGGAATCCGTTCCCGTAACCGTCACCGTGTAGGTGCCCTGCGGCGTACAACCGGAGCACCCTCCGCCACCCCCGCCCCCACCGTTGCTGCTGCTGCTGCAAGCCGGCAGCAGGAACAGCGCCGTCATCATCACTCCAAGAAGCAGGAAGCCCAGCAACTTCTTCCTCCGGGAGCCAGCGGTCGTGTAGCGCATCCCTACGAGAGACAGTCCAACAAACGGCAGCCACACGGCATAGAAGATGCTGCCCGCGCCCCGGTTTCTGGCCTGCGCAGCGCCGGTCGTGTTCACCGTCAGCGTGGAGGTGCCGGTCCCACCCGTCACCGCCGTCGGAATCGAGCAGGTAGGCGGCGGCGTGCCCCCGGTGCCGGCGGCCACCGAGCAGGTGAAATTCACCGTCCCGGTGTAGCTGTTGAGCGGCGCGATCGTAATCGTGGACGTGCTTGAGTTGCCCGGTGTCACTCCCGTCAGAGCCGTGCCTGAGATCGTGAAATCTGGACTGGTCGAGTTCTGCGAGTACATCGCCACGAAAGCGTCCGTCCCGGTTCCGTAGGTCGATTGCTCCGCCGCGACCGTAGGGAAGTCCGTGGAAGCCGTATTGCCGGCAACGTAGATATTCGCGCCCGTGCTGTTCACGGCGATGGACCCGATCGAGGCGATGTTGCTTCCCTCATTCGTATTCTCGTCGGCAGCGCCGCCGAGGTAGGTAGAGAACAGAAGCGCTGACCCCGTCGACTTGATCTCACTCACGAACGCGTCATTCCCTCCTCCGGATCCGCTCTGCGTGGGGCTTGCCGTCGGGAAGTCCGACGAGCCCGTCTGGCCCGTGACATACGCGTTCTTGTTCCCGTCAACCGCAATGCTGGTGCCCGCATCCGACAAGCCGCCGCCGAGGAAAGTGGAATACACCATCGCAGTCCCACCTGGATTCAGTTCCGTGACGAAAGCATCCTGAGTTCCACCCAGCGCGGGAAACAGCGCGGTCTTCAACGGAAAGTCCGCAGACTGCGTCAGTCCCGTGACATAAGCGTCGCCGCTCGCATCCACGGCAATTCCCAGGCCTTCGTCGGTGCCTTCCCCTCCGAGAAAGGTTGAATAAACGTAAGCGCTTCCCGTCGAGTTATAGACGGTCACGAAGGCGTCGTACTTACCGCTGTTGCACGTGCCGTCACTGCCGCAGGCCGGCTGGAGGGGGTTTTTCACAGGAAAACCAGTGTTCTCCGTTCCGCCGGTTACGTAGGCGTTTCCTGAAGAATCCACCGCGATTGCCGCGGCAAAGTCGCCCGTGCCTCCGCCCAGGAACGTCGAATAGACCAGAGCGTTCCCCGAACTGTTCAACACAGTCACAAATCCGTTGGAACCTCCCGCAATGCTAAGTTGAAGCGGATTCTTTGTCGGGAAATCCGACGAATCCGTCGAGCCCACTACGTAGGCGCTTCCGTTGTAAAGCGCGATTCCCGACGCGAAGTCGTCTTCGCTGCCCCCGAGGTAGGTACTGTACGTGAGCGCGCTTCCTGTTGGGGTCAACTCAAATACGAATGCGTCCAGCCCGCCTTTCAGACTGGGTTGGTAAAAGCCTGTGGTGCCGGGAAAGTTCGACGAACCGGTGCCGCCTGCCACAAACGCGTCGCCGGAGCCATCCACCGCAATCGCGTTCCCGCTGTCTGCGCCGCTTCCTCCCACGTAGGTCGAGTAGATGAGCGAAGATCCATCTGCCGAAATCTTGGTCACAAACGCGTCAGTCGCCCCGCCCTTGTAGGCATGTTGTTCCGGTAGGACGGTAGGGAAATCCGTCGATGCCGTCTGGCCGGTCAGATAGGCGTCACCATTGCCGTCGATGGCGATGCCGTAAGCGTCGTCCTCGGCTGAACCGCCGAGGTACGTGGCATAGCTTACCGACGGATCAATCACCAGGGCTCGGCTGTGATCGTAGTTGCCCAGCAAAAAGCTAACCTGATGAGTCGCGTGCTGCACAAAAAGCACATCCACCGGCTCGCGTGCTCCGTCCTTTTCCTGATACGCCACGGGTTTGCGCAGTTGCACGGTTCCCGTCGAGGCGGTCAGAACCAGGTTGCCTTCGTCGTCGGTCGCCACGTGGTCTGCGCCCGAAACGCCCAGCCGGATCGGCGAAGCGCTCGCGCCCGGAGAAACTACGAAATCGAATTCCAGTTGCTTCTGTCCGCCGTAGAACGTCATGTCCACTCCCGGATAAATGTCCCGGTAAGAGACGCGTCCGTAGTGTTCCACGTTCGCACGCCACTGGCTGCGATCATTGCCGATGAAGTAATTGCTGTGCCCCGGCAGGGGGTTGCTGGCGGAGATCTGCGGCTGCGCATTTCCACCGATCAGGTTCAGGCGAATCGCAGCTTCCCGGTCGTTGCTCCCCGAATCTTTCGCCCGGTCCTTTGAGGTCGCGCCGAGGGCGTGCCGGCTCGTGACCTGCGCATGCGCGGCTGGGTGCGACTTTAACGCGAAGACGGCTTCGTTTTCCGTGAGGAATACCGTGTACCCGCTGCCCCGCGCCAGGTACTTCACCGTCGGGTCGGTCTGCCCCTGGTTGGCTTCAAACGCCAGCGGAAGAGTGTCCATGCTCGCACGCACCGTGCCTTGCAGTTTCGCCATACTGGCGCTCCGGCTGTGGGCGCGCAAACCCAGCCCCGCCGCTACCGCGGCCACTGCAACGATAACGATCCATACTGCCGGCGCAAACTTCCTTGAAGCCGATGATTTAGGCACGACGGTCCTCCTGAGGTGACGATGAGGCTGAATTTCTGAAACCCGAGCTTCCGAAAATTGACTCGGCCTGGGGGCAAGAAACGGCGAAGCGTGCCCGATCTTGGAGGCAATCTGAGTCGGTAAGGTTGCAAACTTGAGCGGCCTTGGCCGCGAGTATGGAATGGTCAGTAATTGGTGTCAACGAAGGATAGAGTGCAATTTGGGTACCACGAGAGACTTTGTCCGCCAGAGCGGGGTGGAGCGGGCACTTGCGATCCAGTTCGATGGCGCTAGGGGAAAAACCTTGGCCGAAACCAGTGACCCTGCGAGTTACTAAGGTACCGTCACAATCACGCCCGTACACGGCTTCAAGCCCCGCCTGCGGTAGCTATGCGGCGCCCCAGCGTCGAAGTAGATCGCGTCTTCGGCCTCCGGTGAATTCTTCGCCGCCAATTTTGGCGGCCAGCGAACCCTTCAAAACATACAGAAACTCCAACTCCAGCATGCTGATGCGGCCTTGACCTTTCCACCCGGCAGTTCCTGAAAATCGGCCAGAAACGCGCTCAATTTCCGCTCCGTAGCGCGGTAATCGAGGCTCTCAAAGTAATACGGTACATTCTCGACACCGGGCTTCTCGGGGAAGCGCACTCGCTCCTCGCGCCGCACTACCCCCACCACCCGCCGCTTGCGCTCGTCGGTAAAGAAGTAATCCAGCCACCCCGAAGACCATGGCAATGCGCAAGAGTGTGGGCAGTGTGGGAAACAACTTTCCTCTTTCCGGCTTCGACAAAAGCCCCGCTGAAAGCCCTGTATGCCTGCCCAATTCCGCCAGTCCCATGCTCTTGCGCTGGCGCATGGACCGCAGTTTCTCGCCGATCGAGTAGCGCCCCAGCCCCTCGGAAATGGTGTCGGTGATGCCGGCCATAATTCTCATCTCTTCTCGAATCTGACGCCTACTGCGGTTTTTTCTTAAACAATCCCGTAAGACTGCTGGCCGGTTTCTCGCCGGCGTTACCCAGTCCCTTCAACATACCCTTCGCCATCCCCTTCACGTCGGGAACGAATTTCGGGTCGGCGGTGGTTCCTTCCACCGAGAACGGAATGCCCATCCCGGCAAGCGCGGCATTCATCTTGAAGGCGAGTTCGTTGTTCGGGCTCACCGTGCCCGCGCCAGTCACCACTCCAAGCGACGGCACGTTGAGATTGATGTTGTCGGCTTTCGTGCCCTCCGGAGCGACGCGCACGTCGGAACTGAAATTCTGAATCACCATGTCGTTGCCCGTCTTCTTGCCCGAGAGCGCAGAAATGGCGGAAAGTTTCGAGCCTAGATCGAAGTTGGCGAGCGAAGAATTCTCCAGGCGAATCGTTCCTGTAGTAACCAACTTGTTAACTGGACCCGCGATCGCCATGGTCGTATTGAGATTTCCGCCCTTCAGTGTTGACTTAGGAGGTAACACGACCCCCAGCGCCGGAAGCATCGCCTCGAGGTCATCCACCGGCATAGCCTGCGCGTTCAGTTTCATATCCACTGAAGTCACCTGACCATGAGCGTCATACGTGCCGGTCACGTGCGCAACCGCCTTGCCCATGGCAATCTCACACTGCGGAATGCTGCCGGTTTCTTTGGCCAGATTATGAATCACGGTGTAGGTCACCTCGACGGGTCTGCCTGCCGGCGATCCCTTCTGAACTACCTGTAAATTCGCGACTGTCAGCTTCCCCTCGGTTTTCGCTTCATGACCGTCGGAGGTCACCGATCCGTCATAACTTGCGATGCCCGCAATCCCCGCCGCTGGATCGATAAATCCCGACGCCGCCAGATTCATCTTCTGCAGCGTGATCTTCGCACTGAGCGGCGTAGCGGCGGTGTTGTCGGCGTTGATTGGCCCGGCGTTACCCTCGAGTTTCAGGCTTCCGTCGGCCGGAAGCTGCGCCGTCATTTTGAAAGGGAAGGAAGAAGTGAAAGAGAAGTTAATTACTTCGATATCAACCTTATCGTAAACTCGCGGCTTCTCCGCCGATCCCGTCCTCGACACCGTCAGCCGCCCCTCACTGATATTCAGCTTGGCCACGGAAAGGTTTGGATTCCCGCTGGCGGGCGCATTCGCCGCGGGTTTCGGCGCCGACGCATTGTTTCCGCCCAGGCTGGAAAAATTCCACTTCGCACCGTCCTCCGATTTCACCAGGTTGATTTCTGGTTGCTTCAGCGTCAGTTCGGTCACGTTCAGCGTCTTCGAAAAAATCAGCGGCATCAGTTCCACGCCCACCTTGAGCGACTTGGCCTGCACGAAGGCGGACTTGCTGAACTGCGGATCGTCGGCAATCGAAATATCGTCCGCCGACACGCTCCCGGAGAAGATCGAGAGCGAAAGATTTCCCAGCTTCACCTCTCGTCCCAGCGCGCCCGTAAGTTCGGTTTCGAGTTTCGGACGAAACGTGTTGGCGTCTACGAAAAACGGAATGGCCACAACAATAACAATCAGCACGGCCACGACAATGGCCACGATTTTCAGGGTGCGATTCATGTTCTACCTCCTGAACGGTAAGTTTGCGGTTCTGAACTGAAGGGAAGTTCCTGTGCCGAAAAGTTTATCACTGTGGCCGCTGCAAAAGCTCAGGAAGGGGCACTACAGGCAGGAAACAAACCACCGGAGCGATTGCGCGCTTGACACTGGTATGACTCTCTGCTGTAGTGTCCGCCAGTGTACGCTTTTAATACAAGCGGACGCGCGACTGCCGCGAGTTCAAAAAGCGCACAAAGTTTTCCTCGAAACTATTTTGTGTCGGACCTGTTCTCTTCGAAAGCATTTTTGTCGGAACCATTTTTTCCGGAATTGTCGTTTCTCTTCGTTCCGGCGCAAGGGCTGCGATGGTCACCATTCGTGACGTGGCGAAGGAAAGCGGATTCTCCTCGACCACGGTGTCGATCGTCCTCAACAACGCGCCGTTAGCCCGCTACATCCCGGCCGCCACCAAGAAGCGCATCGAAGGCGCGGCCCAGAAGCTCGGCTACCGTCCCAACCAGTTCGCCCGCTCCCTGCGCAGCAAGCGCAGCCACACCGTCGGCGTCATGGTTTTCGACATGACCGATCCTTACTGCACGCTGGTGTTGCGCGGCATCGAGAACACTCTCTACCAGTCGTCGTACCTTCCGATTCTCACCGACGTGCACAACGAGCGCAGCCGCTTCGAGCGCTATCTCGAAATGCTGCTTGACCGCCGCATCGAAGCGCTCATCGTTCTCGCCAACTGGCTCTTTCTCGATATCAACCTGCTCGGCGATCTGGAAAAAAGCAGTATCCCCACAGCGATGATCGGCTGCGAGTTGGAGACCGACACCATCAGTTCCATCATCGTCGACAACGAGGTCGGTGGCCGCATGGCCTTCGAGCACCTGCATTCCCTCGGTCACCGGAAAATCGCATTCATCCGCGGTCCCAAGTCGCTCACCGACAGTTCTCCGCGCTGGCGCGGCGTTCGCAACTGCGCCAAGGAATGCGGCCTCGATCTCGACGCCCGCCTCATTCTCGACCTGCCCGAATCGCGCGATCCCATGTCGAGTTTCGAGGCAGGGTTCAAACTCACGGAAGAACTGATTCGCCAGAAGCGCCCCTTTACCGCGCTGCTGGCCTTCGACGACATGAGCGCCTTCGGCGCCATTCGAGCTCTCAACCGTGCCGGCATCCGCGTTCCCGAACAATGCTCAGTCATCGGTTTCGACGACGTCGCCACGTCGGCGCTCTACACTCCTTCGCTCACCACCATCCGCCAGCCCATGGAAGCTATGGGAGCATCGTCGGTTGGCATCGTGGTCGACGGCATCAACGCCGTGCTCGAAAAACGAGAAATCGGCGCCACGCATCGCAAGGTCGCGCCCGAATTAGTCGTGCGCGAGTCGACCCGAAGTCTGCTCTAATGGTTTCGCATTAAGAGCCCCGGTTCCGATCGCACCCGGCATTGCAAATCGATT
>Ga0210391_10003357_pt1 | contig 13576 bp, 14 predicted proteins | sample IncBWC12OmetaG_FD_160573 | JGI IMG/M metagenome (GOLD analysis project Ga0210391, IMG submission 160573) | Forest soil microbial communities from Barre Woods Harvard Forest LTER site, Petersham, Massachusetts, United States - Inc-BW-C-12-O ... | reverse complement strand
CTCGTCAATGGGCAGCTTGTCCTCGTAAATCAGGCAGCCCACCCCGCTTTGCCTGCAAATGTGCAGCAATTCGCTGCTCAGGCCGTCGCTAATATCCATCATGGCGGTGGGTTTGATACCCGCCACGGCGAAGAATTCTATAATATCCTTTCGAGCTTCGGGTTTCAGCAAACGACCAATAATGTAGCGTTGGTCCTCCAGGTCGGGTTGAACCTGGGGGGATTCCATATAAATCTTTTTCTCCCGCTCCAGCAAGGTGAGCCCCAGGAAGGCGCCCCCCAGGTCTCCGCTCACGCAAATCAGGTCTCCGGGCTTCGCCCCGCTCCGGGTCACGAATTCCCCCGGAGCCACTTCTCCAATGGCCGTCACGCTGATGAACAGGCCCTTGGGAGAGGCGCTGGTATCCCCACCCACCAGGTCCACGCCGTAACGCCCGCAGGCAGCGTACACGCCTTCGTACAACTCGTCGATCGCCTCTACGGAGAAGCGGTTGCTGAATGCCAGGCTGAACGTGACTTGCGCCGGCATGGCATTCATCGCATAGATATCGCTGAGGTTTACAACAATGCTTTTGTAACCCAGGTGTTTCAGGGGGGTATAGGCCAGGTCGAAATGGATCCCCTCGACGAGCAAATCGGTGGAAACGACGGTCTCCTTACCGAAATGGTCCAGCACGGCAGCATCATCCCCCACCCCGAGGATGGAAGAAGCGTTTTGGAATTCTATATTCCTGGTGAGGTGCTCGATCAACCCGAACTCTCCCAAATCTGCTATTTCGGTTCGCGTATCCATTGTAACATTTCTTCGTGAATGATTCCATTAGTGGCCAAAATCTCAGGCTGATAGGGTGAATACGGATTACCCTTGAAATCGGTCACCCTTCCCCCGGCTTCCCGGACGATCAGGAATCCCGCGGCGCTATCCCAGGCCTGGAGTTTGTGTTCATAAAAGGCATCGAAGCGTCCCGCCGCTACCCAGCACAAGTCGATGGCGGCCGAACCCAGGCGCCTAAGGGGCACCCCAGCCCTCAGGAAGCGTTCGAACACCTGCAGGGGTCCGTTGGGTTTATCCAGGTACGAATACGGAAAGCCAGTCACGATACAAGCGCGCTCCACCTCGGTCCGCTTGCTGACGTGAATGACCTTATCATTCAAGGTGGCGCCCCAGCCGCGCTCCGCAAAGAAGAATTCATTCAAAATGGGATTGAATACCGCGCCCATGATGACCTCTCCTTCTTTTTCCAGTCCGATACTGACACAACATATAGGGATGCCATTGGCGAAATTGACCGTCCCGTCAATGGGATCCACGATCCATTTCCAGGTGGGATCCCCATTCACTTCTCCTACCTCCTCACTCAGGATGAAATGGTCGGGAAATTCCTTACGTATCGTTTCTATGATGACCGCTTCCGATTCTTTATCGGCCTGGGTCACCAGGTCATTGATGTTCTCTTTGTGTGAAATTTCAAAGGTCCCGTTGAAGTAATGCTTTAGTACTCCGGCTCCTGCTTCCGTTGCCTTGAGCAAAGTCGTCTTAAACATGCCCAAATATACGCCTGATTTGGCTTATGTTTGTCCGAGGACCATGGAACTCTCCGTCATCATCGTCAGTTACAAAGTGCAGCCCTACCTGGAGCAATGCCTGTATTCCCTTCTCAGGGCGGTGAATCGGTTGGATGCCGAGATCTTTGTGGTGGACAATGCCTCCGAAGATGGAACCGCAGCCTGGCTGGAATCGAGCTTTCCTCAAATCCAAACGATTCCCTTGAGTGAAAACATTGGATTTTCCCGGGCAAACAACCTTGTACTGCCCCGGGTCAGCGGAAAATATGTCCTTTTCCTGAATCCCGATACCCTCCAGGAGGAAGATGGACTGGAAAAGTGCCTTGCTTTCATGGAGGCGCATCCCGAAGCCGGTGCTCTGGGCGTACGCATGATGAATGGCTTCGGCGCCTATTTGCACGAGTCCAAAAGGGGAATGCCCGGGGCGCTCGCTTCCCTGTTTAAATTTGCGGGGCTTACCGCCCGCTTTCCCAAACACCGATTCCTGGCACGGTATTACATGGGGCACCTCCATGCCCGCCAAACCCATACCGTGCCCGTTCTGGCGGGCGCCTACATGCTCGTCAGGGCCAGCGTCCTTCAGGAAGTGGGGGGATTCGACGAGCGCTTTTTCATGTTCGGGGAAGACATAGACCTGAGCCGGCGCATCGGACAGGCAGGTTGGAAAAACTATTACTACGCAGACGTTCTCCTGATCCATTTCAAAGGTCAAAGCACCGATAAAGGGAGCGACGCATATGCAAAGTATTTCTTCGGAGCCATGTCCCTCTACGTCAGGAAATATTATGGGGGCGCGCTGTCTTTTTTATACAGGCAAATCCTCCAGGCCGGGATTTTCCTTCAAAAAACGAGGACCGCGCTGCTGCCCCCCAGGCCCAGGCACTGGACCCCCGAAACCGTTCGCTTCAACTACCTGATCGTCGGATCTGAAAACGATGTCCGGACCTTCCTTTCTCAATATGATACGACGGGTGTATTCTTTTTTACCCTGAACCCAGAACGGTCTACGATCAGGAATATTCATCCTTACCTGGGATTGGACGGGGGCAGTCCCGTACTGTTCTGCCTGGGGGAACTCACTTATGCCGAAGTTTTGCGTTGGATGGATGTGACGGGCTGGGAGGCGCCCTGTTTTTTCCACGACGTCCGGAGCCTGGGAATCGTGGGTCCCTATAAGGGTTGGCCCATTCCCTTCAAGAGAAAATAGCGTACGTTTGTAATATGGCAAGACGGGAATTCAGATTACCCAAATCCTTGACGAAGGCCCTTAGGCTCCCCGCGTACTCCCCAAAACGCCAGCAGGTGCGAGTGTTGAAAAAGCTGTTAAAAAAAGCGCGTTTTACGGAGTTCGGGCAGAAATATAAATTCGACCAACTTCTGTTGGAGAAAGACCCTGTGAGTAAGTTTCAGGAATTCGTCCCTGTGTACAACTACAACAAAATTTACCAGGAGTGGTGGCATAAGACATTGGAAGGGAAGCCCGATATCTGCTGGCCGGGTGTCATCAAGTATTTCGCCCTCAGCAGCGGGACCAGCGAGGCCGCCAGCAAATATATCCCCATTACCAAAGAGATCATCCGGTCAAACCGCGTGACCATGGTCCGTCATTTTTTGACCCTGGCGGGTTACCAGGACATCCCCGTAAAGTCGATAGGAAAGGGCTGGCTCATGCTGGGAGGTTCTACCGACCTGCAAAAAGGACCCACCTACTATGCCGGAGACCTGAGCGGCATATCGGCCACCAAGGTCCCCTTTTGGTTTCAACCCTTTTATAAGCCGGGCAAAAGCATTTCAAAAACCAAGGACTGGAACCTGAAGCTCGATAAGATCGTGGAGGAAGCGCCCAATTGGGATATAGGATTCGTAGTAGGCGTTCCGGCCTGGATCCAGATGTGCATGGAAAAAATCATCGAACGGTACGACCTCAAGACCATACATGATATTTGGCCCAACCTGGCCTTTTTCGTGCACGGCGGGGTGTCCTTCGAGCCTTACAAAAAAGGATTCGAACGCCTCCTCACCAAGCCCCTCACCTATATAGAGACCTACCTGGCCTCTGAAGGTTTTATCGCCTACCAGGACAAGCAATACCACAAGGGCATGAAGCTCGTGACGGGGAACAATATCTTTTTCGAATTCGTCCCCTTCGATGACCAGCATTTTGACCACGACGGAAATATGGTACCCGGATCCAAGGTCCTTTCCCTCAAAGATGTGGAGGAAGGGAAGGATTACGCCATCCTGCTCAGCACCAATGCCGGCACCTGGCGATACCTGATCGGGGATACCGTCAAGTTCATCGACAAACGAAGGTCCGAAATCGTCATTACGGGGCGGACCAAGCATTTCCTAAGCCTCGTGGGCGAACACCTGAGCGTGGACAATATGAACAGAGCGGTCAACCTCGTCGCGGGAGAGCTCAACCTTTCCATACCCGAATTCACCGTCGCCGGGGAGCCCTTCGGTTCCTTTTTCGCCCATCACTGGTTTGTCGCCTGCAATGCTTACGTAGACAAAAACGAGCTCAGGGACCGGATCGACGCAAAACTCAAGGACCTCAATGACGACTACGCGGTAGAAAGGGAAAGCGCACTCAAAGAAGTGATCCTGGAGGTCCTGCCCGAAGAAAAGTTCCTGGAATTCATGAATGCCAAGGGGAAAATAGGCGGCCAGCACAAATTCCCCAGGGTGCTCAAAGGGAAAATGCTCCAGGACTGGAAACAATTCCTTAAAACGGGTACCGTACAATCCGCTGGTACATGATCGAAGCACTATGGAGAGGTTTCCTGCTCGGGTTACTGCTCAGCATTTCAGCCGGGCCGGTACTTTTCGCCATTATCAAACAAAGTATCAACAATGGGCACAAGGGCGGGATCAGCTTCATCCTCGGGGTATCGGCCAGCGACATTACCCTGGTCGTCCTGAGCAATGCCTTTACCGAGGTCTTTGATTCCATCAAACGCTTCGGCAGCGAGCTGGGTATGGCCGGCAGCGTCCTGCTCATCGGCATCGGCGTCTACTTCCTGTTTTTTAAAAAGGTCGCCCGCGCGGAGGACGGCCTCCAGATCACCGCTTTCCGAAAGCGCGACTATGCCCGGATTTTTTTGTCCGGTTATTTCATGAATACCCTCAATCCCGGTGTGCTCCTTTTCTGGTTCACGGCGGCCACCACCTTCGCCGGGTTCAACCTTACGGATAAGATCATCTTGTTTGCCACCTGCCTGGGCCTGGTGCTCACCGCTGATTTCGCGAAAGTATTTTTAGCGAACCGCATCCGAAACCGCCTAACGCTACATAACATACACGTTATCAACAGAATATCCGGTCTTATCCTGATCGGGTTCGGGGTCGTCCTGCTCTATAGCATTCTTTTCCTCTCGCCCTCCGCAGGGCATTAGCGCACTTTTTGTTACATTTAGCTTCGGGCGCGCCGCAGGCGCGCCAACACATACCATGAACCGCTTATTCGTTCTCCTCGCCCTATTGACCCTTCACCCCGCTACCAACGCCCAGTTGAATGGCATTATCGTGCTAAAACGGAATAATACCACCCTTCAGCGCTACTTCGAGGGAAAGTCCATCGAATTCATCAATAGCTATGACCAGCCCATATCGGGACTCATCACCAAAGTGGTAAAAGATACCCTTTACTTACGCTTCCTGGACATACGCCAAGGTGTGAATTATTGGGGCCTGCCCACCATGGATACCCTGAAAGAAGTGCCCCTGGCCTATGCCTTCAGCGATATCAAAACGGTGATCGTCCACCGGACCCACCTGAACTATGTTGCCGATGGCGTCGTCCTGATCGCCGCAGGCGTAGCCCTGTTGGTGGTAAGCGCCGTCAATACCGCCTATTTCAAGGAACCCATCAGGGATGTGGCTTCGGCCGGTGACCTCATCGGAGCTGGGGCTTTGGCTGCCCTGGGTGCGTGGCTGATCACCCTCCAGACGAAACACTATCATCTGGGAGGTAGGTTCCACTTAGATTATATCGGCTTTACCAAATGACAACAGCTTCCAAGCCTAAGGCATCCCCCCAGGGCTTCCGTCGCCGGGCGTGGCGCTTTACCAAGCGCCTTGTGCTCGTCCTCTTTATCGCCCAATTCGTTTACATCCTGCTGTTGAAGTGGGTGTTCCCTCCCCTCACCTGCACCCAGTTCTGCGACATGGTCGGAGGATGGTTCCACCACTATGGCTTCCACAGAGAATACGTGAGCGCCGCGGATATCTCCCCCAACATGCGTTTGGCCGTCATGGCTTCGGAAGATCAACTGTTCCCGGAACACGGCGGCTTTGACTGGAAAATGATCCAGAAGGCCGAAAAATATAATGCGAAGCATCCACGCCGCCTGCACGGGGCCAGCACCATCAGTCAGCAGACCGCTAAGAACGTTTTCCTTTGGCAGGGCAGGAGCTTCATCCGGAAGGGATTTGAGGTCTATTTCACCAAAATGATCGAATGGACCTGGGGTAAAAAAAGGATCATCAACACTTACCTGAACGTCATCCAGATGGGGCAGGGCGTGTATGGAGTCGAAGCTGCCTCCCAGCGATACTTCCACAAACCTGCGCGCAATCTGAGCCGCTCCGAAGCCGCCTTGATCGCGGCTTGCCTGCCCAACCCCGTGCGCTTCCGCGTGGATAGTCCCTCCAGGTACGTCCTCGCAAGGCAACGATTTATTCTGGGGCAAATGTCTAATTTAGAAGGCGACCCCGACGTCGATAATCTTACCGCACCATGAGCATACGCAAATTCGACCGCCAAACTTTCGGCGACACTGCCAATAATGGCAATGTACTCACCCGCGATGAAGCGGCCGCCCTCCTGCTGGAATGGGTCCCCAACGAACGCCTTCGCCTGCACATGGAACAGGTAGGTCACCTGATGGGCGCCTGGGCCACCGAAAAAGAGGGTTTGGGACCCGAAGACCAATGGCGCTGGGAAATGGCCGGATTGCTCCATGACGCCGATTGGGACCAGTGGCCTGAGGAGCACTGCCATCGCATCATCACTGAACTGGAACGCCGCGGTATCGACCCTGAGGTCATCCACGCCATTGCTTCCCACGGACCCAACCACTTCGGTGTGGAACCCGCCTCCCGCATGGATAAAATGCTGTATGCCTTCGATGAACTGTCAGGGCTGGTACACGCTTATTCGCTGATGCGTCCCGGGGGATACGAGGGGATGGAAGTAAAGGGGGTCAATAAACGCCTGAAGGAAAAATCTTTCGCAGCCGGTGTCTCCCGCGAGGAAATCGCGGATGCCTGCCAGCGTGCCGGCATCGCGCAAAATGACCTCGTCGAATTCATCTTAGCACACCAAGGGAAGTGACGGCCCTGATCGCAGTCTCCAACCTTTGTTGCGGGCTCCCCCCGATTTCCACCCACGGAACGGACTGGTTAACGAGGATGTCCTTGTAGATATAGAAAAGGCGCTGCCTCGTCTCCAGGTCCGGGTATTCGCGGAGTTTATCCCTGACCCAGGGCAGGTCATTATTGCACAATAGATACAGGTCATATTGCCTTTGAACGATCTGCTCCAGGACGAAAGGAGGGCAGCGGTCGAATACAAATTCCCCCCATACCTTCATGACGTACATATCCGTATCCACGAATAACAGCTTTTCATCCAGGTCGTCGGAAAGGAAGGGCGCGAAGTCGGCATTATTGAGGAGGGAAAGGGCGTACTTATCTTCCGCGTCCAATTGACCTTTGGCGATGGTAGTCAGGTCCTCGTATGTATAGGGCCTACCCAATTTCAGGAGGTATTCGCGTGCAAACTCCGGAGCCCAAGCTGTCCTGAAATGCCGGGCCAGCAATTCGCACAAGGTGCTTTTCCCTGTAGACTCCGGACCGATGGCCACTATCTTTTTAAGCATAGCTCAGGGTTGACCTTCCCTTCCGGGTCCACTCGATCAGGCCCAAGATGGCTATGACGAGGAATACCAGGAACTGGAAGCTGGTGAACACGTACCCCTTAACGAAGTATAGGGGAATGCTTGCAATATCGGTTATAATCCACCAAATCCAGTTCTCGACCTTCTTTTTTGTCAGCAGCCACATACCCGTGTACGCCGCTGCCGCGGAAAATGAATCCGCCAACGGCAAGGCGTTCGGGGCAAAATACTGTTTGGCGTAATGCAAGGCCAGGAACAGGACTACCCAACAGGCGCTAAAAAAGGTGAGCGCCCTGCGCCAATCGCGGCTATCGGAGAAGGTGATATTCAACACATGCTGTTGTGCATCATTACGCCTTCCCCACTGCCACCAGCCATACACGTTCATCACTGTATAAAACACATTCACGCTGGCCTCTCCGAATAGATGGCCCCGGAAACTGAGATAAATGTAGATGGTCGTATTGAGGATGCCCAGGGGATAGTTCAGGATATTCGCCTTTTTCCCCAGCCAGACGCAGGCGATGCCCGAGACCACCCCAACATATTCAAGCGGGGTCGTCTCCTTTAGCCCATCGAGAAATGCCTGAAACACTTTATTCGGCTTCAGCCACGACTTCCGTTACCTCGGGGATCATGCGCTTCATCATTCCCTCGATTCCGGCCTTGAGGGTAATCATGCTGGAGGGGCAGCCTGAGCAGGATCCCTGGAGCATGAGGTTCACGACGCCCTCGTTATAACTCCGGAACTGGATGGCGCCCCCATCCATTTCCACGGCCGGACGTACATAATTTTCAAGGAGCTCCTTGATGCGTTTTACAACGTCATCGTCGTCGGCATGGACTGTGTTGGAGCTTTCGGGCTTTTTGATCGATTGAATTTCGTCCTCGTTGATGACCGCCTTTCCTTCCTCCAGGTATTCCTTGAGGAACAGGCGTATCGTCGGAATCACATCATTCCAATCCGTGTCGGGGGTCTTGGTCAGGGTGACAAAATTGCTGGCGATGAATACGCTCTTTATAAAGGGGAAACCGAAAATTTCGGTTGCCAGGGGAGACGGTTTTGCACTTTCCACCTCAGGAAAATCGGCGGACTTGCCCGGGTATAAAAGTTTGTTGGCCACAAACTTCATCGTTTCGGGGTTGGGCGTCATCTCGGTATAGATGCTGATCACCGGGTTACCTGTCTTAATCATAAATGAAAATCATTTAATAAAAAGACAAATTTACGGAATTAAGGACAATACCATGATCAGCCCCCGGATCACCGCCCCCAGCCTGACCGCTTCGAGCACCCTCGTCTCCGAGCAGCCGTGCTGCAATACCGATTGTTCGTGGGACGTGACGCACAGCTCGCACCCGTTAACGGAGGAAATCACCAGGCTCAGGAGCTCGAAAAACTCCTTACCCAGTGCGGGAGCCGCCATGACCGTCATTTTGATCCCCGCCGGCTGGGCAGTATAGATGTCCTTTTTGACGTAATGGGAGCGCCTCCTTCCGGGTGAGGTGCTGGTTATTCTCCAGCGCATTGCCGACATTGATCTTCACATCCATTATGTAGCGGCTCTCCGCTTGCAATAGGTTTACAAAGGTTTCATTTTGAATAGCAACGGCTTGACTCATGGGCCATTTTTGGTTTTCAATGAGAGATTGGATTAATTCAAGGCCATTTGAGTGGTCAGGGTCTTTTCACCCTTGGACCAGTACGCTCACCCAACGCACGATGGCCTGGGGATCGACTAGGAAGGTAGCGCGATAAGCGATTTTTTCTTCGGACTCCAGGATACCCAGGGCTTACCCTTTGCGCGGACAAAACTCGATTGCTTATTGCAATCGTTGGTCCCGGCCGTTTTGGCACCGCAAAGGTGGTCACATTCGGCCAATGCGCCTAATCTATATCTTCTATATTCCAATAGATTTTATCTATGGGCCGGTATGGACCCTCACGGCCTAGAGTATCCGCAGCTTGGCGTAGTTGAGCATGATCTTTTTCTCGCCGTTCAGCTCGAACTTGATGGTGGCGATGGGATTGTGCGCAGAGCCCTCCATTTTGAGGACTTCGCCAAACCCGAATTTCTGGTGCTCCACCTTCATGCCCTCGGCCAGGCCGGAGAGGTCGCTGGGTACGAAGTCTTTGCTGGGGACGTGTTCTACCGGCTGTGGTTTGGTGGGAGGGCCAAGGTAGCTCGGTCGGGATGGCGGGGTTGGTGTGCCGCGAAATCCGCCGTGCATGCGATCGAAGGCGCTCGCACCCCCGAAACCCTGGTTCCGCATACCGCCTCCGGCATAGCTTTTATCCAGGTAGGTCTCCGGTAATTCATCTATGAAGCGGCTGGGGTCGTTTTGAACCAGTTGTCCGAAACGATACCGGCTGTTGGCATATGTAAGCCAAAGTCTTTGCTTGGCCCGCGTAACGGCCACATAAAAAAGGCGCCGTTCTTCTTCCAGTCCCTCCCGGTCGTTGATGCTCATCATGCTTGGAAACAGCCCTTCTTCCAAACCACCTACAAAGACCACCTGGAATTCCAGGCCCTTGGCGGCGTGTATGGTCATCAACTGGACTACGTCCGCATTTCCATCCTGGGTATCTGCGTCCGTCAGGAGCGTGATTTGTTGCAGGTAGGCCCCCAGGCTTTTGTCTCCCACCTCGCCGTCCTCCTCGTTCAGGGGGGTTTCGATCCATTCTTTGATGGAGTTCAGTAATTCCTGAACGTTCTCATAACGCGCCAGGCCCTCGGTGGTTTTGTCATTGAACAACTCCTTTACGATCCCCGAATTCTTCCCGACCGCGAACGCCAGGTCGTATGCATTGCGCTTGTCCATCTCGCTGCGGAACATTTTGATCATGGTAACGAAGCCTTCGATCGCCTCCGCGGTGCTCCCTTTGAACCCGACTTCACGGGCTCTTTCGAGCACTTCCCACATCGTTATGTTGTTTTCGTTGGCGAAGAGCACGGCCTTTTCGATCGTAGTTTTCCCTATTCCCCTTGCCGGGTAATTGATGACGCGCTTCAGAGACTCCTCCTCCCTGGGATTGACGATGACCCGCAGGTAGGCGATATAATCCTTGACTTCCTTTCGCTGGTAAAAGCTGATGCCACCGAATATCCGGTAAGGAATATTCATCCGCCTCAGGCTTTCCTCGAAGCTCCGGCTTTGGGCGTTGGTCCTGTACAGGATGGCAAAATCGCGGTTGCCATAATGGTTCCGCAGTTTTTGCTCCTGGATAGTATCGGACACGAATTTTCCTTCGTCGTTGTCCGTGTTCGTCCGCACGAGGCGTATCTTTTCTCCCTCGCTGTTGTCCGTCCACAAGGCCTTGGGGATTTGACCTTTATTGTTCTTGATGACCTCGTTGGCTACCTGGAGGATATTCTGAGTGCTTCGGTAATTCTGTTCCAGCTTGACCACCTTGACGTCCTCGTAGTCCTTCTGGAACTGGAGAATGTTTTCTATGGTCGCTCCCCGAAAGGAGTAAATGCTTTGGGCATCATCTCCTACCACCGCGATATTTTCGTGCACCGCGGCAAGGAGTTTGACGATCTGGTATTGGGCGGCATTCGTGTCCTGGTACTCGTCGATGAGGATGTACTTGAACTTGTGTTGATACTTGTGCAGCACCTCCGGAAAAGTGCTCAGGAGAATGTACATATTGAACAACAGGTCGTCGAAATCCATGGCCCCGTTCTTCAAACATCTTTTTTTGTAAGCATCGTATATTTTGGCTATGGCCGGGCGCCCCGATTGCATATCTTCCTGCTGTATGTAATAGTCCTTGGCATATTCTTCCGGACCGACCAGGGCGTTTTTGGCGGAAGAGATGCGGTTGAGCACGGTGTTGGGCTTATAATGCTTGTCGTCCAGGTTCAATTCCTGGATGATTGTCTTCAGGACGCTTTTGGCATCGTCCGTATCGTAGATCGTAAAGTTGTTGGGATATCCCAGGCGGGGCGCTTCCACGCGAAGGATCCTTGCGAACACCGAATGGAAAGTACCTATATACAGGTTCCGGGCCTCGCTGTTCCCGAGGATCCGCTCGATCCTTTCCCGCATTTCCCTGGCGGCCTTGTTCGTGAATGTCAGCGCCAGGATATGGAAGGCATCCACGCCGTGGGCCGACATCAGGTGGGCTATCCGGGTCGTGAGTACCTTCGTTTTCCCGCTTCCCGCGCCGGCCACGATCATGATCGGGCCATCCTTGTGCAATACGGCTTCCTTTTGCTGTTCATTCAATCCATCCAGGTAATGCTGCATGGCCCAAAAGTACGATCTTTGACCGCACCATGAACCTGCTCGGCAACCTCATCTGGATGATATTCGGCGGATTTCTTGCCGCACTGGGATATCTGTTCGGAGGCTTCGTCCTCTGTTGCACCATCATCGGTATCCCCTTCGGGGTCCAGTGTTTCAAGCTGGCTTATCTGGAGCTTTGGCCCTTTGGAAAGGAAGTCGTTTCCAGACCTTCCGCGACCGGTTGCCTTTCTCCCCTATTCAATATTATATGGCTGATCTTTGGAGGTTTTTACATCGCGTTGGTGCACCTCCTGTTTGGCTGCCTCCTGGCCATTACGATCGTGGGCCTGCCCTTTGCCGCCCAGCATTTCAAACTTATCCCCATTTGCCTCATGCCCTTCGGAAAGGAAGTGATCGGGTAATCCCTGAAAACCCTGATTTTGACGCCGTGCGCCAAAATCTTAAAAAGAAATTTGCAAAGCTAAATATATTAGTTTTATATTTGCTAAAATTATTAGTGTTAACAAGTTAGGGAAAGGCCCAGGGGACCATCCGCTAATTTTGATTAAAATTCTATGTTATGGCAACCCATTCCGAAAAACTAAACGGTCACGACAAGGCGAACAATACCATGAATGAGAAGCTGAAGGCACTGAAGCTTACGATTGAAAAGATCGATAAGGATTTCGGAAAAGGCAGCGTCATGATGATGAATGAAAAGGGCGATAAGACCATGGAGATCATCTCCAGCGGGTCCATCGGACTGGATATCGCCCTGGGCATCGGGGGCTTCCCCAAGGGTCGAATCGTGGAAATATATGGTCCCGAAGCTTCCGGTAAGACCACCCTCGCCATCCACGCCATAGCAGAGGCCCAGAAGAAGGGCGGCATTTGCGCCATCATCGACGCAGAGCACGCCTTTGACAGCACCTATGCCCAAAGGCTGGGGGTTGACATCGACAACCTTCTTATCTCCCAGCCCGATTATGGAGAGCAGGGCCTGGAAATCGCAGACCGCCTGATCCTCTCCGGGGCCGTGGACGTAGTGGTGATCGATTCGGTGGCCGCCCTGGTTCCCAAAGGAGAGCTGGAAGGAGAAATGGGGGACAGCAAAATGGGCCTGCAGGCCCGCCTTATGTCCCAGGCCCTCAGGAAGCTCACCGCTACGATCAACAAAACCAATACGGTTTGCATTTTCATCAACCAGCTCCGGGAAAAGATTGGCGTCATGTTCGGGAATCCCGAGACGACAACAGGTGGAAATGCCCTGAAATTCTATGCTTCCGTGCGCCTCGACATCCGGCGCACCGCCCAGATCAAGGACGGAGATGAGGCCGTGGGGAACCGTGTTAAGGTCAAGGTCGTCAAGAACAAGGTGGCACCTCCTTTCCGCAGCGCCGAGTTCGACATCATCTTCGGGGAAGGCATCTCCAAGGTGGGAGAAATCGTGGATATGGGTGTAGAGCTGGGCGTCATTCAAAAAAGCGGCAGTTGGTTCAGCTACGGAGGCAACAAGCTCGGCCAGGGCCGGGACGCCGTCAAGCAACTGCTCACCGATAACCCCGGCCTCGGGACCGAGTTGGAGGCCAAGATCAGGGCCAAGCTCGCCGAAGCTCATGCGCCCGCGGGTATCCCCGTGGAAGCAAATTAATTCTTTGGATTCAATGGGATAGTAAGTGTGGGCCGCCTTTCCAGGCGGCCTTTTTTTATTTCCAAACCTTGTACAATACAAAGGTGTATACCACGACTACCCCTCCCCATAAAAGGAAGCGTTCAAAATCGGTTTCTGGAAACCTCGCTGATTGGGCCACAAAGGCCAGGGCCCCCAACAGCAACAGCAGACCTAACCCAATCGAAATGATCAGTTTCCTGGGC
>Ga0210391_10003355_pt1 | contig 13577 bp, 9 predicted proteins | sample IncBWC12OmetaG_FD_160573 | JGI IMG/M metagenome (GOLD analysis project Ga0210391, IMG submission 160573) | Forest soil microbial communities from Barre Woods Harvard Forest LTER site, Petersham, Massachusetts, United States - Inc-BW-C-12-O ... | reverse complement strand
GAAACGACGACCGCTGACGCATTTGCCCGTTCCGGGAGCGGTCCAGCGCCGGATTGCGAGCTACCCGTTGATCTGCGAGAAAGTTGAGCGCCGAAGAAACTGTCCCTGTCCGGCGCGACCTAAGAACCTGTCTCCGTCGATCACCACGCGGCCGCGAGAAAGAACGATGTCCGGCATGCCCGTCACCTGGATGCCTTCAAACATCGAGTAGTCCACTCGCATGTGGTGAGTCTTCGCGCTGATTGTGTGCTGGCGTTTAGGATCGAAGATTACCAGATCGGCGTCACTGCCGACTGCGATCGTTCCCTTGCGCGGATACAGACCGAAGAGTTTTGCCGGAGTCGTCGAAACCAGTTCTACGAATCGATTGACGCTGAAGCGTCCCTGAGCAACGCCACCGGAATAAATCAGGCTCATTCGGTGCTCAATGCCCGGACCCCCGTTCGGGATTTTTGTAAAGTCACCGCGTCCCAGTTCTTTCTGCTCCTTAAAGCAGAACGGACAGTGGTCGGTAGAGACGACCTGCAGGTGATCGCGCTTGAGGCCGCTCCAGAGCCTTTCCTGATGCCACTTTTCGCGAAGCGGCGGAGTGAACACATATTTCGCCCCTTCAAAATCGGGCACGTCAAAGTTTTCTAGCGAGAGATACAAGTATTGCGGGCAAGTTTCAGCGTAAACGGGCAGCCCGCGGTCACGCGCCTCCCTGACTTTTTCCAGCGCCTCGCTGCAACTCAAATGGACGATATAGATGGGGGCGCCGGCCATTTCCGATAACGCAATCGCGCGGGAAACAGCTTCTGCTTCTGCCGTGGTGGGGCGTGTGAGAGCGTGATATTTCGGACCCGTCTTGCCTTCTGCCAACGCCTGTTGAACGATTACGTCGATGGCGCTTCCGTTTTCGGCGTGCATGCAGATGAGCCCGCCGTTCTTCGCGGTGGTTTGCAGGGCTCGGAAGATGCTGGCGTCGTCGAGCATGAAGACGCCGGGGTAGGCCATGAAGAGTTTGAAGCTGGTCACGCCTTCGCCCACCAGGGCATTCATCTCCTGCAGTTGGCCATTGCTGATGTCGGTTACGATGCAATGGAAGGCATAATCACTGACGGCCTTCTGCGAAGCCTTCTCCATCCAGGTGTCGAAGGCTTTGCGCAACGGCTGGCCCTTGTATTGAATGGCGAAGTCGATCAGGGTAGTGGTTCCGCCGAAAGCAGCGGCGCGGGTTCCGGTTTCAAAGTCGTCGGCGCTCGTGGTTCCGCCGAAAGGCATATCCAGATGAGTATGAACATCGATGCCGCCGGGGAAAACATATTTACCCGACGCGTCCACTACCTGTGTAGCGTTTTCTCGGGGAAAGTCTTTGCCGAGGGCTGCGATTTTGCCATCTGCGATTGCCACATCTGCCACGCAGGTATCGGTTGCCGTCACCACGGATCCGTTACTGATGATCGTGTCAAAGCCCATTGCTGTCTCCGCGCGCCTTCGAGATGAAACAGGAATTCTATGCTAAACTGCCGGACTTCAGTTCCTGATATTTCCTGAGTGTGAAAGGGGCTTGCCATGCAGTTTGGCATTACGCTGAAGCCGGACATCTCGGTAGAGCGCATCGTGGGTTTAACGCGTCAAGCCGAGGCTGCGGGGTTCGAGTACGGATGGCTTTTCGACTCCCACGTTTTGTGGATGGACCCCTACCCTTTGCTTACTCTAATGGCGGCGAACACGCAGCGCATGCGGCTAGGCACCCTGGTGACGAACCCGGCGGTACGCGATCTCACGGTAACCTCCAGCTTGTTCGCCACCCTGAATCTAATCTCAGGGGGAAGGATGGAACTGGGTATTGGGCGCGGAGACAGCTCCAGACGCGTGCTGGGTAAGAAGCCAGTGAGCTGGTCACAGTTGGAGACGGCGGTGAACATTTTTCGCGATCTCACCGCGAGCCGCGAGATCGAATATGAAGGCCAGCCAACGCGCCTCACCTGGGCCAAAGTTCCTCCGCGCGTTTGGATCGCGGGCTATGGACCCAAGGTATTGCACATGGCAGGCCGGGTTGCCGACGGGATCATTCTTCAGTTTGCCGACCCTGATTTGATTTCCTGGTGCCTGGGCTTCGTGAAAGAAGGCGCGCGCGCGGCGGGCCGAGATCCGAAGGAGATCGAAGTAATGTCGGCGGCTCCGGTTTGGGTTTCTGATGATTTGGTCGCGGCCCGCGAACGGGTGCGCTGGTTTCCTGCTCTGGTGTCCAACCATGTGATGGATCTGATCCGGCAATACAAGCCCGAAGACCTGCCGCCGGCGCTCACTTCGTACGTGCAGGACCGCGGGGGCTACGACTATTTGCACCACTGCGTGGTCGAGAGTGACAATGCAAATTTCGTATCTGACGAAGTGGTGGATCGTTTTTGTGTCGTTGGGCCGGTTGCAGCGCATCATGAAAGGCTTCGCAAGCTGGCCAGCGTGGGGGTTACGCAGTTCAACTTGTATTTGATGTGCGGCGACGAGGAAGAATCGCTGGACGTTTATCAACGCCACGTCTTGCCAGGATTCAGGGCAGCCGCGCAAACCAAACGCTGAGGTTACGAGACTGGCATCGGCGCAAGCACGGGCGGTCGCTGAAACCTCATCATGGCGTAGTAGACCACGAAGGAAACGGCGAAGCCGACGAACCACGAATAATCATACAAAACGCGCACCGACGGGACAGCCAGACCCACCAGTGCGGTTCCAGCTCCCAGCGCAAGCGCGGCCACAGCGCGCCAGTTGAATCCTTTGGAATACTCGTAGATTCCTCCGCGAAGATATAAGTCGTCCAGTTGCAGAAGACATTTACGAATCAGGAAATAATCGCAGATCATGATACCGGCGACTGGTCCCAGAAAAGCGGCATAGCCACCGAGCCAGCCGAGGATGAACGTGTTGTAATCGGCGAGCAGTTTCCACGGCATCAGCGCGATACCCATCAGGCAGGTGATCACGCCGCCGGTGCGGAAGCTTATTTTCCGGGGCCACAGATTGGAGAAGTCATTGGCCGGCGATACGACGTTGGCTCCGATGTTGACGTTTAGTGTCGCCAGGAGAATCGCGATGAGCGAGATCACTACCGCCACAGGAGAGTGAAAGCGACTGAGCAATTGGACCGGATCCGAGATGGCCGTTCCATAAATCACGACGGTGGCCGAGGTCACGGCGATGCCGATAAAAGCATAGAGGGTCATCGTCGTCGGCAATGCCAGCGCCTGGCCAACGATCTGTTCACGCTGGTTCCGCGCGAAGCGGGTGAAGTCGGGAATATTCAAAGAGACCGTCGCCCAGAAGCCCACGGTGCCATTCAGAGCGGGAATCAGAAATTTCAGGAAATCTTTTGTGCTGGTAAATCGTGATGGCGCGGCCAGCATCGGACCGAACCCCCCGGCACCATGATAGGCCCAACCTAGTAGCAGCAATCCCACGGCTAACAATACCGGTGCACTGATCCCCTGCAGGATCCGAATGTATTCGATCCCCATCAGAATAACGGCGAGGTTGATCAGCCAGAAAAGGAGAAAGCAGACGGCGGTGGCGTAGGGGAGGTTTTTCCATGACGGCGCGAGAGTCGCCAACAAAGTGCTGATCGCTTCACCGCCGATCCAAGTCTGTATACCAAACCATCCGCAGGCGACCAGCGCGCGCAGGACCGCGGCCACGTTCGCTCCGAGTACTCCAAACGATGCACGAGCCAAAACCGGGAACGGCACTCCGTACTTGGCGCCGGGATGCGAATTTAACAGCATCGGCGCCAGCACGATCACGTTGCCGAGAAAAATTGTCATCACCGCCTGTTTCCAATTCATTCCACCCTGAATCAAGCTGGCCGCCAGCATGTAGGTGAGGATATTCACCGACATCGAAATCCACAGGGCCGCGAAGTTATACGTTCCCCAGTGCCGGCGGTCAGCCGAAGCGGGCGCGAGGTCAGGGTTGTAGAGAGGGCTGGATTCAATCCGGGATCTGGTAGGGGAAGACTCTGGCGTGGTCATCAGTTTCAGTATTCACAAATAGTCGACAAATCTGCGGAATGCTCGCTTCAGTCCGCTGCCGCGGCTTCTCCGGTCTGCGCGGTGATCGGTCCATAGCTTTCCGGCCGACGATCACGAAAGAACTGCCAGACTTTACGAACTTCCGCGATCATGTCCAAGTCAAGGTCGGCAACCACTACTTCGTCTTTATCCCGGCTGGCTTGGGCGATAATTTTGCCGCGCGGATTGCAGAAGTAGCTCTTGCCGTAGAACTCGCCAATGCTCCATGGCTTTTCGACGCCCACGCGGTTGATGGCGCCCACAAAATAACCATTGGCTACCGCGTGGGCGGGTTGTTCGAGTTCCCACAGATATTCCGAGAGACCTGCTACGGTTGCAGAAGGATTGAATACGATTTCGGCTCCATTCAATCCCAGAATGCGGGCGCCCTCGGGAAAATGACGATCGTAGCAAATGTAAACTCCGACCCGCGCATATTTGGTTTGGAAGACTGGATATCCAAGATCGCCTGGGGTGAAATAGAACTTCTCCCAGAATCCGGGATGGCAGTGCGGAATGTGGTGCTTGCGATATTTCCCAAGATAGCGGCCGTCGGCATCGATCACGGCGGCAGTATTGAAATACACTCCAGGCATCTGCTCTTCGTATACGGGAACCACAATCACCATGCGATGTTTGGCGGCGATCTTTTGCATCATGCGCACAGTGGGACCGTCCGGCACTCGCTCGGTGAGTTCATACCAGCGAGCGTTTTGCTCCGCACAAAAATAAGGACCGTAAAAAAGCTCCTGCAGGCACAAGATCTGCGTTTTCTTTCGCGCCGCCTGCTGGATCAACTTCAGATGCTTGTCGATCATCGCTTTTCGGATCTGGGCGAGCGGACGCTCTGTGCTGAGCGCATTGCTGGCTTGAATCAAGGCACAGCGCACAATTCGAGGCATGGGAATTGGACCTCCGAGGAACGAAACTATAGCAGAAAACTGCGGCGGGCTGAGCTTCTGCCGTACAATCTACGGTGCGAGGCAAGATGATGTCAGAGGATCACACGAAGCATTTCGGGGTTGCTGACCGCGCTCATGACGGGACAGCTGGCAAAGTTGTGCAGGATTCCCAGGCACCCATCGCTACGCTCTCTGGCCATCCCTTGCTGTCAAATCGCGGCATTCCGCTGAATCTTGATTGGGTCAAGCAGGTGCGCGTGAACACCAGCGCGGTGGAGCGCCGCGCGCAGACGCATGTCGCCCGGCGAACCGTGAAAAAACAATGGCAGGCCGCGTGGCTTCTGCGGGCTATCTCCTGCATGGACCTGACCACACTTTCCGGCGACGACACGGACGAACGCGTGCGCCGGCTTTGTGCCAAAGCACGGCAGCCAATTCAACACGAATTGGCAAAGCAGCTGCAAATCGAGGAGCTCGGGATCAAGGCAGCCGCGGTCTGCGTTTACCACCGCTTCGTTGAAACTGCGGTCAGAGCGCTTGAGGGCAGCGGCGTTCGAGTGGCCGCGGTCTCGACGGGATTTCCGGCCGGACTATCACCCATGCAGGAACGTGTGGCGGAAATTCGCCGCTCAGTTGAGGCCGGCGCTGATGAAATCGACATTGTAATCACGCGGGCGCATGTGTTCGGCGGGAAATGGCAAGAACTATACGACGAAGTTGCCCAATTCAGGCGAGCTGCGGGACACTGCCACATGAAAGCGATCCTAGGCACGGGCGACCTACTCACGCTGCGCAACGTCGCGCGCGCCAGCTTCGTCGCGATGATGGCAGGAGCGGACTTCATCAAGACCTCAACCGGCAAGGAATCCATTAACGCCACACTTCCGGTTGGCTTCGTGATGACCAGAGCTATTCGCGAGTATGCGCAGGAAACGGGGATGGCGGTGGGTTTCAAACCGGCTGGTGGGATTCGTACGGCTCAGCAATCGACGCAATGGCTGGCCCTCATGAAAGAAGAACTGGGAACACCTTGGATGAAAGCCGAACTCTTTCGTTTCGGGGCAAGCGGACTGTTGAATGACATTGAGCGGCAGCTGGAACACTACGCCACCGGGCGGTACTCCGCAGAATACCGGCATCCGATTGCATAGAAGCCGGACGAGGAAGAAAGCGAAAAACTTCAAATGAGCATAGCCGAGAAATTCCTCACCCTGGAATATGGTCCGGCGCCGGAAGATCCGAAGGATGCACTGCTGTGGCTCGACCGGCATCAACGCCAGTTCGGTCACTTCATTGGCGGTGCGTGGCGCCAACCAATCGAAGGCGGATTCTTCGACTCGACCGATCCGTCTACTGGAGAAAAAATCGCGACGGTGGCGCAGGGATCGGCTGCGGATATTGATGCCGCGGTCGAGGCAGCGCGAAAGGCATTTCCGGAGTGGCAGTCTCTTACGCCGCATGCCCGGGCCCGTTATTTGTACGCCATGGCCCGTGCCATTCAGAGACATTCGAGACGGCTCGCCGTACTTGAAACCATCGATAACGGCAAGCCGATTCGCGAGAGCCGCGACCTCGATATCCCGCTCGTCGTCCGTCACTTCTACCATCACGCCGGCTGGGCACAGCTGCTGGATACGGAGTTCCCGAACTACTCAGCCTGCGGAGTCGTCGGACAGATCATCCCGTGGAATTTTCCATTGCTCATGCTGGCGTGGAAAATTGCGCCGGCCATTGCTACCGGAAACACGGCGGTGCTGAAACCGGCGGAGTTCACTCCGCTAACCGCGCTGGCGTTTGCCGAGATTTGCCAGGAGATCGGCCTGCCGAACGGGGTGGTCAACATCGTCACCGGCGATGGGTCCACCGGCGAGGCGCTGGTAAAGCATCCCGCCGTCGACAAAATTGCATTCACTGGATCCACCGAGGTTGGGCGCGCGATTCGCAGTGCAACTGCCCGGAGTCACAAACGGCTCTCGCTGGAACTTGGCGGCAAATCACCTTTTGTTGTCTTTGAGGACGCTGATCTCGACAGTGCGGTCGAAGGATTGGTCGATGGAATCTGGCTCAATCAAGGACAAGTTTGCTGTGCGGGTTCGCGTCTGCTGATGCAGGAAAGCATCGCGGAGGCGCTCATGGAAAAAATTCGGAGCCGCATGAGCACGCTCCGCGTCGGTTCGCCCCTGGACAAAGCGATCGATATTGGCGCCATCGTCGCTCCGGTGCAACTCGAACGCATTCGTCGTCTCGTGGATCAGGGAGTAGCCGAAGGCGCAACCTGTTGGCAACCGCAGATCGAGATGCCGGCCCGTGGGCTCTACTTCCCCCCCACTTTGCTGAGCAATGTGCATCCGACTTCAGCGGTTGCGCAGCAAGAAATTTTCGGACCCGTACTGGCTGCGATGACATTTCGAACCCCCGCCGAGGCGGTGGAACTGGCCAACAACACCGTCTATGGCCTGGCGGCCTGTGTGTGGAGCGAGAGTATCAACGTGTCTCTCGCAGTGGCGGCGCAGATCAAGGCCGGCGTGGTTTGGGTGAATTGCACCAATATGTTCGACGCTGCGTGCGGGTTCGGCGGCTACCGCGAGAGTGGCTACGGACGCGAGGGCGGACGCGAGGGGTTGCTTGAATATCTTGAGCCATCCTGGTTCAAGAGTGCTCCTCAGCTTTCCGCTTCAGAGCGCAAACCCGAGGCCTCAAGGGATGGACAACCGGCGGATGGGACCATAGACCGCACGGTGAAGCTCTACATCGGCGGCAAGCAGGCGAGACCCGATTCAGGCTACAGCTTTGAAGTGCGAGGCCAGCGCGGGGAGCTGCTGGGGGAGGCGCCACTCGGAAATCGAAAGGATATTCGGAACGCGGTAGAGGCCGCGCGCAAAGCAACGACTTGGGCTAAGACTACGGCCCACAACCGCGCCCAGGTTCTTTATTACATGGCGGAAAATCTCTCGCTGCGTCAGGAAGAAATCTCTCGCCGGTTGGCAGCTATCGTCGGCGAGGCACAGGCGGCCAAGGAAGTCGCGGCCAGCATCGAGCGGATTTTCTCCTATGCGGCGTGGGCTGACAAGTTCGACGGCGCAGTGCACAATCCGCCATCGCGAACCATCGCCATCGCAATGAATGAGCCGATCGGCACGGTCGGAATCATTTGTCCTAACGATGCACCGCTTTTAGGTTTGTTGTCTGTCGTCCTGCCAGTGTTGGCGGCGGGCAATACGGCCATCGTCGTCCCCTCGGAACTCTATCCGCTCATTGTGGGAGATCTGTATCAGGTCTTCGACACCAGTGACCTGCCTGACGGCGCCGTGAACCTGGTCACTGGATATGCATCACAACTTCTCAAGACCATCGCCGAACACGCTGACGTGGATGCAGTCTGGTGTTTTTCGGACGAATCCAACGCCGAGGCGGCGAAGTCATTTTCAGTGGGAAACTTGAAACAGGTATTCACCAACGAAGGCCGCGCCATTGACTGGTTTGACGCGAAGCAAGGGGAAGGCCGGTGGTTCTTGCAACACGCCACCCAAGTGAAAAATATCTGGGTTCCTTACGGTGAGTGATCTGCCAGTCGCGATGGCGATTGACACAATCAAGCGCCCCAAATAAACTCGGCGCTCGCTAGCACTCTCTCAATAAATTATGGCCGCTCGTCCAAGAGTTGCGGTGGTTGGCAGTGCCAACATCGATCTGACAACGTTTGCAGACCGGTTTCCGAAGCCGGGAGAGACCATCTTCGGTCAGAGATTCGATCTTGGATTCGGGGGCAAGGGCGCGAATCAGGCGGTCGCTGCGCGTCTGTGCGGCGCGGATGTATTCATGGTCGCGCGCGTGGGAAGCGATCTTTTTGGTCCAGCCACAATCGACAACTTCAAGAGGTTGGGTATCGACACCAGCCACGTCAAACAGGTGGAAGGCTTGTCGAGCGGCGTTGCCCCGATCTTCGTCGATCCGGACGGACAAAACCGCATTCTGGTTGTCAAGGGAGCGAACGACGCGCTGAAACCAGCGGATGTGGATCGAGCTGCCGAGATGTTGAAGGCCGCAGACTGCATCGTTCTCCAGTTTGAGATTCCTCTGGAGACTGTTTATTACACGGTAGCGTTCGCGCGAAAAAACGGGATTCGATGCATCCTGAATCCTGCTCCCGGGCAGGCGGTAGACATGCGCGAACTGACCGGCCTGGATTATTTCGTTCCCAACGAGAGTGAGGCCGAAACCATCACAGGAATTGCGGTACGAAGTCTCGACGACGCGAGGGGATGCGCAGAAAAACTGACACGAGATGGAATTCGCCGCGTCATTATTACCTTGGGATCGAATGGATGTCTTCTGGCGGGCCGTGAGGTAAGCGAACACGTGTCTGCGTTTCCGGTGAGAAGCATCGACAGCACCGGCGCGGGTGACGCATTCATCGGGAGCTTCGCTGTGTTTCTCGCGGAAGGAGTACCGGAACGAGAGGCGGTGCGGCGGGCTAATTTGTATGCGGCACTTTCAACCACCGGGGTAGGAACACAAAAATCCTTTTATGATCGGCAGCGCTTCGATGCGGAGTGGACGAGCCGGGGCGAGAGCTAAGCGCGTCCAGACTCTGCTGCGGAAATTCTTGTGTGCCAGTTCGGAAATTTGGCACAGAGTGCTCGTTTGCGGGTACCGAAAAGTCTTGACTTCGTAAGGAGTTGCCATTTATAAGGCCTCTCTACGGTCCAAGTCCTCCAAAACTTTCATCTGCGGAACGGAGACTCTATTCCGTCATTCGGTGAGGACCGCCAAGAGGAGCTTTGATGCTGAATAAGAGGGCGCTGCTCGTCGCGGTTTTCTGTTGGCTTGGGTTCTCAGGCGTTCCATTCCTGCATGGTCAAGCCACCGGCAGCTTCTCGGGAACCGTTTCCGACAAAGCCGGCGCTGTAGTCTCGGGGGCAACGGTGAAGGTGAGTTCCCAGGACACCGGTCTTTCCCGTGAGGCGAGAACTGACGACTCCGGACATTATCTGATTCCGTTACTGCCGGTAGCGCAGTTCACAATTCGAGTGACGTCCCAGGGATTCCAGACCATGGAGCAGAAGGATGTTCGGTTGCAAGTCGATGAACATCGCGAATTGGATTTCTCGCTGGCGCCGGCGTCAGTGAACACGTCGGTTGAAGTTAGCACTACGGAAGTGGCGGTAGAGACCGCGAATCCAACGCTCGGCCAAGTCATTACCTCCGAGCAAGTCGCGGACCTCCCGTTGAATGGTCGCAACTTTGTTCAGCTGGCCACCCTGACGCCGGGCACGACTTCATCCACCAGCCCAGTCAGCTTCTTCACCAGCGCTGCCAGCAGCGAAGCCGCCACTCGCGGTTCGTTTTCGCTTTCCTCGGGCGGTTCGCGCGAACAGGAAACCGACTGGCTGCTCGATGGCAACGATAACAACCAACTGGATGAGGGCGGAATTGCGATTTTTTCCGAGATCGACGACATCCAGGAATTCAAGGTACTGACCTACAACTACTCGGCCGAATACGGTGAGCGCGCCGGCCCCACGGTATTGGTGACCACGAAATCTGGATCAAACCAGTGGCACGGTTCTCTGTTTGAGTTCTTCCGCAATACCAAGCTTGATGCCACTCGCTTTTTCTTTACGTCCAAGCAACAATTCAATTTGAATCAGTTTGGAGGTTCGCTGGGCGGGCCCATCAAGCGGGACAAAACATTTTTCTTTCTCGATTATCAGGCCAAAATGCAGCGTGAGGGGGTGCCTTTTACTGGCTTCGTTCCTACGACTGGAATGACGACGCCCTTCGACGCCGCCGGGGACTACGATTTCAGCAGCGATCCACTCGGCGTTACACCAACGAATCCTTACGCGGGCGGAGCGTCCTTTCTATGTGTACCCGGCACTAAAACACCCGAGCCGGTACTGGCGAGCGGATCACAGACTCCCGGCCTGGGCCAGCCCTGCGCCACGATTCCCGGCGCCTTGGTCAATCCGATTGGCGCGAGAGTAGCGCTGCTTTATCCAACGCCCAATGCGAACCCCGCAGGTGGCTTCAACTACGAGAACCAGCCAGTCAGGAAGCTCAACGAGGGGACTTGGGACGTTCGGCTGGACCACAATTTCTCCAGCAAGGATTCCGCGTTCGCCCGCTTCAGCTACGACCAGGCAACGAACTTTGTGCCCGGAGGCTCGCCGACATGGTCGGAAGCCAACGCCTTTGGCAGTAACCAGCACATTGAAAACCACGGCCGGAATGCTGTAATCACCGAAACCCACGTCTTTTCTCCGAACTTGATTAACCAGGCCACCGTCGGCTACAACCGAATTTTCAACCACATTCTCTCGTTTGGCACGGGCACGTGCGAAGCGGCAAAGCTCGGCATCCCGGGGGCGGACCTGGCCAGCTCTTGCGACAGCATTACCGGATATCCCGCCAGCCTGAACCAGGCGTCCCAGGAATGCGTAAGCTGCGGTCTGACTTCGTTCGATATGTCGGCTTACTTTTCTATCGGCGACCGCGGATTCGCGCCCTACCAGGGCGGAACCAACGTCTATTCGCTTTCCGATACGCTCGACGTGGTTCATGGCAAACACGAGATCCGGGCCGGACTGGGGTTTCGCGCCGAGCAAATGAATATTCGAAATAACGCTTTCCAGGACGGCTTCGTTGTAAATGTCGGCTCTGCGACCGGAGACAACATCGCCGACTTACTTCTGGGCAGCATGGGTGTTTTTGCCGCCCACGATCAAACATTTCTGGGAGCAACTACGGGCCGCCGCTGGAAACTGTTTCGACCCTTCGTGCAGGATAACTGGCGGGTCACCCCCAATCTGACCGTGAATCTCGGATTTGCCTGGGCCCTGGCGACGCCGGTAACCGAGGAGGCCAACCGGCAGGCGAATTTCGATGTTGCGAGCCTTAAGTGGTTCGTCCCGAAAAACAGCCCGGGCATAAGCGGCTGCACGGTCTGCGTCCCTACGAATGGGGCTGTGGGTATTCAATTTGACAAAACCGCTCTGGAACCCCGGATCGGATTCGCCTGGAAGCCCATGGGCAGCGAGAAGACGGCTATTCGGGGGGGCTACGGTATCGTCCACGATTCCGCGTGGAACCAGGGTGGACAGGGGTTGTGGCAGAATCCTCCATATTATGCGGAAGTGGATACGGGAGGGCTTTGTGCCACCCCGACTAGCACCGGCTGCGGTCTCTCGAATGGCTTCCTGGTCGCGGCTGGTACGCCTTCTTCCACGCCCGTGGCTGGCGGCGCGGTCTTGAGCTCGCCGGTGAATCCTCTGCTCTATACGGGAACCATCCAGTCTGAGAACCGCAACCTTAAGCAAGGCGTGATTCAGCAATTCAATCTGAACGTCGAGCGCCAGTTGCCGGGAAATGTGGTGCTGACGGTGGGGTACGGAGGTTCCCGCAGTGCGCATATTCTAGTCGGCCAGTTCAACGAAAACCTCAATGATCCCAGCGCCTGCCCGGGCGGCGCAAATTTCACGGCTGGCTACACGCTGGGCTGCGGCTTTGGATTCTTCCCTTACACGGTGAACCAGCCTGGCGGAGGGATCTTTCAAAGTGTTGACATCAATAACAGCATCGGTGCCGCCCGTTATGATTCCTTGCAGGTCAAAGCCGAGACCAAGAGCACGCGGCATGGTCTCTACGCTCTGATCGGCTATACCTATTCCCGCAATTTCGATACCGGGCTGACCGACGGTCTTGGCACGAACCCAGGCGCGCTCTATTACCCGTTGCCGGGCACTGCGAAGCTGGATTGGGGCTTATCTCAGCTGAACCTCAATAACAGTTTTACCGCCAGCGTCCTCTATGACCTGCCTTTCGGCAAAGGCAAGAAGTATGGCAGCAGCTGGAGCGGCGCCACCAACGCTGTCCTTGGGCATTGGCAAGTTAATGTGATCGAACGAGCGACATCCGGATTCCCGCTGTTTGTGGTCGATAGCAGCGGCGGGGCGGGGGTTGATTTCTCCTATAATGGAGACTCTTTTCAGCGCCCGAACTTAGTGGGCGATCCGAACCGAGCCGGCGACGAAGGCGGCAATACAGGCTGCCCGACGAAGATCCACACGCTGCAGAACTGGTTCAACCCTTGCGCTTTCGCGAAGGCCCCGCCCGGCGAACTGGGTACAGCCCCACGCGCTCCGGTGTATGGCCCGCGCTTTGTAAACACGGACTTCTCAGTCATCAAGAATTTCCCTTTCCGCGAAGGCATCAGTTTGCAATTCCGGGCTGAGTTCTTTAATCTGCTTAATCACGCCCAGTTCTTCCTGAACGGTTTCGCCGACACCGGACAGCAGGACATCAATACCCCCTCCAGTTTCGGAGTGGTCAACAATACGGTAAATAATCCACGGCTGATTCAGTTTGCTCTGAGGCTTAATTTCTAAAGCTGCGCTTTGCCATTAGCTGGCGCCCTCTACGGCGGAAGGCGAACGTTCGTCTTCTAAAAATAACTCGCGGGGGAAGGGGTATGTTACTTTGGTGCCGCCGCGGCCTGATCCTAAATGCGCCGCTGAAATTGGGGGTTACGCCGCGCGCCCGCGCCAAGTATAATGGCTTGCAGGACATGTTTACCGATGCTGCGCAACGTTCCCAATTCGCATCTGCCCGAGTGCTGGCTGCACTGCCT
>Ga0210391_10003353_pt1 | contig 13587 bp, 10 predicted proteins | sample IncBWC12OmetaG_FD_160573 | JGI IMG/M metagenome (GOLD analysis project Ga0210391, IMG submission 160573) | Forest soil microbial communities from Barre Woods Harvard Forest LTER site, Petersham, Massachusetts, United States - Inc-BW-C-12-O ... | reverse complement strand
GAATTCGCGCGCACCATTCACGGCGCCGGCACCGACCTGCTGAACCTGATCACGGACATTCTGGACCTCTCGAAGATTGAATCCGGGACCGTCTCGGTGCAAGCCGAAGAAGTATTCTTCGCCAGCTTGCTGGACATGATCGCTCGTCCCTTCCGCCACGAAGCAGAGAACCGTCACCTGAATTTTGAAGTCCACTCCGATCCTCATCTGACGCGCAGCCTGGTCACCGATTCGAAGCGTCTGCAGCAGGTGCTCAAAAATTTGCTCTCCAACGCATTCAAATTTACGGAGAAAGGCGGCGTGCGCATGTCGGTATTCGCCGCCGCAAGCGGTTGGACCGAAGGCCACCCGGTTCTGGGCAGGTCCGCCGCCGTGGTGGCCTTCGAGGTCACCGACACAGGCATCGGCATTCCGCCCGAGAAGCAGCGAATTATTTTTGAGGCGTTCCAACAGGCCGACGCCGGAACGAGCCGCAAATATGGCGGCACGGGATTGGGCCTGGCGATCAGCCGCGAACTTGCCGGGCTGCTGGGAGGCGAGATTCAGTTGCGCAGCACGCCAGATGAGGGCAGCACGTTCACCTTGTATTTGCCGCAAACGTACGTGGGTCCTTCGACGGGCGTCGCCGGCGCGGAATCGGGGTCTTCGGCAATGCCCGCGCAGGGTCAGTCGATCGCGGCAGCCGCGTCCAAGCGCGCGATCGAGCAGATCGCCATCGCGGACGACCGCGAAAACCTGCAGCCGGAAGATGCGATTCTGCTGATCGTGGAAGATGATCCGTACTTCGCCACCATGCTGTGCGATCTGGCGCGCGACAATGGATTCAAAGTCCTGGTCGCGACGCGCGGTGCCGAAGCGCTGGCGTTGGCTCATGAGTTTCAGCCGACAGCCATTTCCCTGGATGTTTTCCTGCCGGACATGCTGGGCTGGACGGTTCTGAATCACTTCAAGCAGGATCCACGCACGCGCCACATCCCGGTGCAAATGTTGACGCTGGATGAAGACCGGCAGCACGGCTTGGCGCGTGGAGCATTCTCTTACTTGATCAAGCCGGCGACATCCGATCAACTGAAGGCCGCGCTTGCGCGCATGAAGGAATACACGGCGCCGCGGCGCAAGCGTTTATTGGTGGTGGAAGACAATCCCGCCGAGCAACTCAGCATCCGCGAATTGCTGGGCTACGACGATATTGACGTGGAAATTGCCTCGACCGGCTCGCAAGCTCTGGCAGCCATTGACGAGCAGGCGTTCGATTGCGTCGTGCTCGACCTGCGACTTCCGGATATGTCTGGATTTGAAATATTGGAGCGCTTCCGCGACACTCCATCGCTCAGCGATCTGCCGGTTGTGGTGTTTACGGGGAAAGACTTGTCGCCGGAAGAGGACGCCCGTCTGCATTTGCTGGCGCGCAGCGTGGTGGTGAAGGGCGTGGAATCTCCCGAGCGGCTGCTGGATGAAACGGCGCTGTTCGTGCATCGCGTGGTCACCGACCTGCCACCGGAAAAACAGAAGATGCTGGATCTGTTGCATCATTCGGATGATGCGCTGGTCGGGAAAAAAGTGCTGGTGGTGGACGATGACGTGCGGAATATTTTTGCGCTCAGCAGCGTGCTGGAGCGCCGCGGAATGACGGTGCTGACCGCCGGGACGGGCCGCGAAGCGATCAACACGCTGGAGTCCACTCCGGACGTGGCGATCGTGCTGATGGACATCATGATGCCGGACATGGATGGTTATGAGACGATGCAGATCATTCGCCGCAATCCATCTTTCCGGCGCTTGCCGATCATTGCTTTGACGGCTAAAGCCATGAAAGGGGATCGCGAAAAATGTCTTGAGGCGGGAGCTTCGGAATATCTGGCGAAACCGGTGAACACGGAGCAACTGCTCTCGGCCTTGCGCATGTGGTTCCACCGGTAGCATGGTTTGCGGTTTCTGGCGGTTGAAATTCGATCGCGGAGCGCCGTTCAGCGTCGCTTACAGCGAGTGGCCTGAAGCGAGAGGAAGAAAATGGGCGAGCAGGAAAAAGTAAACATTCTGATGGTGGACGATCAGCCGGGCAAGCTGATGACGTATGAAGCCATTCTCAATGAGCTGGGCGAAAATTTAATCAAGGCGCGCTCCGGCAAAGAGGCGCTGGACCATTTACTGAAAACCGATATCGCCGTGGTGCTGATGGACGTAAGCATGCCGGAACTGGATGGCTTCGAGCTGGCGGACATGATCCGGCAGCACCCCCGTTTTCAGAAGATCGCAATAATTTTTATTTCCGCCGTGCACCTGACGGACCTGGACCGGCTGAACGCCTACCAGCGCGGCGCGGTGGAATATATTTCCGTGCCAGTGGTTCCGGAATTGTTGCGCGCGAAGGTGCGAGTGTTCGCGGACCTGCATCGCAAAACGCAGCAGCTGGAGATGCTGAATCGCGATCTTCGCACGCTCTCGGCCCGGTTGATGGCGATGCAAGATGAGGAACGCCGCCGCATCGCACGCGATTTGCATGACGGCATCGGGCCATTGATCGCGGCGCTATCCATGAATAATGGTTTGCTGGCGCAGCAAACGAAAAAGCTCGGACCCGAGGTGGGCGAGGTCATACAGCAGAATAATCAGCTGGTGGAGCAACTTTCAAAAGAGACCCGCACGATCTCGCATCTGCTTCATCCGCCGCTGCTGGACGAGATCGGCCTGTTGCCGGCGATTCGAATGTTTGCCGAAGGTTTTGCGGAGCGCAGCAGCGTGAAGGTGACCGTCGAGTTGTCGCCGGATATCGGCCGGCTGCCGCCCCATGTGGAAATATCGGTCTTTCGAATCGTGCAGGAGTGCCTCACCAACGTCTACCGGCACTCGGGAAGCAAGACGGCGCGCATCAAGATCGAGCCTTCGCAGGAAAAACTGCTTACCGTAGAAGTATGTGACGAAGGGAAGGGCATGCCGCGCACGAATGGCGTGCCGTTAGCTGCGGGGTCAAATCACGGCGTGGGATTGAGCGGGATGCGTGAACGGTTGCGCGAGCTCGGCGGCACGCTGGATATTCAATCGAGTGAGAAGGGCACGACGGTGATCGCAGCCGTCCCCGTTTCCAAGACGATGGGGAAAAGTTTATGATTTCGCCGGCTGCCGGTGAGGCCTGGGAAAAATTTGCGCCTGTGGGCTGCTGCGCTCTCGCCAGATGGGCGGGAGATTTCTGATGCGTACTCGATTCCTCATCGTGGACGATAGCGAGCTGGTGCGAAAATCGCTGCGCACGGTGCTCCAAGCCAATCCGGACTGGGAAATATGCGGCGAGGCGGCCGATGGCGAGAGTGCCGTCGCGTTGTTCAAAGAGGTGCATCCCAACATCGTGATTCTGGATTTTCAAATGCCGGGCATAAATGGAATCGAAACGGCGAGGCGCATGTCCGAGATCGCCCCCGCGGTGCCGATCGTTTTGTTCACACAACACGCCAGTTCCGATCTGGAGAAACACGCTCGTGCAGTGGGCATTCGCTCGGTAGTGTCAAAAACGAATGCGTTTCCGATGGTCGGAATGATTGAGGCGCTGCTGGGGCCGACGGATCCCGATCCGGGCGCCAAAGAATCCCCAAGCCCGGGAAAAGACTAGACGGAATCGCTGCGCGTCGCTATAGGCTTGGCATGTCCGAGCGGCATCAGGGGCACCGAGGTCAAAAATACGTTAGTTCATGTATGGAGAGCCAGCGATGAATGGTTCATATTGCACCTAGGCTCCGCAGGAAACATGCCAACACCACGCCGGGAGGATGTTCCCCCATCCTCCCGTCCCCCCTTCTAAAAAGTCCCGCAACCGTTGCAGCACGCCGCAACGGTACGTGCAGCCCGTTCCTCGACTCCTTGAAGTACCGGCACAGTTCCAGGGCCGGGGCGGGGAGTGGCGGATTTTCGTCTCACTCGCTTTTTAGGCGATCAAGGAGCGGGGGCGGCAATTCGTGCAGCAATTCCAGGAAGACGCCGTTCGTCCAGCCAAATCCAATCACATTCTGGCTGTAGCCCTCCACGATATGGGTGATGGAGGTGCGTTTGACGACGTTATACTTTTCGCGGATGTAATTGTCGGTCACAAAATTGTCAATCACCATGCTCAGGAAATGATAGGCGACGCGGTCGGCTTCTGCTGTGAAGCCGTAGCGGCGCATTCCGTCGACCGCCAGCAGTTGAATCGGCGCCCAACCGTACGGGTAATCCCACTGCGCCTGAGATTCGGCGCGGCTCATGGCCAGGCCGCCCGGCTGTTCAAAGAGCGAAAGATTCTTTACGACCGCTTGCGCCTGTTCTGGCGACGCCAAGCCGGCCCAAAGCGGATAGAACGTGGTGGCGTAATCGTAGGTAGAAAGTGTGCGGGTCATGAAGTTGTAATCGAAGTAGAGTCCTTGCTTCGGGTCCCAAAGATATTTCTGAATCAATTTTTGACGCTCGAACGCGAGCGCCTTCCAGCGTTCGGCTTCTTCTGGCCGCCCCAGCAGAATGCTGGTGCGTTCCAGGTCTTTTTCGGTTTTGTAGAGCAGGCTATTCAGGCACACGGGGGCGTAATGGTGAGTCTCCGCGCTAAACGGGCCAAAGCGAAAGGAAACATCGAATCCGGATTCGCGCATGCTGCGGTCGCCTTTGTAATAGTCCGCTGACAACGTGACTTGACCTACCGGCAAGTGCGCGTTCGCTGGATCGTCCTGCGAGTTTTGCTCCGGCTGTCCATTGTGGGTGAAGACAGGGAAGAGCGGCCCGAGGAGAGACTCGACCGGATGATCCTTGTCCACAAGCACCAGATGAGGATCTTTGGCTCCGTTCAGAAGCAGGAAGTATTGCGCGACGCCGCGGTAATAATCGCTGGGATCGCCGATGATTTCGGGCACGGGACCTTCACCGTGATCGAAGTAACGAGATAGGCCGGTGTCGCCGGCCAAATGAGGCGCGTGAGTCCATTGCTGGTAGTCGATTACAGCGAAGTCGTAAGCCTTCTTTAGCCAGGCGCTATCTTTCTGCCGAGCGGAAGGATCCTCTGCGTCATACACCGCCAGAATCATGGAAGTGAGAAAGGGAGGCTGCGAGCGCGTCAGATAATAGCTGCGGTTTGCGTTTAGGATCGAACCGTAATGTTCGATCTCGTAGAAGAAGTTCTCCACCATTCCCTTAGCCAGTTCCAGGCGATTGGCTCGCAACAGGCCGAGAATAATGAAGTAACTGTCCCAGCCGTACATCTCATTGAACTGGCCGCCGGGCACAACGTAGGCGTGCGGAAGATACAACAACCCCGCTTTCGAGATTTTGTTCAGATGCACATCGTTGGGATTGCTGATGATCTCCGGCAAGCGCTCGATGCGGACTCTACAGCCCTTCACCAATTCCTGAAAGGCAGGTAAGCTCGGAAAGTCCGCAGGGAAATACAGATACGGCTCGTCGCCGATTTTCTGGTCCTGATAAGTCTTGCACTTGTCGAGCGAGCGGGTCAGATGATCCCAGCTTACTGAGATGTATTGCTGGACGTCGTTGAAGTGTTCGCGTTCATTTTTCATGGGATGGGTGCGAGAAGCAGTATGCGTCGCATCATACGTCCCATCGGGCCAAGCCACTGGCCGATCGACTGGGAGCAGGAAAAAAGCGAGAACCAGCAGAGACCGCCTGCAGATTGAAAATGCTTTGGCAGCCACACGATGTGAATTCGGTGCGCGAGACATCTCTCCCTTCCAGCACACATTCGCGTGCGAGCCGCCGTGCGCTGCGAGGCTACCGGAATCCGGGCCCGGAAAATATCAGGTAAATGCTGGATTCAAATCAGGCAACCCCTGCGTAATCATGAGCGTTGCTGTACAGGAGATTCTACGCGGTGTCCGGATAATCTTCACTGAGCAGTTTTTCGCGACCAGGCTAAGTGTCCTATTACGAACAACAAAAGCTGCGCCCGACTGGCAACATTCGTGCTACTTTGGCAGCGGCGAGGCCTGTCTGGACTGGACAATCTTAGATCCAACTAGAGGCTAACGTGAAGCTCAGCTTACGTCTGATTTTATTCCTGGTTGCGGGCATTACAATCATCACTTTTTTTGTGTCCAAGAATGAAGTGCGCGCGGAGAAGCGCGGCTTGCGCACGGACCTGGTGCACCGGGCCGAAATTCTCGCCGAGAGCCTGCAGGAGATCGTCGAACCCGCTCTGGAGAAAGGCTCGCGCGAACAATTGCGCCACATCGTCGAGCGCTTTGGCAACCGCGAACAGCTGGCGGGGGTGGTGGTTTACGATAACCACGGACAGGTGCTGGCGGAAAGTTCCAATCTGCAGAACCGCTTCGTTCCACCTCCCGTTCCCCTGGCTCGCGTGATCGCGAGCGATAGCGGCCTCAGCCAATTTGTAACCATCGGTACCGAGCCGATGCACGTGTACTACATGCCGCTGCGGGACAAAACGTCCGCCACCGGCGTGCTGGCGATTTTTCACGATGTGGGTTACATCGAAACGCAGAGCGCGCGCATGTGGCGCACAACTTTTTGGCATGTGATCGCAGAGGTGCTGCTGATCGTCTTGATCACCGTGCTGATCATCCGCTGGACGATCGTGCTGCCGATTTCGCGAACGGCGCAATGGATGAAAGATATTCGCCGTGGCCGAGTGCTGCCCAGTCCGCCCGGCCCCAAGGAAAGTTTTCTCGCTCCCTTCACGAACGAAGTGATGAATTTAACGCGCAGCCTGGCGGACGCGCGCTCTGCTGCCGAGGAAGAAGCGCGCCTGCGCGAATCCGGCGAGTCGGTGTGGACTGCCGAGCGTCTGCGCGTCAGCATTCAGGGCAAGGCTTCGCAGGGATCGCTTGTGGTTGTGTCCAACCGCGAGCCATACATGCACGTGCATAAGGGGAAGGGCATCGAGCTTCTGGTTCCTGCCAGCGGCTTGGTTACGGCATTGGAACCGATCTTGCGCGCCTGCGACGGAATCTGGATTGCATCGGGTTCCGGCGACGCAGACCGCGAAACCGTGGATGAGCAAGACCACATCCGCGTGCCACCGGACAAGCCGGATTACACTCTGCGCCGGGTGTGGCTCTCGAAAGAGGTGGAAAAAGGGCACTATTACGGATTTTCAAACGAAGGGCTATGGCCGCTGTGCCACATCGCGCATACTCGGCCAATTTTTCGCGCCTCGGATTGGCAAGCCTATCAGGCCGCGAACCGCGAATTTGCCGAGGCGGTGCTGCAAGAAATCGCAGGCGTTGAGCATCCGCTGGTGCTGGTGCAGGATTATCACTTCGCTTTACTGCCGCGCATGGTGAAGGAAGCGCGTCCGGACGCGCGCGTGGCGATCTTCTGGCACATCCCGTGGCCGAATCCCGAAGCCTTCGGCATATGTCCGTGGCAACGCGAACTGGTCAGCGGCCTGCTCGGCGCGGACTTGATCGGATTCCAGATACAGGCGCACTGCGATAATTTTCTGGAGACGGTGGACGCCGCTATGGAATCGCAAATTGAATGGGAGCGATTTGCGGTGAAACGCGCTGGACACCTTACGTTCGTCAAGCCGTTCCCCATCAGCGTGGATTTTCGCGAATCGCAACGAGGCTTGGAGCCGGGCGTCTCGCCGTACGTGCTGCGTAGCGAGCTGCTTGGCAAGCTGGGTATCAAGGCAAACTTTATTGGAGTGGGCGTGGACCGCGTGGACTACACCAAGGGATTGCTCGAACGGTTGCGCGGCGTCGAGCGTTTCCTGGAGAAGTGGCCGACGTATCTGGAAAAATTCACGTTCGTGCAGATCGGCGCACCCAGCCGCACGGAAATCGCGCGCTATCACGATTTCCTGGCGGAGCTGGAAGCGGAAGCGGCGCGAATCAACGCGCGCTGGCAAACGGCGGAATGGAAGCCCATCGCGCTGCTGACGCGCCACCACAGCCACGAAGAAATTCTTCCGTATTACCGCGCGGCTGATTTCTTGATGGTCACTTCCTTGCACGACGGGATGAACCTGGTGGCAAAGGAATTCATCGCATCGCGCGATGACGAAGAAGGAGCGCTGATCCTGAGCCAGTTCACCGGGGCAGCCCGTGAATTGCGCGACGCCATCATCGTGAACCCCTACGACGTGGAACAGCTGGCGGAAGCCATTCGCGTGGCGTTAGAGATGGACACGGTGGAGCGCCAAACGCGCATGAGGCTAATGCGCAGCAATGTGATGCGTCATAATGTATTCGCATGGGCGGGGAGTCTGATCACGGAACTGTCCGAAATCCGGATCGAGGAAACACAGCCCGAACTTGGGCACACGGTATGAGCGGAACTCCCGCGGCGGCCAAACACACATTGCCTGTCAGGGCAAAGCAGAAACGCGCGATCGAGCATTCGCGCACGCACAGCGGGGCGGGTGCGGCAAAGGGTCACCCCGCCGCTCAGGCGCCGCGTAACCTGTTTCGCGCCTGGGGCCAAATCGCGGCGCGAATTCGCAACGCTGAGATCTGCGCGCTGCTGCTGGATTTCGACGGCACGCTGGTAAAGCTGCAGCGAAACCCATGGGAAGTACGCGTGCCGCAGCGCACCAAGCGCATGCTCGAGCGGCTGGCGCGAAATCCCCGGTTGTTCGTCGCAATCGTCAGCGGACGGCGCTGCCAGGACCTGCAAACGCGTATCGGCGTTGAGACCTTGCATTTTATCGGGCTGCATGGAGCCGAAGAACAGGGAAAGTCCACGAAGATCAGCAGTGCCGTGGCCCGGATTCTGGCGCGTGCAAAACGCGGAGCGCGCACACGAATGGCGGCGATGCGCGGCATGCGCATCGAAGATAAGGGAATGAGCTTCGCAGTCCACTATCGCGGAGCCAGCGAAGCAGTCGCGCGCGCCGCCGAATCGTGTCTGTTGGATGTGGTGGCGCCGCTGCGCGATACGCTGCGAGTCTTGGATGGCGCGATGGTGTGGGAAGTTCTGCCCAACGAGATTCGCGGCAAGGGCGGCGCTGTGCGAGACCTGCTCGCGGAATTTCCCGCCGGTACACCGGCAATTTATATTGGCGACGATGGCACGGATGAATCCGCGTTTTGCGAGTTAGGCGATCAGATCACGATCCGTGTGGGAAAGGCGCAAAAAACCCATGCGAAATATTATGTGCGCGATCCGGGCGAAGTGATTCGTTTTCTGCTGCGGCTCGAAGCAGAGCTCTTGGCAACGTAATGCGCAGGACGTTATCTACCGCGTCGCACACCCGCAAACTTATGTGCTGGCATGCATGCGCAAGGTAGCGTCAAGCCGACCGGGAAAAGCTTGCGCCCGGAAAGCCTCCCATACTCTGCTGCACCAGTGCGATTTGCCTTCTTTGCGCGTGTTCTTCGCGCAGTGCCTGAATGATCATCCATTCCACGTCGGTGGGACGGCAGGGAGCCGAAATCACGTCGAAAGCGCCGAGCCGCACCGCATCCAGATATTCATCCCAATTCGTTAAACGATTTACAATTACGATTCGAGTTTTCCGGCTGGCTTGTCGCGGGGCAATCAGCAAACCACGGTAATCCCCGTCGGCCAGCGAGCGAGCACAGAAGATCAATCCGACGTTTTCCTGGGCCAGGATTTCTTCGCATTCGCGAACGCTCGAGGCGACGATCGGTTCCAGCCCCTGCTTCTGCAAGATGTTGCACATCGCCCTCCGCTCTTCCATGTCCGCCGAAGCAATCATAATTTCCCAGGGAACATTCATTCGCACCCTCCACGTTTTGAAATCTACAGCGAGCAAATTCCCGTAAGACGCGGGCCGGCGCGGTTCACTTGCGCGGCGCGGCCCAATGGCTGAAAAGGAGAATTACGGAATTCAGAACGAGCACTACGTCCAGCAGTGCGTCGCGGATTGTGGTTTTTTTGTGGACTGGGGGCATGGATGTGGTGAATCATGCAGCGCGCTTGCGCTGCCGCGTGCGCGCTGCTTTACGCGCAGCTGCGCGCAGGCCAGCTTTACCTTTCGTACGCAACGCTTTCTCGGCGGAATTGTGTCGCGCGGCTGGTCCGCGCCGACGGGCGCTGCTGCGGGCCTGTTCAGAAAGTGCGCGCCGAGACGCCGACCGGGTGCTTTGCTGCTGCAAAGCCCGCAAGGTCGCGCGCGAACGCTTGCTCGAGACTTTAGGATGCGGCGATTTACCTTTGCGCAAATCGCGTTGCGCCTGGGCGCGGATTTTCGCAGGGCCCTTGGCCGGCGGCGGCAGATTGATTCCAGCGCGGCGCGCTTTCGACAGTCCGATGGCGATCGCCTGCTTCACACTAGCGGCGCCGTGTACGCCTTCCCGCACGTGATCGATCTCCTCGCGCACGAATTCGCCTGCCTGCGTCGAGGGAGACTTCCCTTCGCGTCGATCCTCCCGCGCTCGTTCCAGGGCTTGCGGATCGTCGCTCGTCGGCATCGTGATTGCTCCTGCACTGACAGTGTGACTGGCTGCCAAGAATTTGGCGAGGAGAGGTCGGAAACCGGCCCAGCCCTCATGCCCTGCTCTCGCAAGGCACCCGGCTCCCATTCCTCCCCTTCGCCGTTCATTGTGCCGGGGCATCCGGATCGGCGAAATACGGATTAGTTCCTAAGGCGCATGGGAAATTGCTGTATGTGCGAGAGTTCCCCACAACCGCCTTGCAAGATTCGAGCGACTGGAAGTGGATAAACAGCACTGGAATGGGGGGAAGGGGCTACCGATTCTCGGCGGCAACCCCTTTCTGGAGGAGACAGACCGGCGGATTTTGTCTGTGAAAAATATTTCAGAAGTTTTTCGACGGGCTCACGCTGTCTTGTCGAGCGCGCCTAATCGGTCTTGTATTTCCAGGGTGCGCCCGGAAACCGCCAGAGGCGCTCCACTTTCCGTTACGTAATATCGATCCGGCGCGAATGAGGAGTCGCAAAACGGGCACCTCTGAAAGCGCGGACGCGACCGCACCGGCCGGTGCAGCAGATACATCGACTCCGCCCATTCTTCGAGCACAATCCGCGCGGCGCATTTTGTGCACCTGCAGCAAAGATAGGTGTACATGGCAAACCTCCCAGAATACCCAATATCCAGTGATGATTGGCGGCCGCGCTCCCATCGGCGTGAAGGAAACCAGCCATCTGCAAGTTTGTCAGAGAGCAACAATTGCGCCGGTCCCACTTTACGTTTTCGCGAATTCTATTCAATACAGTGGAAACCCTAGGGAGTGGCGCGCGGTTCCCTGACAGCGGAAATCCTGTGGATTCTTTTAGTTGCAGCTGTAGGCGCATACCGGGATTCCCTCCGGTATCTAGGGGGTTCCGTTGATGGCATTCGGCAGGTGCGCGCAATATCTTCACTGCCGCAGACTTACTCACAAAATCTGCGAAGAGGAGGAGGACGCCATGTTGCGATGGGCTCTGATCTTTTTGGTGGTTGCAATCGTCGCCGGAATATTTGGCTTCGCCGGGATCATGATGGCCGCAGCAGGAATTGCGAAGCTGCTGTTCTATCTCTTCCTGGTGCTGTTCCTGGTTTCTTTGGTAATGGGTCTCGTCAGCCGAACGTGAAATTTCCAGACCCAGCCAGCGGTGTCGCGACCCGGTCTTATTTGTCGCGCGATCTGTTCCATTTGCTCGCGGTGGTTGTCGGGGTCGCGGCAATCGCCGCGCTGTATTTCGCGCGGGTCGTGCTGATTCCCTTTGCTCTGGCGCTGCTCTTCACGTTCATCTTGACGCCGGTGGTCAAGATCCTGGAGCGCATCCATCTGCGGAGGATTCCGTCCACGCTTTTGGTGGTTCTGCTGACCGTTGGTGCTTGCGGCGCTATTGGCTGGACGGTGGCTAAGCAGCTCAGCGAGGTTGTGAACCAACTTCCGGCGTACAAGTCCAACATCAAGGCGCGGCTGGGTTCTCTGCGTTGGCCGGCAAATCAATCGCTGGACAGTGCGTCGGAAACGATCACGGAAATCAGCAAGGATCTCGCCGCCAGTCCGATCGCATCGCATCCGCCTAGTTCTAGTGCGGCGGCGCAGTCTCCCGTCGCGCGGTCTGCTTCTGCGACTCGGCCCGTGCCCGTCGAAGTCGTGAAGGCTCCCGCGCTGCCGCTGGAGTCGGTGCAGAGCGTTCTCGGTCTGCTGGCAAGCGCTGTGATCGTACTGGTATTCACGATTTTCATGCTGATTCGCCGCGAGGATCTGCGCAATCGCCTGATTTCGCTGGCAGGCGAAGGGCATTTGCACCTGGTAACGCAAACTCTGGACGATGCCAGCGCGCGCGTCAGCAAGTATTTGCTCTTGCAGTGCGTCGTGAATACCTGTTACGGAATTTTCATAGGAGTGTGCCTGCATTTCATCGGCGTGCCCGGGGCGTTGCTGTGGGGCGTGCTCGCCGGTGTGCTGCGCTTTCTTCCTTACATCGGTCCGCCGCTGGGCGGAATTATGCCGCTGCTGCTTTCCTTGGCCGTGTTTCATGGCTGGACGCGGCCCTTGATCGTTCTGCTGTTTTTTATCGTTACCGAGTTAGTCGTTTCCAATTTCATCGAACCGATGCTTTACGGAATTCACACCGGGATTTCATCGCTGGCGATTCTGGTGGCGGCGATTTTCTGGACGGCCATCTGGGGACCCATCGGACTGGTTCTTTCGACGCCTTTGACCGTGTGTCTGTTGGTCGCGGGGCGGCATGTTCCGCGGCTCAGGTTCCTGCACATTCTTCTGGGCGATGAACCTGTTCTGACGCCATCCTCTCGCTTTTACCAGCGCCTTTTGGCGATGGATCACGACGACGCGCGCCGGGTGCTGGAGAATCAGCTGGAAGGGATGACGCTGGAAGATCTCTACGACTCGGTGTTAATTCCGGCGCTGAGCTTGGCGGAGCACGACCGTCATCAAGATCGTCTCGACGATGCCACCGAGAAATTCATTTGCCAGAGCACCCGGGAGTTGATCGAAGAATTGTGGGAACTTCGCGATGACAATGGTGATTCCGTGCCAGAAGCCCGCGAGGCCGCGGAATCATCGGCTCGCCATCAAACTCATCTGGCGCGCACCGAGGTTGCGCACCGGTTGCACATTCTCTGCGTGCCGGCGCGAGATGAAGCCGACGAACTCGCCGGCACCATGCTGGCCCAAGTGCTCGAGCGCGCGGGGCATCGTGCGCAGTGCATCTCGGTCGACAATGCAGGCGAAATGCTCGCGCAAATAAGAGACGCCCATCCGGATGTGGTCTGCATCTCGGCGCTGCCATCTTTTGCCGTGCCGCACGTGCGTTCGCTGTACGCCAAATTGCGCGCGCAGCAACCAGACCTACGAATCCTTGTAGGATTGTGGCATTTTTCAGGCGATCGCTCGAAGATCAGCCGCCGCCTGGCCCTCACCGATGGCTCGCAGACGTTCATCACGCTGGCAGAGTTCATCGAGCAGCTCAAACCTGCGCCGACTGCCGATCCTGTTGCGGCGACCGCCTAGGGAAAGATCCGGCTGTGGCGGCATGGTTGCGCTGGGGTCCATTCGGGTGGCTAGTTTTTTGCCGCCGATAAGCAAAAAAACGCCTGCCGCTGTGCGGCGGCGCTGCTACGAACTACTTTTTGCGTTTTTACAGGCATAACCCTATAGCCAGGAATGGCCTGCGACGGTACATTCCTGCCCGGTAGGAGCAGTCCCGGCATC